>JGI20163J15578_10000235_pt1 | contig 22764 bp, 21 predicted proteins | sample TergutCu122P1_FD_15578 | JGI IMG/M metagenome (IMG submission 15578)
ATAGAAATTATGAATGTAACATTCGGAACTGGGCCAATAGGAAGGCGTAAAGAATTAAAGTCTAGAACTACGAAGTAGTCTGGATCTCCATTATTACCATTGCCTGTACCAACATATCTAAAAGGGACCCATATATTTCTGAGCATCCAGTCAGTACCATCAAATGTTCCAAGAGAACCTGAACCTGGACCGTCTAATTCATGCCCTGGAGGTATCACAACACTCCAAGTATAATACCCATATGTTGTGAATACTGCATCTGCTCTACCAAAGGCATTTGTAGTAATTGTTGTATATGCAGTTCCGTTTACATAGATTATAAATGTAACATTTCCAAGACCAACCATCTCTGGTGTCAATGTGGATGAAAAGTCTATAGAAAGGAATGGTTCTGGGTCATCTCCATTTGCTGGGTCATCTCCATTTGCTGGGTCATCTCCATTTGCTGGGTCATCTCCATTTGCTGGATTATCTCCATTTGCTGGGTCATCTCCAAGTGCTGGATTATCCCCATCAACAGTTACGGGTTCATGAACCGTTGGTCCATCCGCAACGACCATAAGGCCTGCAGCTAGTGTGAAAATTAACAATACTGCTAATAAAATACTAAATCTTTTTTTCATTTTCTCCACCCTCTCATTCCAAACTATCATAAACTGTACTTTTTGATAAAGGTTATAATGCCTTTAACATTTCATCCAAAATTATTATTTCGCTTTTTGGGCTGATGAGTTTCGAAACATTTAAAATGTTTTTCGGGATTATTGATGATTTCTTTAAAAAACTCTTGAATTTGATAGCATTTTGTAGTAATATAGCTGTTAAAGAAGTAACTATCAAAAAGTACACCTTTTGATAGCGATGTCTCTATTTTTTTTTGTGAAAAAACACAATAACTGAGGTTGCAAATTTTGTTAAATAGGTATATTTTTAACTTAATTTTTAGTCTATCCAGCTTGACTTCTATACTCCTTCAACCGCCTATAAAACGTTGCTTGCTTTAATCCTGTTTTTATTAATGCTTCATCCCATGATATTTCCCCCTTTTTCCACAGCATTACAATTTCGCCAAAATTATCAGGGGCACTTTTGGTTGGGCGACCAAATCGGACGCCTCTTTTTTTTGCCAAAGCAATGCCCTCCGCTTGCCTCTTTAAAATGTTCTCTCGTTCATTTTCGGCAACAAAGCTAAGGATAGTCAGTATTGTGTCTGCAAGAAATGTTCCAATTAAATCTTTGTCACTTCGGGTGTCTAGCTCGGGCAGGTCAAGCACTGCAATATTCACACCTTTTTCCTTAGTCAAGATGCGCCATTGTTTTTGGATTTCTTCGTAGTTTCGCCCTAATCTGTCAATGCTCTTGATATACAATACATCACCTTTCTCTATCTTATTCATCAGCAATTGCCACCCAGGTCTCTTGAAATTTTTCCCTGATTGTTTATCAATGAAAATGTGGGATTCTGAGATTTTTAATTTCATCATCGCATTTAGTTGCCGACTCTCATTTTGATCACCGCTACTAACTCGAATATAACCGAATGTGTTCACTTTTATCTCCTCCTTAAAAGAAGAACTCGCTCTGTAAACCTTACGGTTTTCAGGGCGAGTTCCTATAATTGAGACTGCTTTCACAAAGCAATATCAGAGCACTAGTTTAAGCTTGCCATCCATTCCGCTACATCCTGATAGACCTCTTCCCGATTCAATTCGTTCAAAACCTCATGCTTTGCGTCTGGATAGATGTTGAGGGTAATATTTGTGGCACCTATGTTTATAAAGTGATCATGGATTTTTCTTAATCCAGATTCAAAACCTCCTACAGGATCTCCTGACCCCGACACAATAAGGATAGGTAAATGCTTAGGGAAACTGGAGGCGTTTTCTTTGTGATTAAGACACAGCAATCCATCAAAAAGGTTGTAGTAACCGTTTGTAGTGAAGATAAAACCACAAAGGTCGTCATTTGTATATTCCTCAAGCTTTTTTGAGTCACTTGTAACCCAACTGCCTTTTGCTTTCGGGTCATCCATCATCCGATCCAATTTGCCAAAAACCAAACCATCTAAGACTTTACTTCTGTAATGAGAGCCCTTGAATGCTCCTATTAAACGACTCAAGAATTTTGCCACATGAAGAGTAGAGGAACTTTCAGGGGCAACGATTCCTGATAACACAACTCCTTTAAGTCCTTCTCCGTGGTTCAATATGTATTGTCGCAATAGAGTGGATCCCATACTATGGCCTAAGATAAAATAGGGAAGAGAGGGGTATTCTTCAGTCACTCTTTCTCTCAAAAGGTGTGTGTCCTGAATCAAAACCTCATTTCCGTTTTTAGTATTGAAATATCCGTAGTTTTCAGCAGAGGAAACCGACTTGCCGTGTCCCAAGTGGTCATGGCCAACCACAACATAACCACGCTTGGAACAATATTTGGCAAACTCATCATAGCGAAGGATGTGCTCCGCCATACCATGGCTAATCTGCAAGATGGCTTTTATCTCGCCTGTGGGCTTCCATACCACTCCGTGGATTTCAGTGTTGCCACAACTTGAAGTGAAGTAAAATTCTTCTCTCAATTTTTTGAGTCTCCTCTCTCTAGAAGGTTAACTGTTCAATTAGAATGAGAAGAATAACCGTGTTCGTCTTATACTTCTCACCCTAAACTTATTATAATGGATTTTAACCGTTATAGAAAGACCCAAAAAGACGAGGTAGCACTTCCTGAAGCGAAAGGTTTTGCTCTCGAGCAATTTTAGCAATATCTTCATATTCAACCTTTGCTTTTCTGGCACCGTAGCCAGAGGCTGTCTTTACTCTCACTGCTCCATATTCAGTTTGTACAGACTGTTGCTCTCTCTGCAGAGTATAACGACGACTTACAATCTCTCTGATTCCAAGGGTAGTGGTATGCTTGAAGATAAGAGAGATCATTTTTTCTTTCAATTTCTCATGACACATGCAAGTGAACATTATTCCAGAACGATTTTTCTTCATAACGATAGGGGTAATGTATACATCTAGTGCACCTTCATCAAGGAGTAGTTGCTGGGCAAAAGCAATGGTTTCTGGAGTCATATCATCCAGATTGCAGACAAGCTCTGAAACCTGGTCATTGCTACTGCCCTCATGAACATTGCCCAGATAAGCACGAACGCAATTGATTCGCTCAAAGTCCTTGGTGCCCATACCATACCCTATCTTGTCTACGAGAATCATGGGCATGTTCTCAAACTTTGCAACAAAATGCTTTAGCAAGGCAGCTCCTGTGGGAGTACACAGCTCACCTCTGATATTGTCGCTGTACATAGGGGCGCCGCGCAAAATGAAAGCTGTAGCAGGAGCAGGGACAGGTAAGATGCCATGAGCACAGCGAACTTGGCCACTACCTACATTAATGGGAGAGGCAAGAATTCTATCAGGTGCAAGCTCTTCAATAAGCATGCAAACCCCAACGATATCAGCAACCGCATCCATTTCTCCTACTTCGTGGAAGTGAATCTGTGAAACAGGAACACCGTGGGCATGACTCTCGGCCTGGGCAATGAGCCCATAAACAGCAAGAGCGTTTCTTTTCACGGTCTCAGAAACATCCAGATGACCTATTAGATGCTCAATGTCTAGGTAACTGTTGTGGCCATGGTCATGATGGTGATGCTTATGTTGATGTTCGTGAGCATGGCTGTGTTGAGTATGCTTGTGTTGAGGGTCATGGTCATGGCTGTGTTGGGTATGCTTGTGTTGAGGGTCATGGTCATGGCTGTGTTGGGTATGCTTGTGTTGAGGGTCATGGTCATGATTGTGATGTGCATGTTCATGTCCGTGAGAGTGATGAACATGACTGTGGTGATGCATATCAGGGTGTTCTTCCTGACCATCAATCATAACTTTCACATGTGTTCCTGTGATTCCATGTTTAATAGAGGGACTAGAAGAGACTACAACTTTTGGGATGCCCACTGCATTTAATCGTTCTAGAAAGTCTGTTGGGTTGTCGTGAAGTTCCAATAGAGACGCCATCAACATGTCCCCTGCTGCTCCCATATTACATTCAAAGTAAAGAGTTCTCATCTTCTATTTCCCCCTTTGATGATTAATCATACTCGCCAAGTAACCACCGCCAAAGCCATTATTGATGTTCACTACACACACCCCACTGGCGCAGGAATTAAGCATGGTAAGAAGAGCAGACAAGCCGCCGAAGTTGGCACCATAACCGATACTTGTAGGAACAGCAATCACGGGGCAATCTGCTAAACCGCCAATTACACTAGGTAGAGCCCCTTCCATTCCTGCCACAGCAACAATCACTTGAGCTTCCATTACATGATCCATTTGAGAGAGCAATCGGTGTAAGCCTGCTACTCCCACATCATATAAGCGGACCACCTCATTGCCAAGAGCCTGTGCGGTAAGAGCGGCTTCTTCGGCAACAGGCATATCACTTGTGCCTCCTGTGGCAACTACTACTTTACCAATCCCATCAGGCTCTGGCATCTTACCTACGATTCCAACACGAGCCATGTCATGATACTCTAATGGAACTGTCTTCTTTACTTCGTCGGCGATTTCTTGTGAGATTCTTGTGATAAGGATGAGTTCTTGTCCCTTGTTCAATAGGGCAGTTGAAATCCCTGCAATTTGCTCTGCGGTTTTGCCAGCACCATAGATTACTTCAGCAACCCCTTGACGCAGTTCCCGGTGGTGGTCTAGTTTAACATAGCCTAAATCTTCGTATGGTTCAGTGCGTAGCTTTAATAAAGCCTCTTCAGGTGTGAGCTCTCCAGTTTTAATTTTGTTTAAAGTTTCTAATGTTTTAAATTTACTCATGGTTTTATTCTCCTATCTTCCTTCTAAATCTAGTAATACAGACTTGAAATATGGCTTAAGAGCCTTAACGATGTCATCCTTCTTGTTGATGGCAGCTCCCATCTGATCTTCAGGGAGTTGAAGCTTTGCAGCATCTCCCATAGAATCTCCTGTAGCACCTCTTGCAGCATCTCTTGCAGCACCTTTCGCAGTATCTGTTATAGCACCTTCCATTATCCTTACTCGAAAGTCAGTGAAACCCAGTTCAAATAAAGCATCTTCAGATTTCTCAATACGATGTAATAAATCTGCGGTTATGACTTGCCCTGTTGGTATTCGGGTGGCAAGGCAAGCATAGGCAGGTTTATCCCAAGTAAACAACCCTGCTTCCTTTGATAAATCACGGACGTCATCTTTGGTGATGCCAGCTTCCCTGAGAGGGGAGCGTACAGATAGTTCTGTTAAAGCTTTCATGCCAGGTCGATCACTTGCATCGTCAGAAGCATTTGTTCCGTCAATTACAAGAGTGAAACCATCGGCCAGAGCCTGCTGTTGCAAGGTAGTGAAGATCTCTACTTTGCAGTAGTAGCAACGATTGGCAGGGTTGGCAAGGACTTTCTCGTTACCAAGCACGTTCATCTCAATAACTGTCAGCTCTGCTTCCAGATGACGGGCCAATTTGTAGGCGTCTTGAAGTTCCCACCCTGGTTGAAACGCAGTATTCACATAATAAGCTCTGATGTTAGCTTTAGATTGTAATCCTGCGTACAGCAAGTAAGAGGAGTCTACCCCTCCTGAAAACCCAAGGGCCACCTTAGGGTTTTCTTTGAAAAATTGTTCTAGTGTTATATGAATCACCTCCTATTTTGTCATAAAATCTTCTTGGGATGTGTTTTGTTTTCTGGGAACAAAAAAACACCAAAAAGGTTTTCCGTCACTTTAAGTCACGGGTCAATCCTTCATGGTATTGATTGGAATAATTATCTTAGTCTATGAATCGTAAGGGCACCTTCATGATGCCTGTTGAAAATAACTATATAATATTTTAAACCTTTTTTCAAATGAATCTTTTTAATGTTTGATTGATTTCGCTAATATATCCTTGAATGGGCTTTTTATCTAAGCCTAAAATCGTTACGTTGCACTTGTCATAAGGAATCAATATTTTATGAGCAGGGCTTGAAGTAATGGCTTCAACCATCTTGGGGCTGACTTCACCAAACATAGAGTTGGCAACCACAATTCCTATAACACCAATAATGTAATCTGCTTTAGAACTATTGTATATTACCGCATTCTCCCCTGTGGCGCCATTATCGGCACCCGCTTTTAGCATAGCAGAGGTAGCCAGTGAGTTGGTTCCCACTGCTGTGATTTCAAACTCAGTAAATTCACTTTTTATCTGTTCGATAATGGACTTGCCAATACCGCCGCCCATTCCGTCTATGATTAATATGTTCATGATTATTGCTTTTAGCCTCCTTTTTGACCTTCCCAATCACTTTGAGAAAAATCGAATGTCGCCTGGATAATCACGTATCACCCGGTCAGATGTTACAAGGGGGATTCCTTCCTTGATGCTTTGAGCAATTAATATTCGATCAAAGGGGTCTTTGTGAATCAGTGGTAATGAAGATGAAAGTATCGTATGCTCTGCATTAATGCTTAACTCCTCATAGCCGCATGATAATAAAGTGTGGTAAAGCTCTCTTGGATCAACCTGAAAATCAGATTTTCCTAGATTGTTCTTAATGCCAACTTCCCAAATACTGATTGTACTGAAAAAAAGAGTAGTAAGAGAATCTTCCAATAATACTTTGGCTTTATCGGGCAGAGAATCATTCATTGCCCATAATAATATATTCGTATCTAAAAGCAATTTCACTGTTCAAGTCCTCCGAACATTTCATAGATTTCGTCTTCATACATACGATCAAAGTCATCAGGAATAACCATTTTGCCTTTCATGGCACCGAAGCGAGGTGCTACTTTTTCTTGGAACGGGGAAACTTTTGCGAGAGGTTTTCCTGATTTGGCAATTACAAAAGGGGTACCCTTTACTACATCATCTATAAGTGCTGAAAGTTGAGTTTTTGCCGCATGGATATTGACCTGTTTCATTGTTGTCATGACACTTTCCTCCTCTTGACTAACCAGTGAACTAAGTTTATATAGTTAGTTTAGCAGGTGTGATGGAAAGTGTCAAGAAGTCTTTTTTGAAGCCCTTCAGCTTTTTTTGAAGCCCGTCAGCTTTTTTGAGGTCGATAAGCTTAATATGGTGATTGAAGATGATAGGATGATAGTAGAAAAAAAAGTAGATATAAACAAAGGTCTATGCTAAACTAAAAACAACGAAATGGAGGTGGAGTCATGTCTATAATTGAAAATATTGGAAACGCAGTAATCAAAGGTAGCGCTAGAGATGTGGTTGCTTTAGTGGAGGGCGCCCTTGCGGAGGGATTTTCGGCTCAAGAAATCTTAGAAGAAGGTTTGCTGAAAGGAATGGGTGAGTTAGGCGTTAAGTTTAAGAACAATGAAGTCTTTGTGCCTGAGGTATTGGTGGCAGCCAGAGCCCTTAACAAAGGAACGGAACTTCTAAAAGAGAAGCTTTTAGAAGAAGGGGTCGAGCCTATTGGTCGTGCTGTAATATGTACCGTTAAAGGGGATTTACACGACATTGGTAAAAACCTTGTGAAGATGATGTTGGAAGGAACAGGATTTGAAATTATTGACCTAGGAATTGATGTTCATGAAGATAAAGTGGTTGAAGCGGTGAAGGAGTTACAACCACAAATTGTGTTGTTGTCTGCCCTTTTAACCACCACCATGAGAGAGTGTCAAGTGGTCATCAAAGCATTAGAAAGCGCTGGGGTGAGAGATAAGGTGAAAGTGATGGTTGGTGGCGCACCGCTTACTCAAGCTTTTGCAGACTCTATCGGCGCAGATGGATATAAGGCAGATGCCGCTTCTGCAGCGGAGATGGCGAAGTCATTCGTATAGAAACAGGTTAACCTGTCGGGAAACTACGCAAGTTTGACTCCCTTCAGCTCAGTCAGCTTAGTCAAATGCAAGTTGGAGACATTATGGTAAAGAAAATTACAGATTTTGAGATTACAATTAATCGAGACAATGTGTTTCGGCTAGTAGATTGTGATGAAAACAGCAAGGTATATTCTCAGGTAGTAGAAGAGTTTGAAGAGGCTCTTGAAGAGGCATATCGAAAAATAGAACCAGTAGCACTTCTTGCCATAGGAGAGTTGGGAGAATTTGAAGACAAGATAAAGGGTATGCCAGCAGATGAAGACAAAGGCCTGCCAACAGATGAAGACAAAGGCCTGTCGACAGATGGAAACAAAGGCCTGCCAACAGATGAAGACAAAGGCCTGTCGATAGATGGAAACAAAGGCCTGCCAACAGATGAAGACAAAGGCATGTCGACAGATGGAAACAAAGACATGCCAACAGATGGAAGCCAAGGGATACTCCAAGGAATATATGTTATTAAGTCAATCGGAAGAAAGATAAGTGAATGGTCTACCCAGTTGTTTGGTGAGGGTGATTATCTGAAAGGCATGCTAGTTGATGCAATAGCAGATGACTACTTGTTTCAAATGAATGAAACCTTGAAACCAGTGATTGTCAAGATGTGTCTGGAACGGGGCTTCGGAGTGGCAAGACGTCTGGAAGCGCCTCATGATGTTCCCATGGACATTCAAAAAAAAGTGTGGGAAATCACAAAAGCAAAAGAATTGGCAGGAATTGAAATCAAAGAAAGTTTCATGTGCGATCCTGTTAAAACTACTTGTAAAGTGTTCCTGTTAAAGGAGAACTCAAGGGTGTTTCATGTAGGGCATAACTGTAATACCTGCCCTAATCTTAATTGCAAGCTAAGAAAAACAGGAAACTTTGAAATAACCGTAGAAACAGCGGATGGATTGGTCGTGTTGCCTGGTGAAAGAGGTGAATCTCTTCTTGCCATCCTTCAGAAAAATAATGTTCCTATTACCGCTATCTGTGGTAGCGGTGGAACCTGCGGCAAGTGTAAAGTATTAGTGATAGAAGGAGAAATTCCTCCAAGTAAAGGAGACATTAAATTTTTTAGAGAACAGGAAATCGCAGAAGGCTATCGCTTGGCTTGTTATGCTTATCCAGAATCCTCTTGTGCAATTAAAATAGAGACACAAAGAGAAGAAATTCAGACTCTGACCATAATGGAAATCCCAGAGGGAGTAAAATCTCAAAAGGCCACGGAAGTTCTAAAAGGCTTTAAAGAGAAAACCTATGGAGTTGCCGTTGATATAGGAACCACCACTCTTGCCATGCAGCTAGTGAATTTGAAAACTGGTGATGTGGAAGATGTGTACACCGCCATCAATTCACAGCGTTCTTTTGGGGCAGACGTAATCAGCAGGATAGAAGCTTCAAACAAAGGAAAGGGAGAAGCTTTAAGAAAAACTTTGCTTTTGGATGTACAAGAGGGAATAGAGCACTTTCTATTAAAGAAAAAGGAATCAAATAAGAAAATATCCATAGAGAAGATGCAGATTGCTGCCAACACCACCTTGGTTCATCTGATGATGGGATACTCTTGCAAGACCTTAGGAGTTGCTCCTTTTACACCTGTGAACATAGAGCCCATTCAGACATCTTATTTAGAGTTATTTAAAGGGGTTAAGTTGGGTAAAGAAAAAAAAGAAGTAGAAGAGAATCGAGAGGGTTTGGATTTTTCGATTATGATTTTTCCTGGCATTTCTACTTATGTTGGAGGGGATATTGTTGCGGGTCTATACGCATTAGATATCTATCAGCAAGATAAGGTGTCCATTCTCATTGATCTAGGAACCAACGGAGAGATTGCCATTGGTAACAAACATAGAATATTGACCACCAGTGCAGCGGCAGGGCCTGCCTTTGAAGGGGGCAATATCTCCTGTGGAGTGGGAAGCGTTCCTGGTGGAATCTATGGAGTGGCCTTTGAAGATGAAAAGCCTCTTGTTCAAACCATTGGGAACAAAGCTCCTATTGGTATTTGTGGAACAGGAGTAGTGGATCTGGTTTATGAGATGTTGAAAGCGGGACTCATCAATGAAACAGGTCGTCTAGAAGGTGAAACCTTCCGAGAGGGATTCCTGTTAGCCCATACAGAGCAAGGACAAGAGATTATTGTTACCCAAAAAGACATTCGAGAGATTCAATTGGCTAAGGCAGCAATGAGAGCAGGGCTAGAAACATTAATTCATCGCTACGGCGTAACCTATGAACAGGTGGATAAAATCTACATTGCAGGAGGCTTTGGTTACAAATTAGACATTGTCAAAGCCATTGGCATTGGTTTACTTCCAGAAGAAGCAAAAGAAAAATCATCCCAGTAGGCAATAGCGCTTTGTACGGGGCGAAACTTGGCTTATGTGATGGTCAATTGGAAACATCCCTTCAAAGGATAATTGATGTTGCAAAAGAGATGAACTTGGGAAGTGATAAAGAGTTTAATCAATTTTACATGGAATGCATGGCCTTTACATGATTGCTTAGACTTATGAACTCGGCTCCCGTCAGTTTAACCTTCTATGCCAAAGTTTAACATAGAAACATTAGATAGGATAAATAGGATAAATTTGGTAAGGTGAAAACCAACAACATTACCCTTGCCATTTAAGTTGAGGAGGCTAAAATAAATGAAGCGATATCTACTAGGAATCGACATTGGCACCAGTGCTTGTAAGGTGGCTGTATTTAATCGTGAAGGGGAAGTGATTGCTACTGCTAGTGGTGAATATCCAGTATATTACCCTAAGCTAGGTTGGGCACAGCAAAACGTAGAAGAATGGTGGGCAGCAGTTTCTTCTGCCATTCGGTCACTTTTCAAAAACTACGAAATCTCTCCAGAAGAAGTAGGAGGGATTGGAATTGATGGGCAGAGTTGGTCAGCAATTCCCATAGACAAGGAAGGGAATGTATTGGCCAATACGCCCATTTGGATGGATACTAGGGCTGCCCAGATCTGCCAAAGGTTAAATGACGAAATTGGGGCGGACAAAATCTTTGAACTAACAGGGAACTCTTTACAACCTTCTTACACCACCGCCAAAATATTGTGGTACCAAGAGAATCTGCCTCATATTTATCCCAAGATTGATAAGATACTTCAATCCAATAGCTATATCGTCTACAAACTAACAGGGGCAGTGACTCATGATATGTCACAAGGATACGGTATCCATTGCTTTGACATGAGAAAAGGGGAATGGAATCTGGAGATGTGCGAACGCCTAGGCATTCCTCCACGTTTTCTTCCAGAGCTTTATCCTTGTCATCAGGTAGTGGGCGTTGTTCACAATCAAGCGGCAAAGGAAACAGGATTATGTGCAGGGATTCCTGTGGTTGCAGGAGGCTTAGATGCTGCTTGCGGAACTTTAGGGGCTGGAGTCATTCATCCAGGCGAGACACAGGAGCAAGGAGGCCAAGCGGGAGGGATGAGCATCTGTATTGATGAATATAGAGCAGATCCTAGGCTAATCATGGGGTATCATGTAATTCCTAATCATTGGCTTCTGCAAGGGGGAACTGTTGGCGGTGGCGGAGTGATGCGCTGGATGGAAAAAGAGTTAGGGGCATATGAACGATTAGAAGGAGAGAGATTACACAAAAGTTCCTTGGAATTATTTAATGAAATGGCACAGGAAGTGCCTGCTGGCAGTGAAGGCTTAGTATTTTTGCCCTATATGGCAGGAGAGCGTTCTCCCATCTGGGACCCTCATTCCAAAGGGGTTTACTTTGGGTTGGACTATAACAAAACCAAGGGGCATCTGATTCGCAGTGCTATGGAAGGGGTTGCCTTCTCATTGAAACATAACATTGAGGTGGCCAAAGAAGCAGGAGCAGAACTAAAAGTCCTCAGAGCCATGGGTGGTGCGGCTAATTCATTGCTATGGACCCAGATAAAATCCGATGTAACAGGACTTCCCATTGTTGTGCCTTCTTCAGATACAGCAACCACCTTAGGAGCGGCAATTCTGGCAGGTGTTGGTGTGGGAATGTATGAAAGTTTCGAGGAAGCTGTAAAGTTAACGGTGGTTGAAAAAAGAGCTCACCAACCCAATATGGAGAATGAAAAGGTTTATGACAAAAACTACCAAACCTATCTAGAGCTTTACCAAAGTTTGAAAGAGTTGATGAGGAAGGTAAGTAGAGCATAAACTTGGAGTTTAAGCAGGCTCTTCTCTCTCGTGAAGTATAAAAAAGCAGGGCTGGGTATTGTTGGATGGAGAAGAAGCAGGAGGCTTGAAAGGAGAGCAAAGAAGTGAAAATGATGAAGGCGGCAGTAGTTTGTGAGAATGAAAAGATAGAATATCGAGACATTGAAGAACCAAAGGCAGGCGTGGGAGAAGTAAAGGTAAAGGTGAAGGCATCGGGTATCTGTGGTTCGGATATCCCACGAGTTTTGCATCATGGTGTACACTTTTATCCCATTGTGTTAGGGCATGAGTTTGCAGGTGAAGTGGTAGAGATTGGAGAAGGTGTTACCAAAGTAAAGGTTGGGGATCGAGTGTCTGGTGCTCCCTTAATTCCTTGTATGAAATGCCATGACTGCCAGAATGGAAACTTTTCTCTGTGCAAACAATATAGCTTTATTGGTTCGCGCCAACAAGGGAGCAATGCCCAGTTTGTAGTGATACCAGAGGCCAATGCAGTGGTGTTTGACTCCAGCGTTTCTTATGAACAAGGCGCCATGTTTGAACCTTCCACCATAGCCCTCCACGGTTTGTTTCTTAACGATTACCGAGCAGGGGAAGATGTGGCCATAATTGGAGGAGGAACCATAGGGATTTTTGCCATGCAATGGGCTAAGATTTTTGGTTCTAGAAAAGTGGTGGTGTTTGACATTAGTGATGAACGTTTGGAGATGGCAAAACGCTTAGGAGCAGATGCTGTTTTCAATACAAAGAATGAGGATTTCAGGGAGGAGGCTTTGGCCTACACTGATGGCAGGGGATTCCATTATGTATACGAAGTGGCAGGTTTGCCAGCAACCATAAAGATGTCCTTTGAGTTGGCAGGAAACAAAGGTAAGGTTTGTTTTGTTGGAACTCCCCACGAAGAATTGACCCTATCGGCAAAATGCTGGGAGTTAATGAACCGGAAAGAATTTACCATGACCGGGTCTTGGATGTCTTATAGTGCTCCTTTTCCTGGAAGAGAGTGGGAGCTAACGGCTCATTACTTTGCCACAGGGCAACTGAAATTCGACCCTGCGCTTATCTATAAAAAAATGCCCATGAGCCAAGCCCATGAAGCATTTATGATGTTTAAAGAACCAGGGAAAGTACAAGGAAAAGTGTTGCTTGTGAATTGATGGNGTGACTTTTGTCGCTTGTATGATACGGATTGTTTCGCATTTCATGCTCTCAGGGTCTTGTCCTTAGCGTAGCGAGGGTAGCATGGGCTAGGACTCCAATCCCATAGTGCTCAGTATCCTCAAAAACATTCAAAATTTGTCATATAATTGTATACTGCCCCCAGCAAGTTGGCGTCTTCTCCATATTGACAAGGAACAATGGGTGGATTCACCTCTGGAATATCAGAGGTGATATTTTTTTTGATTTCATCCAGTTTTTCAGATATTCTGATAGGAAGATCTGGGCGGGCACTAATGGCTCCGCCAAGAATAATTTTTTCTGGATTATAAGTATACATCAAACCGTAGATGGCAGTAGCGATACTTTCATAAAAGCGTTCTATGGCTTGGATACAGTCTCTGTCTCCGTTCTCGGCATCTAAGAAAATCTCCTCTCCGCTGATGTGGTCTGGAGAGATGCTGCGTCTTCTGGCTACATCAAGAACCAAACTACCTGTGGAACCTAAACTGGAAAATGTTGTAAAAACACTTCTTTCAAAATCATACCCCTGTATTAAGTAACCAAATTCTCCTGCCAAATGATTCCGTCCATAGTGGAGCTTTTTGTTTTTTACAATGGCTCCACCTACTCCTGTGCCTAGAACAATAAAGAGAGAATCCTGTACATCGCTGGCGGCTCCTATCCATACTTCGCAAAGAGCCGCACTTTTGGCGTCATTTTCAGCAAACATATTCAGGCCTGTTTCTTTTAAGAGCGCCTCCCGCAAGTTGGGGCCGTGAATAAAAGGTAGCGCTGAACCTCCAGGGACCACTCCTGTTTCGTTGTTAGGGGCTCCAGGAATGCTTAAGGCAATTCCTTCAAAATTGTAAGTTACGGCTAGTTCTCGATGGACTTCTCCCATGGAATGAATCAATTCTTCTAAAGAATTCTTGGGGGATTTATACTTTCCTTTAATTAAGATTTCTCCCTTTTCAGTGATGGCAGCATATTTGATGTTGGTGCCACCAATGTCAAAGGCCAAATAAACCATTTTTTTACCTCCTAGGCAAAAACAAACCCAACCCCAAAAAACCAGAGTTGGGTTTGTAGATTACTTATGAATATCTATTATGATATGATAGGCCTTATAATGCACAATGTGCTTTTATAAACAAATCATGTTATCTTGATGCATAGAATGCTTGCAGTTGTGCGTTGAACTCTTCTAAAATTCTATCTACTCCGTTTGCTCGTAGAGCTTCTAAGTATTCTTCCACAACCTCTGCAGGATTGACAGCACCAACAGTAAGGGTGAGATTATATTGATCGACTACGCCCATAACCGCAGCCATCTCGGCACTTACATTTTCGGTATTGAAGGTAAAACCAAGTAGGGCTGTTCCAACACCTGCTGCGTTATATTCGTTGAAGCGTTCGAAATACCCAATGCCATCAGTATCTCTAGGGTTAAGTACGAAGATATTACCCATACCAAATCTCCAAGTAGAGTAACTTGCTCTGGCGTCGTGATCTAGAACAATAAGGCCATCCGCGTCATAATTCCAGTGGATTCCCTCAATCCCTTCTGTAAGGATAACGGCTAATTCAGTGTCTGTGTACCAAGCGTTCATGAATTGCATAGCAGCCTCTTGGTTCTGAGAGAAAACAGAGATACCAAATCCTGAACCAGCAGCAGAAACAGAAGAAATCAGTGGACTGCTCATAGGTGGGAAGCGAACATCGATGCCACGCTCAGATGCGGCAGAAGCAGAGTGTCCATAAGCGTATACGGTGTGAGAGAATAAGTAATCTCCAGCGGTACGGCTTTCCATGAAGACAGTACTGCTTTGGTCCGCAATGGCAAGTCTTGGGTCAATATATCCTTGCTCGAAGAAGTGGTGAAGTCTTTCTAAGATGCTAAGATATAATTCGTTTTCAAGATTTAAACCAATGGTAGGGTTCTCTGGTAGTGCAGGATTGCTAGGGTCAAATCCAAGATGGAAAATATGCAAGCCTGTTAAGTCGAAGTCGGCATTAGAAACTTGACGTAGAAAGGCTTCAGGTTCAACAGAAAGTGGGTAGAAAGAATCACCCCATGTGTCTTTGGCTGCAGCTAATGCTTCTTCAAATAATGGATCGAAGAATGCATCATAGTTAAGTCCATCCATGTCAAACAAGTCGTCAAAGTCAAATCCTAATTCTTCCAGGCGGGTATTGTTCACGTCCCAAGTGTACATTTGAGCATAATCCTTGTATCCTGGAATCCCATAAATACCAACACCAGAAGGGCCTTCAGTAGTGAAAGCATCCCATAAAGCTTGAGGCACAGCTCCTCTTAGGTCTTGACCATATCTTGCAAGCAAGTCATTATCAGGGTCATCTAGACGGATAAAGTTTCCAATACGGGCATTTTGCCAAAAGTTAAGGCCCCAAGAACCTGTCCATAGAATGTCTATAGAGGTGTCTCCTGTGTCCAGAGCAGTTTGAGCAGCATCGCCCATGCCCCAGCCGCCTGCCCAGATGGGATTGATGGCAACATTTACACCTAGCTCTTGCAGGCGAGCATTGGCTGCTTCTACCACAGCAGAGTCATCGTTCTCTGGTGAACCGCCCATAAACCAAATGTTAATGGTGGTTACGTCCCCGTCTACAACAGGGGCGGCATCATCGCCATTGTCTGTGTCCTCGGTATCGGGGGTGTCAGGTGCAGGTGCACCACCATCGCCACCGTTGTTAGAGCCACAGCCTACAGCTAGAACCGTAGTCATAGCTAAAGTTAATACTAATATCATTGCTACTAATCGTTTTTTCATTTTAGTTCCTCCTAAAAATGTTCGGTATGTCAATCTTCGACACTACCAAGATTTGTTTTTGTTACTTTGGATCTATTCCTTAACAGCTCCTACAGTAAGGCCAGAGATGATATACCGTTGAAAGAACGGATATGCAAAAGCGATAGGCAATACGATAATTACACATAGAGCCATACGCAAGCCTTCTCCTGGAAGATCTGCAAAGTTTATATTTGCGGCGCCCACCATTGACAAGTTACGTCTTAAGAATTCAATATTGCCTTGCATCTCCATCAGCAGGTACTGCAGTGGGTATAGTTCCCGATCGCGAATGAAAAGCATGGCTAGAAACCAGTCGTTCCAATAGTTAATGGCCGTTAATAAAGCCACTGTGGCAATACCAGGTTTGGCAATAGGAACAACGATCATAAACAGAGTACGAAACTCTCCGCTACCGTCTAATCTGGCAGACTCGATTAAAGATTCAGGCACAGCACTCTTAAAGAATGTTCGCATGATAATCACATGGAAAGGAATAATTAAAGCGGGAACAATCAAGGCGCCAAGATTGTTGTTAAGCCCCAGTAAATTCCGAATTACAAATACAGTAGGTACTAAACCACCACCAAAGATCATGGTAAAGAACATGATGAAAGTGAAGAATTTCCTAAAAGGGTAATCGGGCCTTGACAGTCCATAAGCATATAAGACAGTAATCAATACCGATAAAAAGGTTCCAATCACCGTTACCGTAACGCTGATAAAGAAGCTTTGCCACAACTGTTCCCCCATGTCGAATGCCGCTTGAAAGGAAGTTAAGGTCCATTCGTTTGGAAAGAAAGTATATCCAGCGGTTCGTAAACTTTCAGCACTAGAGAAAGCGATAATGATAATAAAAATAAACGGAATGATGCAAAGAAGGGCAAACCCACCTACGATGAAATGGATAAGCGCTTCCCCTAAGGGGCTCACTCGATTGGCTTTAAATGGTTTGCGTTTTACTGCTGTTGTCATGGATGATTCCTTCCCTCTATTAAAATAAGGCGTTGTCTTTGTCAACTCTACGAACGATGGTGTTGGTGGCCATAATGCAGATGAATCCAACTACATTCTGGAACAATCCTGCTGCCGTGGCCATACCCATAGCACCGGCGATGTTGGAGCGCATTACTCGAAATACGTAGGTATCTATAACTTCTGTCACTCCTTGCAAGGGACCGCTATTTTGTGGAATGTTCCAAAACAGACCAAAATCAGCATTGAAAATCCGGCCAATGGCTAGGATGAAAAGAATAATAATCATAGGTTTGATGGTGGGGATGGTAATGGCCCACACCTGACGCCACTTGGAGGCGCCGTCAATAGCAGCTGCTTCATACATCCCTTGATCAATGCTGGAAATCGCCGCCAAGTAGATGATGCTGTTAAATCCCAAGGCTTTCCAAAGATGAGCAGAAGTAAGGATGATGGGCCAACCCGTAGGGTCAAAGTACCAGTTCCGAACATCTGAAAACATCCCAAAAGTAGGATCCAGAAAAGCAAAAACAAAGTATCCTGCCACTACCCAACTAATGAAGAAGGGGAAAAACATCAGGGTTTGATATAGCTTTGCCATGAATTTCCTGCTTAATTCACTAAGACAAATGGCAATGGCCACAGCCAGAACCGTGGTGAGTATGATGAATGCAGCGTTATAAGCCAAAGTATTGCGAATCATTACCCAAGCCCGATCAGTTGCAAAGATAAAACGGAAATTATCTAACCCAACAAAAGTGCTGTGAACGATGTTGTTCCACAGAGTCGGGTTAGGAGGGTGTGGGCGGTAGTCCTGGAAGGCAATGACAATACCGCCCATAGGAATGTAACGCAAAAAAATCAGCCACAAGGTTCCTGGCAGCATCATAAAGGTTATTGCTATTGTTTTTTTGTTGCGGTTAATCAGCGATTTCATCTGAATGCCCCTTTCGTGTTTACTGGGCTTTTTTGATATTTTTGTTGCAAATCTGACTAAATACTTTGTTTCTTGCAAGGGTTAGCAGTCCGTGAATGCTGGCATCGTATTTCAGATGAGATTCCACCACTGGTATTGGAGAAAAGGCTGTATTCTCAATGATCTGGTTGATGATAGGGAGCATACGCTCCGAGAAAACTCGATACTCTCCCCCTAATATAATTAAATCCACATTCAGAAGAGAGACCATATTGCTAAATGCAACTGCCAAGTTCTTGGCAATGTCATCCAAGCATGTATCTATAAAGTCGTCTCCCTCTCTCCACAAACGGACAATGTCTTTAAAAGTAAATGATTCATGACATTCTAGTTTCATCAAAGTTTCTTCGGGCGCCTCCTTGCGAACGCGACGGAGAAGAGAGTCCGTATTGGTTCGTTTCTCCAGATTGACGGGATGTTTTGATTCTGCATCTGTAATAAAGTTTGCAATCTCTCCAGCACTTTTACTGCCACCCTCGTAGAGGGTATTATTGAGAATCAATCCTGCCCCAATTCCTAACCCACAACTGACGTAAAGCATGTTGTGTGATGTCCTTCCAGCTCCCTCGTTGAACTCACCAATTGCGGCGGCATTCACATCGTTAACAATCATAACTTCTGTAGAAAAGTGTTCTTTCAACTGTAATGACAAATCATCCATACACCAATTCTGGAACTGCTCATTGGCTTGGTATCTTTCGTCTTGGGGATTCATAATCCCTGGAGAAGAGATGGCGATAATCGCAATATCGTCAGCATTGATGTTTTGAGAGGATAGAAGTACACTGATGGCATTCTTCATCAATTCAAAGCGTACTGCATAGGGAGAAGTATTGCTCACCTGGATGGTAAATTTATTCTTTATCTCTCCCGCTAAGTTAGCCAGGCTAAAGATGGCATCCTCATAAACTAAATCTATTGCAACAATGTGTTTGTAGTCTTTGTTGAACTGCAATAGAATAGGGCGCCGGCCACCCATGGTCTGGGACTGTCCTGTGCCAACTTCTTTAACAATTCCTAAATCTAATAAAAAAGAAAGGTTCTCTGTTATGGCCACCTTGCTTAAGTTTAATGAACGAGAAAGGGCAGCTCGAGAGACAGTGTCCACCTGAAAGATGGCGTCTAATATGACTCTTTGATTAATGGAACGTACGTGGGTTTGATTCACTGTAGATTTCATTGGATGTCCTTTCAGATGAGTGACCTTAGGGTTTGTAAACTATATGTACTAACCCCTACAGTATAACACCCTCTTTCTTTGTCGACAATGTGCATAATGTACAAATTTAGAGGATTTCTGTTGTGTAAATTGACAATAGTACTAATGAACGTGGAGTTTTGTTGTTAAAGTCCAGAGATAATTATATAGATAATGTGGCAAAGGAGATGAATGACGACATTTGTTTGGAATCTTTACAAACCGTGATAGCCTTTGTTTTGGGGCCAGGCGTGTTGTGAATTTCCTTTCTTTATAGTATAATGCTTAAGAGAGTCAGTTAGGTTAATTATAGGAGATTGGAAAAAGTGAGCCGTAGTGAGATTGTTCGTATATCAAAATTAATGTATGAGAAAGATATGGTCAACGCCCTAGAAGGCAACGTTTCTGTGAGGGAGGGGTCTAAAATCTATATCACTCCTGCTGGCATATGTAAAGGAAGCTTGAAGGAAGAAATGCTAGTGGTTGTAGATGAGGAAGGGAATGTACTAGAAGGGAATTATAAGCCTACCTCAGAGATGAAGCTTCATCTGGAGTGTTACAGGTTGAGAAAAGACATTACTTGTGTCATTCATAATCATTCCACTTACGCTACGGCCTATGCCATAGCAAACAAACCTATTGAGACCAAGGCCTATCCAGAGATGATGGTGATTTTTGACAAGATACCTGTGGTGGCTTATGGGACTCCTTCCACTGAAGAAGTTCATGCAGATGTGAAGAATGTAATTGACAAAACAGATGTATTTCTGTTAAGCAGGCATGGAGTGGTTTCAGTAGGAAGTGATTTGAATGATGCATTTTTTAAGATAGAGGCAGTGGAATCTATTGCGAAAAAGCTGACAATTGTCAAGCTCTTGGGAGAAGAAGCCCCCTTAACGGAGGAGCAGATTGGCAAGCTTTACGAAATTAGAAAGAATGTTTTTGGAAAAGAAAGGGTATAATGCCGAAGAATTTGTCATCATAATTTACAAAGAATGTGTTATCATAATTTGCCATAACTTGTATCTTATGCCAAATTATGCTAATATTTAAAAGTAGTTTCAATATATAATATGTGGAAAAATATTGTGATTTATTAAGGAGAGCACCTCCAAAAGATTTGCTTTCCTGAACAGTTACAAAATATAGAAGAGGAGATGGATGAATGAGTCAAGTGAAACAACGAGAATTGTTTGCAGCAAAGATTAGACTTGAAACAATAAAGCAGGTAGGAAAGCGAGGGTTTGGTCATCTTGGAGGAGCCCTATCCGTGGTAGATGCACTGGCAGTGCTCTATGATGGTGTAATGAATATCGACCCTGCTAATCCAAATATGGAAGACAGAGATAAGCTAGTCATGAGTAAAGGTCATGCGGGACCAGCCTTATACTCAACATTGGCATTGAAGGGATTCTTCCCGATGGAGTGGTTGGATACATTGAACCAACCAGGTACTAAGTTGCCAAGTCATTGCGACAGAAAGCTTACTCCAGGCATAGACATGACCACAGGTTCCTTAGGGCAAGGGGCTTCTACAGCCAGTGGATTGGCCTTGGCCCAAAAACTGGATGAGAATGGAGCCAAAACCTACTTGTTTGTAGGAGACGGAGAGATTAATGAAGGTCAGGTTTGGGAAGTGGCTCTTTTTGCAAGTCATCAAAAATTAGACAATCTGACCATGTTTGTGGATCACAATCACAAGCAATTGGATGGAGCCACCCACGAGATTATGGGATTGGGAGATATTGCAGCTAAATTCGCAAGCTTTGGTTGGCATACCCAGTCTATCGATGGAAGTTGCGTAAAGGCCATTGGTGAAGCCATTGAAAATGCTCATCAAGCGGTTGGCAAACCTTCCTGTATTGTTTTGAATACGATTAAGGGTTCAGGAGTTTCTTGTGTTGAGGAGATAGAATACAATCACCACATTGTTCTTGAGGGAGAATTACTAGAAAAAGCGTTGGCAGAGTGTAATGAGACTTTGGCAAAACTGGAAGGGGGAGTGGTATAATGGCAATTATTTATGATGGAAGCATGGATAAAGAGGTATATAAGAATGTATTTAGCAGAACAATGGAGGAAGTGGCAAATAGTGACTCCAAAGTGGTGTATCTGGATGCAGATTTGATGAATTCATTTGGAACCTTAGGGTTTTGGAAAAGGAATAAAAAGCAAGCCATCAATTGCGGAGTCGCTGAAGCCAATATGATAGGAGTGGCAGCAGGGTTAGCAGCAGCTGGGAAGAAGCCTTATGCACACAGCTTTGGGCCATTTGCTTCCAGGCGTTGTTACGATCAAAGCTTTTTGTCTGTAGCTTACGCTGGAAACAGTGTGCGAATCTTTGGGTCAGATCCTGGTGTTACCGCTGCATTTAACGGCGGAACCCACATGCCTTTTGAAGATATGGCTCTTATGAGAGCTGTTCCTCATAGCACTGTCATCGAAATTACAGACGGCACTATGTTAGAGAAGATTATGTATGACATAAAAGACAGAGAAGGGTTGACCTATGTTAGAACCACTCGGAAAAGCTATCCTGCCGTATATAGTTCTGACCACGAGTTCCAGATTGGCAAAGGAGAAGTGCTAAGGGAAGGCAGTGAAGTAACTATTATTGCTTGTGGACTAATGGTTGGTGAAGCCCTAAAGGCAGCAATTGAACTGGAGAAGCAAGGAGTGTCGGCAAAAGTGGTAGATATGTTTACCGTGAAGCCTATTGATAAAGAGCTTGTTGTTACCTGTGCCAAAGAAACGGGTGCCATAATCACTGCCGAGAATCACAATGTTATCGGAGGATTAGGAGATGCAGTAAGTGATGCATTAATCACCGAAGAATGCTTAGTGCCTATGAAGAAGATAGGGGTACAAGATGAGTTTGGTTCTGTTGGTCCCCAAGATTATCTACAAGAATACTACGGGTTAACAGCAATCAAGATTGTTGAAGCGGTGAATGAAGTATTGAACAGGTAGAATGATTCCTGTCAAGTGTAGATCTATTATGAGTTAGAAAAGCTGCCTATCTTCTTAATGCGAAGAAGTTAGGCAGTTTGAAAGTTTGAAGAAGATGTATTCCAAGGAGAGATGTTGTGTACAAGGGACATTATTTTACAGCCATTATTTTGGCTGGAGGAAGCGGAAAAAGAATGAAATCTGAGATGGCCAAGCAATTCATACTTTTGCATGGTCGTCCCATGGTGTACTATTCTTTGAAGGCTTTTGCGGAAAGTCCAGTAGATTCCATTGTGTTAGTGACCTCAGAGCAAGATTTGGATTATTGCCAAAAAGAGATCATTGAAAAGTATAATATACCTAAAGTTTATGGCATTGTATCGGGTGGGAAAGAGCGCTATCACTCTTCCGTTAATGGTGTGTTGGCAAGCCCGGCCTGTAGCGATTATCTGCTGATTCATGACAGTGCCAGACCATGTATCACCAATGAAATAATTATAAATTGTATGGAACAAGTGATAAAGGTTGGAAATGGAACTACAGGAGTGAGGGCAGTAGATACCATCTGTCAAACAAACGATAAGAATCAGATAATAAAGATTCCCAACCGCAACTCTCTTTGGTCCATTCAAACGCCACAGTGTTTCGTTTACCGAGACATTAAGAAAGCACAAGAAAACTTGATGGAAAA
>JGI20163J15578_10000236_pt1 | contig 22757 bp, 23 predicted proteins | sample TergutCu122P1_FD_15578 | JGI IMG/M metagenome (IMG submission 15578)
CTAGTTTATTTTTATTTGGTTTCTGTTGTTCTGATGCCTGTTCTCCTAATTGCTCAGAAGCTGGCACTTCTGTTTGCTCTCCCGATTGTTCTGAGACTTGCCTGGCCACTTGTTCTCCTGACAGCTCAGAAGCTGGCTCTTCTGTTTGTTCTCCCGATTGTTCTGGGACTTGCCAGGCCACTTGTTCTCCTGGCAGCTCAGAAGCTGGCACTTCTGTTTGCTCTCCCGATTGTTCTGGGACTTGCCAGGCCACTTGTTCTCCTGACAGCTCTGGAGCTTGCTCTACTGCTTGCCCATGAACTGGCTCTGTGGTTTGCACTGGGATTTGCCCCCCTTGACCATCCTGAGTTATCTCTTCACTTAGTTCTGCCTTGGCACCACAATTCCTGCAAAATTTTGTCATTTGAATATTCTCTGCTCCACATTGCGTGCAAAGCTTGTTTGCTTCCTTCATCTCCATATTTCTCCTCTCCACTTTAAGCCATAGGCTATATTATATAATTACCATATCACTTCTTACTAATAAAACGAATAAAGACAATTGAAAGTTGCATTAACGTAAAATATCATACAAAAAACATCATACTAAAAATATCAATGCCTTATCTGAGCATGACTTACTCAGATATACAATGCTAATACCCCAGTGTAACAGCAAGGGAATCATCCTCTTCAATCCAGCTGCTTACGGGAATCACACGATAATCTCCTTCTCCATCTTTTATAATNACTTTCTCGATTCCAGCATTAATAATCAACCTTTTACACATGGCACAGCTGTTTGCATTCTCCACGTAATAACCAGTTTTTGCATCAAGGCCAGCAAGGTATAGGGTACTCCCTATCATGTCTCTTCTTGAAGCACTTATAATGGCATTGGCTTCTGCGTGAACACTTCGACAAAGTTCGTATCTTTCACCTCGTGGAATATTTTGTTCTTCACGGACGCATTTCTTGATATCGATACAATTCTCTCTTCCTCGTGGAGCGCCAACATAACCTGTGGAGATAACTTCATCATCTTTCACGATAATTGCTCCGTAATGTCTCCTGAGACAGGTACACCTTTTGGATACTGCCTCTGCAATGTCAAGGTAATAAATCACTTTTGTACATCTGTTCATTTGAAAACTATCCTTTCAATTTTTCTCTACACCTGGGCTCGTATCAAATGAAGTTCTTCTACTAAGGCTCGTGATGTTCTTTTCGCTAAGCTCGACAGTACCTCGCTAAGCTTAAAGAACTGGCTCGCACTAAACTCGATAGAACCTCGTTAAGTGCTCTGCACATCGCCAAGGGCGAAGAACGACCTACGTACGGCCTCGAAAAAACCTCGGCTCGTACTTTCGGTCAGTCCAGGTAATCTCTCAGCTTACGGCTACGGCTTGGATGACGCAATTTACGAAGAGCCTTGGCTTCGATCTGTCGAATTCTCTCTCTGGTTACATCAAATACCTTCCCTACTTCCTCTAAAGTTCTGGCTCGTTCGTCATCCATGCCAAACCTTAATCGAAGTACTTTCTGTTCTCTCTCGGTTAAGGTATCTAAAACTTCACTTAATTGCTCTTTCAGCAATGTCTGAGCCGCCGCTTCCACAGGTACAGGAACATTATCATCTTGGATAAAGTCTCCTAGATGACTGTCTTCCTCTTCCCCGATAGGTGTTTCCAGAGAAACAGGCTCTTGAGAAATCTTCAGAATCTCTCTTACTCTCTCTACTGGCATATCCAACTCTTCCGCAATCTCTTCTGGAGAAGGTTCTCTTCCTAACTCTTGAAGCAACTGTCTGGATACTCGAATCAGCTTGTTAATGGTCTCCACCATGTGAACTGGAATACGAATGGTTCTGGCTTGATCGGCAATGGCTCTGGTAATGGCCTGACGAATCCACCAAGTGGCATAAGTACTGAACTTGTATCCTTTGTGATAATCGAATTTTTCTACTGCTTTGATTAAGCCTAGATTCCCCTCTTGAATCAAATCTAAGAAAAGCATTCCACGACCCACATAACGCTTAGCAATACTTACCACCAGACGTAAGTTGGCTTCCGCCAGTTCCTTCTTGGCATCTTCATCTCCTAATTCTATTCGTTTAGCAAGCTCAATCTCTCGATCCACATTTAAAAGTGGTACTTTACCAATCTCTTTCAAGTACATTCGAACAGGGTCTTCAATACTGATTCCATCTGGAACAGACAGGTCGATTTTCTCAACATCCACCTCTTCTTCAGCCACAATCAAAATCTCTTCATCAGAATCCACTTCATTGTCACTGTTGACTCTTAGTACATCGATTTTGTTGTTTTCAAGCTGGTCAAAAACCCTATCCATATGCTCAGGATCTAGCTCCATGTCAGCAAAAAAGTCATTAATCTCTTGTAATTCTAAGATGCTCTTTTTTTTCTTTCCTGCAACTACCAATTCATTAAGACGTTCCTCAAACGATAAAACTGTATTCTCTTCCATAACTCGCTCCTTCACAAAAACTTTTTTATTTTATTTCACTTAATATTTGTTTAAACTTCTACATTTAATACCACCTTGGATATCTTTCCTCATAATCTTTAGCATTTGTCAAAAGTTATATCTCATACTGTGAACTCTACAACTCTTTCCTCCTCATTAATTCTTCTAATTGCCTTTTCTCCTCAGATATTTTCTGCCATTGACCCATATCCTCTGGATTGGCTTCATGCCTTCGCTTTTCCAAACTGCCACTTTTAATCTTAATGACGGCTTCTTTGATGGCTTGTGCTCTAGCCTCATCTGATTCTATATCTGTTAAGTTGGCATGGAACAGGCTGGCCACCTCCTGATGAGCCAATTCATCGGTAAAATGATTCATGATGGCAGAAGGATTGAGTTTATCTTCTTCTAACTGCTGATACAACAATTTTGTAACAGTTCGATAAAGTTCTTCTGTGTAGTCCTCTGGCTGTATATATCGTTTTACCTTCTCATAAACTCCTTCATGATTAATAAGTAGGGTAAGTAGCAATTTCTGAGCATTTAAAAGACCTTGTATTTTTTTATTGTTTCTGATATTTCCATTGTTGTTGGTTCCATTTTCTTGAATATTATAATTATCATGATTAACCGCATTGTTTCTGTGGCCATGATTCACTCGAGTTGCCGGCCTTGCTAGTCCTTGACGAATAGCTGTTTTCACTACTAAGTTATGCAAGCTATCCTTTGATATGTTGTAGTTGATAGCTACGGAATCAATGTAGTTATTTCTCTCAATCTCATCTTCAAAAGCAATTAGCCTTGTTGCCACTTCTCTGAAAAATCTTGTTTTGTCCTCTGGGGTATCTAGCCGATATTCTTTTTCTAGAATCTCAAGTCCAAACATGAATCCGCTCTTGGCGGCTTGGATTCTCTTTTCAAATTCCTCAGTTCCTAGACTATTGAGTAAATCATCTGGATCTTTGTATGGTTTCAAGTTAATGACTCGGGTCACTAAGCCAGCTTCAGTAAGTATTGGAATGCTTCGAAGAGCCGCCTTCACTCCTGCTTCATCACTATCATAGGTAAGATACACTTCATCTACGTATCGCTTCATCAGATTGGCATGTCCATGAGTTAGAGCTGTACCTAGAGTGGCCACACTGTTAGTGTATCCATGTTGATGGAGATGAATTACATCAAAATACCCTTCACAAACTAAAAAATAGGACTTTCTTGAGATTCTAGCTCGGTTAATTCCATATAGATTCCTACTTTTGTCAAAAATTGGAGTTTCTGGAGAGTTGAGATATTTAGGTTTGCCTTCTCCCATCACTCGTCCACCAAAGCCAATCACTTTGTTATTTGGATCCATAATGGGAAACATAATTCGGTTCCAAAACTTATCATAATTCCCATGTTTTTCATCGGTTTGAATCAATCCTGACTGACGAATCACATGCTCAGAGTATCCCTTATCTCTAAGATAATTATACAGATCATCTGTGTATTGATTGGAATATCCAAGACCGAAACCGATAATCATCTCTTCAGTAATCTGTCGCTCCCTTAAGTATTCATAAGCTCGCCTGCCCTGATTATTCCTTAATTGATAATAAAAGTAATTCCCTGCCAGTTTATTTATCTCAAATAGGCTAGATTTTAAATCTGCCTTCTCTCTGGCTTCTTTGGAATATTCAATCTCTGGCAATTTAATGTTGCTTCGCCCTGCCAAGTATTTAATGGCTTCAACGAAGGTGAAGTTTTCGTAAGACATAATGAAGGTGAATACATTGCCACCAACTCCACAACCGAAGCAATAATACATCTGCTTATGTCTGGTTACAGAAAAAGAAGGAGTTCTTTCATTGTGGAAAGGACATAACCCAAAGAAAGAATTGCCCTTTCGATCTAATTTGATATAACTAGAAATAACATCTACAATATCGCTGCCAGATCTTATCTCTTCAACTAAATCTTCTGAGTAATACATGAGCCCTCCTCTCCTGTGTTCAATCTGTAAACAAACTTACACTGGTTTCAAATCTCCCACCGTTGTGGCATAAAATGTTTTTCGTACATCTTAATGGCGTAGTTATCTGTCATGCCAGCAATGTAATCACATACGGTTCGTTCTTTGGTTAGCTCCAACCGTTCCATGGTTTCTACAAATTGCTCTGGTACCAAATCAAAATGTTCTAGGAAATAATAATACAACTGTTCCACCAGCTTTTTGGCCTTTTCTTCCACTTGTCTGGCTACTGGACTGCGATAAACGTTCTCATAAAGGAAATCTCGCAGTTCTAAAAATGACTCTTCCACCTCTTGACTCATAGAAATGGCTGGTTGATTCATACTGTTGACAATGACATCTTTAACCAAAGTATCGATTCGATGACCACTGGTATTGCCCAAAGTCTGAATAAACTTTTTTGGAATCTGCTCTTCCTTTAAAAGCCCGCCACGAATCACATCTTCTATATCGTGATTGATGTAAGCAATCTTGTCAGACAATCGAAGGACCTGACCTTCTAAAGTACCTGGCATGTTACTGGTTCGATGATTGAGTAATCCATCTCGCACTTCCCAAGTTAGATTCAAACCTCTTCCTTGGCGCTCTAGATACTCTACTACTCGGACACTTTGCTCACTATGCGTAAACCCATAAACATGATTTAACGCTTTCTCCCCTGCATGTCCAAAGGGAGTATGGCCCAAGTCATGACCCAAAGCGATGGCTTCCACCAAATCTTCATTCAGCCTTAAAGCCTTAGCGATGGTTCGGGCATTTTGAGAAACTTCCAGGGTGTGAGTGAGACGGGTACGATAATGGTCTCCTCTGGGCAGCAAAAACACTTGAGTCTTCTGGCGTAATCTTCGAAAAGATTTAGAATGCAAGATACGGTCTCTGTCACGTTGATAAACAGGACGTATGTCACATTCTATCTCTTCCCTGTCTCTGCCTTTAGACTCTTTGCTAAAAGCGGCATAAGGGCTTAAATATTCATATTCTCGATTCTCTACCTGTTCCCTAATGGTTAGCATATTTTCTCCTGGTAATTGTCTTCTATAAGAAATTCTGAATGAACCTCTCATAAGTCATATTCTGTGCTAACGCTTTATTTCCTTTTTCAAATCACAAATTATCTCCCAAAAGTAAAAAGTCCCAAAATGAGACTTTTATAACTTTTCGATACTCCTCTTGGCTTCACTCATCGTCCAGAGATTTCTTCCACATGTAAAAACCTAGTCCTGGAATCAATGCTGCAAAGCTTGTGACAATCATCCAACCAAAAAGCGAAATCCCATTATCGCCACTAGCTTTTGTATATCTGTATGCAGTTCCATATCCTAAGAACATTTGAATGATAGTGACAATGTACCATACAAAAAATATAAATACCATTTTTTATTCCTCCTTCATTATGTGTTTTGATTTCCAAAATAATACATCTCTTACAATTAACACTTGTGATAGGACTTAAAAGTTTCAGGTGAGAAGAATAAACATTTGTATCAGGACAGTGATAATAATGGGCAATATCCACACCGCTACAGGGACTAGAATAGAAAGTAAAACTTTCGGAAAATAAGATAAGTTAGATTTAGCGACTTTAGCAGATAGATAAGCTCCAGCCACTGCAATACCTGCAGAAAGAGGGACCGTTCTCATGTAGGTGGCAAAAAATAAAATGGTCATCACCCATATAGGTAATTTTTTCTTTAACAGTTTACTCCCTATGAATACTAATCCAGCAATTACGATAAATGATACAGAGCTTGCAATTGATTCTGGATACCCCATAGCCATTGGCATCAGCATACACAAAACCATAGGAATCCAACCCCACATAGGTAGCGATGTGTACTTCTCTCCAGATTGTAATAGAACGCCTCCATAAGCTACGTCAATGATTTTTCGATATTTGACTAGCCTTGCTTCTTTGCCATCAAAAAATATCGGTTCATCTAGCCCTGTTAATTGGCTTTTAAAACCTTCGGATACCATATGCTCCACCCCATTGATGGTTAAGATGTGGTCACCCACCTCTTTTTTATATCTAAAATGATAGTCTTTACCGTCTATATGAGAGTTCCACTGGGTTCCTTTTACTCTAATCAATGTGTTGGTTCTAGGTACGCTTTCTACTTCTCCTGCACTCCATTGAGAAAATCCTTCTAATTCATTCATGTTGTTTAATTCAACAACTTTGCCATACACATCTTTTTTTGCGATAGTTTCTCCATTGGCCGTTAACAGGTACCCTTCTTCTCCAATGGTAAAGTCAACTTTAATATTCTTGCCAACGATATTTCCACTCAAATGAAGTCCTAGGGCCACTATTTTTTTGTGAGAATCCACCACTACATCGTCGATAACAAGGGAGGTGTCATTCCACTTGTTTGTTACTTTAATGTTGTGTCCTTGGTAATTTACATCGAATATGGTTTTCATCTTTTACATCCTCTCAGTGAAAAAGAGAATGCAAATCCACTACACTCTCTTCTCTGAATCTTTTTTATCACTCTACATTACCCCAACAAAGACCACGATAACCCCAAAGAAAACTCCCATGGTAATCACTGCACCTCTGAATCCAAGGTCCAATGCACCAATCTTCTTCAGAAGAGCATTGCCCTTAACTATGTATTTATAAATCACAAACCCCACAATAGCACTGATGAAGAATACTAAAGCCTTCTGAATGTATCCTATCACATCAATCTTTGCATCGGTGACAAACAAGAATTGAACCAAAGGTTGTCCGAACACACCACCCAGCAAGCAAAAAGCTGCCAGACCTAAAGATGGAACCAATCGCCAATTGTCTGGTACAGGAGAATTCCCCTGTAGCGGGGTAGGCTTGCCAAAGAGCATACTGGCATATTTGGTAAAGGAGATAATGGTTCCTAAGCTAATGATGATTACCGACCATTCTACAAACAGCGGCACATCTGCCGCAATAAAATATTTGGAGATACTTCCAATGAAGAAGGGCGCACCAGTAATGCCAAGGACGGCAGCGATGGTAACTACCCCTACCCAGGGCAGTTGCTTAAGCACTCCTTTGATTTTATACACATCTCGTGTTCCGTAGGCATGGAAGATGATTCCTGCGGATAAGAACAGTGCCGACTTAAATATACCATGACTAATCACATGATAGAGTCCACCAAGGAACGAGTAAGCAGTTCCTGCTGACAGGCCAATGATAATCAGGCCCACTTGTGATACCGTATGATAAGCCAGAATCATCTTAATATCCGTTTGGCAAATGGCCATGAATACGCCAACTAAGCTGGTAAGAATTCCAAGAGCCAAGAAGAAGTCTGTAGCGGCAAAGTCTCCAAATACTCGTTGCATCTGAAGGAATAGGAAGACATTGGTTTTTATCTGAACCCCTGACATGATGGCCACTACTGCTGAAGGTGCAGCTGGATATAATCGAACCTTTGGCACGAAACTGTGCATGGGAATAATGGCACACTTGAAAGCCATCCCTGTCATAATCAAAGCATAAGGTAGCGTTAAGGCACTACTGTCTAGCTGTGTTACGGCATAAGATACATAGGTAATATCGAAAGCCCCTACTAGCATATAGATATAAGCAATCCCAAAGAGGTAGAACTGCATGGCTACAATGTTTAGCATGAAGTAAATCATACCCGTGAACATCTGCCTTCGTCCCCGGTAATACATAATCAATACAATCACTACTACTGTGGCAACCTCTACCAGAACGAAGATGTTAAATAAGTCTTGAGTCAGGAACAAACCAGCAAGAACACCTTCTAAGAGAAACAATAAAAACCAGAAGGTCTTCACTCCCACTTCGTTATAACTATAAATGGCTACTCCTAAGAAGATGATACTGGTGAGTAATATAAATACCGATGAAACATTGGTTGATTTCAAGATAATCCCCAACACATCGTCGTAACTCCCAACATAGGTAACCACGTCTTGGTGACGACTAATTAAAAATAAATAAAAAGAAAAGACAACAAAAAGACTCTGGAAAACAATTGCCAGGACTCGTGCTGCTTTGTTGGTAGAAAACACAAACAAAAACACCGCTATTAAGACTGGAATAATCACTACAAATGGTAACATCTTCTCTAACCTTGCTTTCTATGTATTATAGTACACCAGCGGCTATATATCAGTGGAGGCACTCCCGCTGAGATATTCCCCTTGTTCGTCTTCTTTGGAACGCTTGGTCATCACATCCCAATCACTGGTATCATACTTCCTAAACAATGTGTTGAGCATAACAATGTTCACCGCGATGACACAGATACCAATAATAATAGTGGTGATCATCAAAGCTTGTGGTAGGGGATCCGCCATATCTGCAATATAAGGTAGGTAGGCCATGGTTTGTAAGTCCTGGACATCAATAATGGGAGGAATTTGTCCCGTACGAGCGCTGAGAAACAGCCAAAACATAATCACTGAGGTTTGCATCACCAAAGTGAATATAATGCTTTTTACAATATTACGGCTGATAACCAATCCCAGAAATCCGAGAAAAAATAACCCCGCAGAAAAAATATCTAACGTTTCGAACATGACTTTATCCTTTCAATGAACTATTCGTAGCGTTCCACCGCCACATAGCGATAGAATATGATAAAGAAACCACAAGCAACTTTCAAACCAATCAAACCATTCATTACCATGAGATAAACGTCTTGATAAAGAACACTAAACCTTTCTGGCAGATAAACATTTGCCCCAAGGAGAGATACAAAAAGTAAAGTCATAAAAGCAAAACTTACAAAGACCAATTCTTCAATCCGCATCACTTTATCCATAGGCACATCGTATATCCCATAGATGAAATAACGACAGACAAAGAAGAAGGCAATGGCGAGACCTCCTAAGAAACCACCTCCAGCGGCGATATGACCATTAAGAATCAGATAAACACCAAAGATAAGAATCACAGGACAAACTATCCGAAGGGTAAGTAATGCTACCAATGAATCCTCAATCTCACTGCGCTTAGCGGCAGAAACCGTTATGGTTTCCGTCCATGACATATGAGAAACCGCTACAACAGATACCACTAGAATCAAAGCCTCAAACAAGGTGTCGTAAACACGGTAGCCTAGCAATATGGCGGCTACTGCATTCTGCCCGCCTACATCTGTTGCAAATCGCGCTAGGTAATGGTCTTTAAGATAAGTACTGGTAGGATGATCTGGCATGAAATACACAAACAGTACAAATAATCCTACGGTCAAAAGGATAGGGAATGCTACCTTGAGAAACCATCGTCCACCCCTTAGAATCATAGGACGTTCTTCAATGTCTCTGGCATTTTTTCGACCATAATATTTCTCGATACTGACAATAAAAAATACCGTAGCAAAAACTGAAATCCCTGCTTCTGCCATGGCAACATCTGGCGCACCTAAAAGAAGATAGCAAAGAGATGCTAGCAATGAGAAAATACCAAAGTAAATGATATTACGATATATTTTGCTTTCGAATAACACCAATACTCCTGTTAATAGTAACAGAATCAGCAACACTTGTAGCATCACGACAGTTCCCTTCTTATTCTTTTGTTTCTTGTAAAGACTCTTCCTCAGTCACATCCCCATCTGTTAACGTGCCTTCTAATTGATATCCTGCTCGATAAGCAGCTTGGGCAATCAGATGAGCGGTCAAAGGATTCAAGATAAGTATAATCAATATAATAAAGAGGACTTTCAAAGAGAAAAAACTAAACCCATTGATAATACAAATCCCAAACAACAAGGTCATCAAACCCACCGTGTCTATTTTAGTGGCGATTAACAAGCGAGGGTAAAAATCTCTAAACTTAAATAAACCATAAGCACCTATGAGCATGCAGAGGATACCAATAATGACAATAATATTACCAATGATATAAGTCACTTCGCCAAAACTCATTGTTTTTTATCCCCCTCTTCTCCTCTTCTTTTCTTGCCTACCTTGCGGTCAGATAAGAAAAGGGCAATAAAAATCGTACCAATAAAACCGGAAAGAGCATAGATAATGGCAAAATCCAACAAAAAACTAATCTCCACCATTGACGCATAAATCACAATGATGATGATAATCTTTGCACTTGTTAACATTAATGCCAGAAATCTGTCCCAGATGGAAGGACCTCTGATGGCTCTGATAATATAGATAATCATCAATAGAACCATTGCCCATATTACATAATTCATGCTAAGCATATTAAGCCTCTCTTTGTGCCGAACCCAGTCTGCGTTCCAGTTTCCCCTTCATCATCTCTTCTGTTTGCTCTTCGGTAAGTTCTGGTGTTTTGGTAGGTACAATCCACAGTACCGTTAATTCATTGCCTTCTATCTCTAACAGTACACTGCCAGGAATCAAGGTAATAGAATCCCCTAATATGAATCTGAGAGTATCGCTCTTTAGTGGGGTCTTTACTTTCACTACATCAATTCTGCAACCGGTAATCACCATTTTGATGACCTGCCAGCCCGAAAGATATATTTGCCCAATCAAAAAGAAAGGATAGGTTGCCAGTTTGAAGAAATTCACATCTTTAATCTCTTCATAGGGCAAAAATTTCCTTTCAAAATGCATCACAACAATCACCACCAACAATCCCGTTCCTATGGTTCGCCAAGATATATTCTCAATCAAGATAATCCACACTACCGTCAATGTTAGTATCACATAAAAAGTATGCTTTCCCATTGCTTATTCTCCAGTTTTCATATTAATAAAGATTATACTCCTGACCACAGTTAAAGTCAAGGGAAATACACAGGTTTGCCTGTCTTTGCAGATTCATAAATTCCTTCTAATATCTGAGTAACTACCACGGCTTGTTCTGGTTGAACCACTAAGGATGAATTCCCTAACACCGCTTGGTAGAATACCTCTTGTTCCACCTCTGCTTCTTTCACGTCTAGTCCTTCAAAAAAGTCTACTCCAGCTCCTGACAACCCCGGAGTTTCTACTGTAAGTTTACCCAGATGAGCCCTATTAATTCGCAATCCATCCTCCATATCGGCTCCTGCTTTAGTGCCACATAAGGTGGTTTTCGCTTCTTTGACGTCCAAAGTATTCAATGCCCAAGAAGATTCCAGATGAATGGTTGCACCATTTTTCATCTTAATATAGCCAAATGCAGCGTCTTCCACTGTGAATTCAGCTGGGTCCCAATCCCCCCAAGCGTTACCTGTATCTCTTTGATCTGCTAGCTTTCTGTATACAGATCCTACCGCCATCTCTGGCTCGTAGTTGTCCATCATCCACAAGGTCAGGTCAAGGGCATGGGTGCCAATGTCAATTAATGGACCGCCACCTTGCTTTTCCTCATCTAGAAAAACGCCCCATGTAGGTACTGCACGACGTCTAATGGCGTGGGCTTTTGCGTAATAGATCTCACCTAACTCTCCGTTTTCACATACCTTCTTTAAGTAGGATGAATCTGGACGATAGCGATTTTGATATCCGATGGTCAACAATTTCCCTGTTTCCTTGGAAGCTTCCACCATCTCTTTGGCTTGAGCATAGGTTTTGGCCATTGGCTTTTCACACATCACGTGCTTTCCAGCCCTCATGGCAGCAATAGAGATTTCGGCATGGCTACTGTTAGGGGTTAAGACATAAACTGCGTCTAATTCTTCTTTAATCAACTCCCTGTAATCAGCAAATACTTTTGCGCTCTCTGTCCCAAATTGTTCCTTTGCTTCCTGGGCTCGCTCTAAAATGATGTCACAAAATGCCAACACTTGAAATTTGCCATTCACTTTCATGGCAGGTAAGAATTTGCTCATGGCGATTCCACCACAACCAATTATCCCAACTTTTAGTATTTTCATTGCTTCTCCTCCAAGTTTCTTTTAAATTCGTATTAAAATGTTGATGAAATCCTAATTCAAGGCGCATGAGTGTCATCCCTAGGGATAACACTCAATATCCTCTCTAACGCTGCATTTTCCCTTCTCTCATCTGAGTAGGAGTACAGCCATAATGCCTTCTGAATACACGACCAAAGTGATTATAATCGTTAAATCCTACGATGTAAGCAATCTCTGATATGGTCATGCTCTCTTTGTGAAGAAGCTCAGCTGCTTTTTTTATTCTTAAACGGTTAATGTATTGCAGGGGAGCCATCTCCATACTCTCTTTAAACAAATGATTAAAGCGTCCTTCACTAAGATGAATCAACTCTGCCAACTTCTTATTACTTAAGGGCTCATTAAAATGGTTATGAATATAAGTAATGGTTTTGTTGAGCCGCTCAAGATTCTTCACTCTCTTCAGATTGTCTTGGTTGGTTAATTCCTCTAAGGTATAATGGCGCACCAAATGAGAAATCAAACACATTAATGACCCTTTACAACTTAACTGATAGCCGATTAGTTGTCTTTCATGTTCAGAGTATATGTCTTTCATTAGCTTTGCAATATAGGGGTCTTCCTTAACCAAAGACTGGAAAATAATGTTTCTGCCTGCAAGCTCTCTTGAGAACATTTTCATATCGAAGATGACTACGATGGCCTGCATTCTTTGATCAAGACTAGAGCCTGAATGTAATTCATTGCTGTTGATGAGTACCAGCTCTTCTGCCCCTGCTTTAATGTGGTTGTTGTTTACTTTAATGGAAACATTTCCCTTCACAACATAATGCAATTCAATGTATTCATGCCAATGTGGGGGAATGTAATTCCCCTTCTTGTGCACATCATCAAGATTAATCCAAATGGGGAAATCCTCATCTTGAAAGAATATTCTTCTTTCGTACAGCTCAATGTTCTTGGTACCCATTCTCTTATCTTCCTCCACAGGAGTTATTTAATCGCTCCTTCAACCACACCTTTGATAATGTACTTCTGCGCAAAGATAAACAAGATGATAATGGGAAGCATGGCCAAGAAGGTTGCAGTAATCAGCAGATTCCACTGGGTAACAAATGCCCCTACTAAAGCTTGCACAGCTATAGGTAAGGTTCTAATCTCACCATTTAATCCTAGAAGAATGGATGGCAGTAGAAAGTCATTCCATATCCATATTCCATTAAGAATTAAGATGGTCACCTGAATGGGCTTTAACAAAGGAAGGATAATCTTAAAAAATGTTCCTGGTCGGGTACACCCATCAATGGCAGCTGCCTCTTCTAATTCTAGTGGTATTCCTTTAATAAAACCATGAAGAATGAAAACAGAGATAGAACTTCCAAAGCCAATATAGGCAAAGATGAGTCCAAAATAACTCTGCAACATAGGTAAACCTGTAGTGTCACCAATGACTCTAAATACCGTAATCAACGGGAGCATCACAACCTGGAAGGGAATAACCATGGCCGATACCAACATCAAAAAGATGAAGGTAGACCATCTGGTTTTATTCCTGCATAATACCCAGGCTGTCATGGAAGCAGTAATGGTAATCAGAACCAAAGAAAGTATTGTAATAATAACCGAGCCTTTCAGTGAAGACCAAAATCGAAAGATTTCATGGTCCAACATACTTCGCAGATTATACATGAAGGTATCAAATCCAGTAGGTAAGCTAATGGGATTGATGGTAATCTCTGCACTGGTTTTCATGGCATTGACCAGAACCAAGTAAAATGGACTTAACACCACAAGAGCGAGCCCTAACGTTAACATCCCGAGAAATAGTCGGGTTCCTTTTCTTCCTACCATATTTTCCATTACATTTCCACCTCCTTCTTCTTGCTGATGTACACTTGAGTCAGTGAAATAATGGCTAAAGCGATAAAGAAGACCACGGCCATAGCTTGTCCTAAGGCAAACTCTCTTCTAATCACCGAAGTATTATAGATATTAAGAGCTATAAACTCTGTTGCTGCAATGGCCCTATTGTCTAAGATACGGGCTGGCCCCCCTTGAGTTAAGGCAAAGTTCAGGTCAAAGATTTGGAAAGACCTTACCAAGGTTAGGAAGATACATACGGTAAATGTATTCATAATCATTGGCATCTTTATCTTGACCATCTTCCTAAAATTAGAAGCACCATCAATGCTGCTGGCTTCTAAGATATCTTTTGGGATGGTTTGAAGCCCAGTAATATAGATCATCATAATCCAGCCTGCCATCTGCCAAGTGGACACAATAACAATGGCGAAAAATGCTTGGTTGGGACCAGATAACATGGAACTGTCCATAAAAATTGGTCGGAGTACATCATTGAAGATAAAACGCCACACATGCCCTAATACAATCCCACCGATCAGGTTGGGAACGAAAAAACACATCCGACAAAAATTAGCTACTTTAATGTTTTGAGTACACAACAGGGCAAAGCCAAAAGCCACCACGTTTACAAAGATCATGTTCACAACGGTAAACAAAGCTGTAATCACCAAGGAGTAAACAAATCCCCGAGTGCTAAACATTTCTATATAATTGGCCAATCCTACGAAATTATCAAAGCCCATCCCATCCCAGTCGGTAAGAGAATAAAATGACCCCACAAAAAAAGGAGTAATAATCACCACCGTGAAAGGGATTAAGACAGGCAAAAGAAAGAGTATATTTGTTATTCTTGATTTCTTCATGATTCTTGGATTCCTCTTTTATTTAGATGAAAAGTATCAATCCCTCAATGCCTGAACTTACGCAATTTATACTTATCATCATACCTACGATTTGCAATTGGGAAGATTCTCCCAATAACTTTAACGTTATCTAAAAAAATCTTCCCAAACTTCATTTCACATATTTAAGAAATTTTCATTCGTAAATATTTATATTCTGTTTTTATGTGCCAAGAGGGATCTAGTTACCGTAGAAATCTTCAATAGCTGTAATCATCATCTCTACAAAACCATCTCTATCGATATCTCCTCTAGCAAACAACTCATGAATCAAACCTAAGTGATTCATTCCTAAGTCAGTAGTTAGGGTCAGCCAATCCCAAGCAAAGGTTGGTCCTTGGTTAACTCTCTCTGCTAGGTTAGCAGATACTGGCATGGTTGGTAGTAATTCAACGTCTCTAATGGCTGAAATCATACCTGCTTCTTCTACTAACAAACGAGCGCCTTCTTCAGAAAGTAACAAGTCACTTAAGAATGCCATGGCTTCTTCTACATGGTCACCACCAGCGTAAACTGCCCAGAAAGATGGAGAGTCAGCAATGGCTCCAGGTGTAGCTACTGGCAAGAAGGAGTAAGGAACAATCCCTGCATCAAACTCAACACCAAATGTATTAATTAAGGTTGGGTCAATCCAGTTTCCTTGGGTCACGAATGCCGTACCACCTGTTGCAAATAATGCCAATTGAGCATCATAGTCACCAGATACTAGTACGTGAGGATCAGCAAATTCATACAATAAAGCAATATAGTCAGCCCAAGCTTCGAATCTGTCTCTGTCCACGATTCCATTCTTGAAATCATCAATGATGGACTTGTCATCTTGGTCTTGTCCTAGAGTCAAGAAAGAACCTAACATATGTCTAGAAGACCACCACATATTGCCTGACTCTGCAGCAACACTGGCTACTGCTTGAAGCCCCAGTTCATCTAACATGCCATCGATGGTTTCAAAAGCATCACGAACTCCTTGATAAGTCAACAGTTGGTCTGGGTCAATGCCTGCTTGTGCCAAGATGTCAGCATTGTAGATTAAGCCCAATCCTTCAATAGAGAATGGAGCACCAATGGCTCTACCATCCGCATCAAAGAAAACATAATCAGAAGCATCTACAATAGGTGAGCCTGATAAGTCATGGAATAAATCAAGAATATCTGGGGCATCCATGGTCTCAAAGCTAAACAAATCTGGCATGTTTCCAGCCGCCATGTACTGAAGTAAAGTACCAAAGTAGTCAGCACCACCACCAATAGATTCGATTTGAACCATTACGCCAGTTCTAGAATAATGATCTTGTGCAAAGGATCTTAATTGACCATCAATCTCAACCTTACCTTGCATAAAGCGAAGGGTGATTCCATCACCATCAGCAGGCGGTGCAGGTTCTTCTACATCATCTTCTTCATCTTCAACTTCGTCTACCACTACATCTGGCTCATCAACAGGATCAGCTGGTGCATCGTCGTTGCGACATGCAACCAATAACCCGAGAGTTAATGTTGCAATTATTGCTAACCCAACAATGCGTAAAAAACTTTTCTTAAACATTTCATATTCCTCCATTTGGTTGTTTTTTGTTTCTATTACATATCTTATAGAAAAAAAGTATAACGAATTTTGACAAAACTGTCAAGAACAAAGCTGCTACCCCACCCATACAATTCTGCTACCAAGCGATTACATTCTTGTTTTCTCGGTAAAGATTCCAAAACATAAACTAAGGTTTACGTTTCTTTAGTTTCTATTGAATAGAGCCACTATTCACTACAGGTTGAGCATCTCTGCTACCACAAAGGACTACCAGCAGATTAGAAACCATGGCCGCTTTTTTCTCTTGATCTAATACTACTACATCGTCATCTTCTAACCGCTCCACTGCCATCTTCACCATACTTACTGCCCCCTCAACAATCTTTTGCTTGGCGGCTATAATAGCTACTGCTTGTTGTTTCTGAAGCATGGCGGCAGCAATTTCTTCCGCATAGGCCAGATGAGTGATTCTTACATCCTCAATTCTCAACCCTGCATTGTCCACCCTCTTTTGAAGTTCATTCTTCATGGTTTCGGCAATTTCAACCGAACTTCCCCTTAAGGTTTTTTCGTCAGCCTCTTCATCAGTGTACTCATCTGAAAACACATCATATGGATACAAGCGGGCCACATTCCTCACCGCTGAATCTGCCTGAATACTAATGTACTCCTTATAATTCTCCACTGCAAAAGCCGCTTTGGTTGGATTCTCCACAAACCAGATGACCACTGCTCCGATGGTAATGGGATTCCCTAACACATCATTCACCTTCTGTAAACCATTGTCACAAGCATTTGCTTTTAAAGAAATGGTTTTAGGTGAGGACATCTTAGAAACCGTAATGGCATCCACCTTGCCTTGTTTGTAAGCCTCTTTCATCTGTTGCTCCAATTCAGCCCTTTGATTATTAGCATCAGGGGTAAAAGAACTGGAGAACGGATTCACAAAATAAAACCCTGAAGTCTTAACCGTTCCGTGATAAGCTCCAAATATAGTAAACACCCGAGCTTCATTGGGACGATTAATCTTCAACCCTGCGATTAACAGCCCAAAAAAGAGCCATCCAAATACACTGGCAAACATTAATCCTACACTTAGTGGCGTTTGATCATTGATGATCATAAACAGACTGTTAATAAACAAAGCTGTGGATAAAATCAATCCACTAATCACAATAATCAGTACTAAAAACCCGCTAACTGGTCTTAGTTCCTTTTCTTCAATATTTTTACCGTTCATACATAACTCCTCCTTGATTTCACCTTAATCCTTGCGTTTATCTTAGAATCAAAAAATCGAATCTTATCGTCACTTTCATCATACCAATCTCTTGGGAAACCGTCAACTTATCATTCTCGTCAGCTGCTTTTCTAATCACCAGATATATCTATATATTTTGTCTCTTTATATTCTTCGCAGTTCCTGCTAGACGTAGTAAGAGGTACATCATCTCGTACTTCCTGCTCCAGATTCTTCTTCAACTCTTTGTTCATATTCTGCTCAAGGGTAAAACCTTCCCCTAAGGTTTCATAAGTATGGCTAATGCTCACAAAACTACTAGGATCGATTTTATTCACACCTTTTTTCAGTGCAACCACTTGTTTCCTATCAATGATGGTTAGGATAATCTTCTTCTCTTCGTTAGAGTAACCACCTGTCCCTTTGATGAAGGTTACTCCACGATCTAATTCATTGATGATAAAATCACATATTTTATTATTGTGCTCTGAGAAAATCAATACCTTGTATCCGATAATAAAACCTTCTTGATACTTGGCCAAGGTCACCGCGGTAATAAAGGCGGCCAGGATAGAATAAATTCCATCGGTAATGGTCAAGAAGAAAAAGAAAGAAGCTGAAATAATGATGGTATCTGTAATAAGAAAGGTTTTGCTGATGGGGGTACCAAAAGCATCCTTCAACAATCTTGCCACAATAGACATTCCTCCTGTGGTACCATCAAATTGCATAATCATTCCCGATCCAACTCCTACCGTTACACCAAAGCCAATGGATGCTAGAATCATATCATCTTGAAGACTAGGTACAATAGGACCAATCCACTCAAATAAAGTTAAGAATCCTGATACGGCAAGAATTCCAAAAATCGTGTAGAGAAATACAACTCTGGTGGTAAAACGAAAATAGATAATCAACAAAGGAATGTTAAGGAAAAGAGTGCTCACCCCAGTCCCAATTCCAAACTGATGGAACAGAATCAGAGTCATCCCTGTCACACCCCCTGCAGCCAAGTTGCTGGTCACTGAGAAATTAATAACTCCAAAAGCAATTAAGGCTGTTCCCATTGTAATGTATAATATTTTTTTCACTGCATTTTCCAAATGTTCCCCTCCTTTAGATAAATGAGTACGATAAACTAAAATATAGTTGGCCAGGAAAGGACAACTTTCAATACACGAACTCATCTTAATACACAAGACAAGAAAGAGACCTCTCAAATTGGAAGTCTCTCTCATAAAGTCAACTCTCAATCAAACACATTCTAACACGATTTGGTCTGATTTGCAATTTTACTTTTCACAAGGTTCTTCAGTCAAAAGTTTGATGTTGAGCCGAAAACACCTTGCTTCTTTGTTCTGCTTTCACGACAGCTCAAACTTCGTAACGAGTTCTGCTGGACGTAAGTTCCTCTTTTCTTCACCTGAAACATCCAAGATAATCTCACCGCCACTTAACATAATCAACCGGTCACCATAGTTTATGGCATCCGTCATGTTATGGGAAATCATCATGGTGGTAATCTTCTGTTCTTCAACAAGTTTTTTAGTAATGCCCATGACCTGTTTTGCAATTTTGGGGTCCAATGCTGCAGTGTGCTCATCCAACAGCAATAACTTTGGCTTTTGTAAGGTTGCCATTAGCAAAGTGACCACTTGTCGTTGACCTCCAGATAAAAGTGAAGCTTTTTTCCGTAACATGTTTTCTAAGCCCAATTCAAACTCAGATAATTTCTCCTTGAAAAATGTAATGTCTCTTTTGCGAATGGCCCATTGTAGTCCTCGGACTTTTCCACGAGAATAAGCCAGTGCCATATTTTCTGCGATGGTTAGCTCTGGACACACGCCAAAGTTAGGGTCTTGGTAGACGCGAGCAATCATGGCTGCCCTGGCACTGTGACTTTTTTTCTGAATGTCTTTGCCATCAAAAAGCATGGAACCTGATGTGGGGTTAATGTTGCCATTGATAATGTTAAAAAGCGTGGTCTTCCCTGCTCCATTGCCTCCAATAATCGTCATAAATTGCCCTTCCGGAATCAGAAGGTTAAGGGAGTTCAACACTTGATTTCTTTCAATGCCATTATCAAAAACTTGTGAAATGTTTTTTAGTTCTATCATTGGGTTATCCTTTATGTTTCTTTTGATTTTGTTTCATTTATCCGCTTTTCAGATGATAGTTGGTTATCTTCACAACCTTATCAAGCAATCAGCTTCTTGTTCATCCAGGCCAATTGCCGCAATTTAGGGATGCAAAGTGCCAATAACGCCAGTAATGCAGTAAGCAGACGTGTCCAGTCTGGGCTTAAGATTCCTGTAGCAACAACCAGAGAGATACAGGTGAAATATACAAAGGAGCCAAGAGCGATAAAGATAAATCGTGTCAACATGCTTACGTTCTTAGGAGTGATGATCTCACCAATCACAAGAGAAGCCAGACCGATAATTAAAACCCCAGTCCCTGTATTCACATTGGCACCACTTTGCTGCTGTGACACCAACGCTCCTGATAGACCAATAATTGCATTGGCAATCACATGGGCCGCAATTTTACGACTGTCGGTATCCACACCATTGGAACAGGCCATCCGCTCATTGTCACCTGTGGCTCGTATCGACAGACCAAAGGCAGTGCTGTAAAGGAAATACAGGAACCCAATCACTAAGATAAGGGTCAGTAACCCTATGATGATGTAAGCCCATAACAGCGCATGGAAAGGTCGCAATCCCATATTCACCAACTGCCCTCTTACTGGAGCGAAGATAAAAGTGTCTAAAGGCGCAGAGATAGTACTGGCTCCCATGACGAATAAATTAACGGAAAACAATGCCATGGTCACCAATAGGCCAGAGATGATTCCATCGATTCTCAATTTGGTTCGAATGAGTCCTGTGGTAAGTCCTGCTAGGGCACCGCCAATAGGTGCCACAATAAGGGTGGTTAGAAAATGAGCTCCACCATGTAGCATAGTCATGGCAATTACGGCACCAAAAGCAAATGTCCCTTCAATGGTCAGATCAGGCTTTTTCATAATCCGTAGAGATAAGAAAACCCCAATGGCCACAGGAGCATACAACAACCCTTGCCCTAAACTTCCATAGATGGTGGTAAAAAACATATCTAGTGTCATTTAAAATGTCCTATCTGCTCGTTGTACTAAACTACTAGGAATGGTAAAGCCAATATAATCCGCTTCGCTTTGATTAATATATAATGCCAATGAGGCGGCAGTAGGCGAATAGAAATTCGCTGGCCAAGTATCATTGACCAAAATATCAAAGGCGATATCCGCAGCAGCAGCCCCGTTGGCTGCAAAATCTACAGATAGAGAAGCAAGGGCTCCTCCCCCTACAATGGGCAAGTCCGCCACAACTACAGGCAAACGACGATCTGGATCTTGACTACGATTGAAGTTTTGTACCATTTGAATCTGACCAGTTATCTGATTGTCCTGTGGGATATAGATGGCACGGATGGTTGGATCCGCAGCAATATTGATAAAAATCTGAGTAAGATGCTCTAAACCATTTGCAGGTATCCCAAAGGGCACAATGGTTCCTTCTGGAGCAACAGCCTCCAGACGTCCTAGTGAAGCAACAGAATTGTCCTCGTCTGTAGTATAAAGAAAAGCAACACGATTGTCAGCATCTAAGGGACTTTCCAACAATTCTTCTAATAACTCTATTTGTGTTTCCATAGGCAAGGCACTGGATGAGCCTGTGGAAACATCCGTAACCAATCCCGCACCAACAGGATCGGTGATGATTCCGTACACCAAAGGTATGCCTGCATTGTATGCCACAGGTAATGCTTGTTGAGAAGCACTAGTTCCAAGAGAGAAGATCAAGTCTACCTGCTGAGCCGCAAAAGAGTTGGCAATGGTAGTGGACGTGGCTGGGTCTCCTGCCGCATTTTGATATTCAAAGGTAACAGACATCCCCTGGGCTTCCAATAGTTCTGTTAATCGTTCTTCAAATCCCGGAACACCTAATTCAAAAGCAGGGATTTGGGCTCCTGACAATATTCCAACAGTAAATTCTTTGCTGTCATCACCACCACAAGCAGTTAGACCTGCTACAATCACTGAGATTGTTAGGGTAGCAACCAATAGCATTTTCATCTTTTTCATCATATTATTTCCCTCCTCTTAGACTGACACGCAATAATTAAGCTCATTTTAAAGCCCGCACAAAACAGAGTGCGTTCTGTTATTCATTCTAACAGTTCGCACTCCTTTTGTCAAATCATTCACATTTTCACACTGATGTTATTCACTATTTTGAGGAGAAACCCCAAGAAAGCTATTTGGAACAGTTAAGAAAATTGATTCGCTAACTCTTCAAGGGTTTCTCCTGAAATACGATACCCTGTCCATTCTGACATAGCTTCTGCCCCAAGAGAAATATAAAAGTCAATAGCGGGGGTGTTCCAATCCAAACATGACCAATCCACTCTGCCACAACCTCTCTCCTTTGCTATTTTGATAAGGTACAGCAACATGGTTTTTCCCATACCTCGGCCTCTGTATTCAGGTTGAATGTACAAGTCTTCTAGATAAATACCTGCCCTGCCCAAAAAGGTGGAAAAATTATGGAAAAACAATGCAAAACCAACGGTTTTCCCTTGGAATTCTCCAATAATTACCTCTGCTTTATGACGAACAAATAACCATTCATGAAGCAGTTCTTCTGTTGCCACAACATCGTCTAACAGTTTTTCATATTCTGCCAGTTCTCTGATAAATTGAAGGATGAGTTTTGTATCGTCCTCCCCAGCATAACGAATGGTAAAGCCCTCTATTTTTGTTATCATTGGTTTCATCTCTTTCTCCTCTTTTGATATGGATTGTCTTACAGTATTATTTTATCCGATGACTAATGTGCTCTAATACCCCCACCTCTACAGGTGGTGGGATAAGAGCACCTAAGCCCCTGGATAACTGCAACCATACATCAGTGGT
>JGI20163J15578_10000237_pt1 | contig 22710 bp, 22 predicted proteins | sample TergutCu122P1_FD_15578 | JGI IMG/M metagenome (IMG submission 15578)
GGGCTTCTGGAAGCGCTCTCACTTTTGCAGGGAAACTTTCAGGTGCGGATCCTTTACACGCACCCGGATCATTTTCCCCTGCCCATACTTGATATTATGGAGCGGGACAAACGTTTCCTCCCTTACTTTGACATTCCCTTCCAGCACGGCTCAGACAAGATTCTCAAAAACATGAACCGCCGGCTTAATGCCGAAAGCTATCTTGATTTGATTAACACCATCCGCCGCCGGCTTCCGGATGCGGTTATACGCTCAACTTTTATGACCGGTTTTCCCGGAGAAACCGAGGAAGATTTTGCGCTCCTTTTGGATTTTCAGAAAAAAGCAAGCCTGGACTGGCTTGGCTGTTTTGCCTACTCCCGCGAAGAAAATACCCCGGCATATAACATGAAAGGGCGGGTGGCAAAAAAAATCGCAGAGAAGCGAAAACAGCTTGTTGAGGAAACCCAGGTTCCCATAACAGAAAAACAAATGGATCGTTTTGTAGGCCGCAGCTTTGATGCTCTTGTGGAAGAAAAGTTTGAGCCCCTCTCCGGCGATAACGAAAATTTCGCTGAAAGCGAAAACAGCTCCGCACCAAGCCAAGGCCTCTACCTGGGACGCCTCCCATGTCAGGCTCCGGAAGTAGACGGCTCTGCGGTGATATACAGTCCCCGGCCTCTCGAACCAGGCACACTTGTTCCCTGCCGGGTTGTCTCGCGGGCGGGCTTCGACCTGGAACTGCGCCCTTTATAGAACCTTAGACCTTAGCTTGTGCTTGCAATACCAAACCCGTAAGATGAAAGATAGTTTTTCTGCACATAAAAGGGGGACAAAACATGAACGAAGAAATATTGAAATTTAAAAAAGATCGCGATTATTCTGCCTCCAAACAGCTGCTGGAAAGCATGAATATTGTTGACCTGGCCGCCGCGCTGGAGCAAATGGACAAAAAAGCCTCGGTAGAAGTTTTTCGGATGATGCCGAAAAGCAAAGCTGCGGATTTGTTTGCGTATCTGTCACCGGAAATGCAGCAAAATATTGTCGAGGCAATAAGCGACCCCGAAATCAAAAATATTATAGACGACATGTTTTTGGACGATGCCGTTGACTTTATTGAAGAAATGCCCGCAAACGTCGTAACCAGGGTTCTTGCCAATACTGCCAGGGATCAGCGTGATTTGATCAATCAGTTTTTGAAATATCCCAGTGACTCGGTTGGCAGCATAATGACGATTGAGTTTATTTTTCTGAAAGATACCTATACAGTTGCACGGGCGTTTGAAGTTATACGCAAGACAGGGCTCGACAAGGAAACAATCTATACCACTTATGTCATAGACACCGAACGAAAACTTTTGGGTTCGGTTTCGGTTCGCGCCCTGTTGCTGGCGGAACAAACACAAATTGTAACGGAAATAATGGATCCAAACATTGTTTTTGCGAATACGATGGATGATAAAGAAACACTTGCCATCAACTTTAATAAATACGACCTTTTGGCAATGCCCGTTGTTGACAATGAACACAGACTGGTCGGCATTGTAACATTCGACGATGCATTTGATGTACAGGAAGAGGAGGCCACCGAGGACATTGAAATCATGGCGGCCATGTCGCCGTCAGAAGAGCCTTATCTGAAAACCAGCATTATTACGCTGGCCAAAAACCGCGTTGTTTGGCTGCTTGTATTGATGCTCTCTGCCACTTTTACCGCAATGGTAATTGATAATTTTGAAGATGCCTTAACAGCTCTGCCGGTTCTAATCGCGTTTATACCAATGCTTATGGATACCGGCGGCAGCGCTGGTTCCCAAAGCGCGGTATTGATAATCCGCGGTATGGCCCTTGATGAGATAAAAATGACGGACATATTAAGGGTGTTATGGAAAGAAATTCGGGTGGCAGTTGTTTGCGGCGCTGCTCTTGTGATTGTTAATTTTGGACGCGTAATGGTCATGAACAATGATGTAATACTGGCGCTCACAACCTCGCTGGCGTTGTATGCCACAGTTATTATGGCAAAAACAGTCGGCTGCTTATTGCCCCTGGGAGCAAGGCTGTTGAAGATGGATCCGGCAGTTATGGCATCACCTGTTATCACCACGATTGCGGACGTCTTATCGCTAATCATTTATTTCAATTTGGCCAGATTAATCATGGGTCTTTAGGGTTTATTGAGATATTTCTTTATGTTATAATTTCCCCATGTTTGACAGACTAACCGAAAAAGTATCCGATGCTTTCCGCTTTGTTTCCGGAAAGTCTACGATTACCGAAAAAAACATCGATGATGCGGTAGAAGCGATTAAGATGGCGCTCCTTGAGGCGGATGTAAACCTCAGAGTGGTGCGGAGATTTGTAAACTCTACAATAGAAGAAGCCAAGGGCGAAAAGGTTCTGCGCTCGGTTGATCCGGGGCAGCAGTTTATCAAAATCGTCCATGATAAGCTCGTTTCTTTTTTGGGAGACACTGAAAAGGGCCCTACAGGCCGTTCCGCCCAGGAATTGCAGCTTAAGGGGCCGGACACAATTTCAGTCATATTGATGCTGGGGCTTCAGGGGTCGGGCAAAACAACCAGNTCCGCCAAACTNGCCCTGCGGCTCAAAAAAGAAGGCAGAAAACCCCTGTTGGCAGCCTGTGATCTTATCCGGCCTGCGGCAATTGAGCAGCTTTCAGTATTGGCCGGCCAAATCGCAGTGCCTATCTACAAAGAAGAAGGAGCCTCGGACGCCGTTAAGGTTTTCCGCGGGGCTTTGGACTGGGCAAAAAAGAACCTCATCGACACCCTGATTGTTGATACAACCGGCCGCCTCCAGATTGACGAAGCCATGATGGAGGAGCTTTCCCGTCTTAAAGCAGAGGCAAAACCTGACGAGCTTCTTCTTGTTGCGGATGCCATGACCGGCCAGTCCGCAGTTGACATAGCCAAAACCTTCGATGAAAAAATCGGCCTTAGCGGCGTTGTACTTACCAAATTTGACAGCGATACCCGCGGCGGCGCTGCTCTCTCTCTTAAAACTGTAACCGGAAAACCCCTGAAATTCGTTGGTACAGGTGAAAAACCCGAAGATTTCGAGCCTTTCCACCCCGACCGCGCTGCCGGGAGGATTTTGGGCATGGGCGATGTCGTTTCACTGGTTGAAAAAGCCCAGGAAGTAATCGACGAAAAGGAAGCCCGCGAACTCCAAAAAAAAATGGAGAAAGAAACCCTGACCCTGGAGGATTGGCTTGAGCAGCTTCAGGCGATGAAAAAAATGGGTTCCCTAAAGGCAATGCTGAACATGATTCCCGGAATGGCGGGGCAAATTAGCGAGGATGATATCAACAAGGCCGAACTCAAAAGCCAGGAAGCCATTCTTTCTTCTATGACACGCAAAGAGCGGGTAAACCATCTTATTATCGGGCCTTCCAGGCGCGCCCGCATAGCCCGGGGTTCGGGAACCTCCGTAGCGGAAGTGGCACGGCTACTCAAAAAATTCGAAAAAATGAAAGGCATGATGAAAAAAATGGCGAAGATGAACAAGGGCGGAGGCATGCAAGGCATGCAGAGCATGCCAGGTATGCCGGGGTTCCCTCGTTAAATTACACGGGTTTTTCCTGCCCATAAGGGCGGGTTAGTTATTAAATCATGATAAGAGGAGTTTACAAAATGAGAAACAAAATTTTGGCAGCAGGCCTGATTGGCGTTTTGCTGGCAGCAGCTCTTGTTTTTGCGGCGTGCCGCACATGGGGCGATCGTCCAAGCTTTACCCCAGGTATTTTTATTGGCGTGGGAGAAGGTGTGTTTGGGCCGGTAAAAACAGAAGTGGAATTTTCAAGAAGGGAAATTTTGAATGTCAGGGTAATTGAACAAAGGGAGTCGCCCAGTTTTTATCCTATCCCTGTTGAAAGGATTCCCCGCCAAATCGTTGAACATCAAAGCCTTAACGTAAATATAGTTTCCGGCGCTACTGTAACCAGCTTTGCGATTATATCGGCAGTGGAAGATGCAGTAATTCAGGCGGGCGGAAATCCTGCCGCCTTACGCGCAAGAAATGTTGTGATCCCGCGAAGCACTGAAGTTGAAAACTTGAACGTCGAATTCGTTATTGTGGGCGGCGGCGGGGCCGGAATGTTTGCTGCAATAGAAGCGGCCGGAAGTAACAGGGGTAGAGTAGTTCTATTGGAACTTATGCCCGGCGTAGGCGGAAACACGATTCTCGCCGGATGGGCAGCTACAGCGAATCCAACAATATCTGCCGAATATCGTCCTGTGGCCGCACAAAGTTACAGAGATGAAGTGGAGAACGTCCTTTTTCGCAGGGGACGTCCGGCCAGTGTAACACCCGGGAATGTGGCCGTGTTTGATGCACTGCTGGAAGAAGCCAGGCAGGATTTTGCAAGACACATGGCATCACATCCTGACCGGCTTTTTGATTCAATTGCGTTTTCCCTCATACGGCCGGATAATGCCAATCCCACTGCAGCCGCTGCGGATTTAGCCGTCCGCCGTGCCAATTGGCTCAACTGGTTTAACGATAACGGCATGGTATGGCAAAGACCGACAGCCAGACCCCGCCCCGGGGAATGGATTTCCGGAGGCGACTGGCCCCGCGTCACAAGGCCTGTGCATGGGACTGTTGCTGAAGCCTTCTTCGAAGTTTTTCACGATTATATCAGCCGCAGCAATCTGCCGCTTGATATAAAACTTGAAACCCCCGCTGTAGAACTGATTATGGAAGGCGGCAGGGTCGTTGGGGTAGTTGCTGAACACATCAGCGGCAAGCGCTACAACATCAGGGCAAATCATGTGATTTTGGCAACCGGAGGTTTTTCAGCTAACCATGAAATGCTTATGTACTATGCCGGGCATTTGTGGCCGGAACTTCACGACAGGCGAAACTTCCGGACAACTAACACCCCCGGCACAAGTGGAGATGGAGTAAGGCTTGCCTTGCAGGCGGGCGCCAGGTTGAGCCAGATGGATGACGTAATGATGCTTCCGTTTGCAGAAGCAAACACCGGTATGTTAAGCGGCATGATTGGTACTTCAAGTTCCGGGCCCTTTGTAAATCAGGAAGGAAGGCGCTTTACTAATGAAAACTGGGTCGGATCACAGGGAGGCGGTGAAGGTATAACTGTTGGCAGAAACAGGGTATCCAGGGCTAAATGGGCGCAAACCGGCGGAATGATGTGGGTGATAAGCGACAGGAATAACAGCACGATAAATGAAGTAACAGGGCTTAATACCTACTTAAAGCCGGTGGATCATTTAATTGCCAGAGGCGACGCATTCACAGCCAACACAATACGGGAATTGGCTGTTCAAATTGGCATTAACCCTGATGTATTGGAACAAACGATTAATGAGTTTAATGCCGCTGCTACTGCCGGACTTTGCAGACAGGTTACCCCTGAGCGCACAGCTTTTCCGGCTAACGCCCGTGTAGAAACTCCCCCGTTTTTTGCTTCACCCAGCCGCCCCGCTGTGCACGGCACAATCGGCGGACTTGCCCGGGATCCTGTAACCTGGCGGGTAATTCGAGACAGAGACGGCCAACCCATACAAGGGCTGTATGCGATTGGTGAAGTTGTTGATAGGAGCCATGGGATTGAACCGGCGTTTAGAGACGGCAAAGAGATTATAGGCAGAATTTTGCGGTAACAACGAGATTAACCCGGAAGAGCGGTTAAATCCGCCCTTCCGGCAACTCGAACGCTTGAAATCCGTTTGCCCATAAGATATGCTGGAGCAATGAAAGTCTGGGTGAAGCTTCTTATTGGTTCTGTTTTGGGTGTGACCCTTGGATTTCTTTTGCCTTCCGATAACCAAACACTGACAAACTGGCTGGCTTGGCTCGTGGAATTTGCAATTCGTATCGGACGTTACGGGTTGGTGCCTATTCTCATTTTCTCCCTGACCATAGCGGTATATGAGCTAAGGCAGGATGGTCAGTTTTGGAAACTGGTACTTAAAACTTTTTTGGTTATGGCTGTGTGCTCTGCGTTTATTGTGGGCATAGGTATCATGGCGACGCTTATGTTCCCCCCGTCCCGTATCCCTATTCTTATTGAAGAACAGACGGAAGTGATTGCCCTGAATACGGCAGAAAATATTCTCAATTTGTTTCCTTACAATATGTTTGCAGCAATATTGAACGATGGAATATTTCTCCTGCCGGCCTGTGTTTTTGCTTTTTTTCTGGGTATGGGTCTTTCTTATGACAAGAATTATTCCAAACCTGTCACTTCCATGCTGGATTCCCTTTCCAGGATTTTTTACCATATAGCTGCATTTTTCTCGGAAATCCTTGGCCTTATGATAATAATCCTCAGCGCCTATTGGGCAATTCAATTTCACGCTGTTTTACAGGCTGATTTGTTCAGGGATCTCATCCTGCTTCTTGGAATTCTCAGTGTTATTCTTGGTTTTGGGATACTTCCTCTCTTTTTGTATTTTGTCAGACCAAAAATCAATCCCTGGGTGGTTCTGTATGGCTCCTTAAGTCAGGCCGTGGCGGGATTCTTTTCCGGGGATATTAACTTTACCTTGCCGATACTTTTCAGGCATATAAAAGAAAACCTGGGAGTCCGCCGCCGCTCCAATGCCGTAACCGTTGCCCTTTTTGCAACTTTTGGCAGGGCAGGAAGCGCAATGGTTGCCGCATCGGCCTTTATTGTAATCATCAATTCCTATTCAAGCCTTGGCATCACAATGAGTGATATTTTTATCATAGCGGGAACTGCTATATTGATTTCCTTCCTTCTGGCCGGACACCCCGGCACCGCGGCATATACTGCTCTGGCGGTACTTTGTATGAGTTACGGCCGCGGTTTTGAGGCGGGTTACCTTATTCTTAGACCTCTGGCCTTTTACCTCATTGCCGTGGGAACATTCCTTGACGTGATGATAAACACTATCGCTTCTTATGCAATCAGCCATACCAGCGGTTTTCTGGATGACAAAGAAAAGGATATAAGAAACTTTATATAATCCGGAAGCGCGGGTTTAATCGCTCTTCCGGCCACAAATTGTTTATGCGCTAAAAACCTTTAGAAATATGCCGCTAAGGTTTTATCCAGAGCAGACAGATTGGGTTCAATTGTAACGACAGGTTCCGACTCCTTTTTCAAAAGAGCAAGTTTATCAGACAAAACGGCTTTTTGGCCTGTTGCGGTTTCAACAGTGCCGGCTTCTCTGGCAGGATGACCGGTGGCAAGAACTATTACATGGGCCTGTTTCTGACTGCCCTGGCTATTGATAAAGTCCTGCGCCGCAGCAAAGGCCACAGCCCCGTGAGGATCCAGCAATATACCATACTGCTTCCAAACATATTCCATTGTTTTGAGCGTAACAGCGTCATCTATAGATGCAGGAAATACCATCTTGCGCATAACATCGGGAGCCTCATCATAAAAGCAGTTTAAGCGCGCATAATTTGATGGAATACTTACATCAAGGGCCGGTGAATTTGTAGTAACAACAGGCCGGGCTTCAAATTTCTTGCCCCGGATAAAATCGCCAAAAGTGTTGTTTATATTCATTGCAGCGATAAAACCATTTGCGGGCAGGCCAAACTTCCAGGCATAAAGGCCGGAAATCAGGTTGCCGAAATTCCCCGAAGGAACACTGAAAAAAAGATCCCCAGAAAGCCGGCTTTTGATTTTGATATAGGCAAAAAGAAAGTAAAAAGCCTGCGGCAAAAGACGCCCAAGGTTAATGGCGTTGGCGCTGGTTATTTTATATTGTTTTGCAAAAGACTTGCCGGTGATTGCTTCAGTAATAAGCTGCTGGCAGTTATCCAGAGTTCCCTTGACTTGAATGGGAATGATATTTCCGCCGTTTGGTACAAAAAAAGCAGGATTAAGTCCGCAAATTGGGCCGTCAGGATAGAGCAAAACCGAAGTAAGCTCGCTGCGGCCGTAAAAGGCCTTGGCCATATTAAAGCCGCCGTCCCCCCTGACAGCGGAAAGAACCAGTGCCCTTGGGTCGTTTTTAAGGAGCTCCTCCAGTACCGCTGCCAGAAAAGCAACGCCAAAATCCTTGAAAGTTCCGCTTGGGCCGTTATACAAATTGAGAATCGAAATGTTTTCATCCAGTTGAATGAGTTCCGGCTCAAAATCAAAGGCGCTTTCCGCCACTCTGGCTGCGGAAAAGTGGTTCAGCTCCCCGTGCAGCAAAGCACGTGTTACAGCAGTCAAAAGCTCAGGGTAAGCGGTATTCTCATCCATATCGAAAAAATACTGACGCATATCCATCACTTTAAATGGGACATAAAGCCCTCCATCCGGAGGCAGGCAGCGGAGAACCGCTTCCTTAAAGGAAATCTGGGGATCATGTGACAAAGTTGATCTGAATTTCATGTCCTTTCCTTATCAGATAATTTTTGGAGTACGCAAACCCTTATAGTTATAACACAGGTTTAGGAAAAACTCAAATAATAATGAACCGGAACCCATACTGTGCAGCTTGTATTTAAGCGGTAAATCGGGGATACTATGCAATATGGATACGGGACAGCTAATTTTTATTCTGAGCCGCCTTATTCTGGGAGCCGTGGCATCTTTTCTGGCCATAATGATCTGGTCCAGAACCAGAGATATAGCGTGGATGCTCCTGGTTATTGGTGTTATTGTGGCTTATGTAGAAACCGTATATGGCATTTTGAAACTTTTTGGCATTATTGCCGGAGATTTACTTGTTATTGGCTCAATGCCGCTTATATCTATCATATTGCCCAATCTGCCGATAGTTTTTTTCATCGCAGCCTTTGCCGTGATGGTATCCCGAAAATACCGCCGCTCTTAACGGAGAAAACATGAAGGCCCTGATAATTGGTTTTATTGTTATTATTGCTGCGGTTTTTGCGGTTCTGCCATGGGGGCTAGGCTGGGGAGAAGACGTTCTCGCTTTTCTCCGCGGCTCCTTGCCGGTACTGGCAGGTTTTGCGGGTCTTATCCTGATTTTTGTGGGGGTTTCGGATATTAAAGACCGGATCGAAGCAAAAAAAGAGGAAAAACAGTAATTTCAACAACCCCGCCCAGTGAAGGGCAGGGTATGTTTCGTTTTCAATGAAGTTTCCCGCCTTCCAATCAGGCTTTTTTCCCCATTTTTTTGAAAGCATCCGCGAAGGGGTTATACTTCGTTCCATCGTCGTCGCTTCGGGTATAACTGCTAGTTTTAACGTTAGTGTCGCTTTTGCCCTTTTGCGGAGATTCCCGGCGGGCTGCGGGTTTTGCAGCCGTTTGAGTTACAGGGGCTTTAACCGGCGCCTGCCCGCTTTTGCGCGAAAGACTGATGCGCCGCCTGTCCAGGTCAAGCCCGATAATGCGAAATTCCAGGACATCTCCAACTTTGACAATATTCATTGGGTCTTTAACGAAAGTATCACTCAGCTCGGAAATGTGAACCAAAGCGGTTTCTTTTATTCCCAAATCCACAAAGGCGCCGAAATCAACCACGTTTTTTATTTTGCCCGTAACCGTCATGCCTTCTTTTAGGTCTTCAAAAGTAATTACCCCTTTTTGCATTACCGGCTTTGGATATCCGTCTCTTGGGTCGCGGTTGGGTTTTTTGAGTTCCTCGATAATATCATTGACGATGGTATTTCCTACATTGTAAGTTTCCTTGATTCTGGCAAGTGTTTCGGCGGAAAGACCCGCTGTAACTGTGATGGTTTCGTTTTTTTGAAGCTCTTCCGCGAAAAGTTCGCGCCGAATCTCCCGTGCCACGGCGTAATTTTCCGGGTGAACCCAGGTATTGTCCAGAGTTTCATTGCTTTCGGGAATTTTCAGAAAACCGGCAGCCTGTTCAAAACTTTTGGGGCCCATGCCGGGAACAGAAATGAGTTCCTCGCGGTTGCCGATTTTGCCCTTCTCCTCCCGGTACTTTACAATCTTTCTGGCCAGTGAGCTGTTTATCCCCGAAACGTATTTCAAAAGAGAAGCGCTGGCAGTGTTGAGATTAACGCCCACATTATTGACCACCGATGAAACCACTTCGTCAAGGGTGTCTGAAAGCTTTTTCTGGTTTACATCATGCTGGTAAAGCCCAACGCCGATTGACTTTGGATCGATTTTAACCAGTTCCGCCAGAGGATCCTGCAGGCGGCGGCCAATTGAAATAGCCCCGCGGATGGTCAGGTCGAGTTCCGGGAATTCCTCTCTGGCAATATCGCTTGCGGAATAAACCGATGCCCCGTCCTCATCTACGACAGTGTAGAGAACTTCCAGCGAGTTTTCGGAAATTACCTCAGACACGATTTCCTGAATTTCACGGGTTCCGGTTCCGTTCCCTACGGCAATGAGCTGAATATCATATTGTTTCACTCCCGCCAAAATGAGCTTTTTGGCTTCTTCGACCTTGTGATTGTAAATTACGATGCTGCCAAGGAATTTGCCCGTGTCATCGAGAAAGGCGCATTTTGTTCCGGTGCGTATTCCCGGATCAATGCCCATTACCCTGGTTCCCTTTATGGGCTGCTGCATGAGCAGGTTTTTCAAATTTTCGCTGAACACGGAAATGCCGTGATCGTCCGCCGCATCGCTTTGATCGCCGCGCAGCTCACGGATTACCGCCGGGGAAAGAAGCCGTTTAAGGCCGTCTTCTATTGCGGTTTTGTGATAGTCATTGTGAATAAGGTATTTGTTTTGAAGCAGTTCCACGGCGGTGTTTTCATCCACATCGATAGTTGTTTCCAAAACCTCTTCCCGTTCGCCACGGTTAATAGCGAGTATACGGTGAGGTTTGATCTGAGAAAGCGCTTCCGTATATTCCCAGTACATCTGATATGTGGAAGTCTTTTTCGCTTCCTCATCACCCTTGCCGGGTTTACCTGAACCCTTAACGATGATCTTCCCGTCGGCGGTGTAAAAACTCTTTACGGCGGCACGGTTCTCGCTTTCCTGACTCACTTCCTCAGCGATAATATCCATGGCGCCCTGAAGCGCATCTTCCGCCGTAGCAACCGCCAGCTCCGGATGTTCCGCTATCCTGGGATCTCCTTCGGGCACGATAAATTCGGCAGCCATCGCCACAAGAGCGGACGCTTCAAGTTTTTTCATGGCTTCAGCCAGCGGGCCAAGACCCTTTTCGGCAGCAAGCATACCCCTGGTTTTTTTCTTGCGTTTATATGGCGCGTAAATATCTTCGAGTTCGGCAAGCGTTGCCGCCTTGCAGATATTTTCGTACAGATGTTCTGTAAGTTTCCCCTGTTCAAAAATCAAACGGATGATCTCAATACGCCGGGTTTCAAGGTTCACCCCGCTTTTAAAAAGACGATCGATGCCTCTGACCTGAACTTCATCAAGGCTGCCCGTTTGTTCTTTCCGGTAGCGGGCAATAAACGGGACTGTGCCCCCGTCTGCAAAAAGACCCACCACAGCGGAAACCTGTCCAATGTTGATACTGAGCTCTTCTGCGATGCGTTTCATGAGCTCCACTTCGTTGACCTTAAGCTGATCGATAAATTCCTGATTCAATTCCATGTTACACCTTTTAATTTGCTGTTTATCTTTCTATATTAACTTACCATCCAGTCTGCTTCTTCATAAGTATTATTGATACTGTTGATTCTGCGTTCTGCAAGTTTAATATATTCTGCTTCTTTTTCAATGCCGATAAAATTGCGTTTCAATTTTTTTGCAACAGCGCCGGTTGTTCCGGTTCCAAAAAACGGATCAAGAACAATGTCGTTTTGTTTTGTGCTTGATAAAATTACCCTTTTAAGAAGCTCTTCCGGTTTTTGGGTAGAATGCGCTTTTTTTCCGTCTTCGCCTTTCAGCCTTTCTTCTCCAATGCAAAGCCCAATTTTCCAGACAGATGTCATCTGCTTGCCGCCGTTATACTTTTTCATTATTTTATGATTAAACGTATATTTTTTGTTCTCTTTTTTTTTCGAGCACCACAAAAGCGTTTCGGTTGCATTTGTGAAACGTTTACCCAAAAAATTCGGCATAGGATTGCTTTTATGCCAGGTTACATCATTCAAAATCCAATATCCGATATTAAGCATAATATTGCCAATACGAAAAATATTGTGATAACTGCCAATTACCCAAATGGAGCCAGTATCTTTCAGTAAACGTCTGCATTCCTTAAGCCATGCCTTGCAAAATTCATCATAGTCTGAAAACGAAGCAAACTTATCCCACTCATCATCTACACCATCTACTTTTGTATTGTTGGGTCTGTAAAGAGGGTTTTCAAGCTGCATATTATACGGAGGATCTGCAAAAATTAAATCAACAGAATCGTCCGGAAATTTTTTCAGCTCCTCTATACAATCACCGTGAATGATGGTGTTTAAAAGCATAGGCCTAATTTATAGGGCTTCTCTTTATGCGTCAAGCCGGCGAATTGCCGCCGCGTTGCTTCTGCGAATTAATGAAAGTTCCGCAAGCCGGCGTCCCGTGCCCAGAGCATTGCCTGATTAAATTCCATAGAAGTAATTCGCCGGTGCAAAGGCGGATGATAACGTGACTGAAACGCAGGCCAGAACTGTGCCATGATGTTGACGTGAGTGCCGGCTCCCAATTCAGAGACTACCCAGCGGACAAAGGTGTCGGTGCCTGCCAGATTTTCCGGCAAAACCAGGTGGCGGATTAAAAGCCCGCGGAAAGCTGCGCCGTTGGTTTCCCGGAGATTTCCAACCTGACGGTGCATCTCCCTGATCGCTGCGGCAGCATAACCTGCATAATCGGGTGCGCCCTGCAAAAAACGGATTGCAATATCTGAGTCCATGAATTTAAAGTCCGGCTGATAAATATCAATAATGCCGTCCAGCAGCTGAATCACCTCAAGAGTATCGTAGCCGCTTGTATTATAAAGCAGAGGGATGTTCAGCCCCTGTGGTATCGCCAGCCGCAGGGCAGTAACAATATGGGGCGTCATATGCGTGGGTGTGATCAGGTTGATGTTAACTGCGCCCCTGTGCTGGAGCATAAGCATCATGGTGGCAAGTTCTTCATGGCTGGTTGGCCTGCCTTCGCCGTTATGGGCGATTGTCCAGTTTTGACAGAAGATGCAGAGCAGGTTGCAATTGGAGAAAAAAATCTCCCCCGTGCCGCTGCGGCCTACAATAGGCCGTTCTTCACCAAACCCAAGCCTGTGGGAACCGATCCTGAAGGTATCCGCAACCCTGCAGAAACCAGGCCTGCCCGCCATGCGATTGATATAACACCTGCGCGGGCAGAGGTCACAGTTTTCCATTTTTGCCCAGAGAGCGCGCTCACGGCGTTCAAGTTCCCCGCTTGCTTCAAGTTCAAGATAGCGGGGTTTATACCCGTTCCTGTCCCTTGCCGGCGCTCTTGGCGCCCCCGGTGCGCCGCCGCGCTCTGACATACCGCCGGCCCAGGCCCGCGGACTCAATCCGCCAATAGCAGTCAGCCCTGCTGCTGCGAGACATGTTTTAATAAATTTTCTTCGTGTCATACACGTATTATAAAGCTATAACGCAGCTTTTCCAAGATATTTTTACTCGACCTTAAACCTGGAAACATCCTTCATAAGGGCAGCGATATAATTCCGGTTTTTGCCGCTTAAATCATTTACATGATTCACTGCCGTGTTGATATCGTTTGTGCCGGCAACCATTTCCTTCATTCCGGAACTTATTTCCTGTGTAGTCTTTTCAAGGGCACGGCTTTCCTGAATCACTTCTTGCGCACCTTCAAGCATTTCATCGGTAGCGGTTTTTACCTGCCTGGTTATTTCGGTTATTTGCATAATCCCGTCAACTATCTGTTTGTTGCCCTGTTCCTGCTCTTCCATTGAACAGCGGATATTCTCTTCCTGCTCCGCTACTATTTTAATGTTTGTATCAATCGCCTCGAACTTCTTAAATACGTTTTCAGTAGATGCAGTTATCTTGTCAACAGAGTTTTTCATAACCTTTAAAACAGTGCTGATCGTTTTGGACTGTTCGCTTGAACTTTCTGCAAGCTTGCGAATCTCGTCAGCAACAACAGCAAAGCCTTTCCCGGCATCTCCTGCATGAGCGGCTTCGATTGCTGCGTTCATCGAAAGAAGGTTTGTCTGGCTGGCTATGTTTTCCATCACCGCATTAATTTCAAGGAGCCCCTCAGATTCACGCGCAATTTCCTGAATGTCCACGAGTACTTCATTTAGTCCGGCGCGTCCCACTTCTGAGGCGTCTGTCAGGGTTCTTACATTAGCAGCGTTTTTGCCAAGAGTGTCGGTTACCGAACGGATATTGGCAGCCATTTCTTCAATTGCCGACGAAACGGTGGAGACATTGTTGCTTTGTTTTGTCACATGTTTGTCGAGCATATTTATGTTTTCCAGGAGCTGTTCCATTGTCGCATTCGTTTGAATCACACTGGCGCTCTGGTTTACCACCCGGCCTTCTATGCTGTTGATATTGGCCGTAATTTCGTTTGCTGTTGCTGCAGTTTCGTTCATGTTTGCCGCAAGATCATTGCCAACTTCTGACAAGGACATAGCCTCTTTTTTGATGTTTTCAACAAGTGATTTGATTTTTTCAAGCGTCTCATTAAAATACTGTGCCATTGTGCCGATCTCGTCTTTGCTGGCCACATTTATGCTGACGGTGAGATCTCCTTCTCCCTGCGCAATATCCCTGAGGGTATCTGCAACCAGAACTATGGGTTTAGTAGCCCGGGCAAATGTCAGGTAGACGGTTATCGCCGAAATCAGCAGAGCTACCAGCGCGCTGATTATAACGTAAAACACCAGTTGATTTACATCGCTCATTACAATGTCTTCATCAATTCCCAGCATTATTGTTACAGTCCTGCCTGAATCTGCAAAACCAAATGATTCCAGCTTCAATCGAACAGGTCTCCCCAGCTCCGGTGAATTGGAAAGCATGGAATAACTGCCTCCCTCCTCTACAATACGGTTTACGAGTTCAAGATGAGGGTGATATATTTTTTCTGCATGTAACAAAATCTGCCCTATATTGGCAGGTATATAGCTCCCCATGATGAATCCGTTGTCAAAATAAACTCCCATGGTGGAAATGTTAGGATTTGTTCGCATGACATTTTCCAGCGAAGTTTGGATCATCTCGATATTTAATAAAGTGGTTACTCCTCCAAGAACCTGATTGGTCCTTGGGCAGATGATGGGAGCCATCATCCTCATTAAATACGCTTCTTCCCAGCCGCGCGGCGTCATTATACGTCTGCGAATAGGGGGTTCCACCCGGATTCTTCTGGCATTGGGGCCGTCAATATGTTCCATGACACCAATAATGTCATGAACAGCCGATCTATAGCTCATTGTGCTGTCTTCTCTTGAATAGACCCATGCGAACTGCCCGATGGGGCTGGCACCTACTGTGCCGGCGAACTGTGCATCCAATCCATCCAGTGCCAGGGGTCTCCATATCGCATTAATGATTATAAAGTGCTGTTCAGACTCCAGGGTGGCCCTGAGTATGCTGGCAAAGCGTTCCCGCCGCTGCTCGACTGGTATTTGCTCAAACCCGGCCATAATATTCGCCAGAACCTGCAATACCCTTAAATCGCCAGCCAGTTTGCCTTCCCAGTATGTGGCTTGTTCTCTGGTCAGGCTTTCAACAAAAGAAAGAGACAGATTACTGGCAATGTTGGTTGAACGCCATAACATAAAAATAGAAAGCCCGCCCACCACGGCAAGCATTATGCTCAATACCAATACGCTGAATTTGAGTTTAATTGACATTAATATCCCCTTTTGTAATAACTTTTAAATAGTTATTTTCGGTATATTTTTATACATTTGGCAAATTTATCCTTTTTTATTTGTTCCGTCAAGCATATACAAAAACCTTCCATAAAAGAACAAACAAAAGAACAAACAAAAAATGTAAATACATTGACATATTACCTGCTTTAAAATACGGTTTTCATATTATGAGAAAAACATCAAAATTTTTAACTGCTGCCGCCCTGCTTGCGGTATTTGTTTTTTTATTTACGGCATGTCAAAACACAATTGAAACAACGCCTTCCGGTTATTTTTTATGGGAGCGGGGAGATGACGGAACCGTCATAATTACAGGATATGATCAAAACGGCCCGGGGGCAGTAATAATTCCGGGGCATATACAGGGGCACCGTGTAAGCACCATTGGCACCATGGCCTTTTCTGAAAAAGGGCTGACCAGCGTAACCATCCCCAACAGCGTAACCCTGATTGGCTTTGCAGCATTTTCCAGCAACCAACTGACCAGCGTAGACATTGGAAACAGGGTTAGAATAATCGGGGAGTACGCATTCAGCAATAACCCGCTGACCAGCGTGACCATTCCCGGCAGCGTAGTTACAATTGCCGGCGGTGCATTTCGCCACAACCGGCTGACAAGTGTAAACATTCCCAATAATGTGACATCCATCGGCGAAGGGGCTTTTTTTGATAACCGGCTGACTGATGTAACCATTGGCAGCGGTGTAACAATGATTGATTTTGCGGCATTCAGCAATAACCTGTTAACAAGCGTAACCATACCACCAAACACTACAATAAGGGCCGACGCATTCAGCAGCAATCCGCTGGCCAGAATCACCCTTGGCGAAAATGTTATTTTGGATTCGCTGTTTGGCAGCCCGCCTTTTGGCAGCAGCTTTGACACCTTCTTCAACAACAATAACCGCAAAGCCGGAACATACACCTGGGATGGAAGAAACTGGTCTTTCCAGGAATAGAATTTAACAGCACATATTGATGGCAAAAAAGTACTCTTAGCGCTAAGAGTACTTTTTAAATGACACCCTCGCGCCGCCGCGGCTTGGATTATTGACTATTTTGTAATATAATTTGGTTCATCTGGGGGTTTAGGATGTTTGCAATAAAAGCAGTATACGATGGAGCAGGCTTTAAGCCTAAAGAACCGGTGCCGGTTCAGGAAGAATATGAGGTAATTATAACATTCACAACTCCAATAAAAAATCAAGAAAACAGACCTAAGCGGTTTTCTGGCACAGAAAAAGATACTATCATCCGGTCCTTGTTTGGGGTTTTGCCTCCTTCTATTCATTTGGATAAAGAGCGCGAAGAACGGTTGGGTTAAATGAAAGTTCTTGTAGACACAAATGTTGTGCTTGATGCGATTGCGTAAATTACATTATCACACGTGATGAAAATTTCCTGAAAGCCTCAAATTCTTCTGCAACAGCCATTTCACCAGCCGATTTTCAAAAAAACCTGCTCCAAAAATCACTTTGAAACAGGCTTTATTTTTTGTTTGTTGTGTGGTGCAGCAATAACCTGCGCGGTGACTGACACCTTTGCGTTACCCAATGCGCTCCGAATGTCAATTCTTTATTTTGACATTTTTTTAATTATATCTTTTGCGGTGTATTCATTTATATCAGAATGTCGTGGAATTTGAGTAAATTCGTGGGTTCGAGGATTTTCATAAATATCATGTTTTTTTCCGTGGCGGACAAAAATGGCACCTGTTTCTTTTACTTTTTCAAGTAATTTCTCCCTTTTCATACCGGAATTTTTACTTTGCCAGTCTTGCGAATTTTTGCAAGATGTTTTTTTTCTTCTTGCCGTATTTCATAAACCTCAATTAGAGCCTCCTCTAATTCAGCCAAGGAAATGCCTTGTGTAGAATCTTCAGGATAATCATCAAGAAATCCTACAAAAAATGCTCCATTTTGCCAATAAGTATACTGTAATTCCATTTTACCCTCCAAATATAACTAAATAATAATATGGATTCAAAGAAGAATCAATTAAAACTGAATCCAGTGAAAACCTGAAATAAAAAAAGCCTGTTCCAAAACTCGCTTTGAAACAGGCTCGATTTTTTCATCTGCTTGCGGTGCAGCAGTAAACTGCGTAGTGACTGACATCTTTGCGCCTCCAGCGTTCTTTTCGCCTGCTGCATTTACTTCACTCTCTTCGCTGTAAAAATTCTCTGGACTATGTCCAATACTTGCACCAAGAAATCGATAGGAACTGTCTCAACAAACTGAAAAGAGCGGGCATCATAATCCAGGGCAACAAGTTGATCCAGCAAAACTGTTCCCCGTGTAGTCAGCGTATCAGGCAAATCTTTATAAAGTGGTAGTTTTCGTTGTGTAGATGAGATGGGGGCTGCAATGACCACGTTTGTGTATTTTGCTACTATATCATCACTTAAAACCAGCACTGGGCGAAATCCCTGTTGTTCATGCCCTCTTCGCGGGTTCAGATTCAATTTGATTATATCTCCTTGTTGGGGAATAATTTTTACCATTTTTCATTGCCCATAGCTGATCCGAAATCTACAAGCGGCTCACGTACACCATCATCAATGTAATCTCTAAAAAGAAATTCGAGAGAGCCGTCGTCAACGGGCTTTTCATCATGTGGATCCAGAAAGGTTACGATTACATCACATTTATGATGAACAGGTGATTTATCCAGAATAACGGCCGTTCCATCATATCTGCCTTTGACTGCTAGCATAGTTTGCTCCTTTTTTACCACGAACCGCACGAAGCGTTAAGAATTAAACAGCTAATTGCGCGGATTAACGCGAATAAAAAGCCTGTTCCAAAACTCGCTTTGAAACAGGCTCGATTTTTTCATCTGCTTGCGGTGCAGCAGTAAACTGCGCGAAGACTGTCAGCACCCCACTTGCAGCGCATTCCGTGGCTGAACTACACTACGCAGTTTTGGTGACTGACACCCTTGCGCCTCCACTTTGAAACAGGCTCGGTTTGCTCATTTATTGTGCACTGCAGCAGCAAACTGCGTGGTGACTGACACCTTTGCGTTTCCAGAACAACACTACGCAGTTTTGGTGACTGTCACCCTCGCGTTACCCTTGCGCCTCCACCGCCTTTGCGCCTCCGTTCTCCCTAGAGCCTCCGTCAATCAAAATTAAACTGGTTACTGATAACATTACCTGGAGCTCCTAGAACAGAGAATACTAATTCAATTCCAGTTACATCATCATTAGCACTTGTTCCTAGCAGCGTACCAGCGAATGTTGCTATACCTCCTACTGCAGTTGCTNTCGTCATGCCGCTTAATATAGCAGGTGCACCAGGGCCACCGCCATCATCTTCAAATGCCACAGTAACTGTATAAGTTGCGCCGGGACCAGTAGTTGTAATGTTTCCAAAACTATCACGGATATGAATAACTGGCATGGGATTCAAAGCAAGCGGAGTAGCACTTGTGTCACCTGTGCGCGTCGGTGCGTTTGGTTGAGTAAAAATATACAAATCTCCCGCAGGAATTCCATGTTCTACCGTCACCGCAGTTAATGTTGCCGGAGTACCTCTTCCGGAAATACCAATGGTAATAGCATTATGAACAGCTGCTCTATGTAGTACAAGAGTAACAGTAGCTTCACCAGCAGCAAAATTTGCCTGAACCGGAGCCGCAGTTGTACTGTCACCAGTAATATTTATAGCATTTATGGTGCCACGAGAACCAGCACCTGAAGCTGCGCCAATACCGGATATTACTATAGTCTGAAGACCGGTAACCGTTGTATCTGTCGTAGTAACCCCTCCGGTAGTGGTGGTCGCTGTTAACGTTATGGTGATTGTGTTACCAGCAGTGACAGTCGTATCTATAGTTGAAGCTGTTTGCCCAAGAGTGGGACCAGCAACACCCGGTGTAGATGCCAGTGTAACGGCTGTTACAAAAGTTACCGAAATATCCGCAGTGTGAGAAGTTGCGGCGGCTGGAATGTTAATCCCAGTGATTGACGCACTTGAAACGCTTGTTGGAGGGCCGCCGAACGTGATAGTTATAGTGGTCATCCCAGCCGTTCCAGCCGCCATAGCAGTTACTCCTTCCGGTATCGTTCCTGTATAAACAAGCCAGTCCAAAGCGTTTCCTAATCCAGCAGACACAACTGTTGCGTGTTCAAGGGTAATTGTAATTACTCCTGCCGCGGGAGTAGCAGCAACTAGAGGAGGACCATCAAAGGCAGTAACTCCCCCATTGAGGGCAGTAGTTATGACATATTGCGCCCCAACAGTCCGCGCCCAGGTAACCCTAAACGTCACCGAATTTCCGGTTTGACCCGGATTGGCGACAGTAAGGCTATCTACAGCAGTGGTGTGACCACCGTTAACCGTTATATTGCCAATGCCAAAATTCGCTTGAAAAGTGTGGTTTGTTGTTGCTTGCAGTGTTATGGTTGCCCTAAAGAAATACCCAACCTCAAAGTTTGCTAATGCAGGAATCCAGTTAGTGCCATCAGTAGATCGTTCCCAGGTTGCCGCTGAGGCAGTAGCAATACTGGTTGTAACTACAGGGGTTGCTGAAGCAATTATATTGTCACGATTGTGAAATACGCTTGAAATAGCGCCTGCATTTGGAACCGCATTTATGGTCACGGCAGTTACAACCGGGAGCATAGCCGGCGGGAATACAACTAAAACCGATACGTTGTCGCGCTGGCCGGGCTGGTTCGTGACTGATATTGCACCTGCAACGGTAAAAGCTTCACTGCATGCCAGGTCAAAACCGTCATTTGACGTTAAGTTAATTGTGGCACGATATGTTCCGCCTACTGCAAAGTCGGTAGCATCAGAGTGGACTGTCCAGGTACCGGCCGTAGGGTTAAAAACTGACCATGTGACACTGGTAACGGTGGTTCCGGACGGCCCGGTAATTGTAGCCGAAGTCGCAGGCCGTACACCGGCGACCGGGGCCGCTATTGTTATTTCCCCGCCTGTGATCCTTGTTCCAAAGTCACATCCGGTAATCATAAAACTCAACAGCATTACAGCCGTTAAAATGCCCATAAAACGCATCTTTTTCATTTAATTCTCCTTGGATTTTGTTTTTCCTCTATATATCATTCTTGTATATTATCGCTTTTCTGTCAACGCAGACAAAGCTATTTCTGAATATGTCCAGATTATCGGCTATGTACAATATAAAAGCCTGTAATTCCCCCAAAGTTACACGAAGTTTTTCAAAATTGAGGGAATTTGGGGGGAATTCCGGTTATCGCACGGAGGAACACAAAGGTACTGGAGCAGGGCTTTTGGCTTTGTTTGTTTTAGGGGCCTGGACAAGGCACATTTCGTCAAATTCCCTCATTCGGGCATCGCCTATAATTCCGGCTTCATGCATTCCTTTCATATCTTCATGAATAACCTGTATCATTTCACTTTCATATTTATTTTTCATGGTTCGCTCCTTATAATTCGATTAATTGGCCGCATTTTATCAGTTTCTCGATTTGCTCATCAGTCAATAAAAAGTACTCCTTTGCTGCACTTTTGTAAATTTTCAGTTCCCTTTTGCTGATATTTGCCTGTACAGACTTGGCAAAACCATAAACAAAAAACGTACGCTCGGCGCTCTTAAAAAATACAATTACACGGTATCCGCCCGATTTTCCTTCACCAAACCTGTATAAAATTAAACCAATTTTTCAGTCAAAGCATCCTGTAATACCCTGGACAGACTTAGACCGGACTGGACAGCCCTGTCGTCCATCCACTTTGGAATACTGACTGTCCGTTTTACTGCTCGCCCATCTTTAACCTCAGTACATATGAGGTTGACCAATTCACCGGTGGAGATTTTTATGTCTCCCAATACTGAGGGTGAAGGTATCTCTTGCTCTTTGTCTGCCAAATAGCCTAACCATTGTTTTAAGGCGGATTGAGCCATAACGAGGGCATTCCCCAAGTTTTTTCCTTCGCTTATACAACCGGGTAAATCGGGATAAACAACAGTATAGCTTCCGTCATCATTTTTATGAAAGATTGCAGGGTAGACATATTCCATAAATGCCCTTCTCCTATTCAATACCAGCCGCTTTTAAAATGGCTCTGGCTGTGTTTTCGTTTATTTCACGGTGATTCGGAACTTGAACTGGACGGCTTCCGGGTTTTTCGTATATTGCATGGTCTCCGGTTCTATCCAGCCGGTAACCAGCAGCCTCTAGTTTCCTTATCAAGTCCTTACGCTTCACCTGATCAACTCCTATATTATAATAATACGTAAATTACGTAATGTCAAGATAGGATTGGGGATTTAGCTGTTATTGTACTGGAGGTATACTATTTTATTTCCCGTTAGCGTTGCGAGCCATATCGCGCTTACCCTCCAACTTCGCAAGCTAAGAGGCGACCAGAGCCAATCCGAAATAGCCCGGCGACTGGGGCTGTCCTACCAGTCTTATCAACGCCTGGAAAACCCGCGTAAAGCCAACCCGACTGTAAAGACACTGGAAAAGATTGCACGAGTTTACGGGCGAGAATTGCGCATTACGATTTAAGACTTTCCAGCTACCATTCTTTAGGTTTGTCATTTGGCGGGGTAATATTGAAATTATCTCCGTCCGGTTCAATTAAATAAAAACCTTCTTTTAATGCGTATTCTCTAGCTTTATCAGTTACTGCAAAACCAGCAACCGCTCCTAAAAATGTACGTTTGTCGCCATGTAAATCCGCATGTTTCCGCATTTTTTCAAGGCGCTCTATATGTTTTTTTATCCTTTCGATGGTAAGTTTGGTTTTTAATTCGACAAGCATAGCTTTGTCGCCGTTTTGAAGCATTACGTCAATTTCAAGATAAATTTTATTTACTTTGTCATTGATATAATAATTTGGGATTGCTGTGTGGAGATTATACCCCAGATCATAAAATTTATCACAGAGTTTTGGGGCGACCATGCCAAGAGTGAAATCGCCAAAAAGATTGGTTAATGCTCCAAGCCTTGCATTGAATTCTTTTCTTTCGCGTTCTCTTTCGAGTTTCCATTTTTTTTCGGCTTCTTCTCTTTTGCGTTCCGTTTGTTTTCTTT
>JGI20163J15578_10000241_pt1 | contig 22578 bp, 19 predicted proteins | sample TergutCu122P1_FD_15578 | JGI IMG/M metagenome (IMG submission 15578)
ACCAATGTAGGCACCAACTGCTTCTTACGAGACACCACACCTTTTAAGTGCACTTCATCCGCCTCTTCTTTCAGGTCAAATGCCGCTTTCACAATTGTACTCGCCCCAATACCATTGCAGATCAAATAGGTGGACTCATCCAGTATGTTCGTCAACATAAAGAACAGGTAATCTAACCCTTGACTCTCTCTTATCTCTTCTAAAGCTGGAGCAATTACCGTGGACAAATTACTCACTTCTTCATCTTTCATGGAATTCAATTGGCCTACTCCGAATTTCACGTCATTTACCGTAAACTGCTTAAAGTCATTTAAGATAATCTCTTGAGGGGTTTTATTCTTAATATTCGAGCCTGCATTAAACATCTCTTTGGCATATTCCTTAATGTCTATTCCTGCAATCTCCGACAACTGTCTTGCTGCATACTCATCCAATGTGGTACAGGTTGGAGAACGAAACATTAAAGTATCAGAAATAATCGCAGAACAAAGTAAACCAGCCATTTCTTTGGTTAGCTTCGTTAATGATTCTTGGTACATTTGGTAAACAATAGTGGCCGTACACCCTACAGGCTGGTTACGGAAGAACACAGGGCTAAATGTTTCTAAATTCCCGATTCTGTGATGATCAATGATTTCGATAATCTCCGCTTGCTCAATTCCATCTACCGCTTGACTCTTCTCATTGTGATCCACCAGTATCACCCTTTTCTTCCCACTGTTGATCAAAGCACGCCTTGAGATGAATCCTAAGAAATTATTCTCGTCATCAACTACAGGGAAATCACTATAACGCTGTTGTGCCATCAAGGGTTTAATGTCATCAATGTATTCATTCAACTTGAAAGAAATAATATTCTCGTTGGTCATAAAATGTCTCACCGGTATACTCTGATTCAATAACCTTGCTACATTATAGGTGTCATGATTGGTAGAAATCAAAACAATCTCTTTCTCCTCTACATTTCTTATAACGCCCTCTGTGATTACGTCCTCCGATTGCCCTCTTACTTCTTTACTATCCTCTTCTTTGCCTTTTGTTTTATCATCTTCCAACACTTTGTTATTTTGGCACACAATGATACAACCTGCATTGAGATCAATTGCATGTTGAATATATTCTGTTTTATTCCCTACAATTACCAAATCATCTGGATGGATTGTATTTTTAAAATTTTCATCACATGATAAAACCACTACCTTTCCTTTAAGAAGATAGCTATACTTGTTGCCGCTGACCATCTCTCCTTCAATGACAGCTAAAATATTGCGATATTGAGTTCTTGCCACTGACAATATATCATTTCCAAACAACTCCATGTAAGAATTAGCGATATCACTAATGGTAATCAAACCTTGTAGCTTATTTTCTCTAGCAACGGCCAATGTTTTAATCTGAAGTGCTTTCATCTTCCTCCAAGCCGTTCGAATGGACACGGTTCCATCAATCACTGGTGGCCTAGGAATGGCTACATCCTTTACCTGAACTCGCAAATCGGATAATAAAGGGGGCACTTCAACCCCAAATCGATTCAAAACAAATTGTGTCTCTTCATTGATTTGACCCGCTCTTCTTGGTGCATACTCTTCATCTGTTAAAATAGACTTTAAATTGGCGTAAACAATTGCCGAACATACAGAATCCGTATCTGGATTCTTATGCCCTACTACATATATCTTTTCGTTGTCAACTACTGTGGTTGTGAGAAGGCATCCTTCCTCACCTTTATCCATTTGAGTAATCTCTTCTGTTATGCTTTCCATAGTAAACTCTCCTGTTTTCCCTTCTTTTTTTCTTAATAACTCTCCCATTTTTAATACACACATCTGTTTTACGATTTTAACTACCCCTAGTTTGTCACTTTTTTTCAATAAGGTCAATACATTTACACATTTTTGTTGTTTTTTTTCTAAAATGTGTTATACTATCGAAAGTGTGATATAAACTTTAGTAAAATATATAAAAGAATAGAGGTATACCGTATGAGTGAAGTGTTAAGAGATGAACTAGAAACAAAGGTTGAAGAGGTGGCAGAAAAAGTAACTGAAGAAGTAGTTAGCGAAGAAACAGATGCCGAATCTGTTGCCGAAGAAACTATCGTAGAGGAGCCTGTTGCAGAGGAACCTGTTGTGGAAGAACTTGCAGTAGAGAAGCCTGTAATGGAGGAGCCCGTGGCGAAAGAGTCCACAGTAGAGAAGCCATTGGTGGAAGATCCTGCGGCAGAAGAACCTGTGGCAGAGGAATCTGTAGCAGAAGAAGAGATCTCTTCAGTTGATGTCATTGCTTCAGAAAGCAAGATAAGAAAAGAAGAAGTGGCTGATGAAACTATGTCCGATTACGAAGAGCATTTTGACGATGCCAATCCGTGGAACTTGGTAACCAAGTACATGAATGAAAAAACCAACCTAAACGTTGTTATTACTGGCGTTGTTAACAAAGGTGCCCTTACATCTGTTGAAGGTCTAAGAGCTTTTATTCCTGCCTCTCAACTTTCACTATCTTATGTTGAAGATTTGGAAGTTTTCCTAAACAAGGAAATAGAAGTACGAGTGATTGATGTAAACCAAAGTGAAAATCGCTTGGTTCTTTCAGCTAAAGATATTTTAAAAGAGCAAGAAAGTGTTGAGAAGGCAAAGCAAATCCAAAGTATTCCTGTTGGCTCTATTGTTGAGGGTGTTGTAGAAACCCTGCAAAACTACGGTGCTTTTGTTAAGTTAGATGGTGGACTTTCTGGGCTAGTTCATGTTTCCCAAATTTCACACAAACGTATTAAAACTCCAGGTGAAGTTTTAAAAATTGGCAACAAAGTAAAGGTAAAAGTCATCGGAATCAAAGATGGTAAAATCAGCCTAAGCATAAAAGCTTTAGACGATCGTGGTCCTGTAGATAGAGGCGAAAGAGAATATACTCCAAAAGTGGACATTCCAAAAAGTGAAAACATTGGAACCAGCTTAGGAGATTTGTTTAAAGACATTAAATTGGATTAGAAATTATCTTAATATTAACAAACAAGAAATACCGCAAAATAAGGTTTTGACATGAATCGCCTTATCTAGCGGTATTTTTCATGCAAGGCTGCCTGTACCCGCCGCACCCATAAGGGTACAAGGGTGACACACATGACCTTTTGATGCTTGTGTATTAAATTATTAAATTTTTAAAAAATTTTAATATTTTTTAAAAAAATAAGTACAATTTTAATGGCTATTGAGGTATAATGATTGTAATTGAGGAAAAATATCTTCTGTAAAGAGAGTTAGATATAGAAACGTGAGTTTAATAGAATCTTACTAATTTATAGACCAGCAATGGAGGGAGTCAATTTGAATAAACCAAAGTGTCCAAGTTGTGATGAGAGCATCAGGATAGAATATTCAAGTTACAAAAAATTGTTTGCCGATGCTAGAGAAGAGTTTGAAGAAACCAAAAAGGAGTATCAAGATAAGCTCGGGGTAAAAGAGCTTGACATTATAATGCTAAAAGTTCAATTAGAAAAGCTTGAACAAGAAAGTGAATATATAATTGAGGATGTTATTGAGAAAACTCAGAGCCACATGCATAGTGAGATTGCTAAATATAAAAAAGAACACGATTTAAGAGTAGCAAGAATCATATCAGAAGCCAAAGGCTATTTTAAAAAGAAAGCCATTGAGAAAGATAATGAAATAGCCGCACTAAAAAAAGAACTTGAGGCTACATCTCTGAGAATTGAAGAAATTCAAAAGAAAAAGAATCTTGAAATTGCTGAGTTAAAGATGGAAAACGATTTATTAACTCAACAATCTTTGTCAGAATCTAAGGTATCCGAAAGCAACTTAAAGAGTGAGATTTTAAGGCTTGAAGGAGAAGCTGCTAAGAGACAAGAGCAAATTATATTAGAAGCTAAGTCAAAGGTTGAAAAAATTTTACTGGAAAAGCAAGAGTCTATGGCAAAGACTGAGCAGAAATACGAAGCTTTAAAAAAGAAACACGCAGAGATGATTTCTGAGCACAACAGTCAGATATTAAATTTGGAATCCGAAAAAAAAGAAGCAGACAATTTAATTAATCGTTTGAAAAATCAACTTCTACAAAAAGAACAAGAGCTTTCAGCAACATTGAAAGCAAAGGAAGAAGAACTATTGGCAGAATTCTCGTCAAGAGAGGAAGAAATGTTGGCGGAGTTCTCATCAAATGCAGAAGGGCTGTTAGCAGAAGCGGTTGCAAAAGAAAGTGAGCTTTTAGCAGAATTTTCAAAAAGAGAGGAGGATCTTTTGGCAGCTTTCTCCAAAAGGGAAAAGGAGCTTTTAATTGCTTTTTCCAAAAGAGAGAAGGGACTTTTAGAAGAATCCTCAACAAAAGAGAAGGAGCTTTTAGCAGAAGCAACCGCAAGAGAAGAAGAACTTTTAGCAAAAGCCTCTGCAAGGGAAGAAGAAATTTTAGCAAAGGCGACAGCAAGAGAAGAGGAGATTTTAGCAAAAGCCTCTGCAAGGGAAAAAGAGATTTTAGCAAAAGCCTCTGCAAGGGAAAAGGAGATTTTAGCAAAAGTATCCGTAAGAGAAGAGGAAATTTTAGCAAAAGTATCCATAAGAGAAGAGAAACTTTTAGCAGAAGCAACCGCAAGAGAAGAAGAGCTTTTAGCAGAAGCAACCGCAAGAGAAGAAGAGCTTTTAGCAGAATTCACCTCAAATGCTGAAGAATTATTAAGGGACGCTTTGATAAGAGAAGAGGAACTTTTGGCAGAGGCAACTGCAAGAGAGAATCAGCTTCTCACCGAGTTTGCCAAAAGAGAAAAGGAGGTTTTGGCAGAAGTTTCCAAAAGAGAAGAAGAGCTTATCGCAAAACTTCCGGCAAAAGAAAGAGAACTTGTAGCAGACTTTTCAGCAAGAGAGAAAGAATTATTAGCAGGCTTTGAAGCAAGAGAAGAAAGGCTTATAGAAGATTTTTCAGCACGAGAAGAAAAGCTTTTAGCAGACGCATCAGAGAGAATGAAAAAGCTATTAGAAGATGCTGCATCAAAAGAGAAAATGCTTTTAGAAAAATCTGCTATTGAAGTGCAAAGAATACTCTCTGAAGAGAAAACAAAATATGAAGAATTAGAAAAAAATAGCACCGATGAAGTCAGCAAACTTAATCAGGTAATCACCCAATTGATTCAAGAGATAAAAAGGCTAGCCGCCGAACTAGAAAAAGTGAAAAACATTCCTCCTCCAGTGAAAGAGCAACCTAAGTCTCAGCAATTACTATTCAATGACCTTAAGGAAGTATATTCAAAAGACGACTAAGAGAAGGGAACACAAAATACACTCCAATCATTAAATTCAATGCCAAGTTGGCACTGATATGCACAATCAATGGCCCACTTATACTCTTGCATTTGATGGTCAAGAAGTTAAAGATAAGTCCTGCACCCACAAGACCTACTGTGGCAAGAGTCAACATACCTAAATCAAGAGCATTGAACAAAACGGGGATGTGGTATACTGCAAAAAGTAAAGATGAATACAGATGAGCATACCCCTTTAAATTCTTACGGTAAAGAGTCATAAACACAAAGCCTCTGAAAAAGAATTGCTCCAGTGCCGCATTGATTAACACGATGTATAAAACCACAAAAACAGCATTCAGGGGCGTTATCCCTATATCCCCTAAAGCATCATCAACTAGGGTTCGATCCATGAGAGGTTGCAGTATCATAAAAACAACTACAATGAAGGTGAATACTATCCCACCCAAAATGAAGGGGAGCTTAAGGCTTCTCTTTTCTTTAACTGTAAACAGAGAAAGTAACTCTCTAAATGTTCCCTCTTTAGAAACTTTAAAATAAATGATGGGACACAGAATAAACAGGATTACTTTAGCAATGGACGTGTACAGGTAATCGTTAAATGGGGTTTGAAGCATTAAAGCATGGAAAGCGCAAGCCACAAGAGAAAGTAACGTTATTTGTATTGCATGTTTTTTTACATCCATCTCATACACCCATGTACAATACCCTTTCTTGAAATATAGAACTTTATCGTTTTATTTTTTTCACAATCTCTTTTGCAACATATAACCCATTAGCTGAGGCCTGTTGTAGCCCTCTGGTTATCGATGCTCCATCTCCCATAGCTCTAAGCCCTTTAATATTGGTTTCAAACTCTTTATTTACCAACACTTTGTTAGAGTAAAACTTCACTTCAACTCCGTAGAGCAGAGTTTCTTCACTGGCCATACCAGGAGTCACTTTGTCTAAGGCTTGAATCATCTCATCAATAGAAATCATCAAACGATGAGGGAACACCAAAGATAAATCTCCAGGTACTGCGTCTTTTAAGGTAGGAGTAATGTTGTTTCTAAGAAGTCTTGCCTCAGTAGTTCTGCGACCTCTTTTGAAATCTCCGTATCGTTGTACCAAAATCTTTCCATCACAGAGCATATTTCCAAGGCGCGCAATATGCTTTCCATACTCAATTGGAGTCCTGAAAGGAGAGGTGAAATTTTTAGAAACTAAAATGGCAAAGTTAGTATTCTTAGTCTTTCTCTCACTGGATTTGTAAGCATGCCCATTGACCACTGCCAAGCCGTTCTCATAATATTCTGTGGCTACTTCTCCTGAAGGATTGGTGCAAAATACTCTTACCTTATCATCAAAAGTAGGGGTATAGTATACCAGCTTAGCTTCATACAATTTCTCATTTAACTCTTTCATGATTTCATCACGAACTTCCACTCGAACCCCAACATCAATGGTTCCATTTACGGTTTTGATGCCATGTTTCTTACAAATGTTTGAAAACCACTCCGAACCTTCTCTACCTACTCCAGATACCACTTCATCAGCATAGAATTTCTCATCTTTGGTAGTCACCACTCCTTTGATTACCTCATCTTCAATCATCAAATCTCTTACCATGGTATTAAAGAGAATCTCTACTCCTGCCTCTAACAAATGTTGTTGCAACCTAGAGTAAATTAAGTACCCCTCTTCTGTTCCCAGATGACGTATAGGACAATCAATCAATTTCAAATTAGCACGAATGGCCTTCGTACGAATCTCTGTTATAGCCTCTTCATCTTCCAATCCATATACTTTTTCGTCCGCTCCATACTTTAGGTAAATCTTGTCTGATTCTTCAATCAACACATTCGTTAGATCATAGCCCAATATCTGAGGCAGGTTCCCCCCTACGTCTGGGGATAAGGATAATTTCCCGTCAGAAAATGCTCCTGCTCCAGCAAAACCAGTGGTGATGGAACAAGGTTGACAAGAAATGCATTCTTTGGTTACTCGTTTAGGGCATTTTCGCTTCTCAATATTACGCCCTTTTTCAATTACCAGTACCTTCAATTTTGGTGCTAGTCGCTTTAATTCATAGGCACAAAAAATCCCCGACGGACCTGCCCCGATAATGATTACATCATGTTTATTCATTTTCATTTTCCTCACTCTCTGGTGAACTCTTTCACCTCACTGCCCCTAATGGAATGATTAGTAATTACATACTCTAATATATTTTCAAAATCTTCAACATTTATAATATTCTCATCTATCGTATTCGTTCGCTCCCTTACGAAAACTCCCTCGTCACATTCTTCAACCATTTATAACTTTTATATCGTATAGTAGTAACAGGTATTTTTATTAATTCATCACTCATGAGCAAGATATAAACTACCGGCACTCCTAGTCCTAAGAAACGACTGGCAACAAACGCCATGGCCAAGGAGCCCGTCCACATGGTAAAGAAATCTGCATAAATCCCAAATCGTGTATCCCCTCCTGCTCTAAAAGTTCCTACAATCATGGTAGCATTGTAAGCTTGAGCAACAACAAAATAAGACATAACAATCAACATAATTTGCAGATAGGCTCTTGCTCCATCATCAAAGTTTAACATAGATATGATAAAAGGGGAAGTAATCAGTATCAAAACTCCACCAATTGCCCCCGAAATGACACTTAATTGGGTGAATTTCCGAGCATATGCTTTGGCTTCAATTAATTTCTGCTCTCCAATGGTTTTCCCGACATAGATTGCCGTAGCACCAGCCAAACCAAATGTCGCCACCTGGGACAGTTGCCGGATTACCTGTGCTGCGGAATTTGCGGCGATAGCACTACTGCTCATGTGACCTAAGATGGCAGTGTTCGCAGCTACGGCTAGCCCCCACACCCCTTCGTTAATCACAACAGGGATAGCATATCGAATAAAATCTTTCCTCAAAACTTTATCGCTTTTTCTAAAATATCTCAATCTTACTTTGATCTGCTTATTGATGAACTTAGCATAACCAAAGATTAAAACAACCTCAAAAACTCTTGCAATTACAGTACCAATAGCTGCCCCCACAATTCCCATAGCGGGGAAGATTCCCCACAATCCAAAGATCAACAAGGCATTTAGTATAATGTTCAGGGTTAAAGAGCAGGTATAGATTACCGTAGCAACAACAACCTTCTCTGCACTTCGCATAATCAGCAAGTAGCTCATGGTAAAGCCCATAAACACATAGGAAAGTGCCACAATTTGAATGTACTGCACTCCATAAGAAATCACCACCATATCATCAGTAAAAATACCAATAAGTTGATAAGGAATGGCAATTGCTGCAATAGTGAAGATAAGAGCAATTCCTATAGAGGTCTTAATTCCCATTGCCAGAATCTTCTCAATGGTCTTAATGTCCCTCTTGCCCCAATACTGAGCAGCCAGTACAGTAAGTCCTGAACCTAAGCCAAATAAGAACAAGATCATAATCATCTGTATCTGATTAGCAATGGCAGCACCAGCTAAGACTTCTTCACTTACTCGCCCTAACATAAACACATCTGCTGCAGGTAAGCCAACATTAATTAAATTTTGCAACGCTAAAGGAATCACCAGTACAGCTACTCTTCTATAAAAGTCATTCCAATCTATATTTACTTCTTCTTTACTCTTTCTAAACAACATGAAATTTAGATTCCTTCTTTATTTGACACTTCCTCATAGATACTACCTACTCCCTAGGGAGAAATCAAGGGGCTTTACTTCTTCGTTGGATAAAATCGCAACTCTTAATATATCACACTAAGACAAAATAGTAAACTGTAGCCAAAACCTATATCCCAGATTACTGGCAGTTAAGACTACACTAGAAAGTTCAATTCATTTCGTTTCCTATATTGAAAATTATTCTAATTTCGGTTAGAATACTAACTAAGCTGACCGACCCAAAACAAAATGGTCGGTCAGCTTATAATGAAGAAGAATGGGAGGCTTATAAATATGCCCCATACAGTTCTAGGTAAATTAAGCCAAAATCAAAACAGAAAAACCCTCTCTAAAAGAGTTTGGGTTGCTTTAGTTGGCTTTCTTTTTTGTTTAATTGTTATCTTTAACTCCGGCTTTATAATTCACGGTGAAGAAGAGACTACGGTATTTTCTGTGGAGCGTGCTCGTGTTCTTTCTGTGATGAATGACCGATTAGAGCCAGACCCTTTGGTAAACAACTTATATATCGGCCGTCAAACCATTGAGATTGAACTACTCAGTGGCACACATTCTGGTCAACAAGTAAGAATTAATAATACCCTTAGTCGCTTCTTTAATCACATGGCTAGGGATAGAATGACTTTATTGGTGGCCATTGTTGAAAATCCCGATGGCTCTATCGCTCATGTTGATGTCTTTGGTCACGCTAGAGACAATGTTATTCTTGGCTTTATAGGACTCTTCTTCTTAATATTAATTTTAGTGGCACGATTGAAAGGTTTCTACTCCGTTATCTCTTTAATTTTCACCATGATTACAGTCATTTACTTTTTAATTCCAGCCATCTTAAATGGACATAATCCTATTCTCTTTGCAGTGATTACAGCGGTGCTAACCGCAGTATTTTCTATCCTGATGATTAGTGACTTTAGCATGAAAAGTCTCGCTGCTGTAGGTGGTACCATGGTGGGGGTATTTATTGCAGGTGGCATCAGTATTCTTGCAGGCTCGATTGCCAATATCTCAGGAATGCATATCTCCCACGCAGAGGAAGTTTTGTTCCAATCAGGGGGACTTCCCATTAGAATACCTGAATTACTTTTTGCGGGTATTATTATCGCTTCTTTGGGAGCTGTGATTGACGTAGCTATGTCTATTGCTTCAGCAGTTTTCGAGATTAAAGATGTGAATCCAACCATGAAGGTAAAAGAACTGTATAAAAGTGGCATGAACATTGGTCGTGATATTGTGGGCACCATGTCTAATACACTGATTCTAGCTTTTGCTGGAAGTTCCATAACTATCCTGATTATCATCATGTCCTATCGCCTCCCCTACACTCGATTGATTAATCTAGATATATTGGCGGTGGAAGTGATCCAAGGAATTTCTGCAAGTATTGGGCTGGTGCTGGCAGTGCCTCTTACTGCTCTATTTGCTTCTTATTTAGCAACAAAGGACTAGATTCAATGACTTTTTGAGATGTTTCATTTTACCATAGCAAAAAAAGAAGGAACAAGCTCCACGTTCCACTGAAACTCGTCCCTTTTTAACCCATATATGATTTCCTTTATTCTTCAAAAACATCTTTTACCTTATCAAAGATTCCCTTTTTCTTAACACGCTCTCCTTTTGCGTCTTTCTCTTTGTTTAGAGAGTCACCAGTTAATTCGTCAAATTTTCTAAGGAGCTCTTTGGCTTCATTGCTTAAACGTTCAGGAGTTTGAATCACCAATGTAACATAATGGTCTCCACGAACTTGTGGATTTCTAAGAGATGGAACTCCCTTGCCTTTTAGTCTTACCTTGGTATCTGTTTTGGTTCCTGCTTTAATAGAATAGATTACATCTCCATCTACTGTACTAATACGAATGTCACCACCTAAAGCTGCTAGGGCATAAGTTACCGGCACAGTGCTAAAAATATGCATGTCTTGACGTTGGAAGATGGGGTGGCGTGAAACATTTACCTCTACCAATAAATCCCCTCTTGGCCCACCATTTGTTCCTGGTTCTCCCTTATCCCTTATGCGTACACTTTGTCCGTTGTCAATTCCTGCTGGAACAGACACTTTAATACGCTTACGGCTGGATGTATAACCTGTACCACCACAACTGGTACATCTATCTTTGATTTCTTTGCCTGACCCATTACAATTAGGACAGGTCGAAACGTTCTGAATGGTTCCAAAAAGAGATTGTTGAGTATAGGCTATCTGACCCTTGCCTCCACACTTTGAACAGGTTATAGGGCTACTTCCTGGCTTTGCACCACTACCATTACAAGTGGTACACTCTTCTTTTAGCATGATTTCTATTTCTTTTTCACAGCCAAATATTGCCTCTTCAAAAGAAATACGAACTCGATGACGAATGTTAGCCCCCTTCATAGGACCGCTACGTCCCCCACTTCTTCTGCCTCCACCACCAAATAAATCACCAAATATATCCCCAAACATGTCCCCAAAATCTACATTGGTAAAATCAAAACCGCCAAATCCGCCAGGTCCTCCTGATGATGGGTCGAATGCAGCATGTCCAAACTGGTCATATTGGCTACGTTTTTCTGGGTCACTTAGTACAGCATAGGCTTCTGATGCTTCTTTAAAAAGTTTTTCTGTTTTTTCATCACCTGGATTCACATCTGGATGATACTTCTTCGCTAAAGCTCGATAAGCTTTTTTCAGGTCGTTTTCATTGGCGCTTTTGGAAACACCAAGGACCTCATAGTAATCTCTTTTTGACTCTGCCATTTTCCATTGCCTCTTTCTGCTTCTATTTTTCAAACTCAATAACTATAAACATGGCCATTCCGAGAAATCAAGTTGCAGACTGATTTCTCGGAATCTTTTCACTATTTTTGCCCTACGGGTACAGGCGGTCTATACTTCCTCATAGTCTCCATCTACTACATCATCTCCATCCCAACCTTCTGGTGAAGGTGCTGCTTCTGGAGCGGGTTCTCCCTCGGGTGCTTGTTGCTCATACATCTTTGCAAATACTTTCTGAGCACTTTCGCTTAATTTTTCTGTACCAGATTTAAGGTCAGCAACTTGAGAGTCGCTTAACTCCTCTTCAGTACATCTTGCCAATACATCTTTTAAGGCTTGAATGTCTGCTTCCACTTCAGCTTTGTCATTGGCATCTAATTTATCGCCTACTTCATTGATGGCTTTTTCAGTTTGGAATACAGTAGCATCTGCTTCATTCTTAGCATCGATTCCTTCTTTACGTTTTCTATCTTGTGCTTCGAATTCTGCTGCTTCTCTTACTGCTTTTTCAATGTCATCATCTGACATGTTTGAGCCTGCAGTGATGGTGATGTGTTGCTCTTTCCCTGTGCCCATATCTTTTGCAGATACATTGACAATACCATTGGCATCAATATCAAAGGTTACTTCGATTTGTGGAACGCCACGCATGGCTGGTGGAATACCGTCTAATCTAAATTGGCCTAAAGATTTGTTATCTTTTGCAAATTGTCTTTCCCCTTGAACTACGTTAATGTCAACTGCAGTTTGGTTATCTGCTGCGGTAGAGAAAATTTGGCTTTTCTTAGTAGGAATGGTTGTGTTTCTTTCGATTAATCTTGTGGCTACACCACCCATTGTTTCAATTGATAAAGATAATGGTGTTACATCAAGTAAAAGAATGTCCCCTGCTCCTGCATCACCAGCTAGTTTACCACCTTGCACAGACGCTCCTAGTGCTACACACTCATCTGGGTTAAGAGACTTGCTAGGCTCTTTACCAGTTAACCTTTTTACTAATTCTTGTACTGCAGGCACACGAGTAGAACCACCAACTAACAATACCTGTCCCAGATCAGAAGCTGAGATACCTGCGTCAGATAATGCTCTCTTTACAGGCTCTGCTGTTTTCTCCACTAAGCTGTGAGTTAACTCATCAAACTTCGCGCGAGTAATGTTCATGTCAAAGTGTTTTGGTCCAGTGTCTGTTGCAGTAATAAATGGTAAGTTAACATTGGTGGTTGTTGCAGAGGAAAGTTCGATTTTCGCTTTTTCTGCTGCTTCTTTTAGTCTTTGAAGAGCCATCTTGTCGTTGGACAAGTCTACCCCTTCTTTACCTTTGAAATCTGCCAACATAAACTCTGTTAGCTTCTCATCAAAGTCATCTCCACCAAGACGGTTGTTTCCTGCTGTTGAAAGCACCTCAATTACCCCGTCACCAATCTCGATAATGGATACGTCAAAAGTACCACCACCTAGGTCATATACCATGATTTTTTGTTCTTTTTCATTGTCCAAACCATATGCTAAGGCTGCTGCAGTTGGCTCGTTGATGATTCTTTTCACATCAAGTCCTGCAATTTTACCTGCATCTTTGGTGGCTTGACGCTGAGCATCATTAAAATAAGCAGGAACAGTGATTACTGCTTCATCAACCTTTTCACCTAAATAAGCTTCAGCATCTGCTTTTAATTTCTGTAAAATCATAGCTGAAATCTCTTGTGGTGAATACTTTTTACCATCAACGGTTACTTTGTGATCAGAACCCATCTCCCTTTTGATGGAAGAAATGGTGTTTTCTGCGTTAGTTACTGCTTGACGTTTGGCAGGTTCACCTACTAAACGTTCACCTGATTTTGTAAATGCTACGATAGATGGAGTAGTTCTTGCTCCTTCTGTATTTGTAATTACTGTTGGCTGTCCACCTTCCATAACGGCTACACAGCTGTTTGTTGTTCCTAAGTCAATTCCAATTATTTTTCCCATTTTATTTTCCTCCTGTTCTTATAGCTCTATTCTTAGGCTATCTCTTCAAATGTTTTTTAGTTGGCCACTTTAACCATACTGTATCTTACTACACCATCTCTATAAGTATATCCTTTTTGAAACTCTTCTACTACGGTGTTCTCACCATATTCCTCGTCCTCTACATGCATTACCGCATTATGAAAATCTGGATTGAAGGTTTCTCCCACTGCCTCAATTGGCTTTACTCCAACGGATTCCAAAGTAGTCATTAAATGCTTGTACACCTTGTCCATTCCCTCAATGAAAGGGTGGTCCTTTTCTTCTTCCTTAATGACTTCAAAACCTCTTTCAAAGTTGTCAACCACAGGCAATAATTTCTCGATAATGTCTTTTGCACCGATTTCGTACATGTGAGACTTCTCTTTGTCTGTTCTTTTGCGAAAATTATCGAACTCAGCCATTTGACGGGTGAGTTTATCTGTTAGCTCTTCTATTTTTTCGTCTTTTTTATCTTTCTTCTTTTTACCAAATAACTTCTTCTTGCTGTCTTTATTGTCTTCCTGGATCGCCTTTTCAGATTCAGTTTCTGAGATGTCAGATTCAACGTCTTCAAACTCCCCTTCAATCTCTTCCTCTAGTTCTTCCACTGTATCGATGATCTCTTCTTCTAGAGACTCTAAGTTCTCTTCTTTCTCTTTGGCAGCTTTGGCTTTTGCTTCTTCCACTGCCTCTTTCACCATACTTTCATGGTTCTTTTTCTCTGTCACAGCCATCACCTTCTTTCATATTTTACTATCCCTTATGAGAAGTCCTAAAAGTCATTCTCATAAAAGGGGCGAATTTTGCCCAGCAAATCTAATTCTAAAGTTCTTAAATGGATTCCTGTAATGAAATCCTTATCCCTCAAGAACTATCAAGCACCTCATCACTTAAATACACTTCATCAAACTTTTGCTGCAATGTTTTCAGGGAATTCATTACTCGTTCATAATCCATACGTTTAGGCCCGATAATGCCAATGGTTCCCCTCATGCCATCACCCATCTCATAAGTAGCAGTTACCACACTACAATCTTTCATGGTCTTTACTGGGGTTTCTTCACCAATATAAACTTGGATTCCGTGGCTTTCTTCACTGGAGAGTGTTTCCACTACCAGCTCAGCCAATTGTTGCTTCTCTTCAAAAGCATGGATAATCTCATGGGCATTTTGATGATCACTAAGTTCTGGATATTTAAAGATGTTAGTTGCTCCACTGGTGTAAATTTCCATCTCATCTACCTGAATCACATCAGCTACTGCATCAAGAACTGCACTCATCACCTGACAATGATTACCTGCCTGCTCTTTTAGAAGAGCAATCATAGCTAAATTAATCTCACCAATAGCCAATCCTATTAAACTAGTATTGAGTAGCATATTTAGCTTTAATAAATTTTCATTGCTTAAAGGTTCAGCCAGGTGAATAATTCTATTCTTAATGATATTTCCACCAAGTACAATCACAACGACAATCTGAGAATCATCTACATGAGACAGTTGAATAAACTTAATAGAATTATTGTTCTTAATAGGAGCAGATACTAAAGTAGCATAATTTGTGTTGGTAGCCAGTATTTTTGCAGCTTGCTTTAACATCTTTTCTACTTTATCTGTTTTCTCAATAATGATATTTTTTAACTCAACTAACTCTTCTTCTTTCTCAACCATGAGCATGTCCACATAAAGACGATACCCTTTGTCAGAGGGTATCCTTCCTGCTGAAGTGTGTGGTTGAAGGATATAACCTAGATCCTCTAAGTCAGCCATCTCATTCCTAATAGTGGCAGAGCTTAAATTTAACTGAGTGTACTTAGAAAGGGTACGGGATCCCACTGGTTCACCAGTTTCTAGATAATTCTTAATAATTGCTCTCAATATAATCAACTTACGTTCTGTTAATTCTGCTAGCATTATCTTCCCTTCCTTTCTAGTACTCGCCTCTTATTAGCACTCTTTTTTGTCGAGTGCTAACACCCTGTCTAATCATACCTCACCCCGAGAACTTTGTCAACACTTTTTCCAGATTTTTCAAGTTTTTTATTTTTTCTTTTAAAAAAGACAGCTACAGTTTAGGCCGCAGTTTGTCCATATAAGCTTAGCTACAATGTGGTCTGAATTGTAGCAAAAAGACAAGCCCTTTAGCCTGCCTCTATAAATGGTAATATCTCTATTTTATCATTGGGTTCTAATCTAGTATTCAGTCCCCCTGTTCTTGAGATGGACTTGCCATTGATTAAGAAAAAGCAAGTATCATCTCTTAGTAAGTACTCCTTAAAATCAGTCCCTAGCTTTTCTCCTAACTTATCAATTAAGATAATTAAAGCTTCCACCGGCTCTAGTTCAATACTTTCACAACCGCTATGATTTTGAATTGACTCGTAAAATACTACTTTCACCATTATCTTCACCCCTTCACATGGCACAAATATTGATTTATAAAAGATTTCCCTCTTTCACATTCGTTTTATCTTTACTCTTAAACCCTTCCACATATCTCACACTTCTCATCAGCCACAATATCCACTAGGTTCATAGACAGGCGCAGTCCGTCCACAATCAATAGTTTATTCTCCAGGGGATTTGGCAACCCTAATAGATGAATCAAAGCAACATCTGCCTCAAGAGCACCTATTATCCCTGCCGTTGCCCCAAGAACTCCAACGGTTTCCTTTGTCCCTATCCTTTTAGGGAATACGCAATTATAACATGGGGTTTCTGGTGGATTGGTGTAGATTACACTTCCGCCAAATTCCTTTACACCACCATCTATATAAGGAATTTCCAAACTCACACAAGCTTCGTTTACAATAAAACGAGTTTCCATGGAATCTAAAGCTCCCATTACTAAATCATGGCTCACTAGTAATTCTTTGGCATTCTCTTTGGTTAATTTCCTTGCCAAAGGGATAATTTCCACTTGATGATTCAGTCCCTTTAGTTTATCCCTAGCTGAATCTACTTTGAGCATTCCTATGTCTTTTGTTCCATGGAGAAATTGCCGATTCAAATTGCTCATCTCTACACAATCGTAGTCAATTAAAGTCAATTTACCGACTCCTGCTATAGCAAGATAAGTAAGAATAGGGGAGCCTAAGCCCCCCATTCCAATTACAGCAACTCGGGCAGCCTGTAACCTTGCCTGCCCCTCTTTGCCTATTTTATCTATAATGATTTGCCTGCAATAACGTTCCAACTTAGGTTCTCCTATCAATTTTCCTATTCAACATGTTCTTTGCCCTTTATAGCATTTTACAGTAGTATCGACGATAGAACCACTCTATTCCCTCGACCAAGAAAATCTTAGTCTAGCTTTTCCTTAAGCAACTCATCTGTCTTATCTGTAAACTTTCGCATGATACGATAGGCAGTTTCTTCCTCTAACTCTCCCATCATACTAGGGGTTTCAAAAAAACGTTTAGGAAACTTCACAGACATTTGATTAAACCCTAAGTCTTTTTTTATCTGAAGTTTCATCTGAAATATTCGCTTCCCAATTAGCCCAAGATCCTCCTCTTTTAAACTCCATCCGATGGTATTCAATGCTTCTATAATGGTCTGGCGATCGTATATCTTACGAGCAAAGAGACACATTACCAAAGAGTTGGTCATACAACGTTCCATTTCTTCGTCATATATTTTTTCAACTAATATGTCCTCATTGAATTCTTTCATACTTTGGTCTACACTATAACCACCGTTGTCAAGATGGCTGTGGCGCATGCCTACTGCAGAGCCAATTAAAGCACCATAACCCGTGTGGTATCCTGCCATCTCATTGCCAGCAATATGCATGGCAAAGTCTTCTCCCCCATACCTAGAAGCAGCATAACGAACTCCTCTGCCCAATCTTTTGTAGAATCGATTCTTCCCTTCAGATAGGTAGTTAATGGCTTTGGCATAACCTTCTACTTCTCCAAATTTCAAATCTACTAAAGTATCCTCTTTGGTGATGAACCCCTTCTCCAGCGCCTCAGTAGCCCAGCCTAAGCACACACCTGCGCTCATAGCGTCCAACCCTGCCTCTTCTACTTCGTCGATTAATGCCAGTATCTTGTCTGTTTCGTTGATTCCAAGGAAAGTTCCCAAAGCAAAAATCAATTCATAATCATAGGATACACTAATGGCCTCATACTCATGGCCTTTATCAAATTCCCGACGATACATACCAATATGAATACATCCTACAGGACAACCTGTACAAGCAATTTTCCGAACCAAATTATTCTGGGCAAAGGCTTCTCCGCTAATCTTATCTGCATCTTCAAATCGATTGTCTTGCATGTTATAGCTAGGCAATCCTCCTGCCTGATTCAAAGGCTTAATGTTAATCGGGGTTCCTGCATCATGATATTTTGCCATCATATCTGTGGCAGTACATTTTTTATAAAGTTTTTGATAAACTTTAAGGTATTTAGATGGATTTAAAATAGGGATAGAACGATGGCCATATATGGAAATCCCTTTAATGTTCTTGGCTCCTAAGCAAGCACCTAAACCTAGACGTCCAAAATGTCGATAAGAATCTACAGTAACACAGGCGTAAGCCACTCCATTCTCTCCTGCTGGCCCAACAATCATAATGGAACGCTTACCAGCAGAACGACCTCCTGCGTGCTCACGGTCTCTAATGTTCCTGGCCGCTTCACTTACGGATAACCCCCACATAGCACGAGCATCCTTAACACTGGCATCGGTACAGCTTATAGCTAAATAACTGTGTCTTTTTGCCTTACCTAGGATTACAAGAGCATCATATCCAGCCATTAACATGGCCATAGCAATTCTACTTCCTGCATAACTTTCCCCTAACTCTCCTGTCAAAGGAGAAACAAACATGGCAACGGTTTTAGTGAGCACAGGGAAAACGTATGCTCCAGCACCAATAGCAAATACTACAGGGTGCTCAGGAGATTCTGGTGGTAAGTCAGGGTTTATATTCTCTTGTAGGAGTTTAGTGGCTACTCCAACGCCCCCAAGATAAGAAGTGAGATCTTCTCGCTCCTCTACTCGAATCTTCTCCGTAGCTAAATCCATATATAATACACGAATAAACTTTTCATTAAGCATCAGCATCACCCTCCACTTCTACCATCTGTAAACAACCATGAGGGCAATAACGAGCACACATCCCACAATGGTGACAAATAATCGGCTTGTTTGCTTCATCATCATAATTTACTGCTCGAACAATACATGCATCGATACACCTGCGACATCCAATACACTTAGGAGGATCCAAAATCACACCTCCTCCTTTTCGTTTTTTTAAAGCGTCTGAAGGGCACACTTCCATACAGGCTGGTTCTTCACAACCAATACATACTACTGCTATGAATCGACTGGACATCCCTCCCGTAGAACGCACTTTAATTGAGCTTTTTATCAAAGAATGATTCTTCTTGTTGACTACTGAGCAAATGTTCATACAAGCAAAGCATCCTAAACATTTATTCATATCCCTGGCTTTTAATACTTTTGGCATAACTTCTCCTTCTTTCTCTATTGTTAAATATTTATCACTCTCACTATATCACACTTAAAATTAAAGATAAACCCTATTTTATTATATTTTCCCTAAAGATTTATCCGTAATTCACACCTTGGGAACTGGCATATAAGCTAGGGTGTGAACTCTATCTAATCCGCCTTAAATCCCAGTCCCACGACCTCACTGGACTCCATAATCACAGCAAAGGATTCTGGATCTATCTTCTTCACTAACTTACGAATTTGATACATCTGTTTTCCCGTACAAGCACAAAACACAACATCCTTGTCAATTCCTGTAAAGGAACCTCGACCTTTAATGATGGTAGAGCCTCGACCAACCACCTCATTAATATGTTCAGAGATTAATTCGCCATTTTCCGTCACAATCAAAGTAACTTTACCTGCATCCATTCCGTACATTAATTTATCAATAATCGTAGTTAAAATAAACAATATAAGTAGAGCATAAATGGTACCATCTACATCTCTAAATACCCATGCCCCTAAGGCAATCACCAATAGGTTGCAACTCCAAGTTACTTTTCCTATGGACAAGTGAGGCTTCTTGGAACGAATGGTTAAAGTGATCAAATCCATTCCACCACCAGATGAACCGTTCATAAAGATCAAAGCTTGCCCTGTTCCAATGAGAACTCCTGTACAAAGAGCAGCCAACATCCTATCTCCTCCATAAACAGGGACAAGAGGGGCTATATAGTCTATGATGATGGACATGGCAACCATGGTTCGAATGGTACGAAACAACAAAGGCTTCCCAAGAACTCTATAGCTAATAATAAAAATGGGTATATTCAGTAGTATAGTGGCAATCCCTATGGGGAATCCCACTAAACGATAAATCATCAGAGCAATTCCTTGAATACCTGCCAAAGGCAATCCTGCACCAGAAGCAAAGTTATAAACTCCAAAACCGATTAGAGCACCTGCGACAATATCAACAACCGTGTCATAGGTTATTTTTTTCAAATTTAACCCTCTTTTACTTTCCTTATTCTGACTGCTTTCATTTTGATACTTTATACTTTGTTCCACTTTACTCTGGCTCTCTACACTTTGATTCTCATTATTTTGACTCTCTTTGCTTTGACTTAGTTTGCCCATACTCCCTCCATCTTTTCTTAACTGCGCAAGCATAAAGGCAACTCTCTTTCTCCAAGCTTAAACTGCAAATCCTTTACTTCTACCTTTAAAGCAGGAACATTACACCTTACCATTTTTAAAAGCAATAATCATCTCATTCGTTAGGCTAATTGTATTTGGCTTCACAGGTATCTCTTCTCGCTCAAACCACTGTGCCAAGCACAACTCCTCAGTATCTAGCACAATATCTTCGCCTCCACCCACAACATCACAATAAAAGCCCATCAAAAGGCTTGAGGTAAAGGGCCATGGCTGGCTTTTATAATAACGAATGTTCGTTACATGTAAGCCCACTTCTTCCAGTACTTCTCTTTTAACGCCTTCTTCAAGGGATTCGCCCACTTCAATAAATCCAGCTACAAGAGCATATGTCCCACTTACTTGTCCATTGTATCTTGACAGTAAAATTCTGTTCTTGTGGGTAACTCCAACAATCACTGCTGGATTCAAACGAGGAAAAACCATGTTTTCACATTGATTGCAACGTAACATTCGTTCTTTAACATCTTTTACCAACATTTCTCCACAACATCCACAGTATTTATTGGTGCGATACCAGTTGTACAGTTGATATCCTGTAATTCCAGCGTAGGCTTCCATCTGACAGGTGGAGTGACGAAATATCTCTATTTTCTCCAAAGAAAAAGAACTCCTCTTTTCTAGATTAATTTCACCAACCAGATAATAACACTGCCCATCGATAGAAAAAAGATAGGTTGCGTTTTTGTAAAGTTCTTCATTTGACTTTTCTAAGTCTTTGAACCTAGGAAATTCTATCCCTTGGGAAGTCTTCTTCACAAGGGATAGGTTATTCTGATAATATAAAGCAAAGCTTTCTGGTTCTGGTAATTTGTTTCCATACTGATTGTCAAAACAATGGGGAGCAATTTCGTGTATCATATATCTTAATCTTCCTTATCTGTTTTACGTCCATGGGGCAACATGGAGGACACTACCATTAATATTGCACCTTTCATGATGAAAAAATCTCCAATATTAAAAGTTAAGCGATTAAACTTATCCCACCTGGTATTAAATCCTACGTAATCCACTACGTATCCTCTTAACCACCTGTCAAAAGTATTGCTCCAAGCACCTGCATTAATAAGAGTTAAGCCAATCTTCTCTAAAGGGCGTCCTCTGCGCAACAAAGTGAATACATAGTAAATAAACAAGTCCACAGACAGGGCACCGGACAACTTCTTTACCATTTCAGGCTCATTTTCCATAATATTAAATGCCGCCCCCTGATTGTATACCTTACGTATCTTCACTTTGTCTTTTAATATGCTTTTTTCTTCGCCCCTTTTGTAATTAGACTCGATAAATGTTTTAATCCCAATGTCTGCAAAAGCGAGGGCAAGGGAGGTGATTAAAAATACTAATTTACCCATTATTCTGTCTCTTCCAATACTTCTTCTGTGGCAGCCTGAGCCGCCTCTTCTATTACTTCTTCTGTTACTTCCTCTGCTACAGTTGGTTCTTCATTTACTTCCGCCTCTTCTGCAACTTCACCTTCTTCTACCACTTCCTCTTCCGGTAAAGGAGGTAATTCGGTTCCACAGTAAGGGCAGTAAGCCATTTCTTTGGCAGCTGTTTTACCACATTTTGGACAAGTACGCACCCCTTTAAGTAAGGCAATCTTGTTTAACAGTTCTTCGATTCCTTCTTCACGGCTTTTAATGCCTCCACAGATTTCCCCTGGTTTGTCCTCTAATTTAACTCCATCTAAGAATCCTTGATATACCATTCTTCCTAAACTTTGAATATCCAAGGCATTGCCACGCTCAAGGTTACGAACTTGGTTTCTTAACTTTTGAATCTCAATGGACTTTCCAGCCATTGCACTCACATTATCAACGGTTTCACCTAATTTTTTCCCTAAATCATCAAAATTAATCATCTTAATCTCTCCTTTCGAAATAACCCTTTATACCTTCTTATGCGGTAGAACTCTCGTGCAAGCACGTCGGGGCGGTAGAACTCTTACGCAAGCGCAAAGGAGTTATACCTTCATGAGTTATACCTTCTTATGCGGTAGAACTCTCGTGCAAGCACGAAGGAGTTATACCTTCTTACATTATACTCCATTATTGGGGAACATGAAACCTTTTTCTTTAATGTTTAGAGAAAGTTTCCACTTGCACTTTTCTTGTAATAAAGTCATAATGGGATATAAGATATTTCATTTCAAACACAAGGAGATTTAGCGATGAGAAAAAACATCTA
>JGI20163J15578_10000242_pt1 | contig 22574 bp, 18 predicted proteins | sample TergutCu122P1_FD_15578 | JGI IMG/M metagenome (IMG submission 15578)
CATTCATCTGCATCGGCATTCGCCCCCATCCCCACCTTCCCCCGCTCGCGGGGGAAGGAGTCTGTATTGGCGACACTGTCTAAAAAACCATTCATCGCCGCGCTACTCCTTTGCCTCTGCGCAGGATTTGCGCGGGCGGACGCCTACCCGCCGAAGGGTTTCGTGTTCGTGCAGGATGTTGTCCCGGAAGCAGCGCTCGATATTCGTTATTTCGGCACGGATAACTTCATGGGGACGCGGGCCGATGGATACGAAGCGCCGCAGGCCATTTTGAGCGTGGAGGCAGCCGTAGCGCTCAAGGCGGCAAGTGGCGATTTGCGGAAAAAAGGTTACGGGCTGAAGATTTTCGATGCTTACCGGCCGGAGCAGGCCGTGCGGCACTTCGTCCGGTGGGCGGAAGACTTGAGCGACACACGGATGAAAGCGCGGTTTTATCCGGACGTGGATAAGGAGATGCTGTTCAATGAAGGGTATATCGGCAAGCGAAGCGGGCATTCGCGCGGCAGCGTGCTGGATCTGACCCTGATCGAGCTGAAAGGCGGGCAGGAGGTCGATATGGGTTCTCCCTTCGATCTCTTCGGAAAAATCTCGCACCACGGCGCGATAGGGATAACGAAGGTACAGGCCGCGAATCGCGCCATTTTGCGCGAGGCGATGGAAGCGCGCGGATTCAGTCGTCTGGGAGAGGAATGGTGGCATTACCGCCTGAAGGACGAGCCATATCCGAAGACTTTTTTCGATTTCCCGGTGCGTGACCCCATGGCGGTCGATGCCTCCACGCAACAGGCGCTGGATAAGCACGCAGGCGGCGCGACAAGGATGATCGTCGTAACCGAAGTCGAGGGCGCCAGCGGGAAGAAAAACCGGGCGTTGCTGCGTGCCTACGCCAGGGTCGACGGGTTCTGGACCTTGCGCTTTACCACGGACGGCTGGCTCGGGAAAAATGGCTTCAGGAAAGACAAACGCGAGGGGGACGGCGCAACGCCCACGGGGGTATTCACGTTTGGCCGCGCTTTCGGCAACGCGGAAGATCCCGGTGCATTACTGCCGTACCAGAGGATCACGCCAGACGATGTCTGGGTGGATGATCCGGCCTCGAAGTTCTACAACCAGTGGGCGCGCATGGATGCGCCGGACGCTGACTGGTCATCCGCCGAACGGCTCGTGGACTACGGAAAACAATACAAATACGTGGCGTCGATCAACTACAACACGGCCCCCATCGTGCCCGGCAAGGGTTCGGCGATTTTTCTGCACGTTGCCATCAATCGTCCCACGGCGGGCTGCGTTGCGGTGTCGGAAGCGGCGATGGTGTTTTTCCTCGGGTTCATCGAAAAGGAGACCCGGATCATGCTCGCGCCCTCGCTTGCGGATGAGGGGTGAGATGTTTTCTCATGGCACGAGCGTGCCGTCCATGTAGGAGCGGATGCGTTGGGCGCGCGCCTGCTGCGCCGGGCCGAAAGAACGCCCATAACGACGCGGGTTGGGCAGCATGACGGCCAGACGGGCGCTTTCTTCCGGGCCGAGTCGGGCTGCGGAAGAGCGGTAGTAGTGCCGGGCTGCCGCTTCTGCACCGAAAATGAGCTCACCCCATTGTGCGACGTTCAGGTATACCTCCAGGATGCGCCGCTTGCTCCACAGCGCCTCGATCATCATGGCGATGATCGCTTCCTGTCCCTTGCGCAGATAGCTGCGGGTCGGCGACAGAAACAGGTTTTTTGCCAGTTGCTGCGTGATGGTGGAGCCGCCTGCCCGCGTCTGCCCGCGGGCAAGGTTCTTTTCCAGCGCGAGTTGGATACCGTCCAGGTCGAAGCCGTCGTGTTCGAGGAAGCGTCCGTCCTCGGCGGCGATGACGGCGCGTTTGAGGTGGATGGAGATGCGCTCGTAAGGCGCCCAGGTATGGGACAGTCTGCCCTGTGGATTTCTGGCCCGCAATTCGGCCTGCGCGAGGCGCATGAAGCGGGTGTCGGAAGGGTTGTTGTCGCGCCAGTAAAAGATCTGGATGAAAAACCAGAGCTGTATGGCGAGCGCGAGCATGAGCGCCAGCAACAGGGCGCGCCATAGCCAGCGAAAGAGGTGTTTCTTCAATCGTTGGACGCCATCTGCTGGCGCAATTTCGAGAGCACGGGGGCGCTGTTCGGGCGAACCCCCCGCCAGAGGGCGAAACACTCCGCGGCCTGCTCGACCAGCATGCCGAGCCCGTCGGAGCAGCGGGCGACACCCGCTGCGCGCGCCCAGGCCAGGAAGGGCGTCTCACCCGTGCCGTACATCATGTCGTAGGCGAACGCATCGGGCGCAAGAATGTTTTTGGGCAGGGGCAGGGCCTCTTTTTCGAGACTCGCGGAGGTGGCGTTGATGACGACATCGAATTCCCATCCGCCCAGATCCTTGAAACTTCCGGCAGTGAAGGCGGTTTGACCGGCGTGGGACACAAAGGCCGCGCGAAGTTCCTGTGCGCGCTCGACGGTGCGGTTGACGATGGTCAAGGATACGGGTTTGGTCTGGAACAGGGGAAAGAGGACTCCGCGCGCTGCGCCGCCCGCGCCGAGCAGCAACACGTGGCGACCGGCAAGCGGGCAGGCGAGATTGACGATGAGATCGCGCACCAGCCCGATACCGTCGGTATTGTCGCCGATGATAGCGTCATCCATGAAAGCGAAGGTGTTGACGGCCCCGGCCAGCTTGGCCCGCTCTGTCAGGCGGGTGGCAAGCGAGTAGGCTTCGATCTTGAACGGTACGGTGATGTTGGCCCCGCGCCCGCCTTCCGCGCGGAACATCCGCACGGTATCGGAGAAACCATCCAGTGGCGCGAGCAACGTCTGATAATCCAGCTCCTGCCCCGTCTGACGGGCAAATGCGGCGTGGATGAGGGGAGATTTACTGTGCTCGACGGGATGGCCGATGAGGGCATAACGATCCATTGCTGGCGTGTATCCAATGCAGTTTTGCAGGGATTATGACAGGAAACGGCGTTATTTTGTGGTGACACCGAGTTTGTCGTTTGTAAACATCCAGGTGCGGGTGATTTCGAGAATATCGGTATCCCGGGCGATTTCGGGGGGGAACGGCGCGTAGGGTTCACCCAGGCGGACGATCCGTTCCGCCGCTTCGTTCAGGACCGGGTACTTTGAGCGGCGTCTGATGACGATTCTTTCAATGGACCCGTCTTTTTTGATGGAAACCGTCATCACCAGACTGTCGTACATCTTGCCGCGCGCGGCGGCAGGGTAGTTCAGCTCACCGATGCGTTCGGCCTTGGCGCGCCAGCTTTCGATGTACTGGGCAAAACGGTATTCCTGCGTGCGTGCGCCGATCTGCTTGCGGCGCGGGCGCTGGTTGTAGGCACGGAATTTTTCAGCGATTTCGGCTTCGAGCTTGAGCTCCATTGCCGCTGCGTCCGCTGCGTCCGCGCCGGTAACGGGTTGTGGCGCGGAAGGCTTGTCATCGGGGGTTTTCGGTCTGGCAATGGCGACGGAACTATTTTCCTGGGTCAGAACCAGCTCGGATTGCGGCTTCCGTAGCAACGATTGCTGTCCACGCACCATGTCGGTCAGATCATTGCCATCGCGGATGCTGCTCTGCGGCGGCAGCGGTGAAGTGGCGCGGACATCCTCGCTGTTGATGCCGCCCCCGTCGAGATTGGCTTGCGCCAGCGCCTGCGGATCTTTCGGAGCCGTAAGGTGGCGGGCATTGACGAGAATCACGTCGAGAGTGGGGGTGCGCGCAAGGGGCGTTTCGGCCATGGTGAACTGGATGAGCATCACCAGGACGTGCACCGTGACCGATGTGACGAAACCAATGGTCAGCCGTTTGTTCTGACCGGAACTCCATAGTGCGGAAAGAGAGGATAGCTTTATTGCCATGGATGGATTCTACGCAAGCAATCAGGTCTCGGGCGATTCAATCAAAAGGACAGAGCGGATTTTGTTTCGTTTCTGTCAGTATTCCATCTCTTCCTGCGCCTCCGGGCCGGGTTCGGCCAGGGTGGCGAGATAGCGGGCATCGACTTCGACATCGATGAGATCGCTGTCCGTGACGACCAGGCTGATTTTTGAGCCGGGCAGTTGGGGGGGGAGCGAAGACATCTTGAAAATAAACGGTATATCGGCGAGGCGGACGAGATTGTCACGCAAAACGGTGGCCTCCAGCGTGCGTGCATCGTTTTGTCGCAACCATCGCACGCACCAGTAGCGTTCGATGCGGCGCTGGAATTCGATGTACTCGGCGTAAGTCTGTTCAAAATCGCGCATTGCCTCCAGCAGATCGGGCGATCTGGGCGCGAAGGCCGGGGTGGTTCCGTTGAGCACGGCGGCGATTTGCCATTGGTTGACCAGATCGGTGTAACGGCGCAGCGGAGAACTCGACCAGGCATAGCAATCGACGCCAAGTCCCTCGTGCGAAGCGGCTACCGTTGCCATGCGCACCTTGCCGCCGCCTTGCACACGGTACAGGCCGGCCACGCCGGACTCATCGAGCAACCGACCCCAGGTGGAATTGGCAAGGATCATCAGTTCGGAGACGAGCTTGTCCAGCGGGGCGCCGCGCTGCCGTTTTCCGATGGAAACCACGCCGGGGCCATCCGGCGTTTGTTGTTCCCAGTCGACGGCAAAGGAGTAATCCACCTGGTTTGCGTTTCCCGAGGGTTTGCCGCGCCCGGCTTCGAGCACCGTAGCGAGTTCCCAGAGCAGGGTGAGTTCCTTTTTCCAGGGGAAATCCGGGCCGCCTTTCGTCAGGGTCGTTTCGTTGAAAATCGGTTCGATGTCGTGGTGGCGCAGGTTGGCGACAACCGGCACGAATTCGATGCGGCTCTCGTGGGCGGTGATGGTCAGGTCGGCGCGCACGTCGAGGTAAAGCGACATGGCGTGGCGCGCGCTGCCTGCGTCGAGCGTAAAGGTCGACACCACGTCATCGGGCAGCATCGTGATCTTGTTGCCCGGCATGTAGACGGTGGACAGGCGCCTGCGCGCGATGGCATCCAGCGTGGAGCCGCGCGTAAAGCCCAGGGCAGGCGCGGCGATGTGAATGCCGATCCTCCAGCCGCCACCCGGCTGCGGCGTGACGGAAAAGGCATCGTCGATTTCCGTGGTCGAAGCATCGTCGATCGAAAACGCGGCAACCTCCGCATGGGGCAGGTCGCTCGGGAAAACGGGCGGGTCGAACGCCGGAAAATCCGTGCCCTCCGGGAACTGCTCGAACAGAAAGCGGTTGTAGTGATAGTCGTAGCTCGATGAGAGCGCGCCGCATTCCAGCAGCAATCTTGCCGCAGACAGTCCCGTGTCGATGCAGGCCGCCTCCAGCGCCTTTACCTCGATGCGGTTACGGTCGGGGCGATAGAGCAATTGGGGGATCATGCCGTCGAACTCGACAGGCAACCGTTTTGCCGCCAGTTCCGCGCGCATCCGCTCGATGGCTTCGGCTTGCTGGCGTTTTTTCTCCATGCCCGCTTTGGCCGCGTGCAGGATATCTTCCGGCGCCTTGCGGAAACGCCCCTTGCCCCGGCGATGGAACCACATTGGCGCGGCATGCAGCGAAAACAGCATCGTGGCTGCCTCTACCGCGTTCGGTGCGTGGCCGTAATAATCGGCGGCGAATTCCGCGAATGCGAATTCCTCGTCGCCGCAGACGCTCCACAGGAAATCCGTATCGAATTCCGCTGCGGCAATCTGTGCGCGGGTCAATAAATCGGCAGGCGCGGGCTCGCGGAATTCGAGCAGCACATTGGCGCGCTTCAGTTTCACCCGCTTGCCGCGCGTGTTTTCCACCTGGAGCGAACTGTCGTTATCCGCCAGTACGGTTCCAGCCTTGAAGCTGCCTTCTTCTTCGAACAGGACAAACATGGATTACCGCCGCGCGCTCAATTCGGCAAACTCCAGTCCACGAGGTTGAAATACCCGGTGGCAAACACGATTACCCCGAAAACGATCCGGTAGTAAGCAAAGGGTATGAAGTCGTGAGTGGAAATGTAGCGCAGCATGAAGCGCACCGCCCACATTGCCGAGAGGAATGAGGCGATGCAACCGACCGTGAAGAGCGGGACGTGCTCCAGCTTGAACAGGTGCCAGTTCTTGTAGACATCCAATACCGTGGCGCCGAGCATGGTCGGGATGGCGAGGAAGAAGGAAAATTCCGTGGCGGCCCTGCGCGACAGCCCGAAAACCACCCCGCCGATGATCGTCGCGCCCGCGCGCGAAGTGCCGGGAATCATCGCCAGCGCCTGCGCAAAACCGATCTTGATGACGGTACTTGCGGTGAGGTCGTCGATATCCATCTGCTGCGGGCGATTCCGAAGGTATCGCTCGACGGCGATAATGATGAAACCGCCCACGATCAGCGCCCCCGCAACGACGAAGGGATTGAACAACACCTGCTTGATCTGTTTGTGAAAGATCACGCCCAGGATGGCCGCAGGCAGAAAGGCGAGGAAGAGCATCAGCACGAAACGGATAGAGGAACGGTCGCGCGGCTTGCGCAAGGTTCCGACCACGAGTTCGGCGATCCTTGTCCGGAAGACCCACCATACTGCGAGGATGGCAGCGAGCTGGATAACGATTTCGAAAACTTTGTAGATGTCATCGTTGGCGCCAAGCAGGTCGCCAACGATGATGAGGTGCCCTGTCGAAGAAATCGGCAGGAACTCGGTCAGTCCTTCGACGATGCCGAGCAGGAGTGCGATGATAAAAGTCTGGATATCCATCGGGATGGTGGTGTCAGTGAAAGCGCAAAACGCTACAGTATATCCGAACCGCCGATCCCGCCCGTGCCCTTTTGACGCGCTGACCCGGATGGAACGCGAGAACGCGCTCAAATGACGATGGGGACCGAAGTCCCCACCGGCTGTCTTGGGTTACAAGGCTTCAGCGGCCCCGGCAATCAGCTTAAGCAGCGACTGCGAAACGCTCATCGTTGGCGTTTATGGATTTGCGCGGATTACGTCCGTCGCCTCTCGGGTTGCCTGCTTGCCTTCATTCGCCCTGTCGAAACCGGGACACCCCCACCGAAACGCGCTCACCGGAACAGCGCTTTGGTGGAGGTGAGGGGAGTCGAACCCCTGTCCAGAACGCCTCCAACTCGCCGGAATTACAACCATGTCTGGAATTGTGGGGGATGCGACCGGAGAATTCAACCTCAAGATCAGGCAGGGCGGCGAGTTTGTATCATGTAGTTGACGGAAGTATCGCTGCTCAGGCGGTAGATGCGGCTGAAGGGGTTGTACGACAGGCCGGTCATGGCGGTGGTCACAAGTCCGGCGTCGCGGCAGAATCGGGTAAGCTCGGAAGGCTTGATGAAGCGGGCGTAGTCGTGCATGCCGCGCGGCAGCAGCTTGAGCACGTATTCGGCCCCGACGATGGCAAAGAGGAAGGACTTTGGGTTGCGGTTCAGGGTGGAGAAAAAGACCTGTCCGCCGGGGCGCACCAGGCGCGCGCAGGCCGCGACGGTACTGGCGGGGTCGGGAACATGTTCAAGCATTTCCATGCAGGTGACGATGTCGAACTGTCCGGCGTGCGTCTCGGCAAAGGCTTCCGCCGAGATGTGGTGGTAGTCGATTTTCAGTTCGCTCTCGAACAGATGCAGCCGGGCGACGCTGATCGACTTCTCGGACAGGTCGATGCCGGTAACTTCCGCGCCGCGCGTGGTCATGCCCTCGGCCAGCAGGCCGCCGCCGCAACCGATGTCGAGCGCCTTTTTGCCCGAAAGTCCCGCCAGGGCATCGATCCATTCGAGACGCAGCGGATTGATTTCGTGCAGTGGTTTGAATTCGGAGGCGGGATCCCACCAGCGATGGGCAAGATCACTGAATTTGTCCAGTTCCGAGGTATCGGTGTTCTGAGTGCTCATGGAATTCTCGAAATAAGCGGGTGAGGGCGGACGTTGCTGAATGCCCCCACCCTAGCCCTCCCCCGCGAGCGGGGGAGGGGAATCAGTCTCCTTTCCCCGTCTGCGGGGGAGGGAGTCAAAATGTCATTCCAAAACAAAAAACCCTGCACAAGCAGGGTTTTTTGCGAAACGGAACAACCAAAGCTTACTTGGTGCCGATGATTTCGATATCAACGCGGCGATCCGGCTGCAGGCAGGTGATGAGGGCGCTGCGCGGCGTGACGTTGTTGCACTGGGTGCCCGTCACAGGCTGCGTTCTGCCCTTGCCTTCGGTGTAGACGCGGGAGGCGTCGATGCCTTGTTCAACGAAGTAGTTCTTCACGGTGGCGGCACGGCGCTCGGACAGACGCTGGTTGTAAGCATCTCCGCCGATGCGGTCGGTGTGGCCGGTCACGATGACGACTTCAAGCTTCAGTTCCTTGGCCTGGGCGGCAACATTCGCCAAGGCGGTACGGCCTTCGGGCTTGAGCGTGGCTTCGTTGAAAGCAAACAGGAGGTCAGCATTCAGGCGAACCTTTTCCTCGGCAATTCCCGGTGCAGCGCCCTGTACGGGGGCGGCCTCAGGCTCAGCGGCCGGAGGAGGCGGGGGAGGAGTGGCTTCGCATTTGTCTTTCGGGATGATGTCGCCATCGCAGCCGCAACCGACCGGGAACTCGCCAGCCGGGGCGTTTTCGGCGGCGCCAGCAGTCCAGTAACCGGTACGCCAGCACAAACCGGCTCCGCTGCGGGTAACGACGTTGCGGCCGTCGATCGCGTAGGGAATGTCACCCTTGCCGTCGACGACGACATCTTGCGCGAAAGCGGTGGATGCGGACAGGCCGAGCGAAATGGCGGCCAGCGCGAGCAGCTTCTTATGGTGTTTGGTCATGGTTTCCTCAGTTGTGAAAGGCGATGCAGTACCGCAGGAACTATGCCGAATAACCTTTAACGTTATTCAACGACTTCTGTTGAGCGGAAATCCAACTCAGCTAAACGAGCCTAGTTTGCCATAGCGATGCAATAGCAATCAATTCATTGTAGCTAAATTGCAACAATGTTTCGCCGTTTTGGACGCGAATTTTGCCGTCGACCCATACGTGCGAGACCTGCTGGCGGTCACAGACATAAATCAGATGGGAAATCGGGTCGAAACATGGGGCCGTGAGCGGGCTGTCGAATGCGACGGCGCAAAGGTCTGCGCGCTTGCCGATTTCGATCGAGCCGATCATGCCGTCCAGCCCGAGTGCGCGCGCCCCCCCGAGCGTGGCCATGGAGAGGGTCCTATGCGCGGGCACGGCGCTGGCATCGAGGCAGCCCACCTTGGCGAGCAATGCAGCCTGTCGCATTTCCTGGAACAGATCGAGGCGGTTGTTGCTGGCGGCGCCATCGCTTCCCAATCCCACGTTGATGCCGTGCCGGAGCATGGCGGGCACGGGCGCGATGCCGCTCGCGAGTTTCATGTTCGAAACCGGGCAATGGGCGACGCTGCAACCGCGCCGGGCGAGCAGGGCGAGTTCGGTTTCATCGGGATGGACGGTGTGTACGGCGGTGACATTGGGGCCGAGCAACCCCAGACGTTCGAGGCGGGCGATCGGGCGCACGCCGAAGGTGGTGAGGCTCTCATTGATTTCGCTCACGGTTTCATGAACGTGGATATGGATGGGCAGGTCGAGTTCGGCGGCCAGACAGGCGGCGCGTTCCAGCCCGGCATCCGGAACCGCGTAGGGAGAATGAGGCGCAATGGAGAAACCGACGAGAGGGTGCCCGCGCCATTTTTCCCGGACGGCAAGCCCCTTGCGCAGGTAGTCGTCGGCATCGCTCGCCCAGACGCCGGGAAAGCCGAGCACGATCAGCCCGACGACGGCGCGCATGCCGGCTTCGGCGAAAGCCCGGGCCGCGTCATCGGGGAAGAAGTACATGTCGTTGCAGGTGGTAATGCCGCCGCGCAGCATCTCGTGGGCGGCGAGCAGCGTTCCGTCCCGCACGAAAGCAGGCGATACGTGCCGGGCTTCAGTTGGCCAGATCACATCCCTGAGCCAACGCTCCAGCGGCAGATCGTCGGAGATGCCGCGCATCAGACTCATGGCGGCGTGGGCATGCAGGTTGACCAGCCCCGGAATCAGGGCGTGTGCGGGTAATTCGTAGTCGTCTGTGGCCTGGTAGCGCGCACGCGCCTCGGATTGGGGCAGAATATCGACGATTCTGCCGTCATGAATGGCAACACTGTGATGCTCGAGCGCGACATTGTCGGGAACGACCGGAATCAGCCAGCGCGGATGGATGAGAAGATCGACTGTGGTGCTCAAGAGAGGTCTCCCTTTGGATGCCGGGGAACGTGACGGAATACATGGCTGCCGGAACATTCATACCGCGTGCGCCGTATTCTGGCAAGACAATGGAAGGGGATTGGGGCGAAAGTACAATGGAGCAAATACCCGGGACAATCGGCGGATTCCGGATCGTGCGCAAGGTCGGGCGCGGCGCGACGGCGACTGTCTATGAGGCCACGCATCCCGATTTCCCCGGTTCGGTTGCGATCAAGCACATCCGTTTCGGTGAGGATAGCGGTGACGGAGGCAAGTTGAACCGTCGCCTGCTCAAGCTGCTGCGGGCCGAGGAAGCGGTGGCGCGGCGGCTGGAGCATCCCAATATCATCAGAATTCAGGAAGTGGTGATCGAGCCGGGACAGGCTTACGTCGTCATGGAGTATTTTCCGGGCACGACCCTGGAGCGGTATTGCAGCTTCGAGCACCGTTTGCCCGTGCATCGGGTGATCAGCATCATCTTCAAGTGTTGCATGGCGCTCGATTACGCTTACCGGCAGGGCATCGTGCATCGCGACATCAAGCCGGCCAACATCCTGATCGATGAAAACGACGATGTGCGGATCACCGATTTCGGTCTGGCGCTCAATGTCGATAAAAGGGTCGAAGCGGATTCGACCTTCATCATGGGGGTCGGCTCTCCGGCCTACATGAGTCCGGAGCAGATCAAGAACTACCCCCTCAATCAGAAAACCGATCTTTATTCGCTCGGGGTGGTGATGTTCCACCTGCTTGCGGGCAGGTTGCCGTTTCGCGCCGCCAATCCGGCGCAACTGGTCTACAAGATCATCAACGCCGATCCGCCTTTCGTGTCGCACCTCAACCCGGATGTGTCCGAGCAGATGGATATGGTCATCCGCAAGGCGATGGAGAAAGACCTCTACTCGCGCTACAAGAACGGCGCGGAATTCGCCAAGGATCTCTCGGCGGTCCGTTACAAGATCGTCGATGAAAACGACGTCAAGCTCGACACTTCGCGTTTTTCGATGCTGCGCAAGCAGCCGTTTTTCACTGAATTCGACGACATCGAACTGTGGGAAATGCTGCGCATCAGCGTCTGGCGCAACGTGCCCGGTCACATGAAGCTGATCAAGGAAGGCGATACCGAACAACGTTTCGGCGTGTTGCTGGAAGGCCGGGTCGAACTGTCGGTCTCGGGACGCCGGGTGATGGAACTGGGGCCGGGGACGATTTTCGGCGAGTTGGCCTGGCTCGACAGGCTCCATCATCGCCAGCCGCTGTCGATCGTCTCATTGGAGCCGTTGACCTATCTCGAAATCAACCCGGCCGCCCTGATACTGGCGACCGAGGAGCTACAGGAGGTTTTCCGGCGCGAAGTGGCTTCCGTGGTCGCGCATCGCCTGGGGGCGCTCGCGCTCGTTCACGCCGAACACTGCGGGGCCGCGACCGAGGCCGCTTCGACGACTAATTTTGCTACGAGCAGGGGGGAGTGGCGGTTGGTGGAGGATTGATTTTTTTAAGTGACAGACTTAAAGTCGGCGACGGTTTCCATTGTTGCGGCTATTGGCGGGTTATGGTAGCTTGCGATCCCTATAATCCGTCTTGACAAAGTGCGCAGCTAGTCATGTTCCCTCGCCCCGTCAGCTACTCTACCAGCCGAGTGTTTCTGCGCCGTGCGGGGCAATCCGGGCACACTTCTTGCTCACTCACTCACTCACTCACTCACTCACTCACTCACTCACTCACTTGTTGATCTAGTTTTTTGCCGCTTGAAACGCGCGGCAACTGTACAAGAAAACCTGAAGCCCTGTTCTCCTTTTGGAAAACAGGGCTTTTTTGATTGTTCTGTCAGCGGTTCCTTCATCACGCCTCCCATCCCGAAATGACTCCATTCAAAGCTCTTTCCATCGGCGCGTTTGCCCTTGCGTTTTTCTCGACCAGTGCGCTTGCCGCCGATATCGATGTGCTGGACAAACAACGCCAGGAGCCGCCCGCGCCCAGGTCGTTGCCGCCGTTCATCATCGTCGATGACACAGGTAAATCCGTGCTCGACGAAGGCCAGCGGTTCATCCTGGGCGGTCTGAAAGTCGAGGGCGCAACGGTCTTTTCCGGGGAGTCCCTCACCGAACCCTGGCGGCATCTCTACGGGCAGGAAACCACATTTGCGCGGATCAAGGCCATTACGGAGCAGATGACCAAGCGCTATCGCGACGCGGGCTATGTGCTTTCGCGCGTCGTCATCCCCACGGAGCAGGGCGAACTCGATCCCGCCAACGCCCAGGTACGACTCGTCGTGATCGAAGGTTATCTCGGCGCAATCCGGTTTGAAGGCGACGAGGAACTGGTTCTGCGCGTGCGCAGTTATTGGAGCGAGGCAGAGGCCCGGCTGTTGGCCGCCAGGCCGCTCAAATACGCCGATGTCGAGCGGGAAATGTTGCGGCTCTCCGACGCGGCGGGCATCCAGGCAACGTCCCGTTTCGAGGAAGGCAGCGAAGCGGGAACGACCATCCTCGTGATTACGGTGAAAGCCAAGCCCTTTGACGCCTCGATCAGCGGCGGCAACACCGGGACTGCCTCTGCCGGGCGCGGCCTCGTCACGGTCAGAGCCAGTCTGAACAGTCTGCTTTTCGTCGGCTCCCGCACCACGTTCTCGTACACTCAGGCGCTGGATCGCAAGGAGTACGCCTCTTATACCGTTGCCCATTCGCACCAGTTCGCGAACGGGTTCGGACTCAACATCTCCTGGTCGGAAAGCGACAGCCCCAAACCGGACAGCAATTTCGCCCGCCTCTTCGACTACAAAACGAAAAGCAGCACTCTCACCACCGGCGCGAGCTACGGCATCCTCCGCAGCCGCAACCTCAACCTTTCGACGGGTTTGAGCTACGAGCGGCGCAACAGCGAATCGGAATTGCTGGGCATGCGCAACACCCGAGACCGGTTGCGCAGTGTCAGTCTGGATGTCAATTTCGATTTTGCCGATGAATTGGGCGGCGTCACGCAAATCATCCCCACCCTGACGCGCGGCGTATCCTGGGACGGCGCGACCGACCGCGACACGGAATCCAGCACCCCGATAGCCCCCGCCGAATTCACGCGTGGCAAGCTCTATCTGTCGCGCAATCAGGCGTTGCCCAACAGATTCAGCCTGTATGCCGTCGCGGAAGGGCAACTATCCAGCGCGCCGTTATCCTCGTACAACCGCATGTCCCTGGGCGGCAGTCAATTTGGCCGCGCCTACGCGCCCGGCGTCATCGAGAACGACAACAGTGTGGCGGTCAGCGTGGAAGGCCGCTGGAGCACGAATCTGATCGGCCTCGCCCTGCAACCTTTCGTCTTTGCCGATTGGGGCAAGGTCTGGCCCAAAAGCGGGCATGGCTCGGAGCAACTCTCTTCCGTCGGCCTCGGCCTGAGGCTCTCCGCTGATCGTCTTCCTGCCAGTGCGCCGGGCCGGGTCAACCTGACCCTCTTTGGCGCAAGGGCCACCCAGAACGCGGGCAACGTCGATGCAGGTGACGATCGCGTCATGTTCCAGGTTTTCTACAACTACTGATACCCCCCAATTTGCCAGTCATGCCGGAGCTTCATCATGAAAAAGACCCCGATCGCGCTTGCCATTGCCTCCCTTTTCACGTTTAGCGGCGTTGCCCATGCGGGGCCGGAAGGCGGCAATGTGGCTGCCGGGCAGGCCAGCATCCAGCAGCAGGGCGGCAACACGACCATCGAGCAGAGCAGTCAGCGCGCCGTCATCAACTGGAACAGTTTCAATATCGGCGCGAATGAGCGGGTGCAGCACAATATGCCCGACGCGAACAGTCACGGCCTGCACCGTGTCACCGGCGGGGGCGGCGCAAGTCAACTGGCGGGCGAATTGCGTTCCAACGGCAACGTCTATCTCATCAATCCGGCGGGCGTGGTTATCCACAAGGGCACGAAAATCGATGTCGGCGGTTTTCTGGCGACGACGAACAACATCACCGACGCGGATTTCATGGCGGGCAATCTTCGTTTCGACCAGCCCGGACAGCCCGGCGCGGTCATCGTGAACCTGGGCCGGATCAGTGTGAAGGACTCCGGTTTTGCTGCGCTCGTCGCTCCCACGGTGCGCAACGACGGCATCATCGCTGCCCGGTTGGGGCGCATTGTGCTTGGTTCAGGTGGTGGCTACACCCTTGATTTTTACGGTGATGAACTGATTACCTTCACCACGCCCGAGGCGCTGGTCAATGGCCTCTACACCCAGGAGGGCGAGCCGTTGGGCGTCACCAACAACGGCCAGATCAAGGCCGAAGGGGGCGTCGTGCTGCTGACGGCGAGTCAGTTGGACGGGATTGTTCAGTCGGTGGTCAACAACGGCGGCACGATCAGCGCCGCTTCTGCCGAACTGGAAGGGGGGAAGATTGTTTTTCGGGCGACGGGTGAAGCTGTTGATGTGAGCAATACCGGGAGTCTGGATGTCTCTTCGCAGACTGCGGCGGGGGGGGCGGTTCGGATTGTCGGCGATGGGGAGGCGAATATCTCCGGGCAGATCAACGCGCAGGGCGCGACGACGGGCGGGGTGGTCGATATTTCGGGCAAGAAGGGGACGGTGATTAGTGATGCTTTCATCACGGCGGCAGGGGAGTCCGGGGGATTGGTGCGCCTTGGCGGTGAGTTTCAGGGTGGGAAAGAGAAACAGAATGCGGCGGAATTGAAGGAGGGGTTTGTTAGCAGGTTTGGGGAACAGGGGGCGTTGGCGAGTACGCGGGATTTGACGGTCAAGAATAGTACGGTTGATGCAGGAAAAGACGGAACGCTGATTGCCTGGAGTGAGGGGAGGACGGAGATTGATGCTCGGTTGAGTGGGAAGTATGTGGAGACAAGTGGGAAAACTCTGTCTGTTCAGAGTGCACCAACTACGCAGAAAGGTGGTGTTTGGCTGATAGATCCGACGAATGTTGTCATTACAGAATTTTCTGCAAATACAACGGATTTTGGTGCGAGTAGTATCAAGGCGTCAGCGATTGCTGATTATTTGAATCTTGGTAATAGTTTGTGGATATTGGCCGATAACTCAATTTATATACAAAATGATATTTTGTATGGGGGTGGTGGAAGTTTAAGTCTTATGGCACCTTCAATAGAAGTTGCAAATGGGGTGAATCTAGGAGGAGGTTATTCTAGTTTTTTATTATTTGAAGCGCACGATCAAATTAAGATTGGAGATAATGTAAATTTGACAACAGGATATATGGGTTTCAGAGGACTGGAGTCCGTGTTGGTGTCTGAGTTGACCTTTCTGACCATAGGGGCAAATTCAAACTTGAATGCAGAAGCCTTTTCAACATATAATATACGCGAGCTTAGCATGGGAAATAATGCAAAAATTATGGCAGAGTTTGTTGATATAAACCGTGTCGCTTATTTTATACCAAGTTTTGTCGATAGAAAAATAAATATGAGTGAAGGAGCAGAAATAAATGGTCGCAATTATGTAAATATTGTGGTCTCATATCTTGATATGAGTGGGGCAAAAATTGCTAGTAGCGATGGGGCTGTTAGTACTAATTCTTGGGCTAATAGCGATGGGACTGATTATATTAATTCGTGGCCTAAGTATCCTAGTATCACGTTGAATGACTCAGGTAATAAAATCAGTAGCATTACCTCAAATACAGGAACATGGCTTACTTTCAGTAATTTATCCATCAACGGAACAAATGAAGGAACACGTATTGCGTCAGATACATATGTTTATTTTTTGCTGGGATGGGAAGCGATTGCCACCATCCCTAGCGGAACTGTAAATGCTCCGATAATTTCTGCACCTGAAGTGACTTTTGAAAATGGAAACATTACATTATCTCCATATTCTATTAAAGCCTTGAGGTTCTCTACACATTTTTTATGGTCTCCCATGACGGGGGTGGGGGATGGCCCACACATTTTTGGGCTTGTGCCGCACGAACCGGCATATGACGGTGCTCATTTCAGTAATGTCCTTTATTACTCTTGGTTGCATCAAACAGTTATCTTCGAAACCACTGATGGCGTGAAATACCGCAACGGGGAAATTTACACTGGTGGCGGCAGCACAGATCCGGGCGATGGTGGCGGAACTAATCCAGGCGATGGTGGTGGTACCGATCCGGGCGATGGTGGTGGTACTGATCCGGGTGACGGCGGCGGAACTAATCCGGGTGATGGCGGTGGTACCGATCCGGGTGACGGTGGTGGTACTGATCCGGGCGATGGTAGTAGTACCAATCCAGGTGACGATAACAGCACCAATCCGTCCGACGATCAGGATGAAACGCAGCAAGAGATTGATGGGGTTGATAAAGAGGTGCTTAAGCCTGATGAAGATGAAAGGGAGCCGGGGATACTGCCACTACCGCCACTCCCTCCTGAGTTTGAAAATTTGATGACAATTCTAGGAGGAATTTTGGAGGAAGAAGATGGAACTTTTGAAGCATTTTTTAGTGACCCTGTTCTGAAGGAACAGCTTGGAAAATTTTCAGAAGCACTAACACCTTTGTCAACGGCAGTGGATATTTATGCGATAACTGGAAATTTAACAGATACTTGGAAAATTATAACGGGGCAGTATTCGGAACAAGAAATGCAAAAACTGCTTGGAGATAATTTTATTGCACTAATGGGCAATAAAATCACTGGATTTCCTGTCATTGCTGTGGCAGATGCTATTCTGCAATTTGCTGAGATTGGCTTGGATGTATATTTTGATAAGCAAATAGCTCTGAGCCTCAGTACTGCATGGGACGAGATTAGCAGGATTCGTAGTGAAATTGACGAACTGCAAAAAAAATCATATTCAGGAACATTAAGCAGCGCAGCTATGCTGCTAGAAAATTCTCGCATGTCTAGTGACCTTTCTCAGAAAATTATTAAGAGAATTGTGAGTGAAAACATTGCAAAAGGAAACGTAAATGTAAATGACATAATGTCTGAAATATATGATGTCAGGATCCAGCATTTTGCTCAAAACATCCAAATTCTTGATGGATGGATAGATCTCATCCAGAAAGGCGATGAAGGTGCTTTTAGCTGGGCAATCAATGATAGCATACGCGAACAAGTCCAAATTCTTGAACATGCCAAGAATATTATAAGTATTCGCCTTGGTGGATATGAAGCAAAAAACATGGATACCCCAGAGGCTCAATGGCTACGAGAATTTGTTGAGACTGAAATAGCGTTGCAAAAAGCACAGCAACTAAAAGAGCAGGTGCAAAATTTTAAAAATTCGCTTTAACGCGATGCCCAACGTCAAGAGTCTGATGTCATGGGGCGACTTCTGGTAACAGAAGTCATGCCGTAACCGCTTCCAATGCGGTTGCGCGCGGCTGGATATGCGCAATCGCCTTTCCCGCCGTGTCCATCGCCATTTCGACATCGTAATGAGCTTGCAGATTCATCCAAAACTCATGGCTGGTGTTGAAGTAGCGTGCAAGGCGAAGCGCGGTGTCCGCCGTAATGCCGCGCCGCTCGCGGGCGATGTCATTGACGCGCGCGGGGGTTACGCCAATGGCACGCGCCAGCGCATTGCTGGAAAGCCCCAGCGGGATCATGAATTCTTCGCGCAGAATCTCGCCGGGATGGATAGGGGGGAGCTTCTTTGGCATTGTCATTCTCCGTCAGTGGTAATCCACGATTTCAACATTGGTTGCTCCACCCTCAGTACCGTAGGCTGGGTCACCAGACCCAGCATTGCACGATTTTGAAGCAGCCGCATCCCGCGTCATTACGAGCGGCGTGCAGGCGGTGAGAGATGCTGGAATTACGCTACGCTCCATTCCAGCCTACGGTTCTGGGGCGCCAGAACCAGCACTGCACGATTCTGAAGCCACGTTCCGTTGCAAACCGCACCTTCAATGATGCAAGCTCTGGATGGCGTCGCAGGAAAGTCCGGTGGCTTGCGCAACTTCCTGGGCTGACATGCCAAGGTTAAGCAGGTTGCCAGCAATCACAAGGCGTTCTTCTTCCCGACCTTCTTTCTTGCCTTCTTCCCTGCCCTTTTCCAAACCTTCTTTTTCAGCCGAACGTAACCGCGAAGCGTTATCCCTGCGCATCTTCTCGCGCGAATCGGCGATCATGCGTTCGCGTTCGTCCGCGTTGAGTTCCACCAGCTTGGCAACCGCCTTGCCAACTTGCGGGTTTTTTTCGGCCAGCATTTCCAGGTCCTCCTTCCTTCTGGCTCCCACGAACTTCAACCAGTCCCACAGCGCCGTCCCGTCACCGTCCTGGGGTAACTTGGGCAGTTCCAGGGTGTTGACTTCGAGCAGGTCGGTAAATTCCGAACCTGTCCGAGGATCAAAGAGCCTGTAACGGTTATGGTAGCTCCTGTTCTCCTGAACCAGTGCAAAATCTGCGATCAAAATGCAGATCGAGCGCTCGATGTTCTGATAATCATCCCCGCTGCCAATCTGATCCGTGACCATCCTGCTCAAATAATAGACGATGCGCTCCCGAATTTCCGTGACGCTGTTGAGCTGGATTTCGATGTCGATGTTTTTTCCACTGGCGGTCTTGACCCTGACATCGAGGATGCCGAGCTTGTCGTCAGGGTGCTCGCGGGCAAGCGAGGGGTTGATGAGGCTCACTTCGGCATAATCCTCGGCAGGCAAGTCGAGCACGGCCTGGAGGAAAGCGACAAGCGGCTCGATGTCCCGTTCATCACCGAAGATTCGCTTGAACATTGCGTCGTTGCTCGCGTAGTAGAAAATTCCGTCCATTTTCTGACCTGAATATGAAAAATGTTATCAGCATTTTACATTTATGCTGATATTGTTCAACTGTTTTTTTCATGTTCTTGGTTGACTCGGATATTTGGCGTTGCTCTTGCGCATCTTGCCGGGCTTGCGCTTACCCGCCGATGCGCAGGCGGTGGGGGTTGCTGGAATTACGCTATGCCCCATTTCAGCCTACAGCCCGATAGCTTGGGCATTGCTACGCGATGCCCAACGTCATGAGTCTGATGTCATGGAGCGACTTCATGTTGGGGTTCGCCTTCGGCTCACCGCCAGCCTACGGTTCTGTAGGGTAGCAACCGAGGTAAGCATGGCCTCGACGAGCAACTTTGCCACGAGCAGGGGCGAGTGGCGGTTGGTGGAGAATTGATTTTCTTGTTCCAGAGGATTGTCCCTGGTTGTATCCTGCTTGATCTGGATCGAGGCATCGGACGGACAGATGAAGGCAAAGCCAGAATCTGGCATTGCTCGGGCATACTGCGCGGCTGTTGTTGCTTCAAGATATCCAAGGAAGACGATGGATAAGAAAATCCTCATCATCGCGGGGCCAAATGGTGCGGGGAAAACGACGTTTGCCAAGTCGTTTCTACCTCAGGAGGCGCAGTGCCTGAGTTTTATCAATGCTGATTTGATTGCAGCCGGACTGTCGCCGTTTGAACCCGAAGCAGCCGCGATCCAGGCAGGTCGCCTGATGCTGGAAAAAATTCACACCTGCGCCATGCGCGGCGAGAACTTTGCTTTTGAAACGACGCTTTCTGGGTTGAGCTACTTACAGCACATCCGCCAGTGGAGAAACATGGGGTATCGTGTCAGTCTGTATTTTCTGGCGTTGCCATCTGCTGATGTTGCCGTAGAGCGGGTTGTCGAGCGGGTACGGCAAGGCGGGCACAATATTGCCGAAACCGTGATTCGGCGGCGTTTTGCAGCTGGGCTGAGAAATTTTGAGCAGTACTATCAAACAAGCGTGGATGATTGGGTGCTATTCGACAATTCGGAACCTGTTCCCGTAATCCTTCAATGGGGAAGCAATACATGAAACCAGAGGACATCCAGAAAGCAAAGAATCCAGATTTGTCCGCCTCGTTTGTCGCTTTGCAGCGGGCGGCTGAAATGGCCCGACAGACGGCTATCCAAACTGATACCGCCCTCGTGTTCGTGCAGAATGGTCAGATAGTGCGTGTCACGGCAGAGCAGTTGAAGCAGGAAAAAGCAAAGGAATCTCTTGAAAATTAGCCTACGGTTCTGCGACCGAGGCGGCTTCGACGACAGCGACGAGCAGGGGCGAGTGGCGGTTGGTGGAGGATTGATTTTTTAAACCTCGGAGATCACCCCAATCAGCCGATCCAGCGGCACGACTTCGACGTTTTTCGCCATCTGCCAGTGTTCTCCTCCAGGAGTCACCACATAGGCATGTTCAGGGGCAATGTCCTCGAAGGCGTGGAAGTTTCCTTTCGAGAGCGTCGGAGAGAGCGACGCCTTGCATTCCAGCGCAAAGACTTTGGTTTTGTGCCTGAATACGAAGTCGGCTTCCGCGCCGTTTGCGGTGCGGTAGTAAGACACTTCCAGATCGGGAAAATGGCCTTTCAGGTGAGCCAGCACTGCGCCTTCCCATAGCGCACCGAAAGCCGGATGCGCCAGCATGTCATCGAACGCTGTCAAACCCAATAGCGTGGCGGCCACACCCGTGTCGGCGATATACACCCTGGGCGCCTTGACGAGACGCTTGCCAAGATTGGAAAACCACGGCGGCACGATCTCCACCATGAAGGTGGCGGCCAAGAGGTCGATGTAATTACGCACCGAGGTTGCGCTGACGCCAAGCGAGGCTGACAGCGCCGAATAGTTGGCCGTCTGCCCAGAGAGATGCGCAAGCATTCGCCAGAGCCGCTGCATCGTGGGGGCGGAAAACCCCGACCATTCGCGCAAGTCCCGTTCGAGAAAGGTTGTGATGAAACTCTCCCGCCAGTGGACGGACATTTTCTCGCTTGGTGCAAGCACGCTACGCGGAAAACCGCCGCGCGACAGAAAGCGTTCCACCGTCATGCCGCCTGCCCCGGCGACCTCCGTCCACAGCAGTGGAGAGAGTCGCAGATAGCGGATTCTTCCGGCCAGCGATTCGGAACTCTGCCGCAACAGATCGCGCGACGCGGAGCCGAGGATCAGAAACGCTCCGGGTCGGTTCCATTCGTCCGCGAGGCTGCGCAGTAATGGGAAAAGCTCAGGCATGCGCTGGATTTCGTCGATGCAGATGAGCTTGTTCCGCATTGATGCAAGATACCACTCCGCGTTTTCGATTTTCCTGAGATCGGAAGGGCGTTCCAGATCGAGATAGACGCTATCAGGGAAATGCCGCGCCAGCAGGTGTCGGGCAAGCGTAGACTTGCCGCACTGTCGTGGTCCGATCAGCGCCGTTACCGGGAAAAACCGTAGCGCGTCGAGTACCGCTTCCTCGTGAACCCGAGTCAGGTAGCTCATGTCAGCCATTATCTATCCATGCAAATCCAAAATTAAAATGTGGATTTGCATGGATGTTAGTTGTTTGGTGTTTTCTTGGCAAGGCTCTTGGAAAGTTGAGGCGAATCCCGCTACACCCACCCCGCCAGATGCCGCCGCACGATCCCGTCGAGCGCGGCGACCCATTCCGGACGGGTGTTCAGGCAGGGAATGGCGTGGAACGTTTCGCCGCCGCATTTGAGGAAGGTGTCGCGGCACAGCATGGCGATTTCTTCCAGCGTCTCCAGGCAGTCGGCGGCGAAGCCGGGGCAGATTACGTCGACCCGTTTCACGCCTGAGGCGGCAAGCGATTCGAGCGTCGGCAGGGTGTAGGGTTCCAGCCATTTGCCGGGGCCAAAGCGGGATTGGAACGTTACATGCAGGCTCGAAGGCGGCAGGGACAGCGCTTCTCCGAGCAGGCGGGCTGTGGTAAGGCACTCGGTGCGGTAGGGGTCGCCCAACTCATCGGTGCGCGCCGGTTGTCCATGGAAGCTGGCTACTAGGCAATCTCCCTGACCATGCTGCGCCCAGTGCTCGCGCACGCTTGCCGCCAGTGCGGCGATGTAGCCGGGATCGTCGGGGAAGCTGCGCACGAAACGCAGTTCAGGCAGGTTGCGCCAGACGCGCATGGCCTGTGCGACTTCATCCAGCGTGCTGGCCGTCGTGCTCCCGGCGAATTGCGGGTAAAGCGGCACGACCAGGATGCGGCGCGCGCCGCGTGCGCGCAAATCGGAGAGCGTATCGACGATGGAGGGCGCGCCATAGCGCATGGCCCAGGCGACGATGATTTCGTCGTCACTGCGCCCGCGATTGAGCGAATTGCCGAGCAGGGTAGCCAGACGTTCGGTGTGAACCCTGAGCGGGGAGCCTTCCGCCGTCCAGATGCTTGCGTATTTTTTTGCCGATCTGGCCGGGCGGGTGGTGAGGATGATGCCGTTGAGGATCGGTTGCCACACGAAGCGCGGCAATTCGACGATTCTTGGATCGGAAAGAAACTGGCGCAGCCACGGGCGTAACGCCTTCGCGGTGGGCGCTTCCGGTGTACCGAGGTTGACCAGCAGCACACCCGTGCGGTGTTCCGGGGCGGGGGCGGGTTCGGGCCGGAAGCGGGTCATGTGACGGTCGGGTCAGGCGCTGGAAGACGACAGGGCGTTCGACAGCAGCCGGGCGGTGATGTCGACGATGGGGATCA
>JGI20163J15578_10000243_pt1 | contig 22546 bp, 20 predicted proteins | sample TergutCu122P1_FD_15578 | JGI IMG/M metagenome (IMG submission 15578)
CTACAACTCTTCTTTTATGTTAAAATGTAACAAGGTATAACTCATGAAGACTAACTCCTTCGTGCTCGCACGAGAGTTCTACCACCTACGAAAGAATTAAAGCCACACATCAGGAGGACTCAAAAAGAATGATACAAATCCAACTCACTTCTATCAAGGAATTTATGCATCAACTTCTCTGCGACCATTATTTTGATGATTTCTCCTGTGTATCGGGGGAGATTACCACCTTTAATACCTTTTCCATCGATGGGTTTATTCACAAAGAGTATTATTCGAATTCTCATGAGAATCAGGAGCTTCCTACTTCCGATGAACCCCAGTATTCCAAATGGGCAAACTTAAGGGAATTTTCTTATTCTCTAATGAAAGGCCAAAAAACACCTCTTCGTTTTAAGTTTGTTTTTCGATTCCCTAGTAAGGAAATGGCATCTTTCATTGCAAAATATCATCTGGAATCCTCTCCAGAAGAAATCCAAGGGCTCTACTTTAATGTTCGCTATGAGAGTCAACATCTCTATATTACCACTGGCACTACATTAAAAACCTTCTCTTTGTCCAAAGATATCGAAAATGCTTGGGATAAAGAATTTATAGCCCTTATGGATCAACTGAAAATAGATTACGTAATTCAATAGTTTTGCTTAGACAGATTCAGTAGAAAACTAATATNTCAAAAGAAAGGTCACAGGNTGATATGATGGAAAAAAATAGCAAAGATTTAGTTCAGGAAATTCTCCAGCACCTAGAAAAGGCAAACCNTGTTCGTGCAGAAGATCTNCCCAACATTAATCTCTATATGGATCAAGTGACCACCCTTATGGAAGAAGAGCTTGNNTTCACCAAAAGAAGTGCTGAAGATAAAGTTCTTACCAAAACCATGATCAATAACTATGCGAAGAATAAAGTGTTGCCATCTCCTGAGAAAAAGAAATACTCCAGAGACCAACTTTTGATTCTTATTTTAATCTACTATCTTAAGAATGTCCTTGTGATTCGAGACATTGATAAGGTTCTCTCTCCCATTATCTCAAAGTTTTATCACTCCACCTCTGAATTTGCTTTTGCTGACGTATACAATGAAATCATCAAAACAGAAGAAAATGCCAAGGATTCTTGGCATCAGTCTGTCCTTGATACTTGGGAGATGTCCAGCAATTCCTTTGAACAAGCTCCTAGGGAACATCAAGATGTTTTGCAGTTGTTTTCATTTATATGTGCTTTAAGTTTTGATGTTTATAAGAAAAAGCTTCTTATTGAGAGATTGATTGATCAATTGCCTATAGTAGAAGATTAAGCGATAATTCTCAATTATGAATAATATCAACTGACCTAGCATAGTGCTCAATATCCCAACTCGGATACTGAGCACTATGCTACTGCAACTACATGGATTCGATTTCCATCAACCTTTTGGGCTAATCCTCATCATCAGCTGACGTCCTATCTCAGGATTCACATAAGGAATCAATTTCTTCACATCAGTAGTCACTACCAGCTCCTCTGGGAAATTACAATACTCAAATATTTCTTTTACCTTGTCAAAGTTCCCTACATCGGTGTCGATGTGCGCATCACTTCCTGTGGTCACTTTGGCTTTGTATTCCTTGCACAAATTCAAAAGAGTGATGATGTTTTCTCTAGGTCGAATGCGAAAGCTACTTGGCATTAGAGAGGAGTTATTGATTTCCAAGAGAGTATCCGTCTCTTTTGCCACCTTAACTACCGTCTCAAGGTCTGGCACACATCTGGAATCATCTGGATGACCGATAATATGAATAGCAGGATTTCTCATGGCATTCACATACGCATCGGTATAGCTGTCCTTGGTTCTCTCATCTTCGTAAATATGAGCATGCAAGCTTGCAATGTTAATGTCCATCTCATCAATCAATGCAGGGTATAAATCCATTTGGCCACTTCTATCCAATATATTCAATTCCACTCCAAACAACACAAACACCTGACCATAATCCCTTGGAAGTACTCTTGAATTCGCAAAATAATAATCATGGGCACTTCCTGGCATAGCAGGTGCATGTTCCGTGATGGCTAATACTTCTAACCCTTTCCGCTCTGCCATGGTAATCATTTCACGGATGGTGCTATAGGCATGGCCACTGGCGATGGTATGAGTGTGGGTATCTATTTTTATGTTCATCTTCTCTCCTTTGGTGTACATCGCTTCCTAGGATGAACTCTGATGCAAGGCTCCCTGTACCCGTAAGGGTGAAGGAGTTAACCCTTTATAAGTTATTCCTTCTTGCATTGTACCATATTTCCAATCACAAATGTTGCTGTTTTTCCACTTCTTGAGGGCACCTCTTTTTTTATTTTCATAAAAATTTGTTTTATTTTCCAAACTTAATATGTTACAATGCTATAAAGGTAAATATTGTGGAGTGAATGCAAGTTAATAAGGGAGGAACCAGAAATGATTTGTCCAATTTGTGAGAAAAATTTGGAAATCATCGAAAGAGAAGGCAATATCTTTGAGGATGACTTCTCTGGCATGGTTAGATATGCTGTCTGTAGAGATTGCAAAAAGCAATGGAAACTCAAAAACGCAACTGAGTCAACAAAAAAGAAAAGTCGTTCCACTGAAGAAGACCATAAACAAATTAATGTGGTAGGCGAGGATAAAGGAAGTGCTCCCCCTGATTTGGCTAGCTTAGTGAATGCCACTAAAGCGAAGGCGCCTTCAGATGAGACCATAGAAGAGGAGGATTCTGGGAATCCTGCCAAATCAATAGGTAAAAATGAGGGCGAGGACAGACCTAGGAGAAAACGAAAAGGCGCACCTTCTAGCAGAGAAGGTAGACCTGGAACGAGACCAAGAACACCCTCTCGTGATTCTGGAGAGCGGCCAAAAAACAGGCCAAAACCTCTCTCTAGGGAAAATCAAGATGAGCTGGGAGTGTCCGGTGACAAGAGAAGATATCCTTCAAGGGATATGGGGGAATCGCCGAAAGACAAACCAAGAAGTCTTTCTAAGGAAACTGGCGATAAACCGAAAGGTCCAAGAAGTAATCCATCCGCTGAGATCAATAGAGGAAGACCTCATAGAGAACAGAAAACGGATTCAGAAAGCGTTCATAGCAAACCTAGCCCTATACCTGGTTTCGAAGATGATGATGACACCTCAGACGTTCTGTTTAAACCTGTTCGTCTTGTGCTAGCTGGCCTGTCCATTGTGGCGTTCATTTACCTTGCCATCCAAGCATATTGGACTTACTATTTAGATCTGGCCATCGATCGAGGTGACCTTTCCGCATTTTTTGCTGTATGTGCATTGGCTATATTCTGTTTAGCGGCTGGCATCGTTTTATTTGTCACCTTAAAAAAAGATGGACTTCTCCCCTTTATTGTTCCTTCATTCCTTTATTTGATTGGAGGGGTGATTGCATTCTTCTTTAGAGGAGATTCAAGAATATTGTTGTCTGGTTCAATTGTCGCCTTAATTGTTGCAATTGTATTGATTATCCTCATTTTAATCGATAAGGTTAAAAACATAGAGGAAGAATAACCAGTAATTATACAGCGTCAGTTAGGATGTAATTATAAAATAGAAAAAATATAATAATTGAGAAACAAGGATAAAGTCTGGTCTCCAGCAACTCTTCATGTGAGTTGTGAGAAACCAGACTTTTTTTTACTTGAAACTTATCACCCGACTATTATTTCCAAGGATTCTCTGTTGGGTAACGAACACCTGCAGGTTGGTTGTAACCAATCTCTTCTACAGGAACGCCGATGTACTTGAATACTTCAAACAAGGCTTTTGCATGATGTCCAAAGGCTACGGCTCCATGATGTGGGTAACCTCCTTCAATCAATACATGACGATAGAAACGACCCATCTGGGGGATGGCAAATACACCAATCCCACCGAAGGAACGGGTGGCTACAGGTAATACTTCTCCTTCTGCAATGTAAGCACGAAGTTTGCCATCAGCAGTGCTTTGAATGCGATAGAAGGTAATGTCTCCTTCTTTGATATCCCCTTCTAAGGTTCCTTGAGTCACCTCTACTGGTAGCGCTCTTGCCATAATCAATTGATACTTAATGGCAAATTCTTTTAGCTTGGTGGACGGAGTATTTCCACAGTGGAATCCCATAAATGTTTCTTGATGGATATAATCAAACTTGCCCTCAATCTCTGCTTTATACATATCTGCTGGAACAGAGTTGTTAATATCCAGTAACGTCACCTCATCATTACTTACCACCTGACCAATCCACTCACTTACGGTACCATAAATGTCTACTTCGCAGGATACTGGGATGCCTTTTCTTGCCAGGCGACTATTCACATAACAAGGAACGAAACCAAACTGGGTTTGAAAGGCTGGCCAGCATTTAGAGGTTAAAGCCACATATTTGCGATACCCTTTATGCTTTTCTACCCAATCCAATAGGGTCAGTTCATATTGTGCCAATTTTGGCAAGATTTCTGGACGAGTATTTCCTTCTGGTCCTAACTCTTCTTCCATCTCTTTTACCACATCAGGAATTCTTGGGTCATCTGCATGGTGGTTAAAGGACTCAAATAAGTCTAACTCCGAGTTCTCTTGAATTTCAATGCCTAAGTTGTACAATTGCTTGATGGGCGCATTACAAGCCAAGAAATTCTGAGGACGAGGTCCAAAACTGATGACTTTTAAGTTGGCAAGTCCATACACTGCTTTTGCGATAGGAGCAAACTCATGAATCATATCTGCACATTCCTGAGCATCTCCTACTGGAAATTCTGGAATATACACATTCACATTACGAAGTTGCAGGTTATAGCTGGCATTTAACATTCCACAGTAAGCGTCCCCACGACCTTGAACCAAGTTGTCTCCTGTTTCTTCAGCAGCAGCAACAAACATTTTTGGTCCTTCAAAATGCTTTGCCAATAAAGTTTCTGCGATTTCTGGTCCAAAGTTCCCTAGGTATACCACCAAAGCATTACATCCTGCTTTCTTGATGTCTTCTAGAGCTTCAACCATATGGATTTCACTTTCCACGATACAGATGGGGCACTCATAGATCTCTTCTGCTCCATATTTGCTGGTATAAGCCTCCACTAATGCTTTTCTACGATTCACGGACAAACTTTCTGGGAAGCAATCTCTACTTACGGCTACAATTCCAATTTTTAATTTTGGCATGTTCTTTGAATTCATCTTTAATCCCTTTCGTTTATGATTTTTTTGTGGTTCTGTTACATGGTTTTCTTTCATAAAACTTTATTCATGAGCGAGGACTCCAATCCCAACCCATTCTTATGCTGACCATTTTTTTGATTCAGTCAACTTCACCTCTTCACTTCTGCCAAAGGCAAAAGACAGTGAGGGTATTCACTTTATTAAGGTTTAAAGGGAAATGTTTTCACCTACTAATCCATTAAAAGCTCCTGAGATTCCCGCTTCTTCATGACCAATGAGCCATTTGTTCTTTGCCATCAATAATTGTTCTTCTGGCCCTTCTCCTTTGGCAAAGGTCAACTCTGTGTTGGTGTCTTTTGGCAATACCACTACACTCTTGAATCCTTCTCCTGTGGCTGTACATGGAGCATAATGTAAGGAGGTAGCATATAGTTCTACTCCTGTGCCTGCTGGCACTAAGAAAGCTTCTATCTTGGCGGTTTCATAGGTCATCTCTTTTGTAATATCTTGTTGCAAGCCTAACAACAAGATTATATCTGTTGCAGCAATGACAAGCTCTGAACTGCGATGGTATTCTACTGCATTTAACTTCTTGTTATCTCCATTGCAATAACCTACTTGGATGGGAATGCCTCCAAAGCCTCGCTCTTGCAGTTCTTTTGCCACAGGCAAAGCCTCTAACTTTTCATCACTGGCCACATAGATGACATCTTTAGGCAATGGGGTGTTTTCCATTTCTTTTAAGAGTTCACAGAAACAATAATCTTCCATTACTTTTCCGTACTTCCCAAAAGAAGGGGCGGTAATTTTTTGAATCTCCATGTTTTATCCTCCTGTCCTTTTTGTTCTTGCTGTCTTTTTTGTTCTTGCTGTCTTTTTTGTTCTTGCAGTTTTTATCTGTTATCTCTTCTATAGCAAGTTGATTAATACATAAAGCCAACAAAGTCCATTTACTATTTTAGCATACTTCTTACTTCTATTGTTGCTAAATCTGCAGTTCTTCTAAGTCCTTTAACCATAAATTCACGCAAGCGTCACTAGGCATTCTTAAAGTAGCTCTTGGGGATAGGGACACAGAACATACGGCAGGCCCATCTGGCATACAAGAGCGCTTAAACTGCTGGGAGAAGAAGCGAGTGTAGAATACTTTTAACCATTTCAAAATGGTTTCTTTGTCATACTCGTCTTCAAATGTAAACACAGCAACTCTGTATATCTTGCTGGGGGAGTAATTGTATTTTAACATATAATACAAGAAAAAGTCATGTAACCGATAAGGTCCTACAACATCCTCGGTTTTTTGAGTGATGGTCTCATCCTTAGAAGGTAGTAATTCAGGACTTATAGGGGTTTCCAGAATGTTTTTTACCGCTTCATTTAGCTCATCCACAGCCACCCTCTTCCCAGCTTTTTTGTTTACTTCTTTATTAACTTCCTTGTCAAGGCGTGCCACCTCAAATTGAATCAAATGCTTAATCAGCGTCTTGGGTACGCCTACATTCACCCCATACATGGACATGTGGTCTCCATTGTAAGTGGCCCATCCAAGAGCCAGCTCTGACATGTTTCCAGTACCAATGACCAAACCATTGGTCTGGTTGGCTATATCCATTAGAATCTGAGTCCGCTCTCTTGCTTGAGCATTCTCGTAGGTGATATCATAAACACTAGGGTCATGATTGATGTCATCAAAATGTTGCAACACTGCTTTTTCTATAGAAATCTCCTTTAAGGTTACTCCTAGACTCTTGCAAAGTGCCACCCCGTTCTCATAAGTTCCCTTGGTGGTTCCAAAGCCTGGCATGATTACTGCAAGTACCTCCTGCTTATCCTTGCCTATTAATTCAAAGGCTTTATTCACCACAAGGAGCGCCAGAGTAGAGTCCAAACCTCCTGAGATGCCGATTACTGCTGTCCTGGCTCCTGTATGCTCCAGACGCTTCTTTAATCCAAGGGCCTGAATCTGTAGTGCTTCCTTGCAGCTTCGCTCTAATGCTTTAGCATCTTCAGGGACAAATGGAGTTTTGGGGAATTCCCTATCTAGCTTCTCACTACTTAAAGAAACACTAAATGGAATCTCCCACAACTCCTCTTCTCCTTTTACCTTTGAAGAGCGGAAGGTGGTATTCTTTTGCCTTTCTATCACGATTCTTTTGATGTCTATGTCACTGTAGATGATACCATTCTTAAATTCATCTGCCTCTGCCAATATCTGGCCATTTTCAACGATGAGATTATGACCTCCAAATACAGAATCTGTGGTGGATTCTCCTTCTCCTGCATTGGCATAAATATAGCCACAGATTAAGCGACTGGAATGGGCTTTGATTAAATCTTGTCGCATTTTATATTTTCCAATTGTATCGTTACTGGCAGAACCATTGACAATTATAGTAGCCCCTTCTAGAGCAGCATGAACTCCAGGAGAAACTGGTGCCCATAAGTCTTCACAAACCTCCACAGATACTATCAATTCCTTCATCTCCACACAACGAAACAATAGATTGGGTCCAAAGGAAATTCCATCCTCTTCCCCTTCTATAAGCTCTGGAAATGTTGAATAAGTTGTGAATTCAGGGCTTGAAGAAAAATATCTCATCTCGTACATGTCCCTATAATTGGGCAAATGAGTTTTTGTTGTTAGACCCAATATCTTGCCTTTATTAAGAGTGGCCACTACATTGTATAATTTACCACCACGAGCAAAAGGTAGGCCAATAAAGATTAAAGCATCAATGTTACTGGTGTTTTTTTTTATTTCAACTAAAGCAACCTTTGCTTGTTCTAGCAAAAGCTCCTGAGCAAACAAATCACCACAGGTATAACCTGTAATGCACAGTTCTGGAAAGACGATAATCTTCGCCCCATAGTCACTGGCTTCTTTTATCCCCTTACAGATTTCCTGTTTATTAAATTCTACATTGGCAACTTTAATGTCTGGTGTAACGGCTGCTACTTTTACAAATCCATCGTTCATGAATTACTCTCCCTTGTGAAATCGCTTTACTTTTCCTCTAAATAAAAATCAATCGTGCTTTGTAGTTGGTTGATAGATAAACTTTCATATATAATTCTATCGCCTTCACCAGGCCCAGGCACTATGTGTAGCACACCATAATCACTGGCTGGTTGTGGAAACCAATCAACAGAGAACTCACCTTCTCCGCTCCTTCTTCGAGAAATAGATAAATCAAAGGGGATTAGATTTAGGTCGTCAAACATTGAATACACATATGGTATCACACTTTTCACATGTTCTTCAAACTCATTGATAGAAACCAACTCTCGGTCGAGAAAAATGGAAATTGGTATTTTCTCTACATCCCAAGCGTTATGTTCAATATCAAGTCTAGACCAGGGAAAATGAGCACCACGCAACCAAATGGGCTCTATAGATATACTGTCTAATAGAAAAACATCATAAAGCCTCTCTGAAACATAGTTATGGATTTCAGGTAATGCATAAATACTATCAATCATGGACTGTATTTCTTCTATGGGTATTTCCAGATTTAATACAGCATAACCTTCCACTCTTCTAAAGTCTATAACGATGTATCCTATGCTACCATCTCCATACAAATAAGGGAATCCAAAACCAGGCATCATATGGCTTCCCATTGCACTTCCTGCAGTTCCCCAAATTATAGATTGATTATCGACCTGTAAAGCAACTGACAAATGACTAAAGTAGCCTTCCATCCGCCGCCCATTTATGGTCTGATATACAATGTCATTTAACCTTAATACAACTGTACCAAATTCCTCAATTGTAAAATAGTCAGGTGAAAGGCGTACTGATATGCTGAAAGTAAAAACCTCTTCTCCCAAGAAAGACCGTCTACCATATCTTTCAAGTTCAATCCCTTCTGGAAAAACTTCCGTAATTGCCCCCTCTAAATGTCTTCTATGTCTCTCCACTCTAGCTTCTGGTCTATTTATATATTCGTAGGTCAAATATCCAATCAAAAGAAAAAGTAATATTAAAATGATTCGCTTCTTTTCCTTTATAAAGTCAAATAACACTGCTATCCGCCCATTTTGCTGCACATTCTTTTCTGCCCCTTCAAGCTTTTCCTTCAAGACACACATATTGCAAATATATTTATTTTCATTCTTCTTCATAGACTCTCCGCAAAGTCTACAATGCTTAATGGTCATCGGATTCTTCCTACTCTTTTATAAGCTCAACAGTATGTTTTCCAACTCCTCATCATCATAACGATAAGCCGTGTTACAGAAGTGACACATCACTTCTACGGTTTCCCCATCGTCAATCATCTCTTGAATCTCTTCTTTCCCTAAACTAATGATTACCTTTTCAATACGTTCTTTGGAGCAATCGCAATAGAAACTTGCAGGTAGAGTGTCGGTAATGGTCACCTCTAAACCTTCCAGTACCCGCTCCAACAATTTTTCAGGAGACATTCCACCATCTAACATGCTGGTTACTGAGGGAAGATTTTTCACATTTTCTTCTAACTGATTAAGAACCTTGTCTTCGATAAAAGGCATGACCTGAACAATAAAGCCTCCTGCCTGCTTCACGTGATTGTCCTTACTCATCAGCACCCCTAACCCTACTGATGAAGGTACCTGCTCCGAAGTTGCAAAATAATAGGTCAAATCCTCCCCAATCTCCCCTGTTTGCAAGATGGTTTGACCCGAGTAAGGTTCTTTTAAGCCCATGTCTTTGATAACATGGATGAATCCCGCTCCAAGGGCTCCCCCTACGTCTAATTTGCCGTTTTTGGGAGGCAGTAATACATGAGGGTTAATCACATATCCTTTTACATGCCCCCCACTATCTGCTGTTACCGTAATGCCTTCTATCTCTCCTGAACACTTTACCAATAAGGTTAAAGTGTCCGTAGGATTCTTCATCATACTTCCCATCATCACACCAGCAGTGAGAAGTCGCCCTAATGCCGCTGTAGCTACGGGGCTAGTATGGTGTCGCCTTCTTGCTTCTTCTACTAAGTTGGTGGTTACTGCCCCAAAGGCTCTAATGCTGGCACCTGCGGCCATTGCTCTTACAATATAGTCTGACATGATTCTCCTCTATTTTTACTGGTCCTATGCTTAGGACTCTACATAGACATATTTTTACTGGTCCTATAGGTCAGGACTCCCTGGTCGAAGCGTTATATATGAATTTTCTAGCCACTACCACAATTCGCTGGCTTTGCTTGTGAACGTCTTCATCAGTATAATTATCATAGGCCTTAATAAACTCTAATTCTGCCTCCTTCAAGACTTCTTTTATCTCCTCTAGATGATAAGCCCTTTGGTGGTGAGTTTCAATATATTTCCGATAGGGTACCCCTTTTGTTTTCCTCTTGCTATCAAGGAGGGAGGAATCATCTTCTATTGAGCAATTCACTGACTTGCTCTCCTCCTTTATAAACAAGCTTAACTCTATCTCATTGATTCTCTCTTCTTCGTAATAATAATTCTCCCAGATAAAACTTTTGTCCTCACAGTTCTCTGCAATGGTTTGATTGCCTATGACTTCACGGTATTTATAGTCGGTGTTAAAGTCAAAGATAAACAACCCTTCTGGGTCTAGGTAATGGTTCACCAAACGAAATATTTGTTTTAACTCCGAAAGTTCTAGAATGTAGTTGATGCTGTCACACACACAAACCACAGCTTTTACACTGCCATACAACTCAAACTCTCGCATGTCTTGTAATAGATATAGAATGTTCTGACTAGAAGACCCTTCCTTATTTCTAGCCATTTCCAACATGGCACTTGAGTTGTCAATTCCAATCATGTCGTATCCATAACCTGCTAATATTTCTGTCATGGTCCCTGTTCCACAGCCTAGCTCTAACACAAGGGGTTGTTTTGTGGTCTCATGGTTTGGAAGGTTGCAAGAGCTCAAGTCTTGTTGATTTTCAAGGTCATTCAGAATCAAGCCTTCATGTATTCCGCAAGAGAGCAACATTTCACGGATAAATTCTCCCCATTTTTCATAAGGAATATCATCCATAAAATGATCATAAACCGTAGAAAATGCATTGTAGATTTCCAATCTAGAACCTCCCTTTGTGTCAGTGCTTTATCTCATCTTATGATGAAATAGAACGATAACATGAAGACTGTAAAGTTATATGAGTTATGTGAGTTATATGAGTTATATGAGTTCCATCTATTCCACCCCAGAAGGATTCATATGCGGATTCACCATCTGGATCTCATAGATCACATGCTGTCTTCCTCTTAAGTCCAAGTAAATCACCTCAAGCTCTAATTGACTACCCCAAAACATCCATGGTGAGATATGTGCATTAAGCAGAATGGGACCTTCTTCTATTCTTACTCCCCCCACCCACTGGATATCATTCTGTAATTCTTGGCTCCAGAATGACAGGATGAACTCATCGGTACGTAGGTATTCTAAAATGCTTTCATCCACCAAAATGGACAGGATATCCGTTCCGTAATTGAAGGGGAAGATGGTGATGAATTCTGAATTTCCTGTTACCCGTTCAAAGTCCTCATACTCAATATCTGCAACCAGATTATCCATCAAATCTGAGCGCCTCTCTAACTCACTTGCTAACAATTCAAATCCATATTCTTCAAGTAGAGTAGGTCTTGTGGAAAACAAGTTGGTTCCCAGTCCCAAACGATTGCCAGGAATCTCCATTCCGATTGCAGCCAAGGTGGTTGGAAACATATCCTGAGTAGAAAACTCTCTGTGTTTTGTTGGATCTTCTACTTCTACTGCCGAATTAATAATGGTCACAAATGTTTTTCTATCATAATCTGCAGGTACATCTTCTACAAAATCTGCATCCATGGTCAAGTGATCCCCTGAGATCACAATGGTGGTGTTTTCAAAGAAGTCTTGCTCCATAATCCAATTGACAAATTCATACACCTGTCTGCTACCACACAGGAAGACATTGGCCATCTGATCGTCAAAATAATCGGGACAATACTCACACAACCACCCGTGGGGTCTGTGGGTATCTACCGTTAACATACTCAGATGGAAGGGAGCATCTCCTGCTGCCATCTCTAGAACCTTTTCCCGAGCAATCTCAAACAACCGCCAATCCTCAAACCCCCACCACACATGGTGTCCATAAGGGATGCGACCGGTATCGTGAGCATAGTAGTAATCCCAGATGGTAAAATTCCCGTGAGTGGTATAGTAAAGCTCGCGCCCTCCAAAAGCAGCATCAGATCCTATTAGCAATGCTTGGTAGTACCCATGTTGCTCTAAAATCCCACCAAGGGTCAGTAGTTCTGGGAAAAAGGTATCTTGTAAGTTCATATCATTCCTTGGCACAGGAATGTTAAGGGGCAATCCTGCCGTTTGAGCGAACATCCCAGCAATGGTCCAATCGCCACCTGGCAATACCCGAGCCCCATTAATGAAAGGAGAGTTTCCTGAAAAATCCTCATGAGCATGAGCAAGCCAGGTCAGTTCAGGAATGGCATTAAAAGGCTTTGCTCCTCCGTTTTCGAAGTCGGTGAAAGTAACCTCTGTTGATTCTACATAGATATAGATTAAGTTTCTTGGTTCTTCAGGAAAATTCAAATAGAATAGATGGGGATTTGCATATTTTGTGGTGACAAAATCAGAGACTTCACTCTGTCGTTCAATATGCTGGATGATCTCTAATTGCTCTACCGTATCTACAGCAGTAACGGAGAAGTAAACTAAACCTATAGAAGCAAAAGCCACCGCAGAGGTTAGGAATAATAGATGTCTTCTGAACACAAAGAACAAGAGCAGAACCGCTAAGGCAGATACCAACACAAGTACTGTCACTGGAACCACAGCTCTTACCCCACTTTCGATGATTTCAGGACTGGTTCCTCCTAGCTCCGTTTGAGCCTTGAAAGTCAGTTGCTCCATATTCATGTGGGGCCAGGTAGCATGCATCCAACCCATCAATCGATTAAAAAACACTCCAAAGGCACAGATTAGTGCCGCCAAAAGCATAATGAGCACCCGAAACCCAAACAACACCCATCCAAATACTTTTCTCATGGGAGTGAGTGGTTTTCTACTTTTAATCTCAGCGATTTTAGCTTTTCTATTTTTTCTAAGAATTCTTCGCCTTTTTCGTCTCTTCATGTATTGGCGGAATCCTTCTACAAGAGCAGATTGGTTCCCTTTGATTTCTTTTTCTTTTGAATCATCTGCGCTCTTTGACTCTATGGGCTCTTTGCTCTCAGTTACTGCAACATTTTCATTCAATGGAGTCTCACCACTGTTACTAGTTGACACCTTTTCTGTAGCACCTTCAATGGCTCCTTCGCCATCTGCCATTGTGCTCTCTTGTTTTTTTGCCAGTTGCATTGCTTGTCGCAATGCTTTTTCCTTGGCCTTTTTTCTTTCTGCCCTGGACTTCTTCTTGCCAGAATGTTTATTTTTCCCTGAGCTATTCACCGATATGTTCTGTGTCATAGTTACTCATCTCTTCCTTACTTTTATCTAACTTTTCTTAATGATGGTTCTTATCCATCCTTCTGGTGCTTTGATTTCACCATACTGAATCCCTACCAGGGTATCATACAGTTGTTTAGTGACCTCTCCCATCTTCTCCATGCCACTTGGGAATAATATTTCGCCTTCTTCACTGGCAATTCTACCAACAGGAGCAATAATCGCCGCTGTACCACAAACCCCGCACTCTGCAAAGTCCTTTAACTCATCAAAGGCCACTTCTCGTTCTTCAATCTCTAATCCTAGGTATTCCTTGGCCACGTATTGAAGAGAACGACGGGTAACAGAGGGAAGTATCGTGGGAGAGGAGGGTGTAATTACTTTCTTATCCTTAGTGACAAATAAGAAGTTGGCGCCACTGGTTTCTTCCACTTTGGTTCTGGTGGTTGAATCTAAGTACATGTTATCTGCAAATCCTTTTTGTCTGGCAATGGCAGAAGGGTACATTCCCATAGCATAATTCAATCCTGCTTTAATGTGACCTGTTCCTCGTGGTGCTGCTCGGTCAAAGTTGGCCACCCACAAACTAATGGGCTTGACTCCTCCTTTGAAGTAGGGTCCAACAGGAGTGGTATACACTCTAAATTGATATTCTGTGGCTGGAACAATTAAAATCAAGGGACTGGAACCAAACATAAAGGGACGAACATATAGTGCTGCCCCGCTACCATAAGGAGGCACAAAATCAGCATTAGCTCTTACTGCTTCATCTACCCCCTTAAGAAACATCTCCATGGAAACGGGAGGCATCCCTAATCGCTTGGCGCTTTCAATAAACCTTTCCCCATTGAGATCGGTTCGGAAGGTAACAACGTCGCCATGTTTAGTTTGATAGGCTTTTAATCCCTCAAAGATGGTTTGTGCATACTGAAGAACCACAGCACTTTCATTCATGATAACGTTAGAATCTGTGCTCAGTGTACCTTCTTGCCACTCTCCGTCTTTGTAGATGGAAACATATCTGTAATCTGTTTCACGATAATTAAATCCTAAGTTTTCCCAGTCTAAATTCAATTTTCCCACGCAATTCTCCTTAGGCTGACGGGTTTTAAACCCCTATGCCTTTAAACTTTATATCGCTGTATTTCGAGCTCGTCACTTCTTATCGTTCTGTGATACTTATTGATTCAATCCCTACACTGCCTCCACGAACTACCTCAATCTGTTTAAATTCTTCTTTGATTAGTTGAATGACTGCATCATTTCTGGTGGCAGTTTGAACAAATTCTAAAAGAAGGCTGTCTTTTCCGTAATCTACTACTCTACCTTTAAAGGTTTCAGCAATCCGAAACAAGGACTCTTTGTCCCCTGTAGTACAGTTTTTCACCTTCACGTATAACACTTCTTTCATTTTAACAAAAATATCTGTAAAGTCAATTACTTTGATGACTTCAACCTGCCGATTTAACTGTTTCTTTATCTGCTCAAAAGTCTCGTCATCACTGAGTGTTGCAATGGTCATTCGGGAAATGGTGGGGTCTTCTGTTGTGCCGACAGTTAAGCTATCCAGATTGTAGGATTTTCCTGAAAACAAACCTGATATTTTCGAAAGAACCCCCACTTGATTTTCCACATATAAGGAAATCCATCTTTTTTTCATTGTGTTATCCATTATTGTATCCTCGTCTTTCTTGAAACATGCCAAAGCTGTTCGTCCGCCTTTTGGCGTTTGTCGTCTATTCCATTCACTCTTCTCGCGTCCTGAATCTCTAAAACTATGCAGATGGATTGGGGAATTACTTTATTAGCAAAGCCCAAACGCTCACTATCTATCCCATAATCATATCTTCCAAGGAACCTCCTGGTTTGACCATAGGATAAACCATCTCCTCTGGATCGATAACAAACTCAATTAAGGTAGGTCCTTTTTTGTTCTGGATGGCTTTGTTAAAAGCGGCTTCAATCTCATCCCGATGCTCCACACGGATGCCAACAGCCCCATAACTTTCGGCCACCTTTACAAAATCAGGAGTGTATTCGGGAATCTGCTGCCCATCACTCTCTCTGGTTAAAGCTCCAGAGCGCAGGTTGGTCATGCTATATCGTCTTCCATAGAATAACTTCTGCCACTGACGTACCATTCCTAGATTCATGTTGTTAAACACACAAACAATCACTGGCAACTCTTCTAAGACAGCAGTGGCAAATTCTTGAATGTTCATCTGGAAGCCACCATCTCCTGATATGGAGACCGTAGGAATCTCTGGATTGCCAATCTGGGCTCCAATGGCCGCAGGGAATCCATACCCCATGGTGCCCAAACCACCCGACATAATCAACCTTTTCTTGGCACTTAACTCTGCGAATTGCGCCACATACATCTGATGTTGTCCAACATCAGCAGAAATGATGACCTGGTCGAAGGTTTTGTTTATTACATCAATAATATCCTTGGGGCCCATGGTACGATGCTTTCTCATGTCAAGAGGGCATTCTTTTTGCCACTCATTGATTTGATTAATCCAAGCTTTTACTTTGCGTGGTTCTACCAATTCATTTAACTTCTCTAAGGCCTCTTTGGCATCGGCAACTACTGGAATATCCACGTTGATGTTTCGGGAGATGGAGGAAGTGTCGATATCAATATGAACAATCTTGGCTTTTGGCGCAAACTGATCCAACTTTCCAGTAATTCTATCGTTGAATCTGGTTCCAATGGAAAATAGCAAATCACACTCCCCTACCGCTTTGTTGGCCGCATAGGATCCATGCATTCCAAGATTCCCTACAAATAAAGGATCATCCGTAGGAATACTGCCTTTGCCCATTACTGAGGTGATTACAGGTACTCCAGTTTTCCTTACTACTTCTGTACACAAGTCACCCGCTCTGGCGATGTTCACGCCACCTCCAAGGAGAAATAAAGGCCTCTTTGCCAAATTGAGTAACTTCACCGCTCGTTTCAACTGCCCTACATGGGCATTGGTGCTGGGCTTGTATCCTCGAATATTTACTGAGCTAGGGTATTCAGCACTTCCTAATTGAGACATAATATCCTTAGGCAAATCCACCAACACAGGTCCTGGTCGGCCTGATCTGGCAATGTAGAAAGCTTCTTTTATGATTCTCCCTATGTCTTCACGCTTGCGAATGGTCACCCCATATTTTACAATGCTTCTGGTAATCCCTACAATGTCCACCTCTTGAAAGGCATCATTTCCAACTAAATGAAGCGGCACCTGCCCTGTAAAGCAAACCAGAGGAATAGAATCGCTACTGGCGGTGGCAAGTCCTGTTACGATGTTGGTTGCCCCTGGACCACTGGTAACCAGACAAACCCCCACTTTGCCTGTAGTTCTGGCATAGCCATCGGCCTCATGAACCAAAGCTTGTTCGTGGCGGGGCAGAATCAGCTTAATCTCTTCTTGGCGATACAGTTCATCTCCCAGCTCGATGGTGCAACCACCGGGGTAACCAAAAAGAGTGTCCACTCCTTCTTCTATTAACGCTTTTACCAAAAGCTTGTTTCCTGTAATCTTTTTCATGGCTCCTCCTCACTTGTCTTCTAAAGGTTAACATGTCATCTTTTGTCGATTATATTCAGTAAATTTAAACTTCAAATCTTGATAGGTTTGTTCTTCTCCTTCAACTGTCAATTCCCAATCTTCACACTCATCCAGATTAGGAAACCAGGTATCCGCAGGGAAATCATTCTCCACTTTTGTCACATAAGCTTTTTGACACCGAGGAAGAAGCTGTTTATAAACACTTTCTCCACCGATGACGTACACCTCTTCAGGGTTATATTTTTCCAGTTCTATCTCCAATTCTGCAACAGAAGAAACCACTATCGCTCCTTCTACTTGGTAGTCAGAATCAGTAGTAAGAACGATATTCACCCTATCCTTCAAAGGCAAGCCACTAGGAAAGCTCTCCAAGGTCTTGCGTCCCATCACTACTACTTTCCCTAATGTTTTCTCTCTAAAGTACTTCATATCTACTGGATTCCTGGCCAACAGCTTGTTCTTATAACCAATGGCCCAGTGATTAAACACTGCTACAATTAGATTCAAAATAAAATCTCCCTTTTATCATTAATGATGTATGCGTAAACCAGATGACCTTTTGACGCTTACATCATAAATCCTTTTATCGAATAAAATTCATCTCTCAAACTGTCTATACTGCAATAGGAATGCCTTTTATCTGTGGGTGGGTTTGATAATTATCTAAGCGGACATCCTCTGGAGTAAACTGATAAAAATCCTTCACCTCTGGATTCAACCAGAAGGTAGGAGCCTCTAGCGGCTCTCTTGCAATCAACTCCTTGACCAAGTCCACATGTCGGTCATAAATGTGGGCGTCAGCAATCATATGAACAAACTCTCCCACTTTCATATCACACACCTGAGCCAACATATGAAGCAATACTGCATACTGACATACATTCCAATTGTTGGCGGCCAACACGTCTTGGGAACGTTGATTTAAAATCCCGTTCAAGGTCAATTGTTCATCCCCTTTTTCTTTTGTAACATTAAAAGTCATGCTATAAGCACAAGGGTACAAGTTCATCTCATGAAGATCCTGATGAACGTAGATATTGGTCATAATTCTGCGGCTGTATGGATTGTTTTTCAGGTCATAGATAACCCGATCCACCTGATCCATCATTCCTTCTTTGTATTGATGCTTTACCTTTAATTGATAGCCATAGGCCTTTCCTATGGAACCGGTCTCGTCAGCCCAGCTGTCCCATATCTTGCTGTTTAATTCATTAATATTGTTAGATTTCTTCTGCCATATCCACAGAAGCTCATCAGTGCAACTCTTAATTCCTGTTCTTCTTAGGGTCAAGGCAGGAAACTCTTCCGCTAAATTGTAACGATTGACCACTCCAAACTTTTTGATGGTATATGCTGGGGTTCCATCCTGCCACACGGGACGAACTTTCTCCCCTTCTGTACTGGTGCCATGTTCAATAATATCTTTACACATGTTAATGAATATTGTATCTGCTTTACTCATGGACATTCTCCTTATTCGTTCCTTTTCACATTGTGCGTTCTGAAAACCACATGGATTCGAGTTGCGTCAGCTTAGACGCATCAATCTCTGATAGAATTCCAGCACTCCAAATAACTGCTCCTCACGAATTCGTTCATCATGACCGTGAACTCGCTTCCTATCCTCACTGGACATTTCCATACCTGAAAATCTTAGAACCACATCACTGATTTCACAGAAAAATCTTGAATCTGTACGAGCCATCATTAGGTAAGGTGAGATTAAAGCCTCTGGCCACATGGTGCGAATGNTATTATAGACTCGATGATATCCTTCTGAATGGGTATCTGCAATGGATGAAGCAGGATCTCCTTCTAATGTGGTAATGGTAATGGAAGAATCATTAATGCATTTCTTTAAATACTCTACAGCACTTTCGGGGGTGTCTCCCATCATCAGTCGTAAGTTGGCTTTGATTAGCGCAGATGGTGGTAGCACATTAATAGCATCGCTTCCTTCCATCTGGGTAAATGCCACCGTAGTGCGAACCATTGCATTTAACTCTCCGCCCATTGCCTTACATAAGGCTTTGAACAAACCTCCAAAGCACCATATATTGGCAAAAATCAATCGATACCCAAAGGAAGAATGACGACCCAGTATGTCAAACATCTCTCTTACTGGTGGACTTAAAATGCCTTTAAAGGGGCGTTTTTCAACCTTAAGTACCGCTTTGGACAATGTGGCAATTAGTGAGGATTTGGGAGGTGCTGAGGCATGTCCACCAGAACTTTTTGCACTGAGCATCACATTGAGCACACCTTTCTCAGCAGTTCCAATCACGGCTACTGCCTTTTTCACCCCTGGGAATACACCTTTCACTACCGCGCCACCTTCATCCAGAACTAAGGCCGGTCTTACTCCTTTTTCTTTCAAATATTTTACGATGGCTTCGGCATCTTTGCCAGTGGTTTCTTCATCGCCACCGAAAGAAAAGTAAATATCATTGGCGGGTTCAAACCCCTCTGCCAATAAAGTTTCTGCGGATTCAAGAATCCCTAACAAGGTATGCTTAGTATCTAAGGTGCCTCGTCCCCATATCTCTCCATCCAGACGCTCTGCCGAGAATGGTTCCTTCTGCCATTTGTCCGCTTCAGCAGGAACCACATCATAATGGGCTAAGAACACCGTTGGCGAATCCGATGACTTCCCCTTCCAGTGAAAAAGCAATCCTCCTTCTCCCACCAATTGGAAGGTAAGGTGCTGATGCACCACTGGGAAGGCTTCTGGTAACAATTCTCTAAAGGCAATACGTGCCTGTGGGTTAGTGCTTAACGTATCCAGTCGAATCATTTTTTGAAAAATACCAATTGCTCGCTCCTGATCAATAGGAGTGATAGGCGCCTTCTGTGGCGGCTCTGCCACTGGCTTTGGCTTAAAAGTAGCAGCCCGAATACAAATGATTGCTACAAAAACAAATAGAATGATCAATATCCCAACAATCCACCACATGTTATAACCATCCTTTCTTATACATCACCCTTGCACAAATCACTGCAATCAACACACCAACAGGAACCAGTACTCCAACTGCGCTAGCAAGGGCAGGAATCAATAGAAATAGAACTATCATAAAAACAATCGGCGGCATGGCAACTTTCCAGTTACGGCTTATAAATACAACGCCTAATGCTCCAAATAAGGCAGGTAAAATATTTTCAAAAGCAGGTGCCAACAAAGGATCTTCCAGAATCGGCCGAATCTGAACCAAAAGCAACACACCAACAGAAATAATCAAGGTGGTTACGATGGAGCTTATGGCAATAGCGATGGTAGAAATCACTTCACCTTCTTCGGAACTTGGCTCCACCTTTGCAGCATTCATGGCATTCACCGCACAGGGAACTTTTAAGTTGGCCAGATTCCCTGTGACAAACCCCAGATAAGATCCCCCTGCTCCAAGCATAGGAACATAAGTGAATACTTCAATTACTCCTACCGTCCAAAACAAAGGAGCCACTCCCAACATGGCCATGAGAAATACATTTAAAGCAGGCCATGCATCATAGCGAATGGAGATGGACACTGGAACCATAATCAGCACAATAAGAGCAGAAATCATCCAAATACGACCCGCAAAATGTATACTATCTAAATAAGTTCTTTTCTTCTTCATCATCCCCTCCTATAATATCCATGCTGTAATTGGAATGGATAGAGCCATTGCACCTAACATGGATATGGGCAATGCATAGTTTTCCAACCACTTAATGTTTTTCTTTTTATAGAGGAGCCCTAACACGATCATAAATACAGCACTTACCATCATCACAAACACGGGAATCCAACCTGGTAATCCTTCTCTCACATTAGCAAATATCATCCCTGAAAATGCGGAAACCATACCCAGAAATAAAGCAGACATAAATATCTCGCCCCATTTCTTATCCTTTGCTCCAACCTTCATCACGCCCCCTTGAATCTTCTTGATGAAAATGGGAATAATGATTAGGCCAGGAATAATCCCCAGAGTCATCACCCACACTATAGTGGAAAAAATTCTGGCATCGGTGATGGTCTCTGCCAAAGAAGCACCTGCAGTAGTGGCCGCCATCTCCGCCGTGGGAAGCTCATAGGTAATGGCACCAAGCACGCTCATTCTCAGCCAAGGAATAGGCAGCCCTAGAGCGTTGCTTAAAGTAATTACCCCCAACAAAATAGCTACCGCAGGGGCAATAGTAAAAAAACCACTTGAAGTGGCAACTAAACGCAATGTGGATGTGTCAATCCCTAAATCTCTCCCCCTACGCCAAGCTTTGATTAAAAAATAGATGGACTGTGAGATAACAAAGGTAACCACAATGATTGCTAGAAGGTACATGAAATTACTGTTTACATCAAAAGTATTCATAAATCCCCCTTTCATTCCCATTTATAATTAGAGGTATTTTACCATGTTTTTATTCAAAGTACAACTTGACTTTTATTTTCAATTATAGTATATTATGTATTGTTCCTCTGAACAACAAACAGAATATAATAACATGCGACAGTGGCTCAGTTGGTAGAGCACGACCTTGCCAAGGTCGGGGTCGCGGGTTCGAATCCCGTCTGTCGCTTAAAAGCCCCAGAGATTAACGTTTCTGGGGTTTTGCTATTCCCAGAAATCCACTTAAGTTTACTTGCTGTTAATGCTGTATCCAGCGCGTCAATGCCTACTGCAGGTGCGAAATTTCTCTTGCATAAAATTGTAGCTTTTGTGCGAGGGGTGTATTTCGTTCTCAAACAATCAGGGCTTTTGGAAAACTACGCGTTCCTAATCACAACGAAATGTAGAGATTATCGCCAATATTTCGTTCTATGATTTATTCTTCAATTGTGATATTATGGTGTTGATAATTTACTTTGTAATTGGTTAAATAAAAAGACTTAAAGAGAAAATGATTATTATCAAAAATATAGGAGGGCGGTTTTGTTTGTAAAAAAGAAATTATGCATATTCGGAAGAGGCTTTTATGGAGGATGCAAGCAATGCGTAGTGTTATTGTCAACACTTCTCCTTTGATTGTGCTAAATGACCTGGAAAAATTAGACTTATTGGAAAATTTATATGGACTGTCTTTCGCAGATAAAGAGTGACTATGTAGATTATTTATATTTAGGAGGTGTGGTTCATGTGGCAATGCCCAAAGTGCAAGCGTAAGTTCAAGAATACAAATCAAAGTCATTATTGTATAAAACCAGAATCAATTGATGATTATATTTCTATACAAGTGATAGAAGTGCAACCGATTATTCAAAAAGTGTGTGAGGTGATTCGGGAAGCTGTGCCAGAATGTACAGAAATAATATCGTGTCATATGCCAACTTTTAGAAAGGGCACATCAAAATCAAATTTGGTGCAGTTAGCGGCACAGAAAAATCATTTAGGCTTTTATCCTTTCGAAAATGCTGTGAATGTTTTTGCCGATCG
>JGI20163J15578_10000244_pt1 | contig 22525 bp, 22 predicted proteins | sample TergutCu122P1_FD_15578 | JGI IMG/M metagenome (IMG submission 15578)
GTGCGGATTTTGAATGTTTTGTAGGATTATGAGAGCACGTAGTGCGTAATAATCCGTATCATATTGCGTCAAAATACCTTTTGACGCTTACATCATTTTATAAGATAGGTAGAAATAAAACATATGTGATTAACACTACCTCTCGAAGAATATATTGGCATAGGCATAAGCCCTTCAACTTAAATAACAATTTGATAGCAGGGTTTAGTGTGTTTTTCGTTGTGGCGATAGTACCAGCAATGCGAAATTGGCTTGTAGCGCAAGGCTTAGATAACCTGTCAGTGAACATTAGGGTGCTATTGGTTTTTATTGGAGTTGCAATTGGGGGATTAGCCTTTTTCTTGGGGAGAAAAAAAAGGAAATTTGTAAGGTTTGAAGACTTTCTTGTGAAATATCCAGAAGCAGAAGAGGTGAATTGTATAACGGATATAGAGGAGCTACTGGAGGAGATTTCAGGCAGAGTAGATTTAATGAATTATACAACTGCTGCAACCACAACAATTGGCATCGGTTAATTTGGTTGGTTTTTGTACAATTCAAATCTCTTAGTTTACAGTTTGGGAGTGCTATGCTTTGCTGTTGCAGGATATACTTTAGTATTCTATAATGATATTGCTTTTTTGAAAAAAATAAAGACAATTGACGATATCACTTATACAGATGAAGTGAAGATCGATGATAAGGAAAGAGGAGGAAAGCTTGATGAAGATAATGTTGTGACAACTGTTGCAGAATCCATCGATTGGAATGAGCTTTCTTAGTGAAAATAAAGGTTTTCAAATAAGAATAAATGTCAAGAATTGACACTACGTAAAAAAAAGGGAGGAATCTTGCATGAGTCAGGCACAATCTTTAGATAGAGTATTGGGCAACACTGGAAAAGAATGGTGTCCAATCATTGTTGCATTCCTATGCAACTGGTGTAGCTATGCAGGTGCTGATTTGGCAGGAACGGGAAGAACCCAATATCCACCTAGCATTCGAGTGATTCGGGTTCCCTGCTCTGGCAGAATTAACCCAATCTATATTATCAAAGCATTAGCCGATGGGGCAGATGGAGTGATGGTTTCAGGATGTCATCCTGGGGATTGTCACTACCTTGCAGGGAATTTCTATGCTCGCCGTCGTTTTACCGTTTTGAAAAAGTTGTTAAAGACAATAGGCTTTCCTCCTGACCGGGTGCATTTTACTTGGGTCTCTGCTTCCGAAGGAAACCGTTTTGCACAAGTAGTAGAGGACGTTACCGAAAAAGTAAGGGCACTTGGACCCAATCAGATTCTAGCTGGAGGAGGTACGGATGAGCTTTGAAAAACAAAGAGTAGAAATCATCGCTTTGTGCAAAAACCTACTGACCGAGTCTGTGGTAGATACCGTAGTAGGTTTTCAAGATGGTGGAGCATCTGGAATGGCTTTGCCTTATATCTTCACCAGCCCATCTGAGGCAGAAGCTCTAGTGTGGAATTCTCAGTGTATCCCCCATCTTAGCAGATATTTAATGGGCAGAAAATGCAAAACAGCAATTGTTGCAAAACCTTGTGATGCTCGTGCTGTGGTTGCCTTAGTGGTAGAAAGGCAGTTGAAGAGAGAAGACATCCATATCATTGGTCTTGCCTGTGACGGCATGAAGGATTCAGAAGGCATTCCTTTGACGGCCTGTGAGAAGTGCAAGGTGAATCGGCCGCCGGTGTACGACAGCTTAATTGATGATCCTGATGTTGTTGCAAAAACAGGTAAAGTCAAACAACCCCTGCCAGAAGGTAGCATGCTGGCTCATTTTGAAGGGGAACTGAAAAAGTGTATCCTTTGCTTTGCCTGTAGGCAAGCCTGCTACGCCTGCTATTGCAATACCTGTTTTATGGATAGAGGCATGCCCAACTGGCAACCTACCAATCCAGACAAAGGAGTAAAAATGGTTTATCATACTGGTCGTGCCATGCACTTGGCAGGGCGTTGTGTAGAATGTGGTGCCTGTGAGAATGCCTGTGCTTCTGGGGTGAACTTGCAGTATGTGACTTGTGAACTTACAGACTTTATAGAAGAGATGTACCATTATCAGGCAGGAATGAATCTTGATGAGCAGCCTGCTATGCTTACTTATGAAAACACAGACCCAGAAGTAGGTTTTTGGGGAGGTGAAGACCATGACTAACACAAGGAACTTTCCCTCCCATCCACAATTTCTTGATTGTTCAAGAAGTATCGACAAAAAAAATGTCTCAATTAAAAAAACTGACTTACAAGGCCTGTTAGAAAAACTCAGTGCCCATCGGACATTGGTGGGCCCAGTGGATACTGGAAAAGTTGTGGAGTTTCGCCCCGCAACAACCTCTGAAATTCTCACAGATGACAGGGTGTCCTACAAGTCTATGAAAGAATTTTACTTTCCTCAGGTAGAGCGGATGTTTACCTTTGCTGATGGAGAAGTGGCAGACAACACCCAGATTCCAAGCCATTTGATTTTCGGTGCCAGGCCTTGTGACTTAGAGGGCCTTCGGGTGATGAGTAAGGTCTTCATGGATGGAAAATATGTGGACTCTTTCTTCCAAAGACGTTATGAGGCCAATTTCATTATTGGAGTAGGATGTCTTAAGGAGAAAGTTGGTTGCTTCTGCGGTCAATTAGGGATTGATAGAGAATTCTCCGACTTTTGCGATATGATGCTTGTGGATGCAGGCGAAAGTTACATCATAAAACATCTGTCAGAGAAAGGCAAAGAGGCACTTTCTCAGCATTCCCTTCAGTTGGACTTAGAAGAGTTAAGCCATTCAAAGACCCCATTGCCGAATCCACTTAAGGGGGATAAGATTGCATTCAACCTTGAAATCTCAGACCGTACGTACTTTGATGTGATTGACTGGGAAAAAGCAGTAGAAACTTGTTTAGGTTGTGGATTGTGCAGCTTTATCTGTCCTACTTGTCATTGCTTCGATTTCAAAGACGTACAAGATAAGGGTCAAGTGAACCGCTATAAATGTTGGGACAGTTGTATCTATCCCAAATTCACCTTACATGCCTCAGGCCATAACCCTCGTGAACAACTGTGGGAACGCTATCGACAACGGGTGTTACATAAGTTCAAATATGTTCCTACCAATGTGGAGTTGACCGCCTGTACTGGCTGTGGAAGATGCATTAGAAGTTGTCCCGTAGGCATGAACATAGAAGCCATCGCAAAAGAAATTGTAAAGCAAGCATCCATGGAGGTATAACCGTGAACCAAAACCCAAATGCTTATCTGCCTGTAAAAGCTCAGATCGTAGACATTATTCAGGAAACATTTTCTGATGATCTGGACATCAAAACCTTTAGAATCAAGCTGGAAAATGACTTGGTTATGGACTTTCTACCTGGACAGTTTGTGGAGTTTTCCATACCAGGAGTGGGAGAGTGCCCTTTTGGTTTTGCCTCCTCTCCTTTGGAAAAGGAATATTTTGATATTACCATCAAACGAACAGGAAAGGTAACTGAGCGAATTCATTCTCTTGACCTAGGTGCCAACGTTTGGATCCGTGGACCCTTTGGGAACACTTTTCCCTTGGAGTTGATGGAGAAGAGTTCCTTGTTGTTCATTGCTGGTGGCTTAGGTTTAGCGCCACTGCGACCCTTCATTCAATATGTACTGGACCAGCGCAATCGTAAAAAATATGATCAAATCCACATGCTCCTTGCCGCACGAACTGCTGCAGATCATTGCTTTGCCTATGACTATCCCCAGTGGAGAGGGGTAGAAAAAACCACGGTGTTACAAACCATCGATGGAGAAGAGCCAGGGTGGGAAGGACTGGTAGGATTCCCCCATCACCTAGTGAAAAATTTAAGGTTGGATTTTTCGAATCTTTATGCTATAGTATGTGGGCCACCTATTATGATTAAAGCGGTGCAGCAATCTCTGACGGAAATGGGACTGCCTCTGGATAGGCTGTACACCACCTTGGAGATGCGGATGACCTGTGGGGTGGGCAAATGCGGAAAGTGTAATATTGGAAACCAGTATGTTTGTATCGACGGCCCTGTGTTTAGCATGGAAGAACTATCCAGGATGCCTGAGGAGTATTAACATCATCAGTTTTTAAAAATCTCAGCTAAGCACAAACAAAAAAAGTGAAACAAATCCCAGACAAGAATTAAACACCATAAGTGTCAAAACCCTATCATTAGATTTATGGGGCATCAAAGCCTCTTTTATCATAAAGGTCATTATAATAACTAGGAGGATACAAATTATGGCAATCATAATGGATGGAAATGCGTTAGCCGCAAAGGTTCGAGAAGAGGTAAAGGCAAAAGTCGAAAGTGAAGGATTAGATCCAGGACTGGCAGTTGTTATTGTTGGAGACGATCAAGCCTCTCGGGTATATGTAAACAGCAAGAAGAAAGACTGTATGGCTTGCAAAATACGCAGTGAGGAGTTCGCCCTTCCAGCAGATGCAGGACAAGAAGCCCTACTTAAGATCATAAAGGACTTAAACCAGCGCGACGACATCAATGGCATATTGGTTCAATTGCCACTACCCAAAGGATTTGACTACAGTGAACAAGAGGTGATTGGGGCCATTGCACCAGACAAGGATGTAGATTCCTTTCATCTAATCAATGTGGGGCGTGTAATGACCGGTAACTTCTCTTTCTTGCCTTGCACCCCAGCAGGGGTAATGGAGTTGTTGGACCACTATGGTATTGATCCAAAAGGCAAGCATTGTGTGGTAGTGGGCCGCTCTGACATCGTAGGAAAACCCCAAGCCATGCTTTTACTTCATCGTCATGCTACCGTATCCATCTGTCATTCACGCACCCCAGATCTAGGGGCCATTACCCGACAGGCAGATATATTGGTTGCGGCTGTAGGTAAGGTGAAACTTATTACAGCAGACATGGTCAAGCCAGGAGCAGTGGTCATTGATGTGGCTATGAATCGGAATGAGCAGGGTAAACTTTGTGGAGATGTGGACTTTCCAACAGTGGAGCCTATTGCTTCCTACATTACCCCAGTACCAGGGGGAGTTGGACCTATGACCCGAGCAGTACTGATGCAAAACACGTTGACGGCAGCAAGAGTTGCTGCTGGTTTGCAAGCAAAATAGATAACTACAATATAAACAACTGAAAAATAAACAACTGCAGAATAAACAACTGCAAAATAAACAGCTACAAAATAAACAAAGTAATAAGTAGTGTGAAAAACAGTATGAAAAGTTCATATTGAACTTAAAAAAATAAAATCTACAAAAGAGCACTCTCAGAAACTCCTTTGCAAGATTTTTTCTGGCAAGACTTCCGCTGGAACCAAAAAAATGCAAATATAGAACGAGAGTCCTCTAAAACCAAGGAGGAAAACCCATGTCATACAAATCAGATATCGAAATTGCCCAAGCCACCCCCATGAAGCACATTCGGGAGATTGCCAAAGAGGCTGGAATTGATGAAAAGTACTTAGAGCAATACGGCAACTACAAAGCGAAAATCGACTATAGCTATCTGGAGGACAACAAAGAAAAACCCGATGGAAAGCTGATTTTGGTTACAGCCATTAATCCCACCCCAGCAGGGGAAGGCAAAACCACCACCACCGTTGGTCTCTCCGATGGACTCCGTTATATTGGCAAAAACTCTATTGTGGCCCTTCGGGAGCCTTCACTTGGCCCTGTGTTTGGTGTGAAAGGTGGCGCTGCTGGCGGTGGTTACGCCCAAGTGGTTCCTATGGAGGACATTAACCTTCACTTTACTGGAGACTTTCACGCCATTGGTGCCGCTAACAATCTACTAGCAGCCCTACTGGACAATCATATCCATCAAGGCAATGCCCTTGGCATTGACACCCGTAGGATTACCTGGAAGCGTGCCATTGACATGAATGACCGTCAACTTCGTTTTATCACCAACGGGCTAGGAGGCAAAACCAATGGTGTGCCCAGAGAAGATGGTTTTGACATTGTGGTGGCCTCTGAAATCATGGCTGCACTTTGCCTAGCCTCTGATATTACCGATCTTAAGGAACGGATTGGCCGTATGATTGTAGGCTATACCCGTGAAGACAAACCAGTAACAGCAGCTGACCTTAAAGCAGAAGGTGCCATGGCTGCATTGCTGAAAGATGCCCTGAAGCCTAACCTTGTTCAAACCTTGGAAGGTACCCCTTCTCTGGTTCATGGCGGGCCATTTGCCAATATTGCCCATGGTTGTAATACGGTTACAGCAACCAAAATGGCTATGAAATTAGGGGACTACGCGGTAACAGAATCTGGTTTTGGTGCAGACTTAGGAGCAGAGAAATTCCTTAACATTAAGTGTCGTGCCACAGGTCTGAAACCAGATGCGGTGGTGATCGTTGCCACTGTTCGGGCGTTGAAGCAACACGGAGGCGTGGCTAAAGCAGATTTGGGCACCCCAGATACTGAAGCTCTAGAACGAGGACTTCCTAATCTGCTCCGTCATGTGGAAAATATAACGGGGGTCTTTGGTCTGCCAGCTGTGGTGGCCATTAACCGCTTCCCCACAGATGCAGTAGAAGAGTTACAGCTGGTTGAAAACCGCTGCAAAGAGCTTGGCGTTAATGTTGCCCTTAGTGAAGTGTGGGGTGAAGGTGGCAAAGGTGGCGCGGCCCTTGCAAAAGAAGTGGTTCGTCTCTGTGAGATAGAGAGCAAACTTAACTTTGCCTATGAAGATGATCTCACCATTGAAGAGAAAATTGAATCCATTGTACGTGGCATCTACCGAGGTAGCGGTGTGATTCTATCCCCAGCAGCAAAAAAGCAGGCCAAGCAACTGGAAGACTTGGGGTTTGGCAAACTGCCTATCTGTATGGCAAAAACCCAGTACAGCTTCTCTGACGACCCTACTAAGCTTTGTGCACCTGAAGGATTTACTGTCAATGTTCGAAGCCTCAAAGTATCTGCAGGAGCTGGATTCATTGTGGCCCTTACTGGGGACATTATGACCATGCCTGGATTGCCAAAGGTGCCAAGTGCTGAGAAAATCGATGTAGATGCAGATGGTAAGATTTCGGGATTGTTCTAAAGGATCAAAAACAATGGATATTATGTTCATTAAATGATACAGATGTAAGATGTAATGAAAAACTCTCTAGTCTCTTAGTATACAAGAGGTTGGAGAGTTTTTTCCATCCATCTGCTTTTCAGATGGATGGAACTTGTCAATAAAACCAGATTCACTTATTAATCGGCTAAAGGAGAAGAAGGTTTATGAAATTATCGATTTGTTCAGATGCTTTGTTTATGGGGCAGGATGTTGTGGAATCCATGAAAACACTAGGTTTGGCTAGTTACAGGGATATTGAATTTTGGACCTGGTGGGATAAGGATTTAGAGGCTTTATTAGAATTAAAGGAGAGCCATCAGCTGAATTATGTTGCCTTTTGTACAAGGTTTGTTAGTTTGGTGGATCCAAGCAAAAGAGAAGAATATCGCCAGGGTTTGGTGGAGAGCATCCAGGCTGCGAAAAAACTGGGTTGTAAAACCCTAATCAGCCAAGTTGGCGATGAGTTAGTTGGCGTAGAACGGAAAATCCAGGTGGATAGTTTAGTAACAGGTTTAAAGGAAATGGTTCCTCTTCTTGAAGAAGCGGACATTACGCTAGTTATTGAACCGTTAAACACACGAGTGGACCATAAAGGATATTTTTTGTGGAGTTCAGATGAGGCTTTTGGTATAATAGAGGAAGTAGGCTCACCAAAAGTTAAAGTGCTGTTTGACATCTATCATCAGCAGATCATGGAAGGAGACTTAATCTGTCGCATTGGTTCAAACATTGATAAGATAGGACACTTCCATATTGCAGGCAATCCAGGGCGTCATGAGCCTTATGGTAAGGAATGTGAATTGAATTATTCTGGTATCTTAAGAAGTATTGATCAGCTTAATTATGATGGATACTTCGGTTGTGAATATTTCCCACAGGTACCTGTGTTGGAAAGCCTTAATGGGTTAAAGGATATTGTGACGGAGGGCTAGACTTAAGGTTAAGCTTAGGTTTTAGCTAAGGTTCCTTATTATATGGTTTGGCTACTGATTGTTTCATGAACAGTTGGACAGGATAGGTGCCTAGATTTAAGTATAGTCAGGTTAAAAGCATCAGAAAAAATAGGAAAGGTGGATATTGAGATGGAAATGCCTATATCTTTACAGCTATGGACAGTAAAAGACGTATTAGAGAAAGATTTTTTTGGGACTTTAGAGAAGATTGCCAAGATGGGATATGACGGCGTTGAGTTTGCAGGATATTATGGCTACAGTGCCAAGGAGGTCAAGGAAAAGTTAGACCAGCTAGGGATCGTCTCCTCAGGCTCTCATATACAAAAAGAGTTGATTTTTAATCAACTTGAAGAGGTGATAGCCTTCGAAAAAGAACTGGGCAACGATTATATCATTTGCCCTTATGCTAATTTTGACACTTACGAAGAATGGGTAGAACTGGCAGACAAACTGAGCATGGCCAGAAGAAAAGTTTCCTCGGCAGGCCTGAGGTTGGTTTATCACAATCACGACAATGAATTTGTGATGCAGGATAACCAGTATATTTTAGATATGATTCTGAACCCATCACCAGAAGATCCATTGGACTTGGAGTTGGATACCTATTGGTCAGAGTATGCAAATGTAGATACTATCGCCTACATGAACAAGTATAAGGGTAGATTACCATTGGTTCATATTAAAGATATGGCCAGCTCAAAAACAGAGAGTACAGAGGTTGGAAATGGTATCCTTGATATTAAGAGCTTCGTTATCAGTGCAAAGGAAAATGGTGCACAGTGGTTGGTGGTTGAACAGGAAGCATTTCAAAGGCCCACTTTGGAGAGTGCCAAGATATCTTTAAGCAATCTGAAAGATATAATCAGAAAGATATAACCTTTATTTGAGATTCAATGAATCAAGGCGATATGAAATGTAGCAAACACCACCAATCAGAAGCCAGTTGACATTATCTAAACTTCGTATTACAATAAAGCTTGTAAAAGGGAGTAACTAACGCCAACTGGCGTTTGCGATGTCGTCAGGACGATGGGAAACCATCCGGTATCGTGATGAAATAGTGAGACTTTTATTGGACTAGAACAAGAAGCTCTAGCCCAGTAGAAGTCTTTTTTTTTGCCAAACATAGAGGGGCTGTGGCTATTGGAGAATCGCCTAACAACTTTTTTGAACAATTACCAAATGGTTAGTAGAAAAGACTTTAGAAACTATCCATCAGCATAGAGGAGGAGTCCCACGTGAAAGCAAATTTTTATTGTAAAAGTATTCAGCAGTCCTTAGATGAACTTGGTTCAGAGGTAGGCAAAGGTTTATCTGCTGCTGAAGCCGCAAGAAGACTTGAGGAAAACGGCCCCAACCGGTTAAAGAGCGCAAAACCAAAATCCATGGTTGTTAGAATTTTAGCTCAGTTTAAAGATTTTCTAGTGATTATTCTCATTATCGCAGCTGCCATCTCTGTCATTGCGGGAGATGGCCTTAAAGATGCCATTATCATCATGGGGATTCTGGTAGTTAATATGATTATCGGAATCACCCAAGAGAACAAGGCCGACAATGCCTTAAAAGAGTTGAAGAGCATGTCCAGCCCTAAGGCCAAGGTAAAAAGAGATGGAGTAGTGGAGAGGATTGATTCTGACGGTGTGGTGGTTGGAGACATTCTTATTCTGGATACAGGAGACTACATTCCAGCAGATGTGAGAATCATTGAAAGTATGAATCTGCGGGTAGATGAATCAGCCTTAACTGGGGAATCTGTACCTGTAAGCAAGGATGCCAATGTTGTGTTGGATGAGAACACAGAGCTTGGAGACCGAAAAAACTTAGCTTCCATGGGTACCGTGGTTACCTATGGTAGAGGAGTCGGTGTGGTTTATGCTACAGGCATGGATACAGAGATGGGTAAAATCGCCACCTTCCTAGACGTTACTGATGAGGGGAACACCCCCCTTCAAGATAAGCTTGATGGCATGGCGAAAACATTAGGCATCGTTTGTATTGCCGCTTGTGCTTTTATCTTTGCTGTAGGATTGTTACGAGGTATGGAAATCATTGAAATGCTGATGGTGTCTGTATCCTTGGCTGTTGCTGCCGTGCCAGAAGGAATCGCCATTGTGGCAACAGTCATCCTGGCAATTGGCGTACAGAAAATGGTGAAAACACATACCATCGTGAAAAAGCTTCGAGCAGTAGAAACTCTAGGAAGTACCACGGTGATATGTTCGGATAAGACGGGTACTCTAACTCAGAATAAAATGACTGTTGTGAAAGTCTTCGATACAGAAGACGTCTATGAAGTGACAGGAACGGGCCATGAAAGTATAACTCCGACCTGCTTGCACGAGAGTTCTACCGCATATGAAGGTTCAGGGGAAGTAGGAGTTACCCATAACAAAGGGGTAAGTGAAAATATTCAACGAATGTCTGAGATTGCCCTGCTTTGTAACGACTCCATCTATGACAAAGAAAATGCCTCTATTATTGGCGACCCCACCGAAGGTGCCATGCTAGTATTTGGTGCAAAGATGGGCCAGAACAAAGACGAGCTGAATCAGCACTATCAGAGAGTAGGAGAGATTCCCTTTGACTCAGACCGCAAGATGATGTCCACCTACAACAAAAAAGATGATAAAATCATCATGAACACTAAGGGAGCACCAGATTCCATCATCAATCGCTCCACTTGTATATATCATAACGGGGAAATCATTCCCATGACCCAGGAGATGCGTCAGAAATTGATCATGCAGAATGAAGCATTTGCCGCGCAGGCTCTTCGCGTACTTGCCTTCGCATATAAAGAGATAGACAGCCAGAGTGAACTAGGCGTTGAAGATGTAAAGGGCAAATATGTAGATGGCAATAATGTACAAGACGATAGGATAGAAGATAATAAGATAGATGATATAGAGGAAGGTTTAACCTATGTGGGGATGATGTGTATGATTGATCCTCCACGAGAAGAAGTGAAAGACTCTGTGGCTCAGTGCCATCAAGCAGGAATCAACGTGAAGATGATTACTGGTGACCACAAGATCACCGCCAGTGCCATCGCCACAGAACTGGGAATTATGAACAGTGGCCAGGAAGTGCTGGATGGCAGTGACTTAAACAAGCTAGATGATGAACAATTAAAAGAAAAAGTGAAAACCGTCAATGTATTTGCCCGAGTATCTCCAGAACATAAAGTGCGTATTGTGACAGCCATTAAAGAGAATAACAATATTGTGGCTATGACTGGAGACGGAGTCAATGACGCACCTTCTCTGAAGAAAGCCGATATTGGGATTGCTATGGGAATTACTGGGACAGATGTGTCTAAGGAAGTGGCGGACATGATTCTAACGGATGATAACTTTGTTAGTATTGTGAAGGCAGTAGAGCAGGGCAGAACCATCTACGGGAACATTCGTAAAGTAACAGGCTACTTATTGTCTTGTAATATTGGTGAGATATTGATTATCCTGCTGGCCATTGTTTTTGGGTTACCAGTTCCCTTGGTGGCTACACAACTTCTGTTTGTGAACTTGCTTACCGATGCATTCCCTGCCTTTGCCTTAGGAATGGAGGGGAAAGAGCCTGGTATTATGAACCGGCCACCTCGTGACCCAAAAGAGCCAATTATTAATAAAACCATGAGAGGATCCGTTGCCTTTAGAGCCATTGCTCTGTGTATCGTATCCCTAGGGGCGTTTCTGTATGGACTTCACTTTTACAGTTATGAAGTGGCCATTACCATGTGTTTCTTCACTTTGGTAGCAAGTGAGCTTTTGATCTCTTACGTGTCAAAAACAGAAACTTATACCAAGCTAAGAGGTAGTCTTTTTGCAAACAAGTTTTTAAATATCTCCATGTTACTGTCTATGGGAATACTGTTTGCCACCATCTATGTTCCTTTTGTAGCGGAGTTGTTTACCGTGGTGGCTCTTGGGCCTATGCAACTTGCAGTAAGTTCTGGGTTAGTACTGGTTTGCCTTGTTGGGATTGAGTGTTCTAAGCGGGTTTTCTATAGGAGGGTGTAGTGCTATCTCATACAAATGACCCACAGAAACTCCTTTAGAGCTCTGTGGGTCATACAAATACACTGGGTTAGTGAGATGGTTTCTCTATGGTATCTTGAAATTTATTCTTTTCCGTTAAGATGTAAGCAAGAGTGGGACGAATCACATGAAAGCCAGAGCCACTATTGTCGGTATAATGGATATAGTAGGTTTTCAAATCCATAGCTTTTACATAGGCGTCCATGTGAGTGCCTAAGGCATACTGTGCTTCATGGGTTAAAAACTTGTGCTTACTGTTAAGGGTCATATGTACAATGTCAAGAGGAACTTCTGATTTCTCAGCAAGCTCTTCATGGGTAAGGTTAAGTTCCTCCATGCGGTGGATTAGCTTGTCAAGGTTGGATTGTAGGAACATGCCACTTTCTCCTTTTTGTTGAAAAGATAAGAGTATAGAAACAATAAGGTTGGTGATGCAATTATATTAATTCATCTTCAATCAATTTGAAGTTAATTGCCATATCAGGGAAAATCCGTGATGGAATGGTATCGGCAAATGTATATATAGACTCAGAGATTACTTCTTTGAATGCATAGACAACAATTCTTCTGGTGATTGGGTTGACAGTCCAATATTCGCTAACACCAGCTTTTTTGTACTTCCGTAATTTTAGAGAGGAATCGTGCTTGTAAGTGGACTCTGAAGCAACCTCAATAACCAGATCAGGGGCACCATAACATCTGACGTTATTCTTATACTTGTTCTTGTCACAAATAACCATAATATCTGGCTGTACCATGGTAAAAATGTCATTCTCCAGTTGTACGTCACAAGGGGACAGGAACACGCGACACCTTGAACTTGATTGGCGCAAATATTCACGAATCAAAATAGCCAATTCTAATACAAGAATTTGATGATTAAACTTAGGGGCATTCATAAAAAAGAACTTCCCATCAATTAACTCTACCCTCACATCCTCTGGAAGAGCATAATAGTCTGTTATGGTATAGAGGTCATCTTCTTTAGAAGGTAATAGATAAGCAGCTGGTGTCTCTCGAAGAAGAGAGTCTTTGACATCGTCTTCTTCATAATGACGATAGTCCATCTCCAGTACTTTCATTAAAGCCACCAAAGTCTCTTCACGAGGATATTTGGTAGCGCCGCTGAATATCTTGTTGATGGTGCCCACAGGTATTCCAGATAGTTTGGAGAGTCCTAGATTAGTAAGACGTAACTCCTTCTTGCGAGTTTTTAATTGCTGAAGATCAAATCGTAAAAACATAAAAATCACCGCCTTTCGGTAATATTACCATAAGGCGGTAAGATTGTAAATAGAAGAAATAAATAAAGATACGATTTATTTTAGTTATGCGCTCAAAGGTTTAATCGGTTGAATAACTCTAGGGTTATTAACCAAACATAGAAGTGGGGTCTGTAATGCATGTAAAACCCAGTTCAGATATCAAGCACTATATTAGTTCCAACCCACCAATATCACTATCAATCACCATAGAATGGTTGGTATGATAAATCACAAATCCAGGCTTACCTCCCTTTGGCTTCTTTACATGTTTCTTCTGGATATAATCAATCTCGGCTCGATGACTTCCACGAAGGGTAGAGTAGTAAGCGGCCACCTTCCCAGCTTCTTCAAAAGCTCTAGGGGGAATTTCGCCTCCCTTTGATTTTAAAATCACATGGGAGCCAGGAGCTCCTTTGGCGTGGAACCACCAATCATTACCCGTAGCAAAATCAAAGGTAAGATAGTCGTTTTGCAGGTTATTTTTTCCCACATAAATATCATAACCATCGCTGGAGAGGTAATGAAGAGGTTTGCTCTTTATCTTCTCCTTTTTCTTGGTTTGCTTTCTTCTGATGTAGCCTGAATTCACCAACTCTTCATGAATCTGGACTAAGTCATCTTCAGTAATAGCCATATTTAGAGCATTACTGATGGAATCTAAATAGGTGATTTCATCTTTGGTTTCCTGAATCAGCTCTGTTAAAGCGGCAGCGGTTCTTTTCTGTTTGTTATATTTTTCAAAATACTTCTTGGCATTTTCCTGTGGAGTAAGAGTGGGGTCTAAGGGGATTTTGATGAGAGCATTATTGTCATAATAATTCTGGGCTTCTAAAACCTTGCTCCCTTCTTCAAGGTTGTATCCATAGGCATTGATCAGCTCCCCGTAAATACGGAACTTATCCATATTCTCCGTGTCTCTAATCTGCTTAGATTGGAGGTCGTATTTCTTACGGTTACGATTCACAAGGGTTCCTACCACTTGTCGTAAGTTAGCGGATTTTTGTCGAATTCGAGTAATGGCACTTTTGGTTCCATAATAAGTTTCCACCATAACAGAGGGACTCTCTAGTATGGTCTTTTCATATCCATCAAAGTTAGCCAAGGGCAGGCTTGAGAATTCTTCTGGAACATCATTCTTAGAATAGATAACAGGAGAAAAGTCTTCTTCAATCACTTTGGATAGATAGATGGTAAATTGATTGTAAAGATGAACTTTGGCATCATCGGACAAATCCTTGTAGGAGATGCTAGAATCGATTCCTGAACATGTACAAATGCTTTCAGCAACTACGAAACTAATTCCTGTGAAACTCCCTGACAAGGCTTTTCCATATCCAAGAGGATGGTTTTGAGTTTTACCATGTTCGAGAGGATCTGTCAGATTTCTACCATCTCCAAGGCCATCTGCCGCACCCTTTCCAACTCCTGTAGGTTGTTCCATCAATTTAGCATTAAAATCATCAAAAGAGATTCCTAAAGGATTAATCTTCCCAGTAGTATCAGGAACAAAGTAATCTCGACCTGGTAGTACCTGACGAACGGAGCTGGTACTTAGAGAGATGTGTTTAATGCTGTCAATAATTCGCCCTTCCATATCCGTGAAGATAATGTTGCTGTGTTTCCCCATGATCTCTACGATGAGTTTCTTCTGTGAAAGGTCTCCCAATTCATTCAGGTGTTCAATGGTAAAAGTAATGATTCGCTCAAAATCAGGTTGCTCTATGTCTACGATCCGTCCATTCCCAATATGTTTTCGCAATAACATGCAAAAATTAGGAGCGCTGGGCGGGCTTTGTTTGTTCTTTTCTGTAAGATAAATCAAAGGCAAAGAAGCACTAGCAGAAATACTTAATCTCCTCTGGCCATTACTCCCCTTAATGGTTAACATTAATTCATCTTCTTCAGGCTGGGCAATCTTAGTGATTCGCCCTTGCAATAATTCCTTTTTCAATTCATGAGCCAAATTGGCCACTACAATTCCATCAAATGCCACTTGTAATTGCCTCCTCAAGTATGCGTACAAATTCTTCCAAATGTTTTTGGTCATTTTCGCTGAATCGGTCAAAAATAGGAGAGTCGATGTCCAACACCCCATAGACCGTGCCATCTACAATTATGGGAATAACAATTTCAGAGTTACTGGCAGCATCACAAGCAATATGTCCTTCAAATTGGTGAACGTCTGGCACTCTCTGAGTTTTTCTCTGGTAGGCTGAGGTGCCACAGACTCCCTTATTCATCGGAATGTGAACACAGGCAACTTTCCCTTGGAAAGGGCCCAGTTGCAGTTCGTCGTCCTCTTGGTTATAGAGATAGAAGCCCACCCAATTAATGTCTTCTAAAAATTCATTCAGTAGGGCAGAAGCATTGGCCAGAATGCTGATTACATTCCTTTCTCCTTCTACCAGTGTTAAAAGTTGTTTGTTTAACAGTTCGTATGATTTCACAATTAAATCCTCCTGCTCCCAGCATTAATTTCATTGACCACGTGTTGATCTGTTATATCAGTAATTAGCCAGGCTTGTGTTATACCTTTCACATGACGTTCTTTCCTTCCATCAGTAAAGTAACGTATTTTTCCTGTCCCTTCTAAATCGATGGGAAAATCTACATAACCTTGTTCTTCGAATTTAGATTTTGCATGTAAAATAGCGTATAGGAAGATTCCATAAGGCACTACAGTGATAAAAAAGAGTATGAGAGATGGTGTTCTCGCCAATCCAATCAGAGAAATTATAAGGAATGTTATTGCAATTATAAAGTGCTTATAATTCAACAGCGCTGGGTGTGTCACGAAAATGCGACGATTCATATTTCGAAGCCCCAAATTTTCCTCAACAGAACTCAGAACATTTCCTTTTGTTAAAGGAGTTTCCTCTAACATTTGTGTCGTTTCTTGTGTTACTTTACTTGGCACTACAGGCTCTTCCAGACCTTGCGGTTTGTCTATAGTTACAGGCACATTCTTACCTTGTGGTTTCTCTATAGCAACTTCACTTTTGACTACAGGTTTTTCCAATACCTGTGGTTTTTCTATAGCCATTTCACTTTTCACGAGAGATTCTTCCAATACCTGTGGCTCCTCTGTAGCCATTTCACTTTTTACGATAGATTCTTCCAATACTGCCGACTCCTTTGTAGCCAATCCATGTTTCTCGGAAGTTTCTTCACTTACTTGGGAATCTCTTGCAATAATAGGATTTTCTCTGAGAACGCTACTCATATTGAATGCAAAAGTTTCCTCTCTGTGTAACGTGTTAAAACAATTTTTGCAAAAACGATCCTCTGGACTTACTTGTGTATTACATTTATCACAATGCATTTTTAATCCTCCTTATCTCTAATAGACAACAAATCAACACGTTTCTCCTTAAGTTTCAGTAATTATACTTCAAATAATTATTCTGTAAATCATAATTATTTGGATTTCTTTTCTTTTATTAAGTTTGTCAACCCCATCCCTATGATAATCACCACTCCTCCAAGAAGAGCAAGAGGGGGAATCTCTTCTCCCAGCCAGAAGTAGGCAATAATAATGGCTAAGAAAGGTACAAGGTATAAGAAGCTACTAATATATATGGTTTTGTCTGCTTTTGAAAGGGCATAACTCCAGAAGAAGTAAGCAATTGCCGCGGGGAATATTCCTAAGTAGATAATAATAAGGTTTGCTGATAGTGGAGCCCCTGGAAACTCACGAATAAGTGAGGGGAAGAAGATAAACATAAATATCGTTCCAATCACCACAGAATATGCTGAAGCTTGCATGGAGGTATAGTTATTCAGAAGGAATTTCTGAATAACGGTGTAGGCACTTGTGAAGATAGAAGCACCTAGCAAGAGGATAACTCCAATATTCAGCTGCATATCCGTTACTTGAGTGAAGCTAATCAGTCCTAATCCTAGAAAGCTAATGAAGACACCACCCCATATCATAAGACTGGTTTTTTCTTTTAGGAAGAAGATAGCCATAATAAGAGTGAAGATTGGTGAGGTAGATATCAGAAAACTACTTATCCCTGCAGGAACAAAGGCAGTTCCAGCAGTAAAGGTCCACATGTATAGAAACAATCCAATGAAACCTGAAGCGATAAACAGTGGCAAGTCTTTCTTCTTGGGCAATGGTACTTTTTTCCAAATACAATAAACCAACAATACTCCAGACGCCACTAAGAAGCGAAAAAGCATGAGAGCTTCGGCAGAGTAGTATTGCAAGGTGTATCTTACCGCTGGAAATGCAGAGGACCAAAAGAAGATAACCAATCCAGCGATGATGTAGGGCATGATTTTAGAGTGTGAACTTTTTCTCAATTGTTTTCTCTCCTAAATATATGTATAATACCACATATAAGACTAAGAGTCTAATGAAGGATGGAATCAATGAATAAAAAAATGTCAAAGAATGGACAAATAGAAAAAGCACCATCAGCATTGGATTGGAAAAAACTGTTGCAAAGTAAAGAGATTCAATCTGAAAAGATAATATTTAGATGAGAAGGGTCAATATGATAGCAAAGAGCATACCGATTTCCATGACTGGATGGTGAATGGTTGATACTTTGGATGGTGAATGGTTGATACTTTTTTGTTGCTCTTTCCCATCATTAAGAGTATAATGTATGAAGCTATAACTCTTTGGTGCTTGCACCAGAGTTCTAGCGCCTATGAAGCTATAACTCACGAAGCTATAACTCTTTGGTGCTTGCACAAGAGTTCTACCGCCCTATTGGTGCTTGCACCAGAGTTCTAGCGCCTATGAAGCCATAACTCCTTCACCCTTGCGGGCACAGGGGCCTTACACCAGAGTTCTACCGCCTATGAAACTATAACTTATGAACTGTAATATATAACCAAGTACGATATGTCTCATTTTTGAAAATGACAGTAGGATGTTTTTAAATCATTTCTAAAACTAAAACAGGAGAATTTAAGATGATCAAAAGCATGACAGGCTACGGCAGATTTGAGCTGGAGAAAGACACCAGAAGATATACCGTAGAGCTAAAAGGGGTCAATCACCGTTATTTAGATCTGAACATTCGATTGCCCAGATCCTTTAACTTTTATGAAACCGCCATTAGGAGTCAGTTGAAGAACCAATTAAGTCGTGGCAAGGTAGATGTTTTCATATCTTACGAGGATTGTTCAGAAAATCAACTTTCCTTGAAATTTAATTCTACGTTGGCAGAAGAGTACTTAGCAGTTTTCAATAAGATGGAACAAGACTACAATCTCTTTAATGACGTGAAAGTAAGTCACTTATCCAGGTATCCAGAAGTATTAACTATGGAAGAGCAAGAGGTGGATGAAGAGGAATTACTAGAAGGCTTGAAAGAAGCCCTTCAAGGAGCCATCAATAAATTCATTGAAACAAAATGCTTGGAAGGGCAGCATCTGAAGGAGAACTTGCTCAGTAAGCTAGATGTTATGGAGGAATCGGTAGCGTTTATCGAAGAACGTTCTCCAGAAATGATCAAAGAGTATCGAGAGAAGATAGAACAAAAAGTAAAGGATTTATTAGGAAACTTCAAACTAGAAGATGAACGCATCCTAGCAGAAGTGGTACTTTTCGCAGACAAAATCTGCACCGACGAAGAGATTGTTCGACTAAGAAGTCACATCTATCATATGAGGGAAGCCTTCGCAGATACAGAAGGAATGGGAAGAAAGCTAGACTTTATCGCTCAAGAGATGAATCGAGAAGCCAATACCATCCTATCCAAGGCCAATGACGTAGACATATCCAATCACGCCATTACCTTGAAATCAGAAATAGAAAAGATAAGAGAACAGATTCAAAACGTTGAATAGCGGATTCGAGCTATCACGGCTAACATGTAAATCATTCGGGCTATTAGCCCCGTCGAATCAAAGAATCATCCAAGAGGGGAAATTATGACAAGTAGAGGAATCCTAATTGTAGTATCTGGCTTTTCAGGTGCAGGAAAAGGTACGATCATCAAAGAGCTGCTTGGGCGCTACCAGGAAAAATACTCTCTATCCATCTCAGCAACCACCAGAGCACCTCGTGTAGGCGAAGTTTGTGGCTGTGAGTACTTCTTTAAAGAGATGGAAGAATTTGAAAAAATGATTGCAGAAAATCGGTTGATAGAGTATGCTAGATACGTGGGCAATTATTATGGTACCCCACGGGATTTTGTAGAAGAACAACTGGAGCTAGGGCAAGATGTAATTCTTGAGATTGAGATGCAAGGAGCTTTACAAGTGAAGGAAGCCTATCCAGAAGCGTTGCTACTTTTTGTTACTCCTCCAACAGGGAGATGCCTCAGGGAGCGTTTAATCAACAGGGGGACAGAAACCAAAGAGGTCATTCAATCTCGGATGGAACAAGCAGTAGCAGAGTCCAAGGCAATGGTTAAATACGATTACATCATTGTAAACGACCAGCTGGAGGTTTGTGTAGAAGAAGTACACAGTATTGTTCAGGGAGAACACTTGAGAGTTTTTAGGAATCAAGAGTTTGTAGATAAAATAGGAACAGAACTAACAAACATTCTGAAAGGAGATAGGTAACATGTTGCACCCGTCTTACAGCGATTTAATGAGAATTGTAAATAAAGATATAGAGGAGGGAGAAACAAAGATTGTCAATAGTCGATATTCTATTGTTTTAGCTACCTCAAAAAGAGCCCGTCAGATTATCGATGGCGGCAGGCCGTTGGTTTCAGCAAAAGCTGGAGAAAAGCCTCTATCCATTGCCATCGACGAATTGTATTTTGAAAAGCTAAAAATCATTGCAGAGAATTCAGATGGAGAGTTTGATTTGGAATCCCTAATCGAAGATTATTCAGCTGATGAATCTTCTGAAGATAACACCTCTGAAAATGGCGTAGACGCAGATGAGGAAGAGTTAGACATAGATATTGATTCATTGATTGAAGAATATGTTGAGGTCGAACACCCAGAAGAAGAAAAGGGTAAATCCAAAACCGTAGAAAAGAAGTAAAATTTCAAGGGATTGTAGCAAGAAAAACCTTGTGTAGTGTTGCAGTCTCTTTTTTGAGCCAAGAGATGAGTTAGGAGAAAGATGAGAGTTTTATTTATTGCATTAGGTTGCGACAAAAACCTAGTGGATGCAGAAGTAATGTTAGGATTGTTGTCATCCAGAGGTTATCAGATGACCGATGACCACCAAGAAGCGGATATTATTGTAGTGAATACCTGTTGCTTTATTCAAGATGCTAAAGAAGAAAGTATAGAACAGATTCTTGAGATGGCAAACCTTAAAAAAGAAGGGAACTTAAAAGCTTTAATTGTAACTGGTTGCATGGCACAACGTTATGAGCAAGAGGTGATGGATGAGATTCCAGAAGTAGATGCAGTAATAGGTACCACCAGTTATGACAAGATATTAGATGTGATTGATGAAGTGCTTACAGGGAAGCAATCCCTGTTGGTAGAAAGTGCCGACCACAATCCAATAATCACCACCAAACGAATGTTGATTACTGGAGGGCATTATGCTTATTTAAAAATTGCAGAAGGTTGTGACAAACATTGTACCTACTGTATCATTCCAAAGATTCGTGGCAACTTTAGAAGCGTTCCAATGGAAGACTTAATTGCTGAAGCCAAAGACTTAACCAGTAGGGGAGTAAAAGAGTTAATCCTCATTGCTCAGGAGACCACCTTGTATGGAATGGATCTATATGGTGAGAAGCGTTTGCCTGAGTTGCTTAAGGAGTTGTGCAAGATTTCTGAGCTTTATTGGATACGACTGATGTATACTTACCCTGAAGAGATAACAGAAGAGTTGTTACTCACTATTCATGAAGAGCCTAAGATATGCAATTATCTGGATGTTCCTATTCAGCACTGTAACGATGAGATTTTAAAGAGGATGGGTCGGCGAACCTCCAAAGAAGACTTGGTGAAAATCATAGAGCTGATTCGAAGAATCATTCCAGATGTGGCTCTTAGAACCTCATTGATTACTGGATTCCCAGGAGAAACCAGAGAGCAACATGAAGAACTTCTAGAATTTGTAGGTGAGATGAGATTTGAAAGGTTAGGAGTTTTTACCTATTCTCAGGAAGAAGACACTCCAGCGGCATGTCTGGAAGGTCAGTTGCCTGAAGATGTAAAAAAAAGCAGACAGAATGAGATTATGGAGACGCAACAAGAGATTGCTTTTGAAACAGGAGAGAGTTTAATTCATCGGAAAGTACTGGTGATGATTGAAGGAAATGTAGCCGATGAAAATGTATATGTTGGAAGAACTTATAGAGATGCTCCTGGAATTGACGGTCTGATTTTTGTGAACACAGACCAGACTTTGGTGTCAGGAGATTTTGTTCATGTAACCGTAACAGGAGCCATAGAGTATGATTTGATTGGAGGGTTAACCGATGAACTTAGCCAATAAAATAACAGTACTGCGCATCGCTTTAATTCCTTTCTTTGTGTTTTTTATGTCAACAGAGCTTTTTGGAGAAATGGGGAGATGGATTGCTCTGACAATCTTTTGTATAGCAGGCATTACGGATTTGATTGATGGTTATTTGGCAAGAAAATACAATCTTATTACTAGCTTCGGTAAATTCATGGATCCTCTAGCGGACAAGCTATTAGTTGGAGCTGCGATGATTTGTCTGGTTGGGTTAGGCCAACTACAGGCTTGGATTGTGGCTGTCATTATCAGCAGAGAGTTTATTATAAGTGGTTTTCGTCTGTTGGCTGTTGATAAAGGAGTAATTATTGTTGCAAGTTTATGGGGGAAGATAAAAACCACCTTCCAGATAACCATGATTATCGTATTGATTGCTGATTTTGGTGGTGTGTTTTATACCCTTGGGCAAATACTCATATGGGCATCTCTTGTGATAACGGTGATTTCCCTAATCGATTATGTTCTCAAAAATAAGAGTGTGCTTATACAGGAAGAAAGTTAGGGATGACACTCAGTATCCGAACTGGTTGGAAAACCGCACAGTATAAAATATCTTGATGGAAATGGAGGACAGAATAAAACTTGCACAATGTTGTAAGTGGAATTCTATATAGTATAGTCAACTACTCGGCATTGAAATACCGAGCTTGCGTACGGTACAGAGACCGCCACATATCTACTCTGTCGGTTGATATGTGTCTACGCTTATTCCTCCCCAGTGGTACAAGTGGCTTAAAGCCTCCCACCTTGGAATGGGGGAATATTGATGGGATGGTTGACTTCACCCCTACGCCAAAGGATATACCTAAGACGCACCCGTCCTTAATA
>JGI20163J15578_10000245_pt1 | contig 22493 bp, 11 predicted proteins | sample TergutCu122P1_FD_15578 | JGI IMG/M metagenome (IMG submission 15578)
TAATGTCATGAGCTTCTAATGGCCATTCTGCCCATGGAATAATTCTGTTGTTTGCATGTGGTTGTAAGAATGTGATTCTTGGGGCACCGTTCATTAAATTGGATTCGGTGGTGAAGTTATTCACTGCCCACATATCACTTTTACGTTTCCAGTTGTTTAACTCAATAAAACGTCTGTTAGTAGTATTACGTGAACGCATAACATTTCCTACCATCTTAATAAAGGTACTACCTTCATCAGGGTGGATGGCATTGGCCCAAGCTGCTTCGTATAATTCACTATCGTCAGCAATTGGATTTAGGAAGTTATAGTTCATAGTGGTATAGTTCCTCCAGTTAGAGTGATGCCAGTTGTGGGTTGGATCGGTAACTGGAGAAGATGTTAATGCTCTTGGGCTACTTTGAAGAGTATGCCAAGATCCTCCATCTGGTAAATTACCTGGGTCTCCTTGGCGTCCAAGGGTATAGATAGCACCAGAGTCTGCCAGAAGTCTCATACAGTTTTCGATAATGTTATGATTTACCCTGTTAGCTCTGGATGTAGTTGTGTATACTGGAATTCTTGCAAAAGAAGCTTCGTGGGTTCCATGATATGGACCGCCAAGTTTGTTAGCTGCTTCGTTTCCAGCAGGTGCACCTGGCTTTGGAGTTCTATCTGCATTCCATCCATAACCATCAAATTCACACCAACCCCAACCAAGGCTTACATGGCCATAAGTAGCATCATACATAAGGTTATGAAGGATTTGCAAGTTGGTGGTGTAGAATGATGTTAATGTATTAACTCCTGGGAAACCTGCACCTACTCTCCAGATTACATTGTTAGTAATATAGATGTCTTGGGGTACCGCTTCGGTTCCATCTCTAAACTTCTCTTTCTCTATCCCGGCAATATGATAAGCTGGAGTACCGCCTGCAGGAAGATTATCCCATGGTGCATCTGAAAAAGTAAAGCCGTTAGTAAATGTCATTAATGGTGACTCGTGAAGGCCTGCCTCGTCATTTTCATAAATGTGAGTTGGGTGACCTACAGCAATAGCACCAGCCAGGGTATCTCTAATAAGGTTTCCGGTGATTTCAATATCACGAACATCGTTTTCAATGTGGATACCGTTAAATCCTGTTAGGATAACCTCACCATTAAGGAAGCGGATAGATCTTGCTGCGTTAATTTGCAGAGCTGCTGGTGGTAAGTCATAATGACGATACATAGCATTATGCCAGTTCATACCAGTAGCATTACTTCCACCGCCATGGGTTGAACTCCATAAAAAGGCTGTTGCAACTATACATCCTTGAATAGAAGCAAATCCTGTAGAGTGAGTAGTACGCATGCCATAAATACTGTCAATGTATGTACCCTCCAGTTGCTCTAAGATATAATCTGTATGAGCAAGGGTTAAGCCACTAAAGGTGAGATATCTTACACGTGTAAGGTCATGAATCGGATCTGGATTTGGATCGGTACGATCCCCAAATGGAATCCCTCTAATGTCAATAACTGTGCTCTTGTAAGGAATAACTACTTCAGCTGAATTAATGTCTTCTCCTATTCGTGGAATGTAGTAAAGATTCTCGTTAGCTTGGTCAAAATAGAAATCTCCTCGTCTGTTAAAGAACTCCCAAGCATTACGAATCACTTGGTCGTTTCCTCCTGTGAAATTGGTGTTATCACTTAGAGAGTGGGCAATGGCTCCATAAGGCATTTGATAACGCATTAAGACTCCCCCTCTAAAACCTGCTGGTACATTAGGGAATTTGTCTGTGCATGTCACGTACTCTATGGACTCAAAAGTTATAAAGGGTCTCGCCCAACGGGCTGCACCAGCCACTCTTGACGACTCAATGTTCTCTGGATTTCTGGTGTCTGGTGTAATCCCTACATTCTCATGGAAAATAATTCCTGCAGGAATACCATTACGAGCATGCCATGCCCAAGGTTGGGGATTAGCATCTGGATGATCTGGATCTTCGTGGAATCTGGTCCGGATATTTACCGTTGGAGTGCCTGTCATAGTTCTAAGGCCTGCACCAATAACAGGACTTAGGGTCATGTTAGCGCGTTGCTCATTAACATACATATGGCGCAACTTACTGTCACGCTCAAGGGTAGTTCTGTAAACTGGTAAGTCGCCAGCTTGGGGAACTTCCTCTGGAGGAACTCTTTCCCAAATATCTGGATCCATGGTAAAACCAGCACTAAGGATTGGCCTTTCTCCCTCTGCTGCTTGATAGAATACTGTAACACCTGGCCTACCAGAATCTCCATAGTCAAATGTTACTTCTGTCATGGGGTATAGACCTCCTGCAAGTTCAACAACAATATCCTCTGTAGCTGTAGGTAAGATTGCCCGAACAGCTAGTCTAGCTCTGTCAAGTGTTGCAAATGCAGTTTCTCTTGTGGTTCCGGCGTTATTATCGTCTCCATCAGGAGATACGAAAAAGTCAGGGGCTCTGTCACTTCGGTGAGGTAAGCCTACCAAGGTGTTTTCCCTTAAATTCCTCATATCTTCTGATTGCTCTGGTAATGTCGATACAGGTGTAGGTGTATCTCCTGCATCTCCTGCATCTCCTGCTTCTGCTGCAACTGGCGGCGCTTGGGGCCCTGCCTCTTGATCAGGGGCTGCCTGTACTGCAGTAAAGCCTGACAATACCATTGCTAGTGCCATAATAACACTAATGATTGCTTTTTTGTTACGTTTCATAAACTACTTACTCCTTTCATAAATCACATGGTTTTTAAAGGTTATTAAGGTTGTTAAGGTAATTTAAAAGTCATAATTTGCATTGCCGAGGATATTTGCCGTTACAAACTAAGACATTTTTACTTGGTTATGTTACCATCCAAATCCCAAAGGTCTTCCCATCCTTTGGCGCTTTCCCATAGGAATACTTGACCTTTAATTAGACGGCAATTTTTATCTACAGATTTTAATATTGCCATTTCTTCGTCAGTTAAAGGATCTTCGGTGGTGGCTTTTAGATTACTTACGTACTCATTTTCATAAACTGAAAATGGAATAGGAATCTGCCCCCTTTGTACAGCCCACTTTAAACATATAATTGCCGGATGAACATTATGAGCTTTGGCAATTTCTACTACCTCTGGTATCTGGGTATCCACCACATCATCAGGGGTTTTGTCACGGTCTGGACGAGTTGGCGAGCCAATTGGGCAAAATCCGATTGGTTGAATATCTCTATCTACACAGTAGTTGTAAAGCTCTTCTTGTTGGAAACTAGGATGTAATTCCATCTCAATAAGGACTGGCTTAATCTTACAAAGAGGTAGTACTGCTTCTAGTTTAGGAATGGTCATATTAGACATGCCGATACTTTTTGTAAGGCCCATGTCCACAAGTTCTTCCATTTGTTTCCATGTAGCCATAAAATCATCTACAGAAAATGGCTTGGAATCCGGATTTCTGGCATCCCCATCACAGCCTGGTGCATGATAATTTCTAAATGGCCAATGAACAACAAAAGCATCAACATAATCTAGCTGTAAGTCTGCTAGAGTTTTCTTAATAGATTTAAGAACATTTTCCGGCTCATGCATATCATTCCAAACCTTTGAAATGATAAAAAGCTCTTCTCGTTTTACAACCCCTTCATCAAAAGCATTTTTAAACACCTTTCCAATTAGATCTTCATTACCGTAAATTGCAGCACAATCAAAAAGGCGATATCCACATCGAATAGCTCCTCCTACTGCATCAGAGACTTGCTCTGGAGTAAATCGGTCAGAACCGAAGGTCCCCATTCCAATACAGGGAATTTCTTGGCCTGTGTGAAGTTTGTGTTTTGGCACTAGTTCTGGATTGACAAAATTTGACATAATATGTACCCTTTCTTAAAAATATATTTATGTTATAAGGATTTCAAAATCCTTTTGACATCAAAGTGAATAATAATATCTTTACAAAAGTGAAACGTTTCGCTTTTACGATAAAAAAATTCTTCTCCCCGTTTCTTCATTCCCTTTTTCCCCATTATCCGTCTTCCGTTTACATTCTCGTTTAGGTTCTCTATGACGTTACTAGCAAGATTCACTTCACCGATACCTAGTGCTACTCTACTATCTACTCCCTTGCGAGAATAGATTTCCCCTTAGCAATTTCTGTAGACAAGGTTATTATTTGAGGCGTGACCTTATCCGCCTCACCTAGAAGTTTTGATAGTAAAATCTCGGCGGCCTGCTCACCAATTTCTTTTAAAGGCTGAGAAACCACTGTAAGTTTTGGCTGTACTACTTGAGAAATTTGCATATTGTCAAAACCTACAAAAGAAATCTGTTCTGGAACTTGTATTCCCTGCTCATTTAGGGCAATAATAGCACCTAGAGTCATTTCATAATTTGTGGAAAAAACTGCTGTCATCTTACTACATTCCAGCAATTGTTTCATGCTTTCGTAACCACCTTGAACGGAATAGTCACTATATATAACATAAGAATCATTAGGTTGAATGGCATTTTGGATAAGCATTTGATTATACCCTAGCAAACGCTGTTGTGAGGTAAAAATATCTTGAGGCCCCAAAATAATTCCAATGTCTTTATGTCCCGCATCAAGAAGCAATTTCACCGCAGCCGAAGATGCACTTACATTATCAACTAAAACAGCCGAAACATTTCCTATTAATTCGTTAATCATCCTGTCCAATAGAACAACTGGAATGCCCCCTTCAATAGCTGGTTGCATATAGTCTCCATCTTTGGAGACAGGCATGTTAACAATACCATCTACCCTTTTTTCTAGTAAAAATCTAACCATCTCTCCTTCCAGTATCTCATCAGTTCGACAGTCACAAACAATGACTCCATATCCTTTTTCTCGAAGGACATCAGCCATAGCCGTGATAATAGTGGTTATAAATATGTTTCCCAATTCTGGTATAACAACACCAATGGTATGGGATTTTCCAGTTTTAAGCCCTCTTGCAAAGGCATTGGCTGTGAAGCCAAGCTTTTCAATTGCTCCATCAATGGCGATTTTATTTTTTTCCCGAACATTTCCGCCATTTATATATTTTGAAATGGTCGCTAAACCAAGTCCTGTTTCTTTCGCAACATCTTTTATTGTAGCCACATTAGCCCCCTAAAGCGAAACGTATCGTCTTATTCACATTATAGTTCCTTGTTAACTCAATGTCAAGAACAATGAGCTTAATTGCTAGTTATATTTTAGTCTTATATTTTAGTCCAATTGTTACAGTAAGGGCCGTATCAGAAAAACAACATTAGCTGTAACGTTCAATTAGCAAAATAAGAATAAGGGTTAAGAAAGTAAGGTGTGCAACTGGAGCATCCTCCAATTTACACACCTTACTTAATATATTATCTTTTGCTGATTACACCTTATTCAAATACGCCTTGGGGTCTTGGGCGAAATTCACCCGCCCGGGTACGTGGTGCTTTAGCGACTCGGGTATATTATGGTGCTTCTATGGTGGTGAAGCCTGCATTATTCTGGCCTCCAGCGAGCAAAGAGGGTGAAGCTAGAAACATGTCTTACTGTATCCGTTCCTCTAATTCTGTCTCCTCCTACTACAGCTGTAAACCAACCTTCAAATATGTAGCCTGGACGTATTGGCATGTGGAAGGCTCCTCCAAAGGTTTCACCTGTCATAACACCTCTGCTAGTCTCAGTCACTGTTCCTCCAGTAGGATTAAAAGTAACTATTATGCTACCTTCTCGACGCCACTGGGCAAAGAGAGTGAAGTTAGCATTTTGCGTTACTGTATCCGTTCCTCGGATTCTCTCTCCTCCTACTCTAGCTGTAAACCAACCCATAAATATGTAGCCTGGTCTCGCTGGCATGTGGAAGGCTCCCCCAAAGGTTTCACCTGGCATAACAAATCTGCTGGCCTCAGTCACTGTACCTCCATTAGGATTGAAAGTAACTGATATACTACCTTCACGGCGCCACTGAGCAAAGAGGGTGAAGTTGGAGTCCTGAGTTACTATACCCGTTCCTAGAACTCTGTCTCCTCCTACTCTAGCTGTAAACCAACCCATAAATATGTAGCCTGGTCGCGTTGGCATTCTAAAGGCTCCTCCAAAGGTTTCACCTGGCATTACTGTCCTGCTAGCCTCAGTCGTTGTCCCTCCATTAGGATTGAAAGTAACTATTATACTGCCCTCTCTGCGCCACTGAGCAAAGAGAGTGAAATTGAATGTTTGAGTTACGATGTTCGTTCCCTGTATTCTAACTCCGCCGGTTCTCTCAGTAAACCAACCTGTAAATATGTAACCTGGCCGTGTTGGCATTCTAAAGGCTCCTCCAAAGGTTTCACCTGGAACAACAAGTCTACTAGTCTCAGTCACTGTTCCTCCTGTAGGATTGAAGGTAACTGTTATACTACCCTCTGGGCGCCAGTGAGCAAATAGAGTAATGTCCGTGGTTTGAGTTACTATATCTGTTCCTCTAACCCTAGCTCCACCGTCGGTAGCTGTAAACCAGCCTTGGAATACAAAACCTAAGCGCGATGGCATTGGGAAAGCTCCTCCAAAGGTTTCCCCTGTTCTTACAACTCTACTTGTGGGGCTTACAATTCCACCAGTTGGATTAAAGGTTACGGTGATTTCTGTAGTAACTACGATTAAATTAGCTATTGCTTGTGTTAAATTTACATAAGCTTGATCTACTTGCTCTTGAGTAGCATTTGGGTCATTATACACACCCCTGGCTGCTTGTAATGCCACCTGTAGTGCTGCCCAAGAATCTTGGGTGAAATCTCCTTCAACCAAATCATCAGCTTCGGCTTTTCTAGCTCTTAAATCATCTCGATCTACTTCATCTCCCTCAACCAATCCTTCTATAGCATCCCGTAGTGCGTAGAATGCATCATCAACATCTGCTTGTATGGCATCTGCAGCAAGGTCTTTTGCATCTTCCAAGACATCCATTAAAACTTGCCAACTTGCATTTGACCATGTGCCTTGCTCCATTGCCTCAACAGTTTCAATTAAGGCATTAAGTAAAGTCCAGTTAACTTCATCTTCAAACTCTCTGCCACCTGCTGCCATAAAGGCTAGGAACTCTTCAACCTGTGCCACTTCACTATCTGATAACGCTCTGTCATATAAAAGAATCTGAGCTATTTGGCCTCTAAATGGGAAGGCTGCTGGCATGTTATCTACTGCACCAGCAACTGAATAACCAATGCCAATATGTGGTAACACTGCATACATACCATCACTTGGAGCTGTCCAGGTTTCTGGACTTGCAGAAGCACCAACGTTGAGTGTGTAGTGGGCCCCATTTTTTCGTGCCATAACACTTGTAAGTGTGTTAATGGTATGGCTGGTATTTCTTCCATTACTTTGCCATCCTGCTGTTGGCGAACGACTTCCAAAGCGAAGGTTAACACCGTTTGTACCAAGTCCTAGACTCAGTGAACCCCAAGGGCCTCCTCCTGGCTCTCCAAAGTAAACCACACCATTTTGTTCTTCTGAACCATCTCTATTTGCTATGGGGCGAGCAAGGGTAAATATAGTCATTCCGCCGTTTGTTCCTGTTGGATGTATATATTGTTTAAAGTTATTAAACCCAAGTGGTCTTGAATTGATTCCACCCATTGCAACTGGCATAGCATCAAAGAATACATAGGAGTATCCAGAGGTTGGATCTACTCTAAGTTGCGGTAGGCCTGTGGGCCGGTGAGCTCCTGGCATCAAAGCAGTATGTAATGCCGGGAATATTGTGGTATTATCTCTTGGGGATTCCAGTGGTAACATAGTTGCTTCTACAGATCCTCTGTTTACCCAACCTTCAACTTCGCCTTCTTCGTTAGTAATAACACCATAAGTAGCATCCAGCCACAGATCAAGACCTTCTGTTGGTAATGGCGGCCTTGGAGGAATTACTGTAACTGTAGCGTTGGATACGCCATGGATTTCACCATCGTATGTGACAAAGAGACGATATACACCAGCAACAGATGGAACTGTTATTGAAACTCTATCACCTGCAACAGATGTAATGTTTTCACCACCTGCTCGTAATTGAGAGTATGTGGTACCTACTGGAGCAATCCATATTGTGGCTTGGCTATTGTTCAGGTCATGAGACAAACCTAATAAACCACCAAGGCCTATTGTTACATTGTCTGGAAGCAAACGATTTGCCGCTCCATGTAATCCGTATTCACATTCGTAAGGTTCTAACGCTGCTACTGCATCACGTAATGCAAAGAACGCATCGTCAATTACCCTTTGCGTTGCTGTCAAATCATCTCTAACAGCAATAGCGTCAGCCAATGCCTCCAACATGGCATTTCTTGATTCAATTGTGTAATCAAATGGATTTCGCTGTTGGGCCGATTCTATCATTGCTCTTAGTAAGTCTTTACCATCATTGGCGAAATATTTTGCGTTAATGAATGTGTAAATCTGTGCTACTTCTGAAGCTGATAACGCACGGTCAAAAATCATAAGCTCAGCCACATCATTCATTGCGTGGACCCATCCAAGGCCGGTACCGCCAACCTCAGTCCAACCAAGGTTAGCTACCCCTATATTTGCTGCCAATGCATTACGCCTACCTGTAACTGTGTGCACAAGGGAACCGTTAACAAATAGTCTTTCGGTGCTGTTTGTCATAGTTGCTCCCCCGGTGCCTCCTGTCTTGGTAATAGCCGTCAATGTATATGTGTCAGAGCTGATAGGAGGATTCCTTGCCCAGTTGGGATTATTACCAGATTGGCCTGAGCCAAATCTCCAGCCTACTCTGTTTGTCAAAGCGGAGAGATAAGTCTTACCCCAAGGACCGTTTTCCCCCCAGCAAATAACGGCATCTCTCATATCAACACCCCCGGCACCTGTATGTGCAGAAAATGCTACTATAGACATATTTGTTCTACCATTTAATTCATATGGGAATGTAAAGTGACTTCTGTAAAATGATATTGCCGGCCTAGTACTGCCGGTCACAGATGTCACCGTGGGTCCTAATTCATTTCTACTTGCTCCTCCTACAGGCGCTCCTGGAACTGCTGCAAGGTCCGCAAGTGTACCTTGATTTTCCCATCTGGTGACTCTACCGTCTTCCACGGTTACGCCAACATCAGCGGAGAGCCATACTTCTGGTGGCGGAATATCAAGTGTCACTTCCCCCACTGTCACTACAGCTATTGACGTTTCTATTATACCCTCGATTGTACGATTACCAGCCTCAACAAGCATTAAGAAAAATGAATCCCCTGGTGAATTTGGAACTTGAATTGAGACTGCATCGCCAGGAACCCAGGATGCATGTCCATTTTCATAATCCCAGTTTGTTTGGCTACGGTTGATAAGCCATATCTCCACGGTCGGGTCATTTAAATCATATGCCAATCCAATGAAACTTCCAGGAGGCATTGTTAGATTGTAGGGGAGAAGTTTATCCACTGTTAAAATATATGTTGTAAAGGTATACACACCCCTAAAATTTGGATCGATAACAGATGTTACTTCAAGAACCCATTCTCCAGCAGTTGCAATTGAATGTCCGCTGACAACAGATGTACCGTTAAGAGTAAACCTAAAATTATCTGTATCCAGTTCTAATGTTAATGGACTGGTAGCTGCCACTCGATAGTATTCGCCGTCAATTATATTGTGGGCAGTACCTAAATCAGCTGTTCTAACAAAGTACTCTGACTGTACCACTTGGCCGTCAGGAAACACTAAGAACATGAAGAAGTCTCCACCAGCCTGTGGCGCCTGCATTGTAGTTGAATTACCAGTAGATCTGGTCATGTATTGACTCTCAGCAAATACTGTTGTCCCTAAAGGAGCAAGCCAAACTTCTACATCTTCATCTAATAAGCCACGTCTATTTAGGGTTGCGCCACTAACAGTAAGGGTATTTGTTGCAAGCTCACGTGCTGTAACTGAAATTATGTCATAAGGAATTAGATGCATGTAACGATTTTCTACCCCTGAGAACATAATTACGTCATGGGCCGCTTGTGGCCATAAATCTACTCTTCCGGCACCATGAGGATTTGCCATTGCCCGCCAGACAGTATTGTTTGTTTCAGGTGCATTTACATTACTAACACCTGGTGCCCCAACTCTGGGTGCGCCATTCATAGCATTTGTATGGCTCATGAAATTGTCAACAATATACATATCGCTTTTACGCATCCATGAGTTTGCCTCGATGAGACGTGCAGTTCCAATGCCGGTACTACCGCTACGAAGTACGTTTCCTATTTTTTTGATAAATGTACTTCCCTCATCAGGGTGGAACCCATTTGCCCAAGCTCCTCTTGCTGCTAATCGCCCATAAGGATCTGGATTTAGGAAATTGTAGTTCATCTCAGAATAGTTTTCCCAGTTATCTGGATGCCAGTTATGAGAAGTATCAGTTGGCATACTACTGGTTAAGTTTCTGACAGTATCCCAGCATCCACCACCAGGTAAGCTTCCTGGATCACCTTGGCGACCTAATGTATAAATTGAACCAGAGTCATCTAAAATTCTCATTGCATCTTCAACTCTGTTGTGATTGATTCTATTTGCTCTTGAGGTTGTTGTAATGGCTGCAAGTCTTGCAGGGTTTCCATGAGCCGTACTTGTTCCATGATATGGACCACCACTGTTTTCCCACACACCAGGCCCTCCAGGGTTTGCGCCATGACCTGCACCATCAAATTCTGGCCAACCCCAGCCAATACTCATGTGACCATAAGTTGCATTAGCAAGGTGATTGTGTAGAACTTGAAGGTTTGTAGTATAGAATGTGGTTAAGGTATTGTTGCCTGGGAAACCATAGCAACTTCTATAGATAAAGTTGTTTGTGATATAAATATTCATCGGTACGGACTCTGTACCTCGAGGGAATATTTCTCTATCTGCACCGATAATCTGACTTGCGCAGATACCACCTGGGGGAATGTTATCCCATGGTGCATCAGGAAATGTAAAGCCGTTAGTTAACTGATTAAAAACAGCGTAATGCACATCATCCTCATCATTTTCAAAAACGTGTGATGGATGACCCACAGCTATGGCTGACGCGAGAGTATCTCGAATGAAATTTCCTGTAATCTCAATTTCTTGTACATCATTTTCCACATGGATAGCTAGAAATCCTGTTAGAATGATTTCACCGTCAAGAACACGGATACGTCTTGCTGCATTAATCTGAATTGCTGCAGGGGGGATGTCATATTGGCGGTATATAGCTTCGTGTATATTTACCCCTGTACCTCTGCTGCCACCAAATGCGCCATGAGACCAGATAAATGCTCTTTTTACCATACATGCTTGCATGGCTGCATACCCTTCTGACATAGTTGTACGAACACCAAGCTCACTATCAATATATGAGCCTTCTAGTTGGAACAACTTATAGTCAGTGTGGGCAAATGTAATACCACTAAATGTTATATTTCTGACTCTACCAGCATCATTTGCAGGATCTGGATCAAGTCTATCCCCAACGGGGATGCCTCTGATATCCACAATAGTTTCAATCTTTGGAACTATAACTTCTGCTTCATTGATGTTCTCACCCACTAATGGAATGTAATAAATTGCACTCCCTGCTTGGTCAAAGTAGAAGTCGCCACGGGTATTCAAAAAGCAAAATGCATTACGAATCATCATATCTGCTCCGGTGCCTGCTCTAAAATGGGTGTTGTCATTTGTCCCTTGGGAAATTGCAGCATAAGGGAACTGATATCTTAAAAGCAGCCCTCCATTTGCTGCAGAAAAGGCAGCTGGCGCTCCACTTGGTGCAGGACCAACAGACTCAAAACAAACAAAGGGTCTTGCCCATCTTGCATTACCTGATACTTGCTCAGCTTCAATGTTACGTGGATTTCTTGTATCAGGGGCTAACCCAACACGCTCATGAATGATAATACCTGCAGGTATATTATTACGTGCATGCCATGCCCAATCCTGAGGTACTCCATTTACTATGGTACGAATATTAACTGTTGGTATGCCTGTCTCTGTTTTGTCGTCATTACCAATACGACCACTAAGGGTCATGTTAGCACGTTCCTCATTAACATATATGGAACGCATCTTATGATCTCGTTCAAAATGGGTTCTGTAAACAGGTAATCCACCTGCTTGGGGAACCTCTGAAGGATCGACTCGCACCCACGCGCCTCTCTCAAGCATGGTGCCTCCACTAAAAATTGGTCTTTCACCTTCTGCTGCTTGATAGAATATTGTATGCCCATCTGTATTAGAATCGGCAGCATCGAAATTAGCTTGGGTTAGTGGATAAAAACCCCCTGCAAATTCTACAACAATGTCTCGATCCTTGGGCAATTCTCTAACTGCTTCTCTGGCTCTATCCAGAGAAGCAAAGGGATTAGACCTAGAGCCATCTCCAGTCACATCATCTCCGTCTGGAGCCACGAATATATCTGGATCTTGGTCACTACGAGTTGGCAAATCCATGATTGCATCAGCGGGATTTGATCGTGTCCCTGTAACCTCAGCCTCATCAGCTGTTGTGTTTACCTCTGGTGCAGCTGCCACTGGTGTTGCGCCTCCTGCCGTCATGACAGATGGCCCCAAAAGTGTCGTCAACACAAAAAAGGTAAATAGTTTGTTTCTAAAGATTTTGAAACAGATTTTTTGTTTACTCATTAAACTCCTCCTTTTGAAATACTATGGATCCTTTAATTCTTTTCTTTTAATATGATGACTATACCTTTTAGCTACTTTTACTTGAATTTAGACTATCCACATTGATTGGTTGGTTACATACATTGGTTGTTATTATTGCAACTACTCTTTCTCCACCGCAGACGAAACGTTTCGCTTTCGTGATGAAGAAATCTCTTCCTAAATAAAATTATACAGTAAATATGTGAAAAAACGGCTGTCATTTAATTACATTCCAGCAATCGTTTCATATTTTCGTAACCACATGAACAAAATAGTCACTTGATATCACATGAGAATTTTTAAGTTGAACGGTATTTTGGATAAGTATTTTGGATAGGCAATTGATTATATCCTAGCAAACGCTGTTGAGAGGTGACTGTCTTGAGATTCTAGAATAAATCCGATGTCTTTTTTCCGCATCAAGAAGTAATTTTACCGCAACCGAAGATACACTTATATTATCGACCAATACAGCCGAAACATTTTCTTTTTATTCGTTAACCATCCTGTCCAATAAGCCAACTGGAGTGCCTCCTTCAAGGTTTGGTTGCGTATTACCTCCATCCTTAGGGACAGGTATGTTAACGATATAAGATAGTACGAGGTTTTCATTAACCCTTTAAAGCTCCTTGGGTCATACCTGTCATAAACTGCTTTTGCATACAAAGATACAGTATAACGATAGGTAAAGAAGCTAAAATAACATTTGCAAATACGAGGTTCCAATATGTGGTACGGGCTCCTATTGCAGCGAAAACCCCAGTGGTAACTGTCATTCCGCCCCTTTGGGTACCTAGAATAAATAATGGATTCATAAAATCATTCCATATCCACATGCTTAAGAATATAATTGCCGTAGCAGTACAAGGCTTTAACATGGGAAAGATTACTCTGTAAAATAGAGTGAACTGACCTGCCCCATCAATAATTGCCGCCTCATCCATGGTAGTGGATATGGTCTTAATAAACTGGACATACAAAAATATTGTTGTGCTGAAAAAGGTTCCTACATAGAACAAAAACAGTCCTTGCCTGGTGTGTAGCAGCCCAAGAAAATCAAGGGTCAGTATACTAGGAACAAGGGTAACGATTGGCGGAACCATAATTCCAGCCATAGAACAGACATAAATAGTCTTCATTAGTTTGCCTGGTCTTCTGGCAATAACATATGCCGCTAATGACGACACAAAAATCAAAAGCACAACGGAACAAAATGTTATAATTATGCTGTTTCTATACATGGATATCATATCCGATTCTGTAAATGCCCTGATAAAGTTGTTCATAGTTATATCTTGTGGCATAGCCAAAGGAGAAACTAGCACTTCTTCAAAAGGCTTAACAGAATTAATAGCAGCTATATAAAGAGGCAATAGGAAAATTAAGGCAAGGGTTACTATGATTATACCAGACACCCAATTAACAGTTTTTTTTCTACTCATTAATATTCCACCTCCCTTGTCCTGCTAATATATAGCTGAATAATGGTCAGAGTCAGTATCAATAAAAATATAACAAGAACAATTGCCGAGGAATAGCCCCTTCTTCTAAACTCAAAGGCTTGATTAATGGCATAAACTGAAACTGTTCGGGTGGCCCCTCCCGGTCCGCCTCCTGTTATTACTCGCACATGGTCGAATTGCCGAATTCCACCTGCCACTGACAAAATACTACAAATTGTGATACCAGGAACCAACAAAGGCAAGGTAACGTAAAAGAAATTTTTAATTTTATTGGCACCATCAATTTTTGCAGCTTCAAAAAGATCTGTTGGAATAGTACTTAAAGTGGCTATATACAAAACAACAAAAAATCCAAGTCCATTCCAAGTAACTATAAGTGATATTGCAAAAACAGTCATCATGGGCGAAGAGTAAAAGTTTATAGGCGATATATTAAACATTTCCAAGATAACATTTATTACCCCTCGCTGGGGCTGAATCATATATGTCCAAATAAAAGAAACAACAACCGCGCTAAGAACAGAAGGTAAAAACAGGGCACTTTTGGCAAAATTCTTTGCTTTGGTGTTGCTATATAAAATAACAGCAAAAAGTATACCTATCACGTTATAAATAAGAACAGTTACAACGGTAAAAAAAGCTGTTACCCTAAGGGAGGTCCAAAATGCGCGATCTTCCCACATAGTCCGAAAATTATCCAGCCCTACCATTCTAAATGTAGGACTTATTCCATCCCAATCAGTAAAGCTGTAGAAAAAGGTCATAAATAGCGGTATAACCATAAATATAAGGTATGCTGTTAATCCTGGAGCCAAAAACATGGCATCCTTTAATTTACTACGTTTCATATAATATTTCCTCACGTCTAGCTGATCAAAGTCCTTACAGCTCTGTGTACATAAGATACAACGGAGCAGGAGGGGAAATCCCCCCTGCCCCTAAATCATATTTAAAACATTAATTCTTAATTCTTAGTCTAAAGCTGCATTGGCTCTTTCCCACTCAGCATCAAAAGCTTGAAGTTCTGCTTGAACATCATTGCCCATAGCTATGTTTTGGGTTAGAACATTTGTGAAGTAATCCTTAAGGCCTGGAATGAAGGCATCATCTCCTGTCATACTTTCAAAGCCTTCAACAAAGTGCATTCCAATAATCATTTCACCAATTTCTTGTCTTAATGGAGACATTTGGAATGGAAACTTTTCTACAGTTGTCCAGAACAGTTGCTCACTGAAAAGAAAGTCTGACATAACTTGCTCATTTGTAAAGAAGAATCTAACAAATTGTTTTGCTACATCTTGGTGTTGGTTGTTTTCTGTTGCACCAATGGAAAGACCTTCGTTAATAAATACAGACAATACGTTTGCATCGTTTTCACCTGGCATTGGGAACCAACCAGCACTAAAGTCATCTCCTAAGGCATAGATATCAGCATTTACCCAAGATCCCATAGGAAGCATAGCAGCTTCGCCATTAAAGAATTGCTCAAGCATCTCTGTGTAAGATAAAGCAGCTACGTGAGGTCCAGAGAATCTTGTAACGATTTCTTGATATCTTTCAAAAGCACGAATTAAGTCTGGATTGTCAAACTGTACTTCGTCTGCATTTCTTCTAGCACCCCAACCTGGATTAGCCGCTAGTAGTTCGGTTCCAGCAAGCATATTAGCAAGCATAATTTGTGGCCATCCATCTCTAATACCCATACTTACAGGTAGGATTCCAGCTGCTTCAATTGCTTCGCAAAGTGCAATAAACTCTGCATATGTTCCTGGAACTTCCCAGCCGTGCTCTGCAAACATAGCTCTGTTGTAGAAAACGCCAATAACTTGCTTTTTGTAGTTAGCAACATATTGGTTTCCACCAATCATTCCAACAGTTGGCTCCTCAATGAAATCAAGGAAATCAAGTGGGAATGGAGCTAATGCTCCTGCAGGTACGAAGTCAGCAGGATTTTGCATAACCATTACATCTGGGAATTGTCCCGTAGCCAATAAAGTTGATTGATGCTCGAAAATCGTAACACCAGCACCTGGATTTGGAAGTAATTCTACAGTTACATGGGGGTACTCATCCATGAAAGCATCAGCAATTCCTTGCCAAAATTCCAAAGGAAGTTGAGGTTGAACGTTTACACTGAAAGTAATTGTTACAGCCTCAGGCTCATCATCTGCTGGTGGCTCTGGATCGTCCTCATCATCAGCTGGTGGTTCTGGATCATCTTCAACAACTGGTGGTGGCTCAGGATCATCATCAGCCGCAGGTGTACAAGCAACAAGACCAACTAAAGCAAGTACCAAAAGCAGCGACAATAAAGACAACAGTTTCTTCGATTTTAAATTTTTCATAATAATTCCTCCTAAAATAATTGAATATTTTCTCAAGCACAAGGCGAAACGTTTCGCTTTGCATCTTGTGAATATTATATCATTTATGCTTTAATGAGTCAATAATTTTTTACCTTTTGTAAGTGTAAATTTTCACCTAAATTTACACCTTTTTGTTAGTGCAATTTTCCACTTTTTTAGGTCAACAAGTTGACAGCCACTCTTGGATTATTATATAACCCCTTTTTGTAGCATGATGTTTGCATATAGAGCTTTTTCCCCTGTGGTAATAATGGCATAAGACGTCTTTGCTGCTTCATAGAAAGCAAACCTTTCTATCTCTCCAACAATACCAGCACCCCTCTCATCATTTTTTCCTACAATTTCTTTATAGGTGTCCCAAATAGGTGTTTCTACAGGGTCTCCAGGCATTACCGCCATTAGATTAACAGGTTGATCCACATAAGTGTCTAGGGGGAACACCTGTAATATGGCTTCTAAAAGTTCTGGCACCCCATGGCCATCGCATCTAACTACAATTGCATCTTTACCTACTGTTTCTGCCGGGAAGTTCCCATCAGCAATTACAAGACGATCACTATGCCCCATTTCACACAGCACTTTTAATAATTGAGGTGATAAAATAGCTGGTATCCCTTTTAACATCTTTACTTCCTCCTACATTTATTTTCTTTTGATTCTGTTCTTTTTTACTTTTCTACAATTTTTATTTTATGTGCTTTTTGTCTGTGTATTTTATGTACTTTTTGTCTGTTCTGCCTAGATTCTACCCCTCATTCACTAATAAAATCTTCCCTTTTACCAATCCAGGAGTTTTAAACATTTGAAAAGCTTCCTGGGCTTGGCTCATAGGCATTTTCTTATAAATCATTTCGGGATCAATTTTCAGTTGCCCTGTTCCAAAATAATGGGCTGTTAACTCCCATTCTTTTCCAGGATATGGGGCACTAAAAGACATCCAAGAACCTGTTAATTTAAATTCTTTTCGATTAAGTAGCTCCCACACTTTAGGGGTGAAGGTCAAGTCCTCATGGGGAGTTCCAATTAAGCAGACATCTCCTTTGTTACCCACTAATTCAAATGCCAACTTAATAGTGGCTGGAATACCTGCAACTTCATATACATAACCAAAGCCTGCATTATCTGTATAGGCCTTTACTTCTTCTAGAAAGTTTTCTTTGGAGGTATTATAAACTACATCTGCTCCTAATCTACTGGCCATATCTAAACGCTCATCACTAATATCAAACACAGCTACTCTACGTGAGCCTAGAATCTTTGCCCACTGCATGGCAAAAATGCCTATGGTTCCTGCTCCAATAATTGCTACATCTGACCCTCCCCGATAGCCGTTTAAAAACAAGCCATGAAGGGCCACCGTTGATGGTTCAAATAAAGCTCCCTCTTCATAAGGAATTTTAGAGTCAAAAACAACAGCATTGGCTTCTGGAATCACTACGTAATCGGCATTACTTCCTTGCTGCCTAGAGCCGATAAAACTGTACTGTTTACAAAGAGAGTAGTTGCCTTTTTGACAATCACCACATTTAAGACAAGGAATTAAAGGAGCACCAGATACCCGATCTCCTACCTTCACCTTAGTAACCCCTTCCCCTATTTCAACAACTTCGCCAGCAAATTCATGGCCTAGAACAATTGGGTAGAAGTGCACACCACCATGCAAAACCCTAGGAATATCCGAACCACATATTCCTGATGCTTTCACCTTAATCTTAACTTCTTTTGAACCAGGCACAGGTTCTTCATAATCCATATACCTTACGTCTTCATTCGCGCATACAACTGCTGCTTTCACTACAATCTCCTTTTTCTTTTACTCATTCGAATATGTCTCGTCTAAGTTCAATCAAACACGCCCTAGATAATTAGGCGATAATTATACTCTTTGCAAACTCTCAATAAAAATAACTCTAAGAAGGGACTAAATCTCTTTCATCAAATCTTTCAACTTGTCATATAATTCTATATAAACATTATAATTTTTATCATATACTTTTTCCAACTCTGTTTCAGGCTTGTGTTGCCTTTTTTCCTTTACAGTAAGCTCAATTGCTTCTTCAAAGCTATCATATACTCCCACTCCCACTCCAGCAAGAATGGCTGCACCTAATGTAGTTGCTGTATCTGAGGAAGGAACCACAATAGGTAACCCTGTAACATCTGATTTTATCTGGGTCCATAAAAGAGAGTTGGCAGCTCCTCCTACTGCTCTAAGTACCTCAACTCTTGCTCCTACATCCTTAGCCACCTCTATGTTATGCTTTAGGGAAAAGGCTACACCCTCCATGGCACTACGGATCAAATGTCCTTTTGTCTTATTAAAATCTAGCCCAAAGTATACTCCTTTGGCAGATGGATCCCAAATAGGGGAACGCTCCCCTGCCATATAGGGTAGATATACCAGCCCATCACTACCTGGAGCCACAACATGAGCAAGTTCATTAAACAATTCCAAAGAGCTTTTCTCTAAATCTCTCCCTACTAATCGCTCATAATCTCCAAGCTCCTTTTCCAACCACCGCATTACTCCACCGCCACCAGTAGTTCCTCCTTGCAATAACCACCGATTAGGCACAACATGGTATCCCATTATTAATCTTGGATCAGCCTTATATTCCTCTAGACAAATACTCATGCCTCCTGCTTGACCGCCTTGTTCCTGGGTTTCTCCAGGGTGGATAACGCCAGCTCCTAATGTGCCACAAGCTGCATCTAATCCCCCAGCCACTACCGGTGTTCCAACTGCCAATCCAGAAGCTTTGGCCGCCTCTTCATTAACTTTGCCTATTACTTCATGACATGGATAAAGCTCTGGCAGGAAGCTCGGGGGAATCCCTAATTTTTCACACATATCCATGTCCCATGTTCCTTTTCTCATATCGAAGCAATGGATACCATATCCTTGGGACATGTCATGAGTTATTGAACCTGTTAGTTTGTAGCCAATGTAACTATTTGATTGCAAGATTTTATAAATCCTTTTATACATTTCAGGCTGATATTTTTCGTACCACAGTATCTTGGCCGTTGTATAAGAAGGCTGCAAAGAATTACCTGTTAACTCAAATATAACATCTTCCCCTATTTTCTCATTTAGCTGGGTACAAATCTCGGCTGCTCTTGTATCCATCCAAATGGGAGTGTTTGCTAATACTGTTCCATCTTTATCAATAGGAATTGCTGACCAACTTTGGCCATCAATGCCAATTCCCGCAATGTCATCTGGACAAATGTCACTCTCCTCAAGAAGCTTTTTAATTGCCAAGCAAACTGCCTGCCACCATTCTTCAGGATTTTGTTCCGCCCAGCCTGGCTTTGGATAATACACTGGGTATTCTCCATCAGTAGTGCCAATTACGTCGCCATTTTTATTAAATAGAGCAACCTTGCAAGCACTAGTTCCAATGTCAATTCCTAATAAATATTCTTTTTTTGAATTAGCAACTACACCCATTTTATTATCCTCTTCTCATATCATGTAGTAGTGTTTTACATCCCTCTCCAAGGATAAATGCTATAATGCTACAGGCACTGTAGAATAATAATTTCTTTCTTTAAATAAGTATACTCAAATACTAAACCAATGATTCTCCTTTGTCAATGTAGAAAAAGCAGGACTTTCAACCTGCTTTTTCTCGCCCTGCTCTTTATAGGATGAGCAAGTAAATCCGATCTTAAAGTGTAACTATTTTGAGGTTAAGAAAGTACAAGGAGTAGTCTAAACTGCAGTTAATGTTCTTTCTTCCCGTTTGGCAGCCACCTCTTCTGGAGATTGTATCCTTTGCCTAACAGCTCCTTGATACTTTTCATTTGTTGGTAGCAACTGGCCTTTTTCAAATACAGCCTTTGCCTCTTTGATTGCTTCTTTATACTGAGGTAACCACTTCTCCTGAGCAATTAGCATTTCATCAACCATCTGCCACACTTCAGGTGGATTACAAACAGCTCCTGTTAATGGGTCTAACAATGCTGCTTGCTTTAATAATTTAGCATCTCCAGCTACAGCAGCTTCCACTGATAGTCTTTGTACCCAGATAGATTGAGAGCACACTGCAGCAGCTCCTAAAGGTAAGTCTCCAACTTCAGGAACACTAATACCGTTTCCATCTACATAACATGGTACCTCCACGCAACATTCACTAGGCAAGTTGGTAATACACCCATTATTCATCACATTAAAATGACCTCGATATACACGGCTAGTTTCTAGAGCTTCTATTATGTAAGAACCATGCTCTTTACTTCGGTCACTTCCGTCATACTTTTTAGGAGGTTCTTGCAAAATCTTGGGATAGTCGGTTTCAAACCAGTTTCTTTCTTCCATGGTGTTTCTTAAATAGCCACCAGTTTCACCATTAATCCAGCTTCCCAAATGTATCCAGTCTTCTATTTCTTCTGGTCGTTTGCGATACCAGGCTAAGTACTCTGAAAGATGTCCATTTGACTCTGTAGAATAATATCCGAAACGTTTCAGTATATCAATTCTTACTTTTTCTTCTTCTATATATTTTTCGTGATTTAAAAATCCTGGCAGTATTCCATCTAGCATATCTTTGCCCTTATGCTTTACTGAGATGTACCATGTTTGATGATTAATTCCAGCACAAATAAAATCTAACTCTTCATGAGGAATCTTCAAAACTTCTGCTATCTGCATTTCTCCGTGGATTTCTCCATGGCAAAGGCCAATGGTTTTTACCCCTCCATATTTGTTACAAGCCCAAGTAGCCATGGCATTTGGATTGGAATAGTTTAACAGTAGAGCATCAGGGGCACCAACCTCTCTAATATCTTTACAAAAATCCAGCATCTCAGGAATTACTCTTTGTCCATACATAATTCCACCAATACACAAAGTGTCCCCTACACATTGGTCCACCCCATATTTAAGAGGTATATTAATATCTAGTTCAAAAGCATCTATGCCACCAATTCGAACACAGTTAATAATGTACTTAGCATCCTTAAAGGCTTCTCTTCTATTGGTTGTAGATTGGATTATGGTTTTTATACCATTTTCTTCTAAGTCAGATTGGCAAAGTTTGGTTACCTTTTCCAAGTTATCTGGATTAATATCTGTAAATGCAATTTCAATATCTTTAAATTCAGGAACGGACATAATGTCAGTAAGTAGGGTGCGGGTGAATATAAGGCTTCCCGCCCCAACAAAAGCTATTTTAAAACTCATATTCTCATCTCCCAAGATTCAGTTAGAACTAAGATTCTGACTTTGACTTTTTCAGATCTTGTGCCACAACTCGTTACCTGAATCCTCTTAATAAAAAAATCAACAGTTACTTATGGAACTATAATTCTTTACTATAGTAGACAATATACCAGCAATACAATAGGGTTGCAACTATAAAAATTCAATTGACTGGGCAATGTGCACATATTACAATACAATCAGACCTCACACAAATACCAAAGTAAATCACCACTTGTGGACTAGGAGGTCGTATCGCAATGGGGCTTACAGAAAATCCCATGGGTAACTGCCAACTTCTTTGACATGGAGGTAAGATATGTACGAAAAAATTTCTTATGGAAACGTAACCACATATGATAATGAATTGCTTAGGCATCGAGACGCTAACAAGGATTATTTGCTAAAGCTCAACACCGATTTATTATTGCTAAATCATGCCATGGAAGCTGGTCATCACGCAGGCTATGGAGATTTTGATTATCTTAATATTCATTTAGGTTGGGAATCTCCTATGTGCCAGCTGCGAGGTCACTTTGCTGGTCACTGGCTTTCTGCCGCTGCCATGCATTATGCAGCAACAAAAGATGGTGTGGTAAAAGCCAGAGCAGATGAAGCTGTTGAGAAACTAGCGGCCTTTCAGAAGGCCAATGGCGGCCAATGGGTGTGTTCTATCCCTGAAAAATATCTTTATTGGATAGCAAAAGGCAGAAATATGTGGGCTCCCCAGTACACTATTCATAAAACTCTAATGGGACTTGTTGATATGTATGAACTTGCTGGCAATAATAAAGCTTTAGACATTGCTATGAATCTTGCTAAGTGGTTCTATA
>JGI20163J15578_10000246_pt1 | contig 22474 bp, 17 predicted proteins | sample TergutCu122P1_FD_15578 | JGI IMG/M metagenome (IMG submission 15578)
ATATTTTTCTTCTTTTAATTCCTCTATGCGTTTTTCATTATTCATGGTTCCTATTATACTCGCTTTTTTTGTTTCTTCAAGGTTTCAGGACAGGTCTATTGACGGAATTTTTGAATAGCGTCACAATTTTCAACAATAGGAGAGTGAACACATGAACATAAACGGCTTAGTCCCTGCAATTGTACAGGATTTTTACACCGGCAGGGTTTTAATGCTTGCCTATGTAAACCAGGACAGCTACGACTACATGCTAACTTACAACGAAACTTGCTTTTGGTCACGCTCCCGGCAGGAATTGTGGCACAAGGGCAGCACATCCGGCAACATTCAAAAAATCAAGCACATGGCGTTTGATTGCGACAATGACACTCTACTTATCCAGGTAGAGCAAACAGGCAAAGGGGCCTGCCACACAGGCAGTTACAGCTGCTTTGGCGATGAAAACGGCCAATTCGCTATATTTAGCAAGTTAGCCGCTCAAATTAAAGACAGAAGCTCAAGCCCACGGGAAAAATCATACACTAACTACCTGCTGGACAAAGGCGTGGACAAAATATGCAAAAAAATTGGGGAAGAAGCCGCCGAGACTATCATCGCCGCAAAAAACAGGAATAAAGGCGAACTAACGGAAGAAATTTCTGACCTGATGTACCACCTAATGGTGTTGATGTTTGAGCAAGACGTAACATTTGAGGATATTCAAGCAAAGCTTGCGGAAAGGCATAAATCATGATTTTATGGATAAACGGCGCGTTCGGTTCCGGTAAGACGTCTGCCGCATTCGAGCTTAACCGCAGACTGCCCCATTCATTTGTGTACGACCCGGAAAATGTGGGCTACTTCATAAGACGCAACACAAACGGCCTGTTTTCTGATGAAGATTTCCAAGACATTCCCCTTTGGCGGGAGATGAATTACAAAATCCTGCGTATGATTGCAGAGAAATACGACGGGACGCTTATAGTGCCAATGACCTTGGTAAATCCCGGATATTACAGCGAGATTATCGAAAGGCTTGTTTCCGATGGTATTGAAGTTAAGCATTACATCTTGTACGTCAGCCCGGGCGAAATTAAGCGCAGGCTAAGAAAGCGGTCCTTTGGCATCAGAAACGCAGACTTTGCCATAGACGCCATTAACCGCTGCGTAAATTCCTTCGACAACCACATAACGGATGTAAAAATACACACAGACAAAATGAGCATCGATGAAGTAGTGGAGAAACTCGCGGATTTGGCGGGATTACAGCTGGCTGCGGGCAGGTTAACGGGAATAAGAAAACTCATTTTTCGGGCAAAAGTATACTGTCGGCATATGTGAGCAGGAGACATAAAATGTACGATTTACACATTCATTCTAACCATTCCGACGGCACAGACAGTTGGCAAACCATCTTGCAAAAGGCCCAAGAAGCAAGTTTAAGCCGCATTTCCATTACCGACCACGACAATTGCGACGTTTATTTTCAAATGGAAAACCCGGAAGAATACTTTACCGGCGAAATAATAACCGGCATAGAAATGCAGGCGTATTTTATGGGCCTGTCCATAGAAATACTTGGCTACGGCTTTGACATTGGCAAAATGCGGGAACATTTGCAGGGGCTTTATTTGCCCTTCGAAAAAATAAGCAGAATTGAGCTGGAGCGGCTGCATGAAAGATGCGTAGCCAATGGCGTAACCCTCCCCTCAAACGTTTTGGAGAATTACGATAACAAAAAGTTTTACTACTCTACCCAATACTTTCACAACGAGATAAAAAAATTTCCGGCCAACAGAAGCCTGATACCCGATAACGAAAGCTGGGAGCATTACTATGTATTTTTCAAGCGGCACATCTCCAACCCAAGCAGCCCGTTTTACATCGACGAAAGCGACATTATCCCGGCGGCAGAAAAGGTAATTGAGATAATCCGCAAGGCAGGCGGCAAAGTTGTGCTACCCCATGTGTACCAGTACGAAGAAAATACCTACCTGGTGCTAGACGGCCTACTCGACAGTCTGGACGGGATAGAATGTTACTACCCTACTTTTACGGTAGAGCAATCTGCATATTTGCTGGATTTGTGCAAGAAAAAAGACCTGCTTGTAACCGGCGGCAGCGACTACCACGGGGAAAGCAGGCCAAACAGAATAGGTGAAATCATGTAACTTTGCGAGCCGCAAGGCAAAGCAATCCGGTGACTTTAATTCTCCAACCTTTCCCGGATTATTTCAAGCGCGTAATCAATATCCTCCCGTGAAACATCATAATGGGTTACAAAACGGTAAACGCCATTGTCTGCGGCGTTTATTTTTATGCCCTTCTCCAGCAAATATTCGGCAAACGTGTCATGGCAAAATTCCGGGCTTGCTATTTCGAAAAACACAATATTTATATGCACCGCGCCCAAATCTAATATAACAAAGGGCAGTTCCGCAAGTTTCTCTGCCATATACCGGGCGTTTTCATGGTCTATGTGAAGCTGCTTTGTCATTTTTTCCAGGCTTATAAGACCCGCAGCGGCCAAAACACCAATTTGACGCATTCCGCCGCCAAGCAGCTTCCTGTATTTCCGCGCTTTGTTAATAAACGCCCTGCTCCCGCACAACATAGAGCCCACAGGCGCGCAAAGCCCCTTCGACAAGCAAAACATTGTAGAATCGCAGTGCTGCGTAATCTCCTTCACATCAACCCCAAGATGGACAGCGGCGTTAAACAGCCTTGCCCCGTCAAGGTGAATGGGCAAATTGTACTCCTTTGCGGCAACATATACTTCTCTCATTTTTTCCACAGATACAACCATGCCGTTGGACAGGGCGTTTTCCAAGCACACCAGCCCCGTATCCGGGTAGTGGATGTCATCGCCCCGCACCATCGCATGAATATCCTGCCCGCTTATTGTGTCGCAGGGGTTGTTTACAATACGGTAGCTGACATTTGACAATATTGCCGCGCCGCCAACCTCATGGGCAACAATGTGAGAGTTTTGCCCTAGAATAATTTCGTCCCCACGCTTTGTGTGGGCCATTATGGCAAGCTGGTTGGCCATTGTGCCTGACGGAGTGAAAAGCGCGGCCTCGTAGCCTGTCATTTCAGCGGATAATTTTTCAAGTTCAATTACGGTGGGGTCATCTTCGTAAACGTCATCGCCAACTATGGCCGTTGCCATGGCATGGCGCATTTCTTCCGTGGGGTGCGTTACCGTGTCTGAACGCAGGTCGATTGGTTTCATGTGGGTTCCTCCTGGTTTTGCCATTTGTAGTACTTCTGCGTTGAATGAAGCACAAACCCCGCAGATTTTACGGTTTTATTCGAAGGCACATTGTCAAAATCGCAACCCCAATATACCTTCCAATCTTTACCGCTGCTGTACTGCAAAAATAGTTTTGTCATCACTTTTGCGTAACCAATACCGCGATATTTTTCGTCTATCCAAATTGTAATGGCGCATTCGTTATCAATGCTGTATTCGCTTAAGCAGTATCCGCATATATTGCCATCAATAACAAGTGCCAGCCCGTATCCATTTTGCAAAAAATCTTCAACCGATAAGTATGAGTAAATCTCATTCTTTATCAATTGAGAATTATCTGCATTCTGCTGAAACCACTCATTTGTAATGGGAATAATATTTTGCGTCCCCGCCGGATGTGTTTCTAAACACTGCCCATTATATTCATACAAATTTATTTGCATTTCCGTCAAATTGCCACGGAATGTTTCCTGAATATACGCATCCCATTCACCCGCCGGAGCATAAATGTAGCAAGGATGTTTTGCGTTTTGCAATTTTGTTTTCAACAACTCGCATATTGCATCAGAAAACTCGCCGCCAATCATAAGGCTTGGCCCCCATGTTAGAATCGCGCTGTTGTCAAGTTGTTCTACTTTCACTTGTTTCCTAAACAGCAGGGATTTTATCATGTACTGCGAGTTTAGGTATGAAAACAGCGATAAGGTGTCAGCTGTTTTTCCGTCGTATTTAACCATGTTTAGTGTCCTCCAAATTTATATTTAAACCGAATACTGAGAGTATACCTCCCCGGCAATCCTCTTTACTTCCTCCGCAATATCCACCGGTTCCAGCACCTTCACTTTGCTGCCAAAGCCAAGCAGCCAGCCAATCACATAATCCCTATTTGTAAACCCAGTCTCTAACCGCAGCCCCTCCGGGGTTTCTGTATAACAGTCCAGCCCGTACGCCTCGATAAGCCTGTACCGCACAGACGGGTCGAATATGGCAACCAGCATTATGTCATCTGTAAACCGGGCGTAAAAATCCCGCTTTTCTGCGGGGATTTCCCTTGGGGTGTATGTTTTTTCGCACAAGGCCAGGGCCCATAAGCGCATCAGCTTAAACAGCCGCCAATCCTGCCGCTGGGGGCAAAATCCAAATACATACCATGAACTCCATTGAAATATGACAAAATACGGCTCTATGGTACGGTGAGTTGTGCCTTTTTCGTAATAATAATCAAACTCCACCAGCCGCGATTCGCGGATTGCGGTTTTTATCAGCTCAATTTTACCGGTCAAGTTAGCCTTGTAGTAAGACGCAAGGTCGATTATTACCGGCTCGTGAAGGGATACAACCGCGTCTGTACCCGCGCCAAGCTTGTCCAGGGTGCGCTCTATTTGCGACTGCTCGGACACGCTGCCAAGGCCCTTTATTGCGGCAATAATGCCGGAAAGTTCGTCCGTGGTAAGTACGCTTTTGTCCAGGCGGAAACCTTCGGCTATGGAAATGCCGCCGCCAACCCCCTGGTAAGTGACAATGGGGATACCCGCCCGGCAAAGGGCGTCAATGTCACGGCCAATGGTGCGGCGGTTAACTTCAAATTTTTCTGCCAAAAATGGGGCTGTAACACGGTTCTTTTGCAGCAAAACCGTCAGAATGGCCAACAACCTGTCAATTTTCACTTGCGGCTTCCTCCAAATATAATTCGTGAAGCGTATTTACCAAATCATCTGCAAAGGCTTCCCTATCTTTGCAGGCGAACATTTTTTTCAAACAAGACCCGGTTATACTGTCGCGGATGGAAAACCGCTCTTCTTCCGGTAGTTTGTCAATATGCGGGTTAATTATCTTCCACATTTTTTGGGCATCGCTTTCGATTAGCTTGTTACAAGCCTTACCAAAGGCAACGCTGGACAAAAGCACAGTTATACCTGCGCCAATCATACCGCCTATAACATCCGCTATGCCGCCCATTACTTCAAAAATAAGCCATCTGCCGCCAAAATTCCAGCCGACGGTGCCGGTAACAACTAGAATAATCGAAAGTATCACATTCACCGTAAACTGTGTTTTGGAAATGCGCTTACGGCTAATGTCGTAAATGTCAAAAATAAGTATTGTGATGCAGGACAAAATGCGGGTAAACAAGTTCATCCGCAAAAGTTCAACTGTAGAGCGCAAAATAATCCGCGGCCCCATGCGCATAACATTAACACCTGCGGTTACTACTTTTGGTGCCACCAATTTTACCGCCGAATCCGAACCTGCAATTAATTTTTTTATTTTTCTTCTTGGCATTGTAAAAACCTCATTGTGCCTAATCGTTTTCATCAGTTTCTGTGTAATCGGTGCCGTAAGTTTCGTCATCGTCAATTTCCGCGTAATTAACTTCGGCATGGCGGATATAAACATACTCGCTGTCGTCCCACATCCACCGCATAGTAAGAGTATCTTCTTCTATAGAAAAAAACCATCGTTGATGCCGGATCGTATCCGCATGTATCGCGCCCACAAGCCCAATTCTAATAACATCATCAACCACACCCCAGTTGAAATGCGTAAGCTCGCCTGTCCAACCCAGGGTACCTGTACCGTCATTATTAAAGACATATCTCCACCGGGTATCTTCTTCCAGGGCCCATGTGCCTACCAGTGCCGGGTTTACATCCCCAAGGGCACCGGCACGGGTGTAGTAATCTGTCCTGCCTTCTTCCAATAACCATTCCAAACGAAGGGTATCAGAATCTGCACTAAAACGCCACATCTCATTGCGGGCATAGTAATAGGGAACATACCCTTGCCGACGTATATTTAAAGTATCGCCAATTATGCCCCACACAAATAATTGCGTATCCCCTGCAGTGCCGCGTCTGCCAATTCCGTCTTCGCTAAATGTAATCGACCAGTTGGTGTAGTTATCAAAGAGCCATGTGCCCAAAAGCGCAGGTTCTATTTCCCCTATTTCGTAATAATATGTATATTCATATATTATGCTGTAATCTTGCGGGCAAACAAAGCGAAGAGATGGGCCTACAACGGAAAAACCCCATACTCTTGTTCTTACTCCAAACATGGGCTCGCAGCCCTCGCATCGGATTCTTACTTCAATGCCGCTTGTACTCCAAGTAAATGGCACCTTTTCGCCATAAAACCCACGCTCACCGGTACCGCCTTCGAAAAAAACATACATCCAGTTCGGGTTGCTATTCCAAAGCCACGTCCCCACAAGTTCCTGTGACATTTCGCCCCTTATAAGCCCGCAGCCGACCAGTGTTAAAGTTGACACAGTAACTAACGCCGCTATTATTATGGCTTTTATAATTTTCTTTTGCATTGTGAAATACCCCAAATAACATAGGCGGAGACAAGCTCCGCCTATGAAACATTTTCATGCTGTTAACCTTGCATTGCCTTTGCAACTTCGTCTGCAAAATTTTCTTCTTTTTTCGCTATGCCTTCGCCTTTTTCATAACGAATAAAGCGTAATACAGTTGCGCCGACAGTTGCCAGATATTGCCCCACAGACATGCTGTCGTCTCTTACATATTCAGACTCTACAAGACAAATTTCTTTTAATTGTTTTTTCAAGCGGCCTTCGACCATTTTTTCGATAACGCCCGGTGGTTTTGGCTTAGCTTCCTGCTCGTTTTCGTTTAATGCGGTTTTTAGCAAAATTGCTTTTTCGTTTTCGATATATTTCTGAGACATATCTGCGCTGGATACAAATTGAGGAGACATGGCCGCAATTTGCATACAAATGTTGCGCCCAACTTCAAAAACTGCATCGTTAATTTCCGGCGCACTAATTTCCAACATAACGCCAACGCGGCCGCCGCCGTGGATATAATCAATTATGCTGCTATTTTCAGATGCTTCATAACGCTCGAAACGGCGTAGTGTAAGATTTTCGCCAATTGTTGCAATTTTGTGTATAAGAACTTCCTGTGTTGTTTGGCTCGGGTCTGCAAGCCATTTTTCCGCAAGTAGTTCTTCTGATGTTACTGCTGCGGAATTTAGGGCTTGATTTGCCATATTCCGTACAAAGGAAACAAAGTCGTCATTTTTGGCTACAAAGTCTGTTTCGCTGTTAACTTCTACAATCGCGCCGTTTTTACGGTCGCTTGATACAGCCGTAAATACAAGCCCTTCTGCCGCTATACGGCCCGCTTTTTTTGCAGCGGTAGCAAGACCTTTTTCACGCAGTATTTCACCTGCGCGTTTAATGTCGCCATTTGCTTCAACCAGTGCGTCTTTACAGGCGGACATGCCCGCGCCGCTAATTTCTCTTAATTCTTTTACCATTGCTGCGGTAACTGCCATTATTATCGCTCCTTTAAATTAATGCCGTTCATTGGGCAGGGAATAAACCCCGCTATTCTTCGCCGCACTTTATTTTTGTTTGGCGGATTATTCAGCTGTTGCTTCTTCAGATACTTCCGCTTCTTCAACCGGAGCGGCTTCTTCTGCTGCCACGGCTGCGGTTTCCAAGCCTTGACGCGCTTCAAGAACAGCGTCTGCCAACCTGCCGGCTATCAATTTAATTGCGCGAATAGCGTCATCGTTACCGGGGATTACATGATCAATTTCGTCCGGGTCGCAGTTTGTGTCTACAATAGCCACAATTGGTATACCAAGGTTACGTGCTTCTTGCACAGCAAGATGCTCTTTACGAGGATCCACTACAAACATGATGTCCGGAATACGTCTCATAGCTTTTACGCCGCCAAGGTTACGCTGAAGCTTTTCAAGCTCGTGCATAAGCTTAGCAACTTCTTTTTTAGGAAGAGCGTCCATGCGGCCGTCCTCTTGCATTTTTTCCAAATCTTTTAGGCGTGCTACCCTTGCCTGCATGGTTTTAAAGTTTGTAAGCATACCACCCAGCCAACGCTCGTTTACGTAGTACATACCGCAGCGGATTGCTTCGTCTTTAACAGATTCCTGGGCTTGCTTTTTTGTACCTACAAACAAAATTTCACCGCCGTTAGCGATGGCTTCGCCTACTGCGCGGTAGGCCTCGTCTACTTTACGTACGGTTTTTTGCAAGTCGATAATGTAAATACCGTTACGTTCGGCAAAGATGTACTCTGCCATTTTAGGGTTCCAACGTCTGGTTTGGTGACCAAAGTGTACCCCTGCTTCAAGCAATTGCTTCATTGAAATTACTGCCATTGTGGCACCTCCGTAATATGGGTTTAATCCTCCACAGCCTTAGAACCCGGTATATTTTTACCAAGCACCCCTTTGAAGGTATTTCCAGACTGTGTGTGTATTACTACAACCTCCAGATTGTAGCATAGAACAGGAAGAATGTCAAAAATAAAACAACAAAAATTGCGATTAACAAACCTACCCCCTGATATCATATTGCAAACGTGATATCAGGGGGTAGGCTGGCTGTCATGTCAATTATATCGTCGAAATTAAAACCCTGACAATATTTTAATTTTCTGATAGAATACCCATATAAACCAGACAAAGGAGATACCCATGAGTACACAAAAAGTCCGTACAAGATACGCCCCAAGCCCCACAGGCTTTATGCACATCGGCAATTTACGCAGTGCACTTTACGAGTATTTAATTGCCAGGCACGACAACGGCGTTTTTATTTTACGTATAGAAGACACAGACCAAGACAGATATGTAGAAGGCGCGGCAGACGCTATTTTTGAAACATTGCGCCTTACCGGCCTTACATTTGACGAAGGCCCGGGCATTGGCGGCGAATACGGCCCGTATATCCAAAGCGAGCGCAAGGCGAATTACCTGCCCCAGGCAAAACGCCTGGTAGAAAACGGCAGCGCGTATTATTGCTTCTGCCACAAAGACAGGCTGGACACCCTGGCAGACGAGCGGGGCATAAAAAAGTATGACCGCTTTTGCGCAAGCCTGCCTACGGAAGAAGCTGCGGCCCGCATAAACAGCGGCGCGCCATACGTAATCCGCCAATTAATTCCCGAAGGCAAAACATCCTTTTACGATGAAGTTTACGGCCACATTACATTCGACAATAAAGAGCTGGAAGACCAAATTCTTATCAAGTCTGACGGGATGCCAACCTACAATTTTGCCAACGTAGTAGACGACCACGACATGGCAATTACCCACGTTGCCCGGGGCAGTGAATATTTAACATCTACGCCCAAGTACGTATTGCTGTACAAAGCCCTTGGCTGGGACGTGCCAAAATTTGTACATTTGCCCCTTTTAGTAAACGAAAACGGGCAAAAACTTGGTAAGCGCAACGGGGCCATTTCTGTACCGGAACTGCTAAGCCAAGGCTTTTTGCCGGAAGCAATTGTTAACTACGCCGCCCTGCTGGGCTGGAGTCCGCCCGACAACAAAGAAATTTTCTCGCTGGCGGAGTTAATAAAAGTTTTTGAGTCGAAAAATATCAGCAAATCCCCGTCAACTTTTGACGCGGTAAAAATGACCTGGGTAAACGGCGAACACATAAAGGCCCTGCCGCCGGAAACCTTTTACGAAATGGCCTTGCCATACCTGCAACAATCCGTTAAAAAACCGGGCACAGATTACGCCGCCCTTGCAAAAATGACCCAATCCCGGGTTAACTTTGCAAAAGACTGCGGCGAACTTGTAGATTTTATTGACGAATTGCGGGATTACGACATCCAGCTTTATACTCACAAAAAAATGAAGACCAACCCGGAAATAGCAAAAGAAGGCCTTAAAGCAGCCATTGCCGCGTTTGAACCGCTGACAGAGTGGGTCCATGAAACCCTGGCGCAAGCAGCCGCAAAAGCCGCAGAAGATAATGGGCTTTCTAAAGGACAGGTGCTGTGGCCAATACGCACCGCATTGTCCGGCAAGGCCACAACCCCCTGCGGCGCAACGGAAATTTGCGAATTGCTGGGCAAAAAAGAGACATTGAGAAGGCTTGTTGTAGGGTTGGAGAAGCTGCAAAGCCAATAATCCAAATAGTCTAAATAATACCTTGGGGGCGTAGAAGACTGCGCCCTTACATTACATATTCCACACCCTATATTTATCCATAAAAACATCAAGTTTTAATATCCGCGTTCCGCTATAATAATCTCACTTCCGGAAGAAGTACCATATACGCACCCAAAAGGAGTGTACAAAATTGGATTACACGGCAAACATATGCCTATTGGCATCGCAAATTGAAAGCGGCATAAAAACAAAAACCGATTACAACCAGTTGGAAAAAGCCATTAGTTACTCACATATCCATATCCGCGACATTTTTCAAAAAACTACGGACATTCCACTGGCGCGTTATATTTTGGCTCGTAAAATTGCCAATGCCGCCTTCGAAATACGTCACACCAACAAGAGCATAACAGAAATTGCATTAGATTACGGGTTTTCAAACCCAGAAACATTCGCAAGGGCGTTCCGGCGGTATACAGGCATGACCCCATCCGCGTTCAGAAAATCGGAGCATGTGTGCGGGCGCAGGGTAATTTGCCCCGGTGTTTACGCGCCTACAATTCTTACCATAGATAATCCAATATTTACACTCCGGCATGTGAAGGAGGTAAATGAAATGAGTGAAATGATAAAAACCGAAGACAGTTGTGTTTTATACGGTGTGCCAAAAGTGTATTTTGGCAGGGAAGTAGACGGGCAGCAGCAAAACAGGCCTTTTCCAATGTGCCTGCAGTCGGTACTAAACTACATGGGGCAGAATATCGGTTATACCCAGTTAATGGCCTACTGCGGCACGGCGTTCCGTCAACGGTGGGACAGTAATGGGTGGAACATTGCCATCAACGATATCCGCTTTACCTACGAGCATCATTTAAAGGCCTTCGAGCTGGGCTTTAAAGGTGCCGGCCGCAATTATGCAATATCCGAAAGTTTTACCAAGGGAATCACAAAAAAAGATGCTTTCACGCTTATAAAAACAGAAATTGACTGTGGCCGTCCGGTAATTGCCCTTGGGGTTGTTGGGCCGCCGGAAGCAAGCATTATTACAGGCTACCGCAATAACGGCGACACGGTGCTTGGGTGGAGTTTGTTCCAAGACTTTTGGGGCGGCTGCAGCTTTGATGAGTCCGGCTATTTTGTTAAAAACGACTGGTGGCATTACGACTTTACCCAAGGGATGATGTCTGTGGGCGAAGAAACAGCCAACCCCACATCCGACAATGACGTGCTTGAAAACGCCCTAATGCTTATGACTACCGGGGAAGTGGCAACTTACAGCGGCAACGACATTTTCTACGGCGGGCAGACAGCGTACGAAGCATGGGCGTTGGCACTGGAAGACGAACATTTCACCGGTAATGTTAATGATGAGCAAATTGACGCGGAAGGAATGCTGGCAGAACGTTTTTACGCCGCCGCCTTCATGGAGCTGATGGCGCAAAAATACTCCGACAACGCGGAGAAATTTAACGAATGTGCCCGCCTCCTAAAAACCACAGCAGACTACGCCCCGCAAATAGCCACGCTACGGGAAAAACACGGCCTTAATAACCCGGAAACCCGCAAACAAATGGCCACCTTAATTCGTAAAGCTGCCGAACAGGAAAAAGCCGCCTGTATATTCCTTGCAGAAATTCTTGACCGCACCCAAGAGCAAATAAGGGCAATGGAACAGGAAATGACCGGCCACACAGACGAAGCGTATTGGAAATTCCAAGATATACAAGAAAGAAGACAGCGGGATAAAAAATGGGAAGCCGATAAGTCTAACGACCAGGACCGCTACAAACTTGCATGGGATGAATCGTGCGAGAGAGATCTTAAAAAGGCATTCGCAACTCATCTGGTAGACAAAAAGAAAAAACAACCCGTCATTGACCAATTCACAGGCTTGTTAGACTGGTTGTTGTCAGAACTTGGCGGCGACTCGCCTTCACCGGAAGCCATAAAAGCATTTATGTACAAGCAGTACTATGGCGTGGAAGCTATTAAAGCGTCTGAAAGGTTTATGCGCGAATTTACAGCCTTCTGCGCAAAAAATTCACCCTTGTTTTCAGATGCCTTAAACGAGTTTAACAACCGCTACTGGGCCGATTTAGCGCGGCAAGCCGCCACCGACAGGAAGCAGCTGATTGTTCCTATTCCCCCCGAAACAAAAATAGACCCTGCACGCCTGGAGCGCAGCGGGCTGACAAACCAAGAATATGTAGAAGCGTTTGCCGCGTTGCAGGGGGCCATAATCTCCGTTTACCAAGACATAGAACGCAGCCCTGCGGAATGGTGGAACGACTGCAATGTAATAAATGTCCTGGACTGCATGTGTATTGGGGCAAGCCATGCAGAGGATGATGTTCTGATAGTTGACAGGGAACATTACGAGATGCAGGACCGCATCAAGGAAAGATCGAAGGGAAGCATAAACCAAATTGTTAAAGGGTTTTCGAGCATGGGCTTTGTATTTGAAAATTTTGAAGGCAAAACCCCAACCTTTAAAGTACGGTACCCGGATACCCCAAACTTAATAACCGTCCTTAGCGAGTACTTTACAATGCTGCCCACCGGATGTACCAAGTGCGGCGACATTTGCCCAGGCAACTGGCATTGTTACAACGCATGGTGGCATAACAACTCAACATTTTCTTACCGCTATGTAGAAGACCCTGCCGCACAAGCCATGGACAGAGACTTTTTGGTACGCGTAGACTGGCTGCCGGATGAAGTTGGAAAGGGCCGCTACTGGCTGCACGATGAACTTACAAAGCTTGGGTTTACCTTTGGGGGTGGCCAAACCAGCACAACCGGGATGATGTACAAAAAGGGCGGCAAAATGCTGCTTGTCCATTCCGGCAGCGATAAAACCTACCAGGAGAAATTCCATATGGCACCCGGTACACTTAACTACAAGCTGGCAATAAAGTTCCCGATAAAGAATATTTTCCAAACCCATCCCAAAATAGCGGAAGAATTTATGCACAATTTCCCCCGTGTCTTTGACGTGGCACGCTGCAAAAACTGCTGGGAAGGCTGCCGCAACAAGGCAACATTAGCGGCAATGGATAAAAACCATGTTTTCTGCGGCGCGAATTATTTCTACTTCTGCGACCCTATCCTTGAGGAAGCTAAAGAGATTTTGAAAATTTGGAAATTGGAGAATAATATTAAGCCGCCGAAGAAATAAGCATCACTCACCCAAATATACGCTCGTAAATTGCCTTACCTGTAGGCGTAGCCGCGAGTCCTCCAAGGGAAGTTTCCCGCAAACTTTCCGGCATGGCATTGCCCACCTCGTTCATGGCAAGAATGACTTCGTCTATGGGTATTACGCTTTCCACCCCGGCCAGTGCCAAGTCCGCGGAATTTATGGCTATGGCAATACTGCCGCCGTTGCGCAATATACACGGTACTTCCACAAGACCGGCAACAGGGTCACACACAAGCCCCATTTGGTTTTGCAGGGCTATGGCTGCGGCGTGGGCTGCCATGCTGTTTGTACCGCCGCTCATTTCCACTAATGCGGCGGCGGTCATAGCCGCAGCAACACCGCATTCCGCCTGGCAGCCCCCTTGGGCACCGGATACATGGGCCTCGTTGGCAATAACCATACCAATTGCCCCGGCGGTTATAAGTGCCATTATGGCCGCGTCTTCCGACGCGCCCCGCTGATCCATCATAGTTAAAACGCCCGCAGGCAAAATGCCGCAGGAACCTGCCGTTGGCGTGGCAACTATTTTGCCCATGGCCGCGTTATATTCCTGTATGGCCAATGCCATGGCCGTTGCCGCAGCGCAAAAAGAGCCGCCCAGGGCATTGCCCTTAGCGGCGTACATATGAGCTTTGTAACCATCCCCACCGGAAAGCCCGCTTACAGACTTTAGCCCGGGTTTCAGACCTTTCTCAGAACTTTTGCGCATTACGTCAAGGCTATGCTTCATGCGGGCGATTATTTCCCCTTCGGGAACATTCATTTGGACCGCCTGGTCTGCAAGTACAAAGCGGCTGACAGATTGGTTGTTTTTGTCCGCTAACGCTACAATCTCTGCCACGGATCTATAGTTAAGCATTTACATCGTCCTTTTAATTCGCCGGGTGCATGTACACCACGCTTACAATATTTTCAAGCTCCCGCAGTTTGTTTATAACGTCCTTTTCTACGGCAGAGTCAAGTTCGATTGTCATTATTGCCAGCTCGTTCTTTTTGGGGCGGGACAAGCGGAAACTTCCAATGTTAATGTCAAATTGTGCAAGCTTGTCTGTTACCGCGGCGATAACGCCGGGGCGGTCGTTATGGGCAATTATAAGTGTGTCCAGTGTACCGTTAAATGCAGCCGCCATGCCGTTTAGCTTTGTTATTTGAATACTGCCGCCGCCTACAGACGCGCCTTCCACGGTACATGTGGCACCGTTTTTACCGGTCAGGTTAATAACTGCCGTGTTCGGGTGGGCATTTGAAATTTTTACTTGTGAAAATTCATATTCCAGGCCCAGTTCTTTTGCAATTTCTAAACTGCGGGGGATGCGCTCATCATCGGGCTTCATCCCTAAAATGCCTGCTACAAGTGCCTTGTCCGTACCATGACCTTTGTAGGTCATGGCAAAGGACCCGGCAAGCCCAATATCTGCCCTTACAGCGTGTTCGCCAAGTATCTTTTTGGCAACGCGCCCCATGCGCACAGCCCCGGCAGTATGGGAACTAGAAGGGCCAATCATGATTGGCCCTATAATGTCAAAAATATTCATCTGTTATTAATTTCTCTACCCAATGCGCGCAAAAAAATCGTATGGCGCGTACATAACGCCGTTTTGGATAAAAGCAGCGGCAGACAGGTTATAAACTGCTCCGTCTACATTAAAGGTAGTTGCGTTGTTTGCCAAAATAACAATTTTACCATCTAAGGTCAATACCGCACTGGTGGTGGCAGAATCCCAATTTACAGTAAAGCCTGCTTCAACAGCCAACGCACGGACAGGGAAGTATTCAACGCCATCGCGCATTACGCCTGTGCCGGGTACTGCCACATTTCTAGGGGGCTGAACAGCAACTTGCGGAGGCGGCACAACAATTAACTCGCCTTGAATAATTTCGGTGTATTCATCTGTAGGGTCAACTTCCGCTACATACTCACCTTCAACATATTCCGGATACTCTTCAACTTCGTCTGCTTCTGCAGAACGAAGCCACAACGCACGGGTTGCTGTTGTTTGCGCAGGTAAACTTTGCGCAATTATTTCGTACCAGAACAGTAGTACATCGCCAACTTGAAGATGCTCAAGCTCTATCATTTGACGTGTAAGATGTGGACCCAGTGGGGTTTCGCGGTCTATTATAATTATTAGGCCGCCATTGTCTACGGTTAGGCGCAGTGTGTCTTCGTCTGCCCAGTTGATGGCTTCAACAACATGGTAATGCGGTGAAGAGTTATATTCCGGCAGGTTGATTGCAACTACTAATGCAGGTGACTGAGGGGGAATGCTCATTGTCATAAATGCGGCGTGATAAACTTTTACACGGTCGTTTGTGCGGTCTGCGATAACTGCGGGGCCGCCTGTTTCCGCATCAATAATAATTGTGCCTTCACCCAAGTTTAGAACGATAATGTCTTCTTCGTCTAACAAACTTGCTACTGTTAACTGGTTATTTCCGTATGCGGTAATGTAGCCAATTTTACCAACAGCCGACGGCGGTGAGGGCAATTCGTACTCGGCAGCATCTTCTGCAGTTGCTTCATCTTGGTAGTCTGTTGCGGCTTCGTAACCTGTAGCATCTTCGTAGTCTGTAGCATCTTTGTAATCTGTCGCGGCTTCGTAATCTGTAGCATCTTCATAATCCGTTGCATAATCCCCGTTCTCTGCCATTACCGGTATTGCCATACCAAGAACTAACACCGCAGACAGTAGATAAATCAGTGCTTTTTTCATTTCTATCTCTCCATTCGTAAATTTTAGGCGAACTTATAAAGACGCCCTTACTGTACCCAATATAACATATTTCAATGTATTTTTCTTTTCTTTTTTCTTGCATTTATGTTACAAGCGTTATTTTTTGTGGTATGCTATAAATGAGAATTTAGCGGGGTGATAATTACATGCTACATATAACACCATATTGGCGGCGTTATCAAAAACAAATTTTGCTGGCACTTTGCGCGTTAATTTTGGGGGTTGTAAGCGATTTGCTGCAGCCGACTATCGTATCAAGGATTATTGACGACGGTGTAATGAACGGGGATTTGTCTACGGTATTTCGTCTTGGCGGGCTTATGCTTGCGGTTACTGCTTTTGGGGCAATGTGCGCAATTGTACGCTGCGTTATTTCCAGCAGAGTTTCTCAGCAATTTGGTGCCGATCTTAGACTGGATTTATTCGCAAAAATTAATAGGTTTTCAATAGCGGCATTGGGTAAGAAAGAAACTGCGGGGCTAATTACCCGCATGACTAACGATACGTCTCAGCTAGTAAACTTCACAAACAGCCTAATGCGCGTATTTGTGCGCGCACCTGCTCTTTTAATTGGCGCGATTGTAATGACTGTTTTGCTAAACCCCCGCCTGGCTCTTATATTAATTGTAGTTGTGCCTATTATCGCAATTCTTATGTACATTAGCTTAAAGGTTACGCTTCCCATGTTCGCGAAAATGCAGGCTGCACTGGATAAGAACAATTCCGTTATACGGGAATATCTTTCTGGTGTGCGGGTGGTAAAGGCCTACAACACTTTCGACCAGGAAGTTGAGCGGTTTGACGGCACAAATACCGACCTTGTAGCTATTTCCACCAAGGCCCAGCGTACGGTTGGCGTATTCTTTCCCATTATTTCTTTCACGGTTAACATGGGGCTGGTGGTAACTTTGTGGGCCGCCCGCGGCTGGATTGCAGACTCTACCATGCAGGTGGGTCAAATTGTTGCGTTTTTGAATTACATGACACAAATTTCAATGGCACTGCGGATGATTTTTATGGTATATCAAAATTTTATACGTGCAAAAGCATCTGCGGAAAGAGTTGCAGAAATCTTGCAAGAAGACGATATTTCCAGCGAGTTGGGCGAAGTATATGCCATCCCGGCAGATTTCAATAATTCCATCCGCTTTAACAATGTATCATTTACCTACCCCGGCGGCGGAGATAATCCCGTTTTGCAGGACATCAGCTTTACATTGCCTGCCGGTGAAACCCTGGGAGTGCTTGGCTCTACGGGTGCGGGCAAAACGTCTCTTGTTCAGTTAATTCCGGGTTTTTACCAACCCAACAGCGGAGAGGTTTTTATCGGCAACAACTCTACTGCAGAGCTTGACCCGGATGTTTTGCGCAGTGCCATAGCCTATGTTGCCCAGCAAAACACGATTTTTTACGGCACAATTGCGGACAACATCCGCATGGGCAAGGCCGACGCCACCCCACAGGATTTGGAAGAGGCCGCAAAAGCCGCCGGAGCGTACGAATTTATTTCTGCCTACCCGGACGGCTTTGACACAATTATCGGGCAAAAAGGCGTGAACATATCCGGCGGGCAAAAGCAGCGAATTGGCATTGCCCGGGCATTGGTACGCAAAGCCCCCATTCTTATTTTAGATGACTGTGTAAGTGCCGTAGACGTGGAAACCGAGGCAAATATAATGAAGTCTATCTGGCAAATCTCCCCTGCCCCAACCTGCATTATGATTACCCAGCGCATTTCGTCTGTAATGAACTTGCAGCATATTTTAGTGCTGGAAAACGGACAGGTTGCAGGGTTTGGAAACCATGACCAACTGATGGAAAGCTGCAAAATTTACCGGGAAATGTATGCGGTGAAATAAAGGAGGACACCATGTCAAAACCTGCAAACATATCAGAACAGCCCCACTTAACTCAACCGCGTCCGGGCCAGCCAATGCGCGGCGGCAGCCGTTTTTTGCGGGAAAAGGAACGGCCAAAAAACTTCACAAAAACTCTGCTTAGGCTGTTGGGTTATTTCCGCGGACAGCAATATGTACTTATCATAATCTTCTTCCTGTCTCTTGGTGCGTCTGCTGCAGCTTTGGCCGGACCATTTCTTATAGGCCGGGTGGTAGACAGCCTTGCGGACCAATACGCCGTGCCGTATATTATGCTTATTTTTACGGCTCTTATCGTCATTTTTACCTGGGATTCTGTGTCCAATTTCTTGCAATCTTGGGTAGTTGCGGGGGCAAGCCAAAAGCTGGTTTATACACTGCGGGGAATACTGTTTAAGCATTTGCAGAAATTGCCGGTTAAATTTTTTGACCGGCACATGCACGGCGAACTAATGAGCCGCCTTTCCAATGATACAGACAATATTGCCGGGATTTTGGGTACTGCCCTTGTACAGCTAACTTCCATTACCATTACATTGGTCGGCGTACTTTCCATGATGCTATGGCTTTCCCCAACTATGACGTTTTTCGCAATGGTGTCTGTTCCGCTGTTTTTTATAGTAAGCAAAACCATCGCTTCCAGAACCCGCGCCCATTTCCGTAATCAGCAAATTGCATTGGGTCAGCTTAACGCAAAAATTGAAGAAGACATAACGGGAATGGCGGTTATAAAGGCATATGGCTGCGAAAGCCGCGCCGTGGCAGAATTTGCGCGGATTAACGAAGAACTGCGCATAGCAGGCACCGGTGCGCAAACCTGGTCCGGGTTTATCATGCCAATAATGAACGTGGTTGACAACCTATCCCTTGCAGTTATTGCTTTTGCGGGCAGTTGGCTTGCCATAAACGGCAGCATTACTGTCGGCATAATCGCCGCTTTTATTGCCTATTCGCGCCAGTTTGGCCGCCCTCTTAACGAATTGGCGGGTACGTACAACCAGTTTCAATCTGCCCTTGCAAGCTGCGAACGCATTTTTGAAATAATGGACGAACAGCCGGAAACTCCCGATCCTGCAGATGCCATAGAACTGCAAAAAACCCGCGGAGATATTGCATTTAATAATGTGGGCTTTGGCTACGAGCCAGAAAAGCCTATTATTAACAACTGCAATTTTTACGCGCCTCCCGGCTCTGTAACAGCCTTAGTTGGCCCAACCGGTGCAGGCAAAACCACAATTGTAAACTTAATTACCAGGTTTTACGATGTAGATGCCGGGGAAATAACCCTGGATGGCCAACATCTAAATATGTATACACGTAACAGTCTGCGCCGCACATTTGGTATCGTGTTACAGGACACTTATCTGTTTACAGCCACACTGATGGAAAACCTGCGTTATGGCCGTCCGAGCGCAACAGAAGAAGAAGTAATTGCCGCGGCAAAATTAGTTGGCGCACACCATTTCATATCCCAGATGCCGGATAAATATCAAACAGTACTAACTGAAAACAGCCGTAATTTAAGCCAAGGGCAGCGTCAGCTTTTGGCAATTACCCGCTGTGTTTTGGCAGACCCGGATATTCTGATACTTGATGAAGCCACATCTTCTGTGGATACCCATACAGAAATGCGTATACAAAAAGCCATGGAACAACTAATGAAAGGACGCACCAGTTTTGTAATTGCTCACCGGCTCCGCACCATTGTAAATGCAGATCAAATTTTAGTAATAGATCAGGGCCAAATTGTGGAGCAGGGCAGCCACGCAGAACTTCTTACCCGCCAAGGTGCGTATCACAGGATGTATGAGATGCAACTAAATGGAATAATTTTGTAAATACCGACAAATTTTCGGTAAAAGTTGCTCTAATCTACTTATTGCTTTAGTAACTTTAAACATCCTCGTACAAAATGCTACTTATATTCGACCGTCTATCTGCCAAATATTTTATTTTAAATGCCGTATTATATGGCATTATTCACAACAAATTGTATTTAGCAACTAAATGTTACACATACATTTTGTGCCAAAAAACATGCCTGTATCCGCATAAATATATATAAATATATATACACATAGATTAATTTTGTATTAATTTTGTTTAAAATTTCTCTTGCTACATCAGATTTTTTGCTCTATAATACTATTTGTCAAACATAAAACGTCCCCCCTCGTTTTGTAATGACAAAGTGGCACGCCAGCTTAATGCTGGCGTGCATTGCGTTTGTAGCTCAGGGGATAGAGCAACCGCCTCCTAAGCGGTAGGTCGCAGGTTCGATTCCTGCCAAGCGCATATCAGTTCCCTCTAATTCCGCATTTTAGCCCCTCAAAATCCAAGTAGTCTTCTACAAACTGTTTTTTCAGCAAGTCTTGGGGAATAAACTCATTATATTTACCGTTTACTTGTACTTTATCAGGCAAAGGTAAATCATACATATTTAATTCGGAATTCAAAATCTCATAAATTATGCCTTCAAGTTCTTCTGCGGTGCCGTCAAATTGGGCTTCCAAAAACAGGCACGACATCCACGGCATACGGTTTACAATGCGCCTTTGCGTTAGCGCGTAATGGAGGGTAATAATTTGGCGTGTGCCAACCCATGGGAAAATGGCAAATTTATTCCCGGCCAGGTGGGTTACCATGTTGTGCAAAATACCGCTGTTACGGGCCATGTAGCGTATTTCCATAAGCCTGTCTAAGCAGCGGTTGCTAAGGTACGGGTAGATGTCTTCCGAATCCATTATGCTACGCACCTTTTTGACGAGTACCGTGTGTATGTCCACTTCAAAGTCTACGTTCCAGTCTACAAGGGAAATGCCCGGCACACTTTTTACAAATATTACCTTGCTTTTTGCGTTAACGTCTACAGTTTCCCATGTGTGACCGGCCAAGGCGAAGCGTACACCAACAGGATACACCTTATCAACCGTGCCAATGGTACGGTTTTCGTCTTTTACAAGCAAATATTCGGGCGCGTCAAAAACCGTAAGGAATTTGTGACTGTTAACCACTTTTTCCCCTTCCCTGCCTATTATAAGGCCGCCCCGCTCTGTTTGTTCCAGTTGGTCTATTTTTAGCAAATGAGAAAGAAGTGCGCGATAATCCTCTTGGGGAATGCGGCTAAAGCTGCCAAGGGAAAGTATGGCCTGGGCCAAGGCGGCAGGAGAGAGTTCGCCGCAGCTTTTGAGGTAGCTCATAGTTTGGTGGTACAGTAAGTTGTACGGATGGTACAGGGGTGGTATTGGCTCTATCCAATGTTCCCGGGTATACAACTCGATTATGGCAATCATGCGGATAAATTCCCAGTTGATAAGTGCCAGGCTGTCGTCTGTGTTTACGCGGATGCTCTCCACAAATGTGAACAGCAGCTGGGGAACTTGCCCTCGCCGCCCGCATCGGCCAAGCCGCTGGGCAAAGCTTGCCACACTAATTGGCGCGCCTACTTGTATGGCCTGGTCAAGAGAACCTATGTCTATGCCAAGTTCCAGCGTAACCGTGGCACCTGTAACTATTTTTTCGTCGTCGGCCTTCATTTCGTCTTCCGTAGACTCACGAAGCATGGCGGCTACGTTGCCGTGATGGACGCGATAAACGTCCGGGGCCTTGTTTTGTATTGCAATTTCCCTAAGATTGGCCAGGATAAATTCCGTTTCTTCCCGGCTGTTGGTAAACAGGATTGTCTTTTTGTCCAAGGTCATTTTGAAAAGGTACTCGAAATGTTCCCGGTCCCCAATTTCGCCGTTAATGGCCACGTTTACAATGTTGCCGCTGCCGTCACGTTCTTCTAAGTCGCGGGTGTCTGCGTAATTTACAAAACGCTCTATGTGCAGACGAATTCGTTTTTTGCCTTCCGGCGTAACCGGCGCAGCGCATTTCCGCAATGTGCCCGTGTTTAGCCATTGCTGCGCAAGGGTCACATCCCCCAGCGTGGCAGAAAGACCAACGCGACGGGGTACAACACCGGTTAGCTGCTGCAGCCGTTCCAGCACACAAAGAAGCTGCACGCCCCGCGCGTCCCGCATAAAGTGGTGTACCTCGTCAATTATTACATACCGCAAGTCCGAAAACATGTTAAGACACGCGCCCCGCTTGCCGGAAACAAGGCTTTCCAGAGATTCCGGCGTAATCTGCAAAATGCCTTCCGGGTTTTTGACAAGTTTATGCTTCTTTGTTTGTGACGCGTCCCCATGCCAACGGGTTACAGGAATGTGGGCGTCCATAAGAAGATGCTCTAACCGCTTAAACTGGTCATTTATAAGGGCTTTTAGGGGCGAAATATAAATTATCCCCACTGATGTGGACGGGTTTTCGTACAGTTGCGTAAGTATTGGCAGAAAAGCCGCTTCCGTTTTGCCGGAGGCGGTGCCAGAGGAAAGAAGCAAGTTATCGTCTGTATCAAAAATTGCTTCCGCAGCGGCAACCTGTATGCCGCGGAGTTCTTCCCATTTATTTTGGTAAATGTAATCTTGTATGAATGGGGCGTAGCGGTTAAAAACATCCATGTGTTCACGTCCTTTGGGGG
>JGI20163J15578_10000248_pt1 | contig 22431 bp, 19 predicted proteins | sample TergutCu122P1_FD_15578 | JGI IMG/M metagenome (IMG submission 15578)
CCGACGGGGATCCCGGAGGTGGGGGTCCCGGAGGCGGGGGCTCCGGAGGCGGGGGTTCCGGAGGTGGAGGTTCCGGAGGCGGAGGTTCCGGAGGTGGGGGCTCCGGTGGTGGAGGCTCCGGCAAAACGAGATGACCTTCACATGGGAGAATGTGCCCACAAATGAGACATATTTCTATGGTAGGTAAGTAGTAGTGATGTTCACCTCCGCCATGGTGTTCTTCGTCAAACTCGATATGATTTCTCTCTATGGGTAACAACGGAGGTAAATCATTTGGATTCGGAGTATTGAATTGTCTAGCCGGAAGATTTTCATGAATTGGTGCCATTACCATTCTGAAAATGTGAGCAGCGGGATTACCTGTGGTACGCATTTGTGCGGGAGTATCGAACCCTGTCCAGACTGCGGCTACATAATATGGCGTAAATCCGACAAACCAACGGTCTCTATTATCGGTAGAAGTACCGGTTTTACCCGCAGTCGGCATACCGCCACCAAGATTTGCAGCACCTCCGGTGCCTGCTACAACAGCGTCAACAAGCATACTCGTCATAAAGTCTGCAGTACCTCTGCCTATTGCATCAATATGCTGAGGAGTATTGTTAATCAGTATATTTCCGTTTGCGTCATAAACTCTGGAATATGTGCGTAATACACTTCTTTGACCGCCGTTGGGAAACATAGTGAAAGCGTCGGCCATTTCACGCGTAGTTGCGCCGAATGTAAGCTGTCCTGCGGCAAGAGGTGCGTAATCTTCATCGGCAGGGTCGAGATCAAAACCAAGTACATCTCGCATAAATTGGAATGAACGTGGTACTGTAAGTTCATCTACAATAACAGCAGCAGTCGTGTTGATTGAGGCGGCAAGAGCTCGACGAGCGGTAACTTCACCACTGTAACTGCGNTTAGCATTCCTTGGCAACCAATTAGTTCCGGCTAATTCAATATACGGACTATCAAGATATATTGTTTCAGGCCTGAGTATCCCCANATCCATGGCAGGAGCAAAAGCTGATATTGGTTTAATTGCTGAACCGGGAGGTCTACGAGTCTGTGTGGCACGATTCAGTAATAGATTTCTGGTTTTAGGACCGGTTCCGCCGGACATGGCTCTAATTTCGCCTGTGTATGGGTCGGCTATGACAATGCTTGATTGCAAAGGCAGTGTTGAGCCTGTGACTACCGGCAAAGCGTCTCGATTTTCGTAAACATTGTCAACGATTGCTTGCATTTCCAGATTGATGGTAGAGATTATTCTAAGTCCGCCGGTGTAAACAAGTCGCCTGGCTACTTGAGTACTATGACCTGCTTCGACCAAATCATTAATAACATCGTGAATGATTGCTTCTTCAAACCAAGTATATATAACCTGCTCAAAGATTTCATCGTCACCGCGCTGGAAATTAAGTGGTGCATTTTTGTACCGTATTAAATCTGCTTCACTTTCAATGTATCCCAACGCGTACATTCTATTAAGTATTATTACTTGACGCTCTTTATTTGCCTCTCTGTTTGAGTAAGGGCTAAATCTTGAAGGATTGTTTGTGATACCAACAATAGCGGCACTTTCATACAAAGTCAGTTCGGAAACTTCCTTTCCGAAGTAATGGTGTGCAGCTGCGCCAATTCCGTGACAACCATGTCCGAAATACACAAGATTCAAATAGAGTTCAAGAATCTCCTCTTTTGTGTGTTGTCGCTCGTATTCAAGGGCTCTGAAGATTTCTTGAAGTTTTCTTTGAACTGTTACATCGTCTTCATGAGTGAGGTTTTTAATTAATTGCTGAGTTATGGTTGAACCGCCGAATGTATCACGCATACTCAAAAACATATTCATGAAAGCGCCGGAAGTGCGATACCAATCGACACCGTTATGTTCCCAAAATCTGTGGTCTTCAATAGCAACCAACGCATCAATAAGATGCTGAGGGATTTCATCAAAATCAACCCATCTGCGATATTCAACGCTTTGTATGGTGACTAATTCTATTTCTTCACCGGTCTCAGGGTCAACAGAATAGATGACACTTGATTTACTCATGGTAAAATCTTGCGGATTTACCGTAAGTCCGGTAGCTATGTTTGTTTGGAGATATATTAAAAATATGCACATGAAAACTGCAGCTGTTGTTATCGCAATGAGCGCCACAGTCGCAACAGCTTTGAGTGCTAAAAAGAACACATCGCTAACTACCCAAGCGCCGTTTTTAGCAACATTTTTTGCAATTCTTCTTGCTTTTGGTGACATAACGAACCTCAAAATCAATCTAAAATATATAGATAAAACTATGTTATTGTACCACATATTAACTATTTTTACCACATAAAAAATATAAATTTTATTTAATTACAATAATCTTTGCGATAGTCTTGCTTTTTTTTCTTAAATAAGTTATTATTTACAGTGTGAACTTTGTGCAATAAAATAATAAGTAATGTGCTTACCTAATCATCTTTTAGGAGTGTGAAGTTGTTATGAGTGAAGAATATGGAAGCGATTTTTTAATAATCACTGATGACGAAGGAAATGAATTTGAACTCGAGCACCTGGATACAGCTGAAATAAATAACCAAATATACATGGCGTTTCTTCCTGCGGACATGGATGAAGAAGATGAGGATTTCGGCGTTGTTATTCTCAAAGTCGAGAGTGAAAATGATGAAGATATTTTAGTTAATGTCGAGGATGATGAAGAGCTTAATGCAGTTTTTGAGTACTTTATGAATCGCTTCATGGAAGATGACGAAGAAACATAAATGTTTATCCCTGCTTTGTTTGTGATAGACTCTTTTAAACCCACATTTCTTATAAGGGACACCGGACTCTCACAGTGAATTGCAGGCCTCCCAAGCTGTGCTTTATGTCGGTTTGGATGTTGGGAGCAGAGAAGCTGTGAGGAGGTAACCCACCTGCCCATAGGTGCAGGTTATAAACGGGTCTACACGGTACGGCGGGGATATAGTAAAATAATTATAAAAAAAAATAAACATCAAAAGGATTGACAGATTAATTATGAGTGACCTATTTGACATTAAACCCGGTTCGAAGACCAATATTAAAGTTAACAAAAAAGCTGAAAAAGCCGCTAAAAAAGAATCTGCAACTAAAGAACAAATCAAAGAGAGAAGAAAAACCAAAATTATTTCAATATCTGTGATTTCCGTTTTGTTGCTGGCATTTATTGGCGCACTGATTATTAATTCCAATTTCATAAGACGGGAAATTCCAGTAATAACCATAAATAATGTAGGATTTTCTGCTGCTGAATTTGACTATTACTATATTTCTGTATATATGGATTATCGTCGTANGATAGAACATGAAATGCCGGAAAGTGTACACTATATGTTGCCTCAAAGGCATATTCCGCTGGGACAGCAAGTGAACCCGATGACAGGCGAATATTGGGATGCGTATTTCATTGAATTGACGATTGAAGCGATGTCAGATATAGCACAGCGTTATACCAGAGCTCGAGCTTCCGGATTTGTGTTGCCTGATGATGCTCGTGAAGAGATGGAAGCTGAAATTGAGTGGCAGTATCAGTTGGCAGAGTGGAACCACCACGATTCACTAGATTCTTTTCTAAGAACGATTCACGGTCCGTCTATGAATAAAGCTACCTTTGTGAGAATTACTGAAATGGAAACAATAGCTTCTGCGTATGAGCAAAGTAAAATTCCGGAGTTTACTTTTACGCAAGAAGAAATTGATGAGTATTATAATGAAAACAGAAGAGATCTTGATGTTTACACTATGAGGCTTTTTTCAATTCAATCCGGAGTTGATGATGCGCTCATGACTGAAGATATGCCACCGGAAGAAGCGTTAGAAATTACTCAAAGAGCATTAGAAGAAGCTAAAGCACAAGCGGAAGAAATTGTTTCTGCGATTGAAACTGAAGAAGACTTTATCGCTATGTCGATTGAACATAATCAGTTTGGATTTACAGACCCCGATTTTTCACTCCAAACCAGTCAAGGTGAATTTTTATCGGAGAGTTTGTTGGAGTGGCTCAGCAACGCAAATCGCCAATATGGTGATGTAGCATCAATTGTCGATGAATCGGATGTTGTTCAGATTATTTATTTCATCGATCGCGATGATAACAGCTACTTACTCACCAATTTCCGTCAGCTTCTCTTTATGAGGGATCCTATGATGATATTATCTCCTGAAAATTTTCCGGATGAGGCGGATTATTTGGCTGAGTTTGATAATTTAGATAGTATAGCTTATGCGCATGCAAGGGACTTTGAAGGAATGTTTATTGAACTCGGAGCAAATGAAGCTGCTATAGATCGATTAGTTTCGGATCATGAGTACATGAACCTTGATGGCAATCTATACTCCAATATTGCGAAGCTGCAAATTGAAGCAACAAGTCAAGATAGAATCTCGACCATGCAAGTTGTGCCTGAAATAGAAGCATGGCTTTTCGATCCGACAAGACAAATCGGTGATTTTGAACTTATACGCACTGAGGCCTTTGGTTTTCATTTGCTATACTTTACGGGATTCGGAGAACGTTTTTCAAACGTCATAGCTGATAACCGTTTGAATGAAAGAGAAACACGTCTGGCTCACGAAGCGTGGCTTGAAACACTTGATCCTGTAAGTTATTCAAAAAGTGGGCTTTTCTCAATCTTAACAAATATTGAAAGCTTTATGTAGACAATTGACAATGTACAATTGACAATTAGCCAAATTGCACATGCCTACCCTTATTGTCATATCATGCGATTTCATAAATTATAATGCACCTGCTGAAATTAGATTTTTGCCTAATTTTTTGAGGTGCATTTAAGATTTAATTAATATCCCACAATTGTCAATGTACGCTGCACAGTGCTTTTAGTCGAAGAGTAATGATTCAACAGCAGGTTGAAGTAATTCTTTATAGCGATCGACCAAAGATTCAGGGGTTAAATTTGGTTTCAGATTCAACCGCTTCAGTATGAGCTTGTATTCATCATCCGGAAGCGCAGCTATTTTTCCCGCAGCATGAGCAAAAACCATATCAATCATTTCTTGTCTCGTTGAGTCAAGTTTTTTCTGAGCTTCCTTTGCTGCAAGCTCACCTAATTGAATCAGTCGTTGTTCAGCTTCATTTGTGGCGTTGCCAATAAATTTCCAATATTCATCTTGTTCTTTTTGCGAATATTTTTCACGGATAGCATCGCATTCTATAACAGCATTCTTTGCGATATCTTCGCATTCTTGCTGAGATTTTTTTTCTATGTAAGTTAGTATTTTTTTAAGATTGTACATAATTATATTCCCTCGAATGTTAGCTTGAACTTTCGTCTTCGTCAGTGATATTGGCAATTTCTTCGGTCTCGATTTCAATTTTTTCTGCTTCGATTGAGGTTGTATCTTCGTCTGTACTTTCAAGCACTTCTTCAGAAAAGTTTTTTTCTTTACGCAGAGGAGAAAAAAGTTCTCTACGGTTTGAGTAAAAGCGATAAAGAAATTTTGGTCGAGCAAGAATGATTGGAGCATTTTTAAGTTCTTCGGAAGTTGGAGTATCTATTTCCCAAGCACAGTTGTATTTTGAAATCATTGTGATGAGAGCTACTTCCGATTTTGCGGAAATCCAACCTGTTAGATAAAGGGTGCTTTCAGTTGCTAAAAGTGAAAGTGAGTCATAGTTTGCACCATATTCTGTAATATCAATAACCTCTGTTTTTATTTGCGGGTCCGGATTTTCATCATCTGCTTGAATTGTAAGTTCGAAAATATCCATGATTTCAAGAGAAATTAAGTCATTAATTATATCATTAAATTCGTCTCTTGCGAAAAGGAGGTTAGTTTTTTTTATTTTTTTACCGACCATTAACCATTCACAATCCTTTCAATAATATAATCAGATGCTTTATCAAACAATCTTTCCGCGCGTGCACGGTGCATTGCTTGACGGTTGGCAGTTCTCGATGCTAAAACTTTGGCTTCGTCAGTAGCTTTTTGATCAGTGGCTCTTAGTAAATAAACAGCTTCAGTTTCAGCACGTTCCAATGTTTTCTCTATTGATTTTTTACCGGCGACTTCAACTTCATCAACTGCTAGTTGAGCTTTTTTGAGCATTTCAAGTTTTTCTTGCCTAGCGTCATCTTCAGCAGCAACTACTTGCTTTAGGGCTTCTAAAGACATAATTATCCTCCAGAATATCATATTTATGTTGATGTAAATGAAATATTATAGTAAGATACTGTACGAAAGTTATAAATTGCGGAGGGAATATGGAGAAGAAAAGAAAGAGAAGATGGGGAGATAGATCTGATGGCAGGCGTTTGAGGTCGCTAGATCCTATTAATGCGATAATGCCTTTTATACTCAAAACCAGAACAAGCTCAAGTAATAACTTTTCGGATTCTATTGAAATTTCAGAAGCTGAGAGATTTTTAAGAAAGAAAAGAACGGAAGGCTATCCGGGTTTGGGATATTTACATCTTTTTATTGCGGCGTATATCCGCGTTTCGTCACAGTATCCGGGTGTAAATAGATTCATTTCCGGTCAAAGAGTTTTTGCCAGAAATAATATTGAATTTGTTATGGTTGTCAAAAAAGGAATGAGCATTGATGCCCCCGAAACTTCAATTAAAGTGGCCTTTAATCCGCGAGATACGGTCATTGATGTGTATGATAGGCTTAATATTGAAATAAAGAAAGCCAGAGAAGAGAGGGAATCGAATGCCGCATTAACTATCGCCAGAACATTTTTGAAGCTTCCGAGAATATTACTTAAATTTGCTATATTTTTGTTAGAGGTTATGGATTATTTTGGATTTATGCCAAAGTCAATAATTAATGCTAGTCCGTTTCATGGCTCAATCTTTGTCACAGATCTCGGCTCCATAGGCTTGCCACCGGTTTATCATCATTTGTATGATTTTGGGAATATGCCTGTTTTCATCGCACTTGGAGTGAAAAGAAAAGTAAATGAACTAACTGCGACAGGTGAAGTGAGGCAACGCAGGTACATAGACTACAAAGTAGTTATGGATGAACGTATTTGTGATGGATTTTATTTTTCTCAAGCTACAAAAGTGTTCAAGAATCTGGTTTGCAGACCACATCTTCTGATGACGCCACCTGAAACAGTTGTTGAAGATATAGATTAAGCCTTGGCTATGTCACAGGGTAATTCTCTGTGTAGCAAGCGTCGCAAAAAGCGCATGTTGAATCCGGTGCAATTTTTACCAGATTCGATACACTTAGAAAACCGAGACTGTCGGCACCTGTTATCTTGAGCATTTCTTCCGATGTGTATTTGTTGGCGAATAGTTTTTCTTTTGACGTGAAGTCAGTTCCATAATTGCATGTGCTTATGCATTTGGGAGCGGATGAGAGCATGTGGATTTCTTTTGCTCCGCAATCTCGCAGTAATTTTACAGTTCTTACAACAGTGACTCCGTTGACAATAGAGTCATCTATGATAATAACTCTTTTCCCGTTGATTATAGTTTTCAGCGGGTTTAGCTTTATTTTAACCGCTTCTTCGCGGTCAACTTGTTTAGGTGCGATGAATGTGCGCCCTATGTAACGATTTTTGATAAATCCATCATTATAGGGAATTCCTGTTTCAAGCGAGTATCCTTTTGCCGCAGGAAGACCGGAATCAGGTACACCTATAACGACATCTGCATCAATCGGGTATTCGCGTGCTAAATAACGCCCTGCAAGGATTCTGGCATCGTACACACTCTGTCCATCAATCACACTGTCATTACGAGCGATGTACAGATGTTCAAAGATACATAAGCTGGTATCATTTGTACAATTTTCGAGATTGCTATAGAGTACGCCATCGTACACCCAAACTATTTCACCGGGTCTTACATCACGAACAAAAGTCGCGTCAATACTGTCAAGCGCACAGGATTCAGATGCGAAATATATTATGTCTCCTTTGCGTCCAATGCATAAGGGTCGAAAACCGTGCGGGTCACGAGCGGCAATAAGTTTTTGTGACGTCATAACAACCAGAGAATAGGCACCTTTGAGATGTTTCATGGCTTCGTTTACAGCAGTCTCAGCACTATCACATTTTAGTCTTGCTTGTGCGATGACATATGCAATAACTTCGGAATCTGTCGTAGTATGGAACACCGCACCTTTGTATTCATATTCACTTTTGAGCTCAGCACCATTAATTAAAGCACCGTTATGAGCGACTGCGAGCGAGCCTTTGGCATATTTTAGCGCTAAAGGTTGCGTGTTGTCCTTGAGTGATTTACCGGAGGCGGTATAAAGGACATGACCGATTGCCATAGTTCCACCAAGTTCATCGAGAATCGTCTCTGTAAACACATCGCTGACAAGCCCTTTTCCTTTATGGCAGGTTAATTCTAAGTCGTTTATGGTTGCAATGCCACAGGCTTCTTCGCCGCGATGCTGAAGGGCATTCAAACCATAATACACACTTTGTGCGCAATTTCCGGTTTTATCATATATGCCAAATACGCCGCATTCTTCATGTATACTCAATTTATTAGTCGTCCTTTAATAGTTTGTTTAGTTCGCTCATAAAGGTATTGATGTCCCTGAATTGACGGTAAACGGAAGCGAAGCGAACATAAGCGACCTCGTCAAGTGTTTTGAGTCCGTTCATAACCATTTCGCCGACCTCAGTTGAGCTAATTTCACGCTCAAGAGAATTTTGGAGTTCCATTTCGATGTCATCAGCGACATGTTGGATATCGGCAAGCGGGACGGGGCGTTTTTCGCATGCTCGTAACATTCCGTTGATTAGTTTCTGCTTGTCAAATGTCTGTCTGCTGCCGTCTTTTTTGACGACAATGGTTGGCAAGCGTTCTATTATTTCATATGTGGTGAAACGCTTCTGACAACTGAGGCATTCGCGTCTTCGGCGAATTGTTGCGCCTTCTTCGGCAGGGCGCGAATCTACGACTTTACTTTCCGCATAAATACAAAATGGACATTTCATAGCAAAACCCTCCATATTTTCAACTCATAGTGGTCAGTATATCATAAGATACTACATTTTGTATATAGTAAAATGAAAAATTAAGAAGAAATTGTTTCTTAAAAGTGGTAAAAAGTTCTTGCAAAAGGTTAAAGTGTGGTGTATTATGTAATAAATTTCGTGCATTTTGCTTGAAGCTTATGTCAAAAATCAGATAAAATTGAAAATTTTTATTTATGCGAATTAATAAGGATGTGTTGATGTTGCGTAAGTTTGCGATGCTTTTTGTAATGATTGGTGTAGCAGTGCTGTTTGTATTATTCGTTGATGATACAAGAATTGAGGGAGTTCAACTTCCTGAGGAAAACAGTTANCCGATTATGTTAAATNAAGCCCGNNATACGGAAAATATTGATGAATACTTACATCAGGAGCCGTTTTCTGTTTCACATATTGCATATATGGCAGAAAATAGCAATTTATATAGTTCTGAAGCAGAAAATAGAGTTGTTTTGATGAACCGGGATTTGCCTGAGTTAACGAATTTTCGATATCTTTCATCATCAACAGAAAACGAGAGCGAAAGCCGAGAGTTGATAACTGAAATATTAAGCGAGGTTTCTTATGAAGGAATTTCATCCGAGTTGGAAGTGCCTTTGTGGAGGACACTGCCATATTTGATATACGTTTCATTAGACAGCTTTACCATAGCTATATTGGGACTGGATGAAAATGGGTATCACACAGAGTTATTGCATACATGGCATACTGCTTATGGTCGAACAAATGCGCAAACACGTCCGGGTACATATGAAATTCTTTCAAAATCTACATGGATTTCGTGGGGTAACGGCTGGTTTTCACCTTATGGGAGCAGATATGTAGGTGGTCTCTGGTTTCATGGGCCGCTTTATAGAGGAAGAAATCTTAACGGAATGAGAGCAAGCTCATTTAACCAGATTGGCACTCGCGCTACATCCGGTTGCTTTCGTACCAGTACAAATGCTGCTTCATGGATTTATCACAATGCACCCATAGGCACACGTGTGATAGTAGCTAATGATTCATTCTTTACTTCACCGGTCCCGGATAGGATTCCTCAAGGACAAACATTTGACCCTACATATCCATTATATATTACGCCGAGAGTTGATACCTCGGAAATTTATATCTCGGAAATTGATTATGCAATTAATGGAAGATGTGGTTAAATGCAACTAATTTTTTAATAACAGAAATGGACTAATGACAATGAATTATGTTAACAATACTCACAATTATTTGGAAGTAACATTGGTATGAGAACATTTTTAGCTATTATGAGAATATTTTTAGCTGTCTTGGGATTTGCTTTTGTAATAGTGACAGGTTTTATTATACGTGATATTATTGGTTTGGTTTCATCGAACTCTAATGCTGCTCCGCTAGTGCCTGATAATACAGCAACTGAAGATATTGAGTCAAATGGCTCAATAAATATATCCGGGGAATCAGATGATTTTCCGTTTGAATCGAATCATCCGATTGATTTTGAAGAGTTAGATGATGTGATGGAAGATGATCTTGAGCCGATTTATGTTTCTCATTTACCTCAAATAACCGGACTTGAACGTGATGAGGAAGGCATATTGATCGGATCGATAGTATTCGATGAACCCGAATATTTTAAAAGTGCTGTTGCTGTTCTAAATGTTCGCTCAGAACCCAATACTGATTCGCAAATTGTTACAACAATAAGTTTAGGGCAAGTTGTTGAGGCAAGTGAAGTTGTTGAAGGATGGTACAGTGTTACTGTAATTCCGACTATGGTTAACGGGTTTGTCCGTAGTGACTTTCTTCTTAGAAATGATGACTCAGTTAGATATTTAGCGCTACCGCACACAGAAAATATCGAACATAGAGGAACGACTTATGAGGTGACATTAGTTGATGTTAGAACTATCATTCCGGATATTGAGTACTACATCATCTTCGCAACACCCAATAATTTTACCGGCAGGGCATTGTACTCAAGAGATGTTCCTCTCCTGCAATTGGGGACTGCGGAAAAGTTAAGAGAAGCACAAGAGATATTTGCGCAGGATGGTTACAGGATAAGGCTGTATGATGCGTATCGACCTATCAGTGTATCCGGGATACTTTTTGATATCGTTCAAGATAGAAGATATGTAGCACCCGCGGGAGCATCTGTCCATAATAGAGCTGCTGCTGTTGATATTACATTAATTGACAGATACGGCAATGAACTTGTAATGCCTTCACCAATGCATACTTTTGATGAAACGTCTCACAGGAATTCTCGTGCAATGAGCGATGAAGCCAGAGCAAACATGGATTTTTTAACATCGGTTATGGTTCAAGTCGGATTCACAACGATAAGTACGGAATGGTGGCACTTTAATGATAGTAATGCAAGCAGATATCCGCCTATGGAAATAAATTTTAGAGATTTAAGATTTTTTGCGGTAGAAGTTAATAACTAATTTTTAATTATCATGTTATGATTGGGGTGTTCGTTATTAAAAAAAGAGTTTTACGTTTTTCGGTTTTATTCTGCTTTATTATTTCCCTTTTTGCAATCTCTGCCTGTGATACAGGTAGAGATATAACCGAGCTTGCAGACCTGCCTCAAGCGTCACAGCAAAGCCAAAGCATGATGGAGCAGACTGATGAAGAAGAAAGCGTTTACAGCAATGTATACACTGCTGACGATGATGACAGCGCAGTAACAGAAGATATTGTTGACGACAACGTTGTACCGCTATCATTAGAGTATGATTTGGGAATAAGAATAAATGACGAGTGGTTTCCAATCCGGCATGATGTACGGGATCTCTTAGCTGCTATTGATGGAAACTATGTTTTATCTACAGCGCCAAGTTGCGTCTTTGAAGGGTTGGATAAAGAGTTTGATTTTGGAACGGTATTAGTATCTACAAACCCAAATCATGATGCTTCAAGAGACATTTGGTTTAGTATTTTCATAACGTGTGAAGATTTCCCGACTGCAAGAGGGATAAGAGTGGGAAGCACCTTAGAAGATGTCAAAGCTGCCTATGGAATGCGTTATTTTTGGGAAGGACATAGAGTTATTACCTATTCAATTTCGGGTGTACAGGGCGATATTTCAAGTCCTTGTATTCAGTTCACAATAGAAGACGGTGTTGTTACAGCTATTGAAATTTATTACCCCACCAATGTTTGATTTTCTTAGTTAGGGGAGAGGGAACTGAGCTCCATCGCCCCTAAATGCTGAAGGTTTTCAGTAAAGTATTGCAGTTTGATTCGGTCTTAGAATTTACTTTATAAAAAGGGGCATACAGTGTTATTTTCATCAACCGTTTTTCTTTTTATATTTTTACCTATTGTATGGCTGGTAAACAGGTATTTACCGCGTTTCGTCAGTAATATTTTCTTATGCATTGTAAGTCTGATATTCTATGCGTGGGGAGAGCCGGTTTATGTTTTAATGCTCATTTTTGTAGTTGTGATGAACTACATATTAACAAAAGGGTTTGAGCAATCCAAACATAAAAAGGCACGTCTTGCTGCCGGAGTCACAATAAATATATCAACTCTGCTTGTTTTCAAATATACCGATTTTGCTTTGGAAACAGTCAATTTGCTGCCCGGTGTAGAGCTTCCTTTGCCGGGTATTTTGCTGCCTATCGGAATATCGTTTTTTATATTTCAAGCTACCAGCTATCTCATTGACGTATACCGCGGAACCAGTAAACCGCAACAATCATTCATAAAGCTGTTATTATACATTTCTTTCTTCCCGCAATTAATGGCGGGACCCATTATTTACTATCATGATATACAGCAACAGATTGATGAGAGAGTTGTTACTTCATCTAATACAGCGCTGGGAATACGTCGCTTTATAATTGGATTGGCGAAAAAGATGTTGATTGCTGATACACTGGCAGTTGCTGTGGACGCCATTTTCGCTCTTGAAACAACATATCTTACAATGCCAATNGCATGGATTGGAGCAGTTGCGTACATATTACAATTGTATTTTGATTTTAGTGGATACTCAGANATGGCAATTGGTTTNGGGCGGATGTTTGGATTCAAATACAAAGAAAACTTCAACTATCCGTATATCGCCCCNACTATTCAAGATTTTTGGAGGCGCTGGCATATAAGCTTGAGCGGATGGTTTAAAGAGTACGTTTATATTCCGTTAGGCGGAAATCGCAGAGGCGATTTGCGTACGGTCCTTAATAAAATGACAGTGTTTTTTCTCACCGGATTATGGCATGGTGCGCAGTGGACATTTGTTGTTTGGGGACTTTTTCATGGTGCGCTTTTATTGTTTGAGCAATATTTCAAACCAATGCAGCGCCTCACTAAAAAGACAATGTGGATTGGGCATATTTATACGCTCTTGATGGTGACATTTGCGTTTGCTCTTTTCCGTAGCGAAAGTTTTGAACAGGCCATGGCATTTTGGAGGAATATGGTTGCAGGTGGCTCCGGACTTGGTATGCAAGCGCGTTTGATTACTCCGATGTTTATAGCGGCTGTATGTGCAGGAGTAGTAGGCTCTCTGCCATGGATTCATTTTGTCAAGCGGAAAATTGAAGGCAAAAAATATGAAAATATTCTTGTAGTAGCGAGTTATGCAGGTTCAATCGTTTTGTTGTTGTTATGTATGTTATCTCTTGCGGCAGAAACATATAACCCGTTCATATATTTTCGTTTTTAAGGAAAAAACATTATGAATAAAATCGGATCAATTATATTTTGCGTAATTTTCTTTGTGCTGATATCACTGCCTTTGGCATTTATGCCTTTGACAGGTTATCAGCTTACGGAAAATCGTCTCCCTACGCCTTTGCCTGAGCTTTTTACNGATGAAGGCATAAATTTAGCCTTGCCTGTTGAGTTTGGCGAATACTTTATGGATCGCTTTGCGGGAAGGGTGCGGATGGTAGATGCTTACAGCCGTATCATTGGCGGGTTATTCGGTGTTTCTGCTAACGATAGAGTAATAATTGGTCAGGACAACTGGTTGTTTTTTACTGAAACTGTGGGTGATTTTGACGGTACGGCAGCTCTCAGTGAAGCTGATATGGATAAACTTGTTCGATATCTTCTGCATCTGCAATACGAAGCCGAAGCAAGAGGACAGGTTTTTATTGTTGCAGTTGCGCCGAATAAAAATACTGTATACGGAAGATATATGCCTGCGAGATATTATAGAACTGACCAACCGACTAACCTTGACAGGTTATTATCGGTCGAAGAACTTAATATTTTAGATTTGCACGAAGTGCTACTCTCCGTAAATGAAAGGGTGTACTTCAAGACAGACACACATTGGAATGCGTTAGGGGCGCGTTTTGTTGCGCGTGAAATAATGAATGTAATTGAGNAAGAGACCGGAGTTAGTGTCGACATTAATTGGGATGAGTTCGTTTTTGAGATAGAAATGATAACAGGGGATCTTGCGCAAATGTTGTTTCCTGCTAATCCGCCGAGGGAAGCAGATCATGCATTTGCCGATGCCCGGCAGAATTTTGAAACTATAGGCAGATTCCGCACCCTGGATGATATGCATATCACAACAGAATCAGACGGAGCTCCGCTCAGAATTGCGATGTATCGTGATTCTTTTGCCGAGTTTTTTATNCATTATTTTTCAAATGCTTTCAGCAATGCCTATTATACACGTCAAACTCCGCCGGATATGACCAGAGCTGAATTTTTAGAGGCTGATGTTATTGTATTTCAAATTGCGGAACGGCGCATTCCTGAACTTTTGAGTTTTCTTGATTATATCCCTGCTGCGCAAGTTGCGGAAGAAGATATAATTGAAGATCGAGTTTATAACGAAAACTGGAAAATCGCAATTGTAACAAATTCATTGGAGCACGACGAAATAGGATTCCGCAGTGCTCAAGATATGGTCTTAAAATATGGTGAAGATAGAATTATCCACGAAGTTTTACCGGTAAACATGGACGTACATGACAATCTTTTAGTTGCAGTTCTGGGAAATATTGTTGCTGACCCCAATGTAGAAGCTGTTGTCATCAATTCGGCGATAGGTAATGTCTACTACGCTGCCATTGATCGCGTCCGGGAATTACGCGGCGATGATGTGTTTATTGTGGTTGCGTCACCGGATGAAGAAGCTCCTGAGCGAATTGCAGCCAGAGCCGATTTGATTTTGGCACCAAATTATTCCCATATAGGCATACAGATAGCCGAGCACGCATATCAAAAAGGTGCCGGAACGATTGTTCATTATTCGTTTGAAAGACACCTCAGGGATCCGTCAATAGCCCTTCGACGCGAGAGCATCGAGAGAAGAGCTCAAGAACTTGGATTGAATTTTGTTGATGTAGAAATTCCGGATCCTCAAGAAAGAGGCGCGCCTGTGCCTATGGTGTATATTGCGCACAATGTGCCAAGAAAAGTCGCTGAATTTGGAGTAGATACTGCATTTTTTGTAACCAGTTGTGTTGCTCAAGGTTCGTTGCAAGAGGCTGTTGCCGAAGCGGGCGCGATTTACATGCTTTCGTGCTGTCCGTCTCCTTATGACCGCTTCTCGAATACTTTCAGAGTTACAGACAGAGTTTATACAGGTGTATATATGCAAAACCCTGATGACCCGGATGAAACAATTTCACTCACCGAGCTTCGTGATGTCGCATGTCTAGCCGGTGCAATCAGCGAAGAGGTTGCGCAAAGAAATCTGACAGGAAGATTCTCAACATGGCCTGTGCCCGCAAGCACAATGTGGACTGCCGCCGGGGTTATGTATTCCGTTGAATGGATAAGGGGGAACGCCCCTCAAAATATAGGTGTTATTGATTTTGAGCTTCTTGCTTATCTTGCAGAAACCTATATTGAGTCTTTGTATGGTGAGCACTTTAGCGTATTTTTTGAACATAAGTATTACGAAGGAATCCGATACAGTCAATGGTTTTTGGTTTCTGTAGATTTCCTCACATTCTGAGGACAGAAAATTACCGTCAGATTGCCGAAAATTTTTATTGACAAATGTGGGTATATTTGGTAGTATCTATGGGCGTCCAAAGACAGTAGGTGATTACTGACTTGTCAGTATAGTAAATCCTGCCGAGGGTAGCTGATATTTTGTTAGCTTTGCTCCGCGTCTTTTTGACGGGGGCATTTTTGTACGCAATAAATTCTTGGACTTTTATGTCTGATAAAATGGAGGTGAAATGAGTATATGCCAAGTGCAAAAGTTCTCAGTGAGAAGAAGATAATCGTTGAAGGTTTGACGGAAAAGCTAAAGAGTAAAGCCGGTGTTTTTGTCGATTATTCCGGTATTACTGTAAACGAAGATACTGAACTGCGCGTAAAAATGCGTGACGCAGACGTAGATTATACTGTCGTAAAAAATACGATGATGAAGTTTGCAATAAAAAATGTTGGATTTGATGAACTTGACCCGATTTTTGTAAAAACTACATCGATGGCAGTAAGTAATGGTGACCCGATAGCTCCTGCGAGAATTGTAAAGGAATATGTGGATAAGTTTCCGAATTATTTTGAAATTAAAGCAGGATTTATGGATGGAAAAATCCTTTCTGTCGACGAAGTAAGAGCTATAGCGGACATTCCGCCATTACCCATACTTCAAGCTCAGTTCTTAGGGACAATGCTTGCTCCGATTACAAGTCTTGCTATTGTTCTTAAAGCTATTGCAGAAAAAGATGGTGCTGTTGTCGAGTCTGAAACTGAAGAACCTGCCGCAGAAAAGCCTGTTGAAGCTGCAACAGAGGAGCTTGCTGCAGAAGAAACTTCTTCTGAAGAAAAATCTGAGTAATAATTTTTATTCAACGCAAACTAACTGTAAAAAATCAATTTTTAATTAATAATGGAGGTAAATATTATAATGGCTAGTGATAAACTAAGTAAATTAATCGATGAGATTAAAGCTCTGACAGTAATTGAGCTTTCTGAATTAGTAAAAGCTTTAGAAGAGGAGTTTGGTGTTTCTGCTGCTGCTATGGCTGCTCCGGCTGCCGGTGGTGGGGCTGCTGCTGCCTCTGCAGAGGAGAAAACAGACTTTGATGTCGTTATGACAAGCTTCGGAGCAGAGAAAATCAAAGTTATCAAGGAAGTTCGCGCTATTACAGGTCTTGGTCTTGCTGAAGCAAAAGCTTTAGTCGAGGGCGTTCCTGCAAACATTAAGCAAGGCGTTAGCAAAGATGAAGCTGACGAGCTTAGTGCACAGCTTTCTGCTGTCGGCGCAACTATTGAAATTAAATAATCAAATTTTAATTGAATATCTTTTAGGGGCTGTTGCAAAATAAATGCAATAGTCCCTAAATTTTTAATTGCTGCTTATCAACAGTCAAATAAATATATTGTTATTTGCTGACAAATGCGTTATATTAGTTATATTATCGATAGAAGGAATATCGGGAGAGTGTTGTTGTATGCCGAATGTTTTTGAGTGTGTTATTAGTGAAATTAATAAACTGAATAAATCAACATATGAATTTGTCGTTGTTAATAAAGACTTATCTAAGCAAGCATTGGCGGGGCAATTTCTTCACATTAAATGCGGAGATAAGCGTGTTTTACGCCGTCCGATTAGCATTTCTGATGTAAATGGTGATAAGACTAACTTTGTTGTTGAGATAAAAGGTGAAGGGACTAAGTGGCTTTGTGAAAGAAGCTTGGGCGAAGTGCTTGATGTAATCGGACCCTTGGGTAATGGGTTTAAATTGCCTAAAGGTAAGGTGCTTGTAGTTGGTGGTGGTGTTGGAGTTCCTCCGTTACTATTTTCGGCAAAATCAGCATGGGACAGTGCTACAGCGATATTAGGGTTTCGCAATAAAGGTAGTATGATGTTATTGGATGAGTTTAATGACGTTTGTGATGAAGTATATGTTACTACCGATGATGGCAGTTTCGGCACTCGTGGTATGGTAATTGAGCCTTTGAAGATGTTATTAAATGAGGGTAGTTACTGCGAAGTTTTAACATGCGGGCCAAGAGCTATGATGAAATCGGTTGCCGAGCTTTGTCTTGAACACGATATTCCATGTCAGGTGTCAATGGAAGAACGCATGGGTTGCGGTGTTGGTGCTTGCTATGTTTGTGCTTGCAAGACATTGAAAGACGGTGCTGAATATATGAGCCGAGTGTGTATTGACGGCCCGGTATTAAATGCACAAGATGTTGTTTGGTGATTCGGAGAGGCAGTAATCCAAACATCTTCAATTATTTCTTGTGCTTTGGGATAATTGAAGACATAATTCATATATGTAATATTTGCGCATTATGTGATGTGCATTCAAATTTGGGAGTGTTGAAATGGTGAGTTTAGCAACAGAGTTTGCAGGGGTGAAGTTCAAAAACCCTATTGTAACTGCTTCAGGGACGTTTGGTTTTGGTCGAGAATATGGAGAGTTCTATGACCTTTCCGAGCTTGGCGGAATATGCGTTTCAGGTATTACCGTTTCTGAGAGGCTGGGCAATGCTCCGCCGCGAATTGCTGAAACACCCATGGGAATGCTCAACAGTGTTGGTTTGCAAAACCCGGGGGTGGATGCGTTTATTCGTGAAGAACTGCCATTTTTGCGCAAATTTGATACAGTAATTATTGCAAATGTATCCGGAAATACTGCGGAGGAATATATTAAAATGACCGAGAAGCTAAGTGATGCTAAAGTTGATATTATTGAAATCAACGTGTCGTGTCCAAACGTGAAAGAAGGCGGAATGCAATTTGGCGTTTGCGAAAAAAATGTTTTTGCAATTACGAAAGAAGTGAAAAAACGCTCCCTGGTTCCTGTGATGATTAAACTAACTCCGAACGTTACAAATATTGCGGAAATTGCAAAAGCGGCAGAGGACGGTGGAGCTGACGCTGTGTCTTTAATCAACACTGTTTTGGGTATGCGGATTGATATAAATACACGAAAACCCATTCTCAGCAACAATGTTGGCGGGTTGTCGGGTCCTGCGATACTTCCTATTGCGGTTAGAATGGTTTGGCAAGTTGCCGGGGCGGTCAATATTCCAATTATGGGCATGGGCGGAGTGACGAAATACACCGATGTTATTGAAATGATGCTGGCAGGTGCGGGGCTTATCGGTATTGGAACAGCGAACTTTATTGACCCGTACATTCCGGTGAAAATTATCGAGCAGTTGAAAAAATATTGTGAGAGTAATAATGTTAATAACATAAATGAAATTGTAGGAAAGGTACAACTAAATTGACTAAAGTATATCTAATCAGACATGCAGAATCAGAGGGGAATTCATATAGACGCGCACATGGGCATTTTAATGGACAAATTACTAAAATGGGACATGTGCAAATTGCGCATTTGAGACAGCGTTTTGACGGTGAAAAAATAAATCACATTTACTCAAGTGATTTGGATAGGACTGTCACAACAGCAAAGGCACTGAGCGAGCCTCGCAACTTGAAGATCAACAAAACTCCAATGCTTCGCGAGGTTAAGATGGGTATTTGGGAAGATATATCATGGGGTGATATAGAAAAAAGTGAGCCGGAAATGAGTAAACTTTTCGGAAATGATCCTGCAAAATGGAAAACTGAAAATAGTGAGACATATGAGCAAGTTAAACTGCGAATGGCACAATGCATAAATGATATTTGTGAAAAACATAGCGGAGAATCCGTTGCAGTCTTTTCGCATGGTTTTGCGATTAGAGCGTTTTTGTGCAATCTATTGGGCGTTGAGTCGCATGAAACGCACAAGGTGCCGTATTGTGATAATACGGCGGTAACACTTTTGATATATGATGATGGCAAGTTGTCTGTTGAGTATGAAGGCGACAACTCACATCTTACCGATGAAATAAGCACTTTTGCCAGACAAACATGGTGGCGTGAAAAGGGTGAAAAAGTCAAAGAGAATCTAAGATATGAAGAACTAAAGACGAATAAAGGACCGAAAAATGTCAGTCACATATTCGGTGAAATAACGAAGGAACTCCATTTTGCTATAGTTTATGTTGCATTTTTGGATGATGAGCCTGTTGGCTTTTTCGGGCTTGATGCAATAGATGAAGATATTGGTTGGATGCCGCACTATTATATTAAGCCGGAATATGAACGAAGGAATTTCTTAGACCAATTTATAGGCCAGGCAATATTTGCACTTAGAAAATTACCAAAGAAAGTAATGCAGGTGCGTATACCGTCCAATAGCAAAGACGCAAAAGCAACATTTTTACAAAACGGCTTTAATGTTGTGAGCGAAGACGTTTTTGTTTTGTTAGAAAAAGAAATATTATGATTATAACTGACTTTTTGCCAATCTCACGAGACGATATGATTGAGCGTGGTTGGTACTACTATGATTTCCTTTTGGTTACAGGCGATGCTTATGTCGATCACCCCAGTTTTGGTGCTGCTGTAATTGGTAGAGTTCTTGAGGCGGAGGGCTACAGGGTTGCAATGCTTGCGCAACCGAAATATAAAGATGTTTCGGCGTTTACGGATATGGGAAAACCAAGATACGGAGCGCTGGTGACCGCCGGAAATTTGGATTCTATGGTTGCACATTACACAGCAGCGAAAAAACAAAGAAGCGAGGATTTTTACTCTCCCGATAAAAAATCCGGACGACGACCTGATAGAGCTGTAATTGTGTATTGTAATCTTTTACGCGAAGCTTTTCCGGATTTGCCAATCATTATTGGTGGTTTGGAAGCGTCACTTCGGCGTTTTGCTCATTATGATTATTGGGATAATGTGGTTCGTCGTTCGGTTTTGTTCGATTCAAATGCCGATTTTTTGGTGTATGGCATGGGTGAGTCGGCGATTATTGAATTAGCACGTAGAATTGCATCAAAAGAGAATATAAAAACTGTAACAGATGTTCGAGGTACGGCGTTTATTGCCGATGATTCATCTGTTTGCGATTTTGAATCAGTGGAATGTTCTTCGTTTGAAGAAGTTTCTAAAAGCAAGAGAGCATATGCGAAAGCGGCGTTATTGCAATTTGAGGAACATGAATATGTTCGAGGTAGGGCAGTGGTTCAAAAATGTGCTGATAAGTTTCTTATTGTCAATCCGATGGCAGAGCCGTTGACCACATCAGAGTTAGATAGAGTGTATGGATTGCCGTTCACACGAGAAGTCCATCCGATTTATATGAAATTCGGCGATGTGCCTGCGATTGATGAGGTGCGTTTTTCGGTGATTCACAATAGAGGTTGCTTTGGTAGTTGCAATTTTTGTGCGCTTGCATTTCATCAGGGCAGGACAGTTACTTCGCGCAGTCATGAGTCAGTAATAAATGAAGTGAAAAAGTTCNCTACGCACCNTGAGTTCAAGGGGTATGTTCATGATATTGGAGGACCTACTGCGAATTTCAGACAACCATCGTGTAAACNGCAAACTTCAAAAGGTGTGTGTGCGAATAAGCGTTGCTTAGCTCCTTCGCCATGCTCNAATTTGATTGTTGATCATTCGGATTATTTGTCACTTTTAAGAAAAGTTGCTGATATACCCGGAGTTAAGAAAGTATTTGTTCGTTCGGGAATCAGATTTGATTATCTTATGCTCGATAAAAATGGTGAGTTTTTTGCAGAACTTGTCAAAAATCATATTTCGGGTCAGCTTAAAGTTGCGCCGGAACATTGTGTTGACAAAGTTCTTTATTATATGGGTAAACCCCGAAATGATATTTTTGAAAAGTTTTTAGAGAAGTACAAGAGGTTGAATGCGCGATTTAATAAAAAGCAATTTACAGTGATGTACTTGATTTCTTCACATCCGGGTTGTAGGCTTGAAGATGCTATTTCGCTTGCTGAGTATCTCAACTCGACAGGTCGCCAACCTGAACAGGTTCAAGATTTTTATCCAACACCGGGTACGCTTTCGACTTGCATGTTTTACACAGGGTATGATCCCGGAACGATGGAACCTATGTTTGTGCCGAGAACGCCACAACAAAAGACTGCTCAGAGGGCACTATTGCAGTGGAAAAAGCCTCAAAACAGAAATGTTGTCGCTCGCTTATTGCGAGATGCAGGCAGAGGTGACCTCATTGGATATGACAAAAAATGTCTAATTCGACCATATGGACCATATAATAATTCTAAAAATGGCAAAAAGTACAAAAAAGTAGGAAAACAAAAAAAATTTGATTGAAATAATGCTTGCTATTACCCCTATTTTCGGTGTATCAATCTCGACTTTGACACATCATACCTACAAAAGGTGTCCGCAAATGTTGCTACGCAACGAATTGCGGACATTTTAATTTGATAAAAAGATGTAGTAAAAAATGCTAAATTTTAGTTGCGGCAATATTTTTTTTAATTTCTGCTCGAGTTAGTCGAAGCATTGAAAAATCAATATCAAAAGCTTTGCTTAGGGCATCTGCAACATCACTCTGATGGTCAAAGAGATACAGGTTACCGCCTTCATGCGAACAGGATATTTTATTCATGGTTTCTGTCAGATCTTCAACTGAAAACTCATGCCCTGTCTTTTTCTGAATTAAGCGTATAATCACAA
>JGI20163J15578_10000249_pt1 | contig 22372 bp, 21 predicted proteins | sample TergutCu122P1_FD_15578 | JGI IMG/M metagenome (IMG submission 15578)
AACTCGTTCAGCGCAAACTTCAACAGGTGCTGATATAAATACAGCCATATCTAATAAAGGATGAAACAAATGGCGATCACTAAATATAGTTCCAGCTAAAACAAAATTGGGATACTTTTTTATATCGCTCATCAAACTGTTTGCTCTTTCTTCTTGTGAGCAGGTGATAGTAAATGGTATTGCTGTATCCCACCTCCATAAATAATCGTCAATATCTAAGTATTGAAAATCTAGTCGCTTTGCTAGTTCCTTTCCTAATGTGGTGCTTCCTGCGCCAGACGCACCGAAAATAATAATGCCCATCTACACCTCAATCTCCATCCCATCATATGCAAACTCTATACCATCAAGGCTTTTTTCTATCTCCTTATACTCCTCATAGGATTTGCCCCAAATGTCATCGATATGTGTAACAATAACTTTTTTAATGTTATATTGTTTCTTCAAATTATGTATTTCATCAATTGTAAATATTTCATCTTTTATTGGCACGTCACAAAGTCTCGTGCCATCTTTAAGTATACCGTCATCCGACACCATACCAATTATTAGAATATCAGTGTCTCTATAAACTTCGTTGTCCTTAAATGGTTTTGTATTACAGCAAGCATATACGACTTTTTTATCACCTTCTTCAAGTACATAAAAAGCTATGTCTCCAGTTTTAGCTTCATTATTGACCATGGTAATCTTAATGTTATCAATAGTAATGCTGTCAGCGGATGTCACCTCGATTATTTTTAATATATCCGCATAAAAATCAAGGGTATTTCCCTCTCTTTGGTTAATGCCATCAATTACTTCTGGCAATGCGAAGAATTTAATTGGCTTGGTAACTTCGCCTTTAATCCAATCAAATCTAGACTCCACCACATTTCTTATTCCTCTAACATGGTCTGGATCTTTGTGAGAAATACTTAGATAATCGACATCATAAACCTTCCCTTTGTCACATGCTTGAGCAATGTCCTCAGGAGTATCGATGAGCAGCTTAATATCCACTACATATATACTTGGCTCACATCTTTCAAATAATCCTCTTTTCTCTCTTGCTTCATCACATATCTTGCATTTACAGAAAGGGCTAGGAATCGGATACATTCCACCACTTCCAACTATTTTAAGCTTCAAATCAAATCCTCCTATTTCAAAAAATATATCAAGAATACCTTCGTACTATTTTTATATTTTCGCCCCTATCTTTATAATTTTTATACTTTCATCCTAACTTTTATAATTTTTATACTTTCACCTTCACTTTTATTTTTTTTATACTTATGCTGAGTATAATACTTTTCTCTAAAAAAACAAGTGAGTTCTGGAACCTTGCTTCCTTCCAATACCCACTACTAGTTCAATTACTTATCGCCCATACTTCGCATCATAGGCCAACAACCCAGCAATGGTCTTCCCATCTACTATCTCACCGCTGAATATCTTTTCTTTCAATTCCTCTATGGTATATGCTCTAACATCTATAAACTCATCTGCATCCAGATTCTGTTTAGATGGTACCAGATTCCTAGCAACATAAACCTCTATCTTCTCATTGCAAAATGCAACTGTAGTTCGAAGGGTGATTAGCCATTCTAGGTTTTCGCTTCTATAACCTGTTTCCTCTTCTAGTTCTCTAGTTGCACATTCTTCACCCGGTTCGCCTGCTCTATCTAAGGCTCCTGCTGGTATTTCTATAGTAAAACTATCCAGGGCATTTCGATACTGATGTACCATAATAATTTTGCCGTCATCTCTAACAGGTACTATGGCTGCCGCTCCTATATGATCAATTAAATCCCAGGTTACGATTCTATCACCATCAACTTCAATGGTATCTTGGTAGAAGTCTATTATTGTTCCTCTAAATTTCAGTTCTCGTTTGATACGCTTTATCTTGTCACTCATAAATTTATGTTCTAACCTTTCACTTTAACTTGCGCGTATTGCAGCAGATATAAACTATAAAGCCGCAACAAATCTCTCCAACCTATCCAGCCCCTTCTCGATATCCTCCATAGAAATGGCATAAGACAAACGAATAAAGTTTGGAAAACCAAAATCTTCACAGGGCACCACTGCCATCTCATAATCCTCTAGTAATATTTCTGCCACTCGTTCTGTGGTTTCTATTTCCATTCCGTCGTATGACTTTTTGAGTACTTCTCCAAAATCAATAAATACATAAAAAGCTCCATCAGGTTCCAAAGCATTTAGCAGAGGCACTTTAGATATCCTCTGATACATATATTCCCTACGCTTATCAAACTCCTTAACCATTTCATGTAGTGACTCTTGTGGTCCAACTAAAGCTTCAAGAGCAGCTTTTTGAGCAATTGTGCAGGGGTTAGAGGTTTGATGACTTTGAATCCCTCCCATTAGTTCAGCAATTTCAACACTTGAACCTGTGTAACCTATTCTCCAGCCTGTCATGGAATAGCTTTTAGATACTCCACTGCAGGTTATGGTTCTTTTATATATTTCATCTCCAAGAGATGCAATACTAATATGCTTCGTATCTCCATATACTAGATACTCATAAATCTCATCAGAAATCACATAGAAATCCATTTCTATGGCAACCTCAGCAATACTTAGAAGTTCATCCTTAGAATAAACCATACCTGTGGGATTATTAGGAGAGTTTAAAATTAGAGCCTTTGTCTTATCAGTTACTGCTTCCTTAATCTGCTGGGCTGTAACCTTATAATTGTTTTCCAAAGTTCCAACTACATATACAGGTATACCACCACACAATCTGACTATTTCCGGATATGTCAGCCAATATGGTGATGGTAGAATAACCTCATCTCCAGGATTAAGAATAGCCTGAAAAACATTTGTCAAGGAATGTTTGGCTCCATTACTAACAACTATCTGATTGGGCTTATAATCAATGTCATTACATGCCTTAAACTTATTAGCTATGGCTCTTCTAAGCTCAACAATTCCAGAAGCAGCTGTGTACTTAGTAAACCCACTATTAATGGCTTTAATGGCGGCATCATTTATATTGTCTGGAGTGTTGAAATCAGGCTCACCTGCCCCAAACCCTATTAAATCTACTCCTTTAGCCTTCATTTCATTAGCTTTAGCTGTAATTGCTAAAGTTGATGACGGTTTAACTCCCATTGCTTTTTCTGACAAGGTTAATGGCATTTTTATTCCTCCGAATCTCTACATTACAATAGATGATAGGCCTGATAGATAAGAATATTGTAGTTCTATTTGATCATTCGTTAATATTTCACTAATATTCCACAATTATAATACACTGCCTTTTATATTGCAAGGTAACAAGCTCAAAGATTTAAGCAATTCCGAAGCCCTTAAGCAAGTGCAAAAACGGCGAGAGCAACGTAAAAGGGCTTGCTCAAGGATTATACCCATAGAAAATACATTATGGAGAGATGTCGAAATTGTATTTTCTAGGGTGTAAGCCTTGAATCAAGCCCACTTTAACTATATGGCTAACAAGGTTGTAATCCCCTAAAGCACCGACTCTATCATAACCCAAAGCTCTTCAGCCGTTATCCCCTGAGTACGAATACTTATAACCACATCTCCAAACAAAATCCCAAAATCCATTTCATAGAACTCAGTAGGAATAAAAACATCCCTCATATCAGCACCACCTTCATCATCATATGCCCCTTGGGTAATAAACACTCTTTTCCACTGTCTTGATGCTACAGCCTCAAAAGTAATCTCCTCTGCTAAAAAGACTGGCTCATGAATAGATTCATATGGAGGAAGTTCATGAAACCTTAACCAATCATCCTCCCATTGTACTAAGGGATATAAGCTCAAATCATATCTTTCAGGTTCATTAATAGACACTATTCGATTAAAGTCAAATTCATCTGCCTTTCTAATACTCCAATATATAGTAAGCTCACCCCAAAAGATTTCGTCAAAATCAAAAACAGGTGTATTTATGCTACGCCCCGCCACCCAATTATCATAAACTTCCAGTAGATAATCTAGATCCGATTGGGCTTCCCACCCCAAATCTAACGAATTCCAATGTTGAGTAATAGAGCGATTACCAAAGTAAAATTGAAACGGATAAGGAGCATCAGAAGGAACCAAGTGCCCAAAATCTGGATCAAGTCTTGCTTCTTCCAAGTTCATCCCTTCCGAACGCAACTCTGGAATCACAGGGTCCGAAAGAGATTGCAATCCTTCTGTTCCACCTAAAATTAAGTTGTTGACTATTGTATACATAGTCTCTTTTCCCTCTTCCTCATAAGCTGTAAATTTAACACGAAACAAAATGTCATCAATCTCAAACTCTGCCTGGAAATGCCGCATCATGCTCCATTCGTTTTCAACAATAACTGCTCTAACAAATGTTCCATGTAGATATGTACCTTCTAAATCATCAGGTAGTCCTAAGCTATCATTTGCCCCAAATGCCGGTCCTGATAAGTCAAAGTGTATAGCACCTACTCCTATATGAATCTTAACCTGGGGCCACCACTCTTCGTGTTCTGGCCTATCAATAAATAGAGAAGCCCCTACCTCAATTAAACCCCCATCTCCCTCATAATAGGCATGGGCACTGTGAATATACTCTATGTCAAAATGGGGAAAAACATATTCTAATTGTTCATGGGTTAGCTGGTGGGTAAAATCTGCAGGCATAGGACTTACATTTAAATAGGCATCTTCTTCCATTCTATTGAATATCAAAATTCCAAACTCAGATGGTGCAGAAGTACTCTCCTCCTCGGATGTCTGATACGGATTTACTCCCTGTTCTTCTCTACTACAGCCAATTATAAAAGCAAATATAAACACAAAAATAAACAAATAAATAGGTGCTACTCTTTTTCTTCTCATATAATCTCCAATCCGCCTCAAGGGCATAAATATCTCAAATATATTCAAGTTCCAACATAGATATTCCAGCTGTAGGCATAAAACCATATGCATGTTCCGCCAATCCGTCTCTATAAAATAAAACTATGTCAGGTCGAAATAAATTACAGTTTCCCTATTAACTTTTCTATTTTTTCTTTTTTCTATTTTTCTATTTTCAATAATTTTATTTTACATTTTTCTATTTTCTATTTTCTATTTTTTATTTTCTCTATTTCTATTTCTATTTCCTTAGTTAAACAAGTTATCGATTGGACACAGCCTTAACAAAGGCAATTCGGTTTGAGGCACTTCTCACACACCACAGCGAATGTGTACTAGTACAATCAAAAGTTTGTCTCATTGAAATGTATTTACATTATGGTAATCTTAAAGCATTAAATAACGAAAAAACATGTAGGCTATTGAAGTTGAAAGTACCATCCTAATTTATAGATAATTCGATTATTTCAACTCCAGTTGTACTACAAACTATTTTTAGGAGGAATATTAATGAAAAAGAACAGTAAACGATTTATTACCATTTTACTTGTTGTCTTAATGTTGACAACAGTTATTTCCGCATGCGGAAGTGACGACCCTGATCCAGTAGATCCAACACCTGTTGAGGATGATGAGTCCCTAGATTCTGATGAAAATGATGAGTCAGATGAAAATGGAGAAGTAACTCTTGGTCGTGATCCTTTTGTACCACCGCCACTAATAACTGAATTACCACGAGAAGAAACCTTATATTTTGCAGGCTTTAATTGGAGTGCTCCCCATGGATGGAACCCATTTTCTAACGATATGAACAACCCTCTTGTTCATGAAGAAGTGGCACGTGGGGCCAGAATCACCATGTTCGAAACACCCTATATGTTTAATGCTCTTACTGGCGAGCTGATTCCTTTATTAGCTGACGGCCCATATAGTTGGAATGAAGACATGACCCAATTGACCTATCGCATTAGACCAGAGGCCTTTTGGAGTGATGGTACTAAAATCACCGCTCACGATGCTGCTTTTACATTCCAAGCTGGAGTGGACTATGGTGCCTCCGGAGGTGTAGCATTTGGAGCATTCATTGATAGAATAGAGGCTCTTGACGATGAAACTGTTGTTATTCATTCTGCCCTAACAGATGATGGACAACCTGTTAACCCTTTAATGATTCTTACATTTTTAGGTCAAAATTATATTTTCCAAAAGGCTTGGTTACAAGATCTTATTGAGCGTAACAATGGAGACTTTGCAGAAATCACCTTAGATCCAGGTGAAGATGTAGTGTGGTCAGGTCCTTATGCGCCATTTTTCTTCAATGATGAAATAGTAGTTATAGTTAGAGATGATGGGTATTGGGGACAGCATCCCAATATGTGGGGGACTCTGCCTGCACCTAAGTATATAGCTCACATAATTGTTGAAGATAATGCTGCTGCTGATGCCTTGTTTGTTGCTGGAGCAATAGACATGAGCCAAAGCTTTATCGCTAATGTAGAAAACCTTTGGTTAGAGCAAGGGTTGCCAGTTTCGACATTTATAGATGAGCCACCTTTTGGTATGGCACTAAGTATACCTACAGCTTTCTTCAATATGAACAGCACTTCTCCAGGAATTGATAATCCTGCTGTTCGTAGAGCAATTGCAATAGCAGTAGATTATGATTTAATCATTGCAAATGCAATTACCAATCAAAGTCCTACTTTCCACGAAGTTCCTCGTTCTTTAATGAATCCAACACCTGGAGAACAAGCTATGTTTAACCATGAAGATGTAGCACACCTACAATGGGTTGGTAATCAAATTGATGAGGCCAATGAAATTTTGGACGAGGCAGGCATCGAAAGAGGTGCTGATGGTTGGCGCCAAATTGATGGTGAAAGGCTATCATATATTGCATCCGTTCCTTATGGATGGAGTGACTGGGAAGCAGCTATGGAAATTGTTGCTGCTGCTGGTGAGTTAATTGGAATTGAAATAAGCACTGACTTTGTTGACTGGGGCGTATATTCAGGCATTGTTACTTCAGGCCACCACACTGATTTTGACATCTTTATGATGTGGACAGATGACGCATCACCTTCACAACCATGGGGACGAATCCGTCACCTTATGAGTTCTGAATTTGTGGGTGTAGAAGGTAACTGGTCTGGTAACTGGGGCCACTTTGCTAATGATCGAGTAGACGAATTACTTGCAATGATTCCACTAGAGTCTGATGAAGCAATTATTAGAGAGCTTTATACGGAACTTGTATATATTTACTTAAGCGAAATTCCTTCCTTTGCACTTATGTATCGTCCAGCTCAATTCCACACTGTAAATGAATCAGTTTGGACTGGATTTACTGAGTACGGTGATGGTCGCAATGTACCTCCCCTTAATGCAGTAAATGGCTTTGCTATTGCAGATTTATTTAATATTAGACTTGTAAACCCATAAAATATGTTGGGGGCCATCTCTTGGCCCCCTCTATACTAGGCATGTAGATTTCAGCATGCTTAGACGCACTGGGACGAGATTTGCATCAGCCTTACAACACTTTCTTGGCAATGCAATTCACACAATCAATTTTGTATTCTCTGCCATCCAACTGAAACATAGAAATAATATTAAGGAGGCATCTGCAAATGGAGAAACTCCACACTAATACAGAAGAATCCAATGATTCTTCCAAAAGTAGTTTTAAGGAATGCGTTAAGAAAATTAGGCGAAGCGGCTATTTTAAGTATTATCGAAAGAGAACCCTTTGGTTTCTTATTACATTGGTTGCCGCTGTAATATTAAACTTTATCCTACCAAGGCTGATGCCTGGAGATCCTCTTGCAGCTATTATGGCAAGAGCCGCCCAAAACATTCAAGATGCTGATGCTCTTAGAGATATGTACGAACACTACATGGTACAGTTTGGGCTAGATCGACCTTTGCATGAACAATTCTTCCTCTATATTAGCAATATTCTTAGAGGAGATTTTGGACTGTCTTTTTCCCGTTTTCCAAGACCTGTTTCGGAGATTATCTTTTCTGCCCTCCCATGGACCATTGGCCTGCAATTACCAGCCATATTAGTAGGATGGATTTTTGGTAATATCCTTGGAGCTTTAGCGGCATATCTGCGTAAGGGATTTGATAAGGTATTGCTTCCTGCCGCCCTTTTCATTGGAGGTATTCCGGCATTTGGAATGGCAATTATTTTGTTAACGGTATTTGCCATAAACCTGGAATGGTTTCCAGTTGCTGGGGGATACGAAATTGGAATGCTACCACATTTAAGTTGGCGTTTTGTTGCATCTATAATCTATCATCACCAATTGCCCTTTTGGTCCATTGTACTAATTTCCATTGGAGGTCAAGCTATTGGAATGCGCTCCATGTCTATTTATGAACTTAATGCTGATTATGTAAAGTATAGTCGTTATTTAGGTATAAAGGACCGTAAAATCGTAGGTTATGTCTTTAGAAATGCCATGTTACCTCAGGTTACAGGTCTGGCACTTTCTCTAGGCACTATGATGGGAGGAGCTTTAGTTGCGGAGATTATTTTTGGCTATCCTGGACTTGGCACTGCCCTACTTCGAGCTATTCGAGAGGGGGATTACCCCCTTATCTCAGCTGCCACTTTAATTATAACTATTATGGTGCTTACAGCAGTGTTCCTTTTAGAAATAATCTATGGCTTCATTGACCCTCGGGTTAAAGCAGCACAGTATGAATAGGGGGTGAGGTAATGCGACATCAATATAAGCAACTTCTTAGGTCTGGTAACTTTATGACTGGATTTATCATATTAATTTCCATGTTACTATTTGTATTTATCTATCCAATTGTAGTGCCAGGAAACCCACTGCAGATGATTGGCTTTAATTCCTTTATTCCTCCAGGTACCTATGTGTCTTTATATGACAGTGTTGATGAATCTTTATCCGTTTATACACTAAGAATTCCTGGAGCAGAAGAGGCAAGAATTGACAACTTATTACCAGAGGACAGCAGACTGTCCATGAAAAATTGGCTAATTACAGCTGGTATCCCTGAAAATGAAATTGACATGACCAACACAGCCTCTATTTTAGAGTTGTGGTGGGAGCATTACGATCCTGAACAACGACTAGAGGGGATGACTCTAGCAGATCATCGTTATTATCAACGTTTAAATAGCAATGTAGATGGTATTTTCGATATTGAAGATATCCATATTTATTCCATTGATTTAGAAACTGGTGAATATGCTTTTCGTTCTGCCATTAGCGACACCGATTACGTTAGGCTTGCAGAAGTTGTTAATGTAGTGCGACTGCCTCTAGGAACAGACAATTTCGGACGTGACATGCTAAAACAACTTGTAGCCGCCATTACCACCTCTCTAAAAATAGGTTTAATTGCTGGCTCTATTGCTACATTAATCGGCTTGACATTAGGTTTACTTGCAGGTTATGTAGGAGGCATTGTGGACGAGATAATAATGTTCTTTTCTAATTTGTTTACGGTAATACCTGGGTTTATTATCCTTATTTTAATTGCTTATAGTATAGGTCCAGCAGGGCGAAGCGTAACAGCTGTTGGAGTTGTAATTGGAATCACGGCTTGGGTGTGGACAACCCGTTCTATTCGCTCGCAAGTACTATCACTACGACACCGTGACCATGTAAATTTAAGCAAGTTGAGTGGTCATTCTCTGCCAAGAATATTGGTAAAGGATATTCTGCCTTACATTGTCTCCTATGTTGTGATGGCTTTTATTCTTCAGGTATCTACTGCCATTTTAGCAGAGGCGGGGCTTTCTATGCTTGGACTAGGACCTAGAACTACAGATGTTCCTACCCTTGGAATTATGATGAATTGGGCAATGACTTACTCAGCTCATTTAACTGGGGCTTGGTGGGCATTATACCCAGTGCTAATTGTCATTGCATTGATTTCATTTTCTCTCAACCTAATTAACACTGGATTGGATCAAGTATTTAATCCTCAACTAAGGAGTTAACCAAAAGTCAACAAGTTGACAGTCATCCATGGAATTGAATGTTAGCAGTTAAATCTTCATGGAGTCCCCTTTCGCTACGGTTAAATGCGGAGGACTTGGTTTGATTGTTAAATCTGTAGGGAAAAAGTTGGTCCCAGTAATGGGTATTCAATCATCCGCTGAGATATAGGAGAACATATGGCTAAAACAATACTTGAGGTCAATGACCTTTCAACAAAATATATAACCAGATTTCGTGAAGATGTTTATGCAGTAGATAAGGTGTCCTTTAAGGTTGAAGAAGGACGCACTCTTGGAATCGCTGGAGAATCAGGGTGTGGAAAATCCACCCTTGCCCTTAGCTTAATGGGATACTACTTCCCTCCTCTTCATTATGTAGGGGGCGAGATTATAATCGATGGTCGCAATATATCTGGCTTAAGTCCTGATTATGTAAGGAAAAACATTTTAGGCTCGGAAATAGCCTATATCCCTCAAGCAGCCATGAATGCTTTAAATCCTACTAGGAAAATCATCAAATTCATCGAAGATGTCATGTATGCACATGATAGCAAACTTACCAAAAGAGAAATATATGATTTGGCTAGGGAGCGATTTGAACTCCTTAATCTGGCTTCTGAGGTTCTTGACAAATATGCAGTAGAACTTTCAGGAGGTATGAAGCAAAGAACAGTTATTGCCATCTCGACTATATTATCTCCTAAAGTTTTGATTGCAGATGAGCCCTCCTCTGCTTTAGATGTTAGCAGTCAAAAGGTGGTTATCAAAATGCTCCATGATTTAATGGACTTGGGTTTAATTAAATCCATGATATTTATAACTCATGAACTGCCACTTCTATACAATGTAACAGACGATGTTATGGTTATGTACGCGGGACAACTTGTGGAAAAGGGCACAGTAGACCAGATGATTTTTGACCCCATTCATCCTTATTCTAAGGGTCTAATAGGCTCTATTCTCGTGCCAGAGGAAGGGGCTAGGGATGTAAAACTTACTGCTATTCCTGGCACACCCCCTAATTTAAAAGACAGATTAACTGGATGCCGTTTTGAAAGACGCTGTAAGTATGCATCCAATCACTGTAAGGTTTTGGAGGTGGGCTACACTGAGTTTGGTAAAGGACGTAGTATCCGTTGTCTTTTATCAGAAGGTGAACTTAGAACTATTTATGCCAAGGAAAAAGATATCAAAGGGGGTGATACCTTGTGAGTGAAGCAACTAGAGAGATATGTTTAAGCGGGAAAGGCATTACTAAAGTATTTGGGTTTGGCTCCAGAAAAACCGTTGCAGTAAACCAAGTTGACTTTGAATTCCACACTGGTGAGTTAGTATCCATTGTAGGGGAGTCAGGCAGTGGTAAGACCACTTTAATTAAAATGCTCCTTGGATTAACCTCTGTTACTGAAGGTGACATTTATTTCATGGGTCAAAAAAGAGATATAAGCTCTGGTCGAAAAAAACGGGAGTATTGGAAAGGTATTCAAGCTATTTTCCAAGATCCTTTCTCTTCTTTTAATATGTTTAACAAAATTGACAGGGTTTTGCTAGATTGTATTCACATGCGTGGTGGAAAAAAATTGCCAAAAGAAAAGAAAATCCAAATGATGCGAGAGGCTTGTAGTTTTGTGAATCTAAAATATGACGAAATGACTAATAAATACCCCTTCGAATTATCAGGGGGGCAGATGCAACGACTGATGATTGCTAGGATTTTTTTATTAAGACCTAAAATATTGCTAGCTGATGAGCCTACATCGATGATTGATGCTTGCTCTCGTTCTACAATCTTAGAAATGTTATTGAAACTTAGAGATGAAATTAACATGATGATTATTTTCATCACTCATGACATGGGCCTTGCATATTATGTGTCTGACACCGTATATATCATGGAAAAGGGTAAGTTCGTGGAGCATGGACCAGCAGACGAAGTGGTTCTAAAACCAAAAGCAGAGTACACAAAGAAGCTACTAATGGATGTACCTAAAATCCATGAACCCTGGGACTTTAGGAAAAGAAGAGCTCTATGACTCAATATTATCCATCATACTTAGTATGGTTTCATAGATAGCATCCAAAGCAACTATTAAATGCTCTGCAGTTATTTTGGATATAGCTAACCTTACACTATTGTCATAGTGTTCTTTGAAGTAAAACGCTCCTTGAGTTGAAGTGATAAATATCTGCTTCTTCTGCAATTTCGAAATAAGGACATTAACATTAATGTCTGGATGTAACCTTAGGGAAAAGTAATATCCTGACTCTGCTCCAATGAGAGTTACATACCTTGGATCCCACCCGGATACGGTTTCCTTAACTATTCTTAACTTTTTGCTAATTAAGCTGGTAATCTGGGCATAGTGTTTTTCGTATATTCCAGTTTTTAAATATACCTCGTATGCCGCTTGGGATATTAAACTTGGCATAAAATATGAATAGTAATACGCTTCATGAGCTAGCTCCTCAAAGGTACTATGAAATTCTTTTGGAATCAAGGCTATTCCAATTCGCAGTAGCGGAAGCACTTTACTCATACTCCGAAGATGAATGCAATTTTTCTGATTGGAAAAATAGTAAATGGGTACATATTTAGGCAGTTTATGAGCACTACCAAAATAGTCATCCTCAACAATATAGACATCATATTTTAAAGCTAGTTCCATGATGTGCCTTCGTTGATGATTGGATAACTTTGTTCCCAGAGGATTGTGATTTCTGGGGATTACGTAGAAAAATTTAATATCTTCATTTTTAAAATAAGCCTCTAATTGCTTTAGATCAAGGCCATTTTCATCTCTTTTAATAGTGAGAACCCTTGCATCAGTTTGCTTAAGATAAGTTATGTAATGTTGGGAGCTTGGTGACTCCACCAAAATGGTTTTCTTTCCATTTGGAAATGGGCTGTGGGTAAGGTGAGTCATTATCTGGGTTATCCCCTGGGTTAGATATATATTTTCGCTTTTGGCATGAACATCTTCCATGGCCAGGAACTTATGCAAAATAGAATTTAAAGAAGGGGTACCTCTTATAGATATATTTAAGGAATAAGTAGAGTACATATCCGCCGCAATATGCAAGCAGTGGTGGGTATCCATTGTGGAAAAGGAACCTACAACTGGATTTCCGTCATCTAGATGAAGTCCTTCTCGGTAGTCTTCCTCTCTCATTAAATTGTCAGCCATATAGTATCCACTTTGGGGTTTAGAATAAATCACATGTTGAGAACGCAATTCTTCATAAGCTTTAAGGACTGTACCCTTGCTACAGTTGTACTCCTTGCTCATAGCTAATAAAGATGGCAATCGTTCTCCAGCTTTAAACTTTTTACTTACTATACCGTCCTTTATATCAAGGCATATTTGTTCATATATTTTCATTTGTTTTATCCTTTCGATTTACAAATGGTTAGTATGTGATATGTAGAAAACTTTATCTAAGTATATAATTTTGTGAGCAATCATGCAAACTTTTTGAGTAGGTGACGGAACACTGCGACAAAAATTGCTTAAGTTATATTGAAGCAATATATGATAGTGGATTAAATACTTCTGAAATTACCTTGTTTAACAGGTATTTATGCACAAAACGCAGCCTCCTTTTTTATTAATTACGCCGAAATTTGCATTCTTTTCCTGAATTGCGAAAAAATATTTGAAAAAGAGTTGAAATATCCTAAAAATAGTGGTACATTATGGTTAGTAAGTAATGTTTACTAACTTTGATAATAGCAAAGAGGATAATACAAATGACATCACTTAAAATACCCGCCAGGATGTGCTATAGAAGCGAGATTATCGAAACTCTTCTTCTTGAAGGAGATATGTCCAGAGCTAATCTAGCTAAAAAGCTAAAGATTTCTAAACCAGCAATTGCCGACAATGTGGAACAGCTAATTGAAGAAGAATTGGTTTTTGAAATTGGAGAAGGTACTTCCTCGCCAAAGGGAGGCCGAAGGCCTAGGCTACTTCGCTTTAACAGAAGGTACCGTGGCATTGTTGTTATTTGTCTAAGTGGACAACACCCAATAATTGCCATTGGTGATTTAGGAGGAGACATCTTAGCAGAAACTAAGTTACCTGTTAGCTCATTAAGTAACAAGCAGCAAAAGTTTGATTTGTTAATTACCTCCATCGGCAAGCTTATAGAAGATGCTGATAACATAGAGATAGGAGCAATCGTAATTACATCTCCAGGACTCTTCTCTTCCGATAACAAGCTTATCTATGCTCATAAGCAACATGAATGGGTAGATGCTCAGTTATGGGATGACTTCACTAAGTATTTTGATGTTCCAGTAATTATCAAAAATGACATGAGCGCCGCTGCCCTTGGCGAATTCACCCTCGGCAACGGACTTGGTTGTACCGATGTGGTTTATGTAAGCTGCGGAAGCGGTTTAGGAGCTGGAATTATCATTGGTGGCAAGTTATACGAAGGCAAAAACTATGCCGCTGGAGAGATATCATTTTTAACCAATCGTGAACTTATTAAAAATGGCGAATCTATTGAAGATCGAATAACTTCCAGCGCTATTTTAAAAAGAATTGACAAAGATATTAAAGCAAACAAAGCTTCTAATCATGTGTTAGACCTTCATAAGAAAAAGGGCTGTATCGATTTTGAAGATATTATTGCTTTGGTAAATATAAATGATTCCTACACAACTGATCTAATTATAGGCCTTGCTGAGGATTTAGGAATTGCACTAGTTAATATTAGCACAGTTTTAGATGTTGAGAGAATTGTACTTGGAGGCGACTTTTTGGCTTTCTTTGAAACACTTAAGTCTCCAATATCAAGTATCTTAACGGAGCTGCTACCCTTCCCGCCCCAATTCGTCCCAAGTGCTCTAGGAAATAAAGTGGCAATATTTGGTGGATTAATTTTTGGACGGGGTATATTACTTCAAGAATTAAACTACACACCTCTCTAAAGGTGAACCGAACAAAACGTAAGGAGGTAACAACTATGATTAATGTAATGTTTGTATGTTCCGCTGGTATGTCAACTAGCTTATTGGTGGAAAAAGTAAAAAAAGAAGCTGCCGCTAATGGAGTGGAATTAAATATCTACGCTGTAAGCGACGCAGAAGCAAAAAAGGATTTGGCACAAGCAGAAGTTCTATTATTAGGCCCACAAGTTCGTTTCTTAGAAGCTCCTTTTAGAAAAAGCCTAGAAGGAACCAATGTGAAATTGGATGTAATCGAAATGAGAACTTACGGGTTAATGGATGGAAAGAAAGTATTCCAACAAATAATGGATTTATTGAAATAGAGATGAGGTGGACGCCATGGCAATGGACGAAAAAATGGTAGAGATTGCAATGGAATTAATTGTGGGAGCAGGCAGTGCCAGAAGCTACGCAATGGATGCAATCCGTCTAGCAAAAGAAGGAAGTTTTGAAGAAGCAAAAGAAGCTCTTGATACTGCTGAGTCTGAGTTGGTCTCTGCTCACCATATTCAAACCGATTTAATCCAAAGAACCGCAAGGGGCGAGGATATTGAAGTAAATTTATTGATGGTTCATGCCCAGGATCACTTAATGACAGGAATGTTAGCTAAAGATATGGCAAGAGAAATCGTCGAGCTACATGAAAAACTAGCAAAATGCGAAAGTAATTTTTCGTAAGCACGCCACGGCGTACTTGAATATTGATATTTATCTCGAGGGAAGGAAATCATCCATACATTTACCTCCTCCTGCCCTCTCACATAGTTTATATCGGAAGTTCTTTGCATGTTATGACAAACTTTTGGTTATCTAAGAGCATGCAAAGAAGCTTCCGATAAGGTGTATTTGAATAATGGGGAAAGAAAACACATGAACATAAAAAAAATTATTTTCAACGCTGACGATTATGGCCTTACAAAAGGCATTAACTTAGGCATTATTGACTCCCATAAAAATGGACCTGTTGCTTCAGCGACAATTATGGCTAATGGAGCTGCCTTTGATCATGGAGTTATCTTGGCAAAGGAAAATCCAGGTTTAAAAATAGGGATTCACCTAAACTTAACCTCAGGCAAAAGCTTGGGTGGCGTATATAAAACTTTAACAGACACAGAAGGTAATTTCCTGTCTTTAGCCGAGATAACCAAAAGAGCTAATGAAGGGACTTTGAATATTGATGAGATTGAAACTGAATACACAGCCCAAGTACAAAAGGTGCTGGATGCAGGCCTATCTCCTGTACATTTTGATTCACATCATCATACTCACCATCTTCCAGGGGTATTTGATGCCTTCTTAAATGTAGCAAAAGCATTTGAAATCAAAAAGGTACGGATGTATGACAAGCAGATGCTAGAAGCAAAGGGCGTGGACATTTACACAACTGATGGTTTTGCAGATGGGTTTTATGGAGATGGTGTCACCATTGAAAACCTCAAAAAAATAATAACAGATTTTGATGGGGAATCTCTTGAAATCATGTTACACCCTGCATATGTAGATAGCCGCCTTTACAAAACCAGCTCTTATAGTATTCAACGAACTTTCGAACTTGAAATACTAACCAGTAAAGAGTTAAAGGATTTTCTAAGTGACAATACAAACTACCAGGTGTGTTCATTTTCAACATTGTAGTATTCTAGTACTCAACATGTTGCGCCAAAACAGACTTAGACTAGTTTCTTGCTCGCCACCTGTAGAGATGGGCGTCATCTCACACTGTAAAACAGAGTTTGTTGTAATGGAAAACAGTTTGCAAAATAAAACATTAACATAATTCTTCAGATTAGGAGCGTGAAAAATGAATGGAATAAAAATTGTTACAATTGGTGGAGGCTCAAGCTACACTCCCGAACTTATTGAAGGGTTCATAAATCGCTATGACTCTCTTCCTATTAGGGAACTTTGGCTAGTGGATATTGAGGAAGGCCGGGAAAAGTTAGAAATTGTTGGATCCTTGGCAAAGCGGATGGTAGAAAAAGCTGGCTTACCAATAAAGGTAGTGCTTTCTTTTGACAGATGCGAAGCTTTACCCGGAGCTGATTTTGTAACCACACAACTAAGAGTTGGCCAATTAGCCGCCAGAGAAATTGACGAGTCTATTCCTCTAAAACATGGAATGTTAGGGCAAGAAACTAACGGAGCTGGAGGGATGTTTAATGGCTTAAGAGCCATTCCAGTTATATTGGATATTGCCAAGGATATTGCCAAACTATGTCCTGATGCTTGGATGATTAACTTTAGTAATCCAGCGGGAATGGTTACAGAAGCTTTACTTCGCTACGGTGCAACTAAAAAGGTTATCGGTCTATGTAATGTTCCCATTGGCGTAGAAAATCAAATCGCTAATATTTTAGGTGTTGATAAAAGTAGAATCTGGGTTAAGTTTGCAGGACTGAATCATATGTCTTATGGCTTACAACTCTTTTTAGATGGGGAAGACATAACCGAAAAAGCCTTAGACACCTTTGCAACTGCTACTTTAGAAGGAATGAAAAATATCGAACTGATTCCATACGAACCCGAATTCATCAAGGCCTTAGGAGTCATTCCCTCTTTCTATCACAGCTATTATTATAAGCAAAGTAATCAATTAGAAAAGGAGTTGAAAAATTACAAAGAAGGTAATCTTCGCTCTCAAGTTGTTCGAAGATTGGAAAGTGGCTTATTTGAACTGTACAAAGATGAAAACCTAAAAGATAAACCTAAACAATTAGAAGGCCGAGGCGGTGCTCATTATTCTGATGCTGCTTGTGACTTAATTGACTCAATTTATAACGATAAAAAGGATATTCATACTGTTATTACTAAAAACAATGGAGCTATTTATGGTTTACCTCTTGATAGTTCAGTAGAAATTAGTTCTATTATAACTAAAGATGGGCCTATTCCGTTATCAGTTGGAGAGCTGCCTATTCAAGTAAACGGCTTAATCCAACAAATGAAATCATTTGAGGCATTAACTGTAGAAGCGGCTGTAGAGGGATGTGTTGATAAAGCGATTCTGGCCTTAGCTATCAATCCTTTAACACCATCAGATACCGTCGCAAAAGAAGTTGTACTTGAAATGATTGAAGCGCAAAAGAAATGGCTGCCAAACTTTAAATAGATTTCACGAAAACAATACCTGCGCTTCTATACAAGATTAGATGGCCCAAAAGTCAGCATTATGATCTAGATGGCGCATAACCACATATGAAAGTCTATCTGCTTTTTATTCCTAAAAATTAAAAGCAGGGAGTTTCAGATATATTAAACACTTTTATGTCTTAGGAGGAAAAAAGAATGACTGCTGTACAAAATTTTATGGAGAGACATTTTGTTCCCATGGCAGCGAAGCTTGGATCTATGAAGCTTCTAATCGCTATGCGTGATTCATTTGTTTCAACCATGCCAGCTGCTATGGCTGGTTCTCTAGCCGTTATGATAAACGCGATGATTCGTGACTTGCCTGGTCAATTTATTGATGGGTATGATCCGTCTTCCATTCCGGTAATCGCTCAGATCATAAGTATAAACGGCTTTATGTGGCAAGGTACACTTGCTATTATTGGGATTATCTTCGCGTTTTCGTGGGGCTATAACCTTTGTCGTGCTTGGGGCGTAGACTCTTTCCCAGGAGGTCTTATCTCTTTAGCAACTCTAATTATGGGGATACCATTTATGGTACCAGATGGACCTTGGGGTTGGTTACCACTTAGCCACTTAGGTGCTCAAAGTTACTTTACAACCATGATTCTAGGTGGATTGTCTATTGCTCTTTACATTACATTAATGAAAAGAGATATTACAATCAAATTACCAGATTCAGTTCCACCTGCAATCTCCAGAGCCTTTACAGCCATTATTCCTGCAACTGTAGGTCTATATGCTGTAGCTACAATTTACTACATCTTCTCGTTAACTATTGGAGCAGATGGTATGACAATTGTACAATGGATTAGCGAAGTAATTGCTAGACCATTGCTTCAGTTATCACAAGGTTATCCAGCTGTAGCAATTATCACTATTTTAGTTTCTCTATTATGGTTCTTTGGACTTCACGGACCAAATATCTTAGCTCCAATCCTAGAAGGTCTTTGGGGTGTAGCTCAAGTTGAAAACATGAACACCTTCCAAGAGGGTGGATTGCAAGCTGTTATGGAAGGTATCGCTCGTGGCGACGGTTCTGCTTACGCATGGGTTCGTGGATCTTTCGATGCTTATGCTTGGTTTGGAGGAAGTGGCGGTACACTAACATTAGTTATTGCTATATTCTTACTCTCTAAGAGAGCTGATTACAAAATAGTTGGTAAGCTTGGTGTTGGTCCTGGTATCTTCAACATAAACGAGCCAGTAATGTTTGGTTTACCAATCGTACTAAACCCAGTTATGTTTATTCCATTCTTCTTGGCACCACTTGTTGCAACTTCAATTGGTTACTTTGCAACAATGGCAGGGTTAGTAAATCCAGTTACCCAGAGTATTACTTGGGTTATGCCACCATTCCTGTTAAGCTTCTTAGCAACAGCAGGTGACTGGCGTGCACCAATTGTAACCCTTGTATGCTTCGTTGTTTCGTTCTTGATTTATGCACCATTTGTAATTGCAGCAAACGGACAAGAAAAAGCTATGCTTGAAAAAGCTGAAGATGAAGATGAAGCATAATACTTAAAATTAGGAACAATCCAGTAGGAGGCAGCTTTTAGCCTCTCTATGCATATTAGAAAGGATGATGGCATTATTGCTTTTGGTTTGACGGCATAACTGCTTTCATCCTTTTCTTCTTCTAAAACAAGTGTTATAATGACGTTGATAAAGTGTTATTATGAACATGAAACAAGCTTAATCTTATGTTACTAGGAGGCAACAAAACATGATTATTATTAATATGGCTCAAAAGCAAGAGCAAGTAATTGAGCTACTGGAAAATTACGTTGGTGATGATTTCACTTACAAGTTTGAAGGTAAGCAAGGTATTCAGCTGAAATTTACGGTTACTGGTGACCCAGAACTTGCTGGAAAAAAGGCCAAAAACTTAATTAAAGCCCAACCCTGGGGAACTGTACTTTATTTTAATGTGATGGTAGGATAAGGATATGATTAAAAACGGACTTTTTATAGCTAGTGTTGGATTTATTATCTTTGTGGTAGGTGCAATTAGTCCCGATATGGAACTTCAAAGCATTCCCCTTTTAATCTTGGCTGTTGGTTTAGTGGCACTTGGTGGCATTGTCTTTTTTGCTGGATATAAAAAGGATAAAGATACAAAAAAAGAAAAAGATTTAGAGAGAGTTGAGGATAAGCAAGATGAATCTGAGTAGAAAATTAAACGCTCCGAAAACCTTTATTTACAACAAACTAATTGAATCTTCTATACATGATATAAAGACAAGTACAGGAGTAGAACTGACTCCAGAAGAACTTAAAGGTTATGAGTACAGTAAAACCTTTCCGTCTGGTCATAAAGCAACAATCCACGTTGTGGACATTATTGAAAATGAGTTATACCAATTCAAGACTACTACGTCTATTCGAGAGTTTATGACAACTTATAAAATCAAGGAGTTACCAAACAATCGATGTGAGGTTATTTGTACAGAAACTATAGAATCACACGGCCCAATGTTAAAATATAATGATATGCTAACAGGGGCTGTATTAGGATGGTCAAAAAGAAAGCAGCTTAAAAAAATATTAGACTCAATGGCTGCAACATATAACAAAGAATAATATTGTACCCTTCTCTAAACGACAAGGCTTACTTTAAAGAAATAGTACTACTGGCACTTATACAAGTTTATGAGAGTGCTAAATTATGTAAAAGAGGTGAAACATGACTTATCTAGCATTTGACATTGGCGGCACTAATGTAAAATATGCCGCTGTTACAATAGACGGTGACATTTTATCAAAAGGTAAATTTAAATCCCCCAAGAAATCCTTTGACCAATTAATTACATCTATGGGCGAAGTTTATCGCCAATTATCAAAAGAACATTCCTTTGTAGGAATAGCCCTTAGCACCCCTGGAGCTCCTGATAATAACACAGGTATCGTTACAGGAGGCTCTGCATTACCATATATACACGGCCCGAATTTTAGAGAAGCTTTGCTAAAAGAAACAGGCCTTAACATGTATGCCGAAAACGACGCTAAAAGCGCGGCTCTTTGCGAAGTTTGGAAGGGAGCCGCCAAAGATGTACAGGACTCTCTATTTATTGTAATCGGCACAGGTATTGGTGGGGCTATTGTTAAAGACAAAAAGGTTCACCATGGAGTTAATCTCCTAGCTGGTGAGTTTGGTTATTTGATACTTGGGGCTGATTTTAAAACCGGAACTTTTAAAACATTTTCTGATTTAGGTGCCACCGGAAGTATCCTTCGCTATGTGGCCAAGAAAAGAGGAGTTACTCCTGATGATTTAACAGGAGAGGAAATATTTAAAGATGCTGAAAATGGAGATGAGGATTGTATCGAAGCAATTGAACAATTCTACGAAAGCATCGCCATAGGCATCTTTAGCTTAATGTATACATATAATCCTGAAAAAATCGTTATTGGTGGAGCTATAAGTGCTCGGGAAGATTTAATTGATAAAATCTCTGAGAAACTACAATTTGTTAAAAACAATATTGGCTCTGATGTTTCCATTGTTAATCCCCCTCTTGTAAGATGCGAATATGAGGGTGACGCCAACCTATTAGGCGCTGTATATAATTACAAACTATGTGAGGAGGCTGTTGCAAATGGTGAAAAAATTTCCAAATGATTTTTGGTGGGGTGCTGCTTCTTCAGGCCCTCAATCTGAAGGGCGCTTTAACAAAAAGCATTCTAGTAATTTTGATTATCTTTATGATACTAGACCAGAATTGTTTTATGACAATGTAGGACCAAATACAGCTAGCAACTTCTACAATAGCTTTAGAGAGGATATAAAGCTACTAAAAGATATTGGTTTTAATTCGGCTAGAACATCTATTCAATGGGCACGTCTAATTGATGACTTTGAAACAGCAACCCTTGACCCTGATGGAGTACGGTTTTACAACGATGTTATTGACGAATATATAAAGCAAGGTATTCGCCCTGTAATAGCCTTAAACCACTTTGACTTGCCTGTTGAATTAGAACATAAATATGGGGGCTGGTTATCTAAACATGTAATTGAGCTTTATGTTAAGTTTGCTAGAAAAGCCTTTGAATTATATAGTGCTCGTGTAGTTGATTGGTTTACCTTTAATGAGCCTATTGTAGTGGCCGAATGTGGCTATTTATACCAGTATCACTACCCCATGATAGTAGATGGCAAAAAGGCCATGCAAGCGGCTTTTAACATTCAAGTTGCTTCAGCTAAAGCCATCGAAGCTTTTCGTAAATACAATGAAAATCCTGCAGGTAAGATAGGAATAGTTCTAAACCTTACTCCACCCTATCCTGCCAGCACCATAGAATGGGATATGCTAGCATCTTTCCATGCAAATTTATTTAAAAACAGGATGTTTTTAGACCCATCTGTATTAGGAGAGTATCCTAAAGAGCTTCTAAGCATCCTTGAAAATGATGGTGTTATCTGGGATGCAAGCAATGACGAG
>JGI20163J15578_10000253_pt1 | contig 22271 bp, 16 predicted proteins | sample TergutCu122P1_FD_15578 | JGI IMG/M metagenome (IMG submission 15578)
TTGATAGGATGTTTCATCTATTCCCATATTTTCCACGGTGATTTCCTACGGTGCATGCCTCCTATTATGTCTTTATAAAATTGACAGGTTGATTCTGTGTTTTCCATTCATAGATTTTATCATTTTTTCTGGCTTTCCACTATATTCCCAGAAGAGCCGAATTTTATCAGTTCCATAACAAACAACTGCATCGAAGCAAGACCTATCATAATTCCCCAATGCTGTAAACTTAAGTTTGGCACAACATTAAAAAGCGAACCCAAAGGAGGCGCTAAAAGAACAAGCGCAGTAAATGCAGATGTTCCAAGAGCAGCAAAGAACACACCCTTGTTTGACATAAAGCCAATTTTGAAAATAGATTCTGTGCTTCTAATTGTGAAAATATTAATAATCGATGCCCAAGCCAATACCGCAAAAGCCATTGTAACGCCAACCTCATGAGAAGGTGCGCGCCCTGCCAACTGAACAGTAGCTCCAATAGAATAAGCAATCAAAGTAAGTATTGTAAAAGTAATAGAGCGTTGAGCAATACGCCAGCCCAGACCATTTGCAAAAATACCAGCACCTTTACCCAGCGGCTTGCGCTTCATAATACCAGCTTCGGATTTTTCAAAGGCAAGGAAAAAGCCGGGAATACCATCACAAACAGTGTTAATCAGCAAAATCTGCACAGCCGTAATAACAGGAAGTCCAGCTGCATACGGATTAATGTATCGAAGCAGTAAATAGGAAACGACCATGCCAAAAAGCAAAATAACAATTTCCGCAAAGTTTACACTTAAAAGGAATGTAACAGTTTTTCTGACATTATCATAAGATGTGCGCCCTTCTGCAACTGCATCTACTATAGTAGCAAAATTGTCATCGGTAATTACCATGTCCGCCGCGCTTTTAGAAACTTCTGTTCCGGTAATGCCCATTGCAACGCCAACATCCGCTGCTTTTAATGCAGGGGCATCGTTTACGCCGTCTCCTGTCATTGCCACAACTTCACCATGAGCGCTCCATGCCTGAACAATACGGATTTTGTCTTCCGGGCTTACCCTTGCATAAACGCAAATATCCTTTACTTGATCGTACAGTTCTTGCTCGCTCATCTTGGAAAGCTCCACGCCTGTAACGGCGCGGCTGCCTTCGGTCATAATGCCAATCTCTTTGGCGATTGCCTTGGCTGTTCCAACATGGTCGCCTGTTATCATAACTGTTTTTATACCGGCTTCTTTTGCAATGGCAACAGCTTCCTTGCTTTCTGGGCGCGGCGGATCGATCATGCCAACCATACCAAGGAACGTTAGATCTTTTTCCAGCGCTTCTTCGCTTAAATCCTCCGGCATTTTATCGTACAATTTATAGCTAATGGCAATAACACGCAGCGCTTTATCGGCAAAAGAATCGTGTACTTCCGTTGCTTTTTTTAATGTTTCATCATCCCAAGTTACAGGCAAGCGGTCGAATGCGCCTTTTGTAACAGCGATGTAACTGTTACCAACTTTATGATGATGATGAACGGTCGTCATCAGCTTGCGGCCTGAATCAAAAGGCAGTTCGTGTACTCTTGGATATTCTCTTTCTGCTTCTACACGGGTAAGCCCTTTGTCATGCAACAGCCGGATAATAGCGATTTCTGTCGGGTCGCCAATGACATGCTCATCTTCATCGCCATGCACTTCGATTGTGGCATTACTGCAAGAAGCCAGCAATTCAAGCAAATAAGTTTCGTCTTGGTTAAATTGATCGCTCGCTGATTTGCAATCATAATTTGTATGCCAGATTCGCTGGATACGCATTTTATTTTGAGTTAAAGTACCGGTTTTGTCCGAGCAGATAACAGATGTGTTGCCGACAGTTTCTACAGCAGGGATTTTTCTAATGATGGTTTTTTTTGTTACCATATTATATACGCCGTAGGAAAGTATCATAGTAACGATAATCGGCAGGGTTTCAGGCACTGCTGCAACACCTAACGCCACTGCCGCTAATAACATTTGCGCAGGATCATTTTCAAACACAAAAACCCCAAGCCCAAACATTGCAAGGCCTGCCAAAATAGCAGTAGCGGAAATACGCTTTGCTAATTGCGTTAGGCGCAATTGCAAAGGCGTTTTTTGTTTTGTTGTAGTGTTAAGCAGTTTGGCGATTTTGCCCATTTCTGTTTCCATTGCCGTTTCTACAACCACAGCGGTTGCACGCCCGCCTGTTACCAAACAGCCGGAATAAACCATGTTTAACCTGTCGCCAAGCGGAACTGTTCCTTCACCGATAACTGCCATCGGGTTTTTTTCGACAGGCTGGCTTTCTCCGGTAAGCGCCGATTCCTCAACCTGCAAACTGCTTGCTTCGACAAGCCGCGCATCGGCTGTGATAACGTCTCCTGCGGTAAGCTGGACAATATCGCCCGGCACAAGCTGGTTGGCGTCAACTATCATTTTAACTCCGCCGCGTACAACCGTTGTTTTGAACGAGTTCATTTTTTTAAGGGCTTCCAGCGATTTTTCTGCCCGGCTTTCCTGATAAATCCCAAGAATAATATTGATAACAACAATCGCCAATATGACAAAAACCTTTGTCCAGCCTTCGCCTTCGGTAATCGCCATAAAGGCAGCAATTGCCGCTGCTACCAAAAGTATAATGGTAGTAATTTCTTTAAGGTGATGGAGGATTTTTTGAAGCAGCGTCTCCTTCTTTTTTTCCTCAAATTCATTCAGTCCGTATTTTTTTATACGCTCTGCAGCTTCCTCCTGACTTAACCCTTGTGCCGCATCTGTGTTTAGTTTTTCCAGAACCTCATTAATGGTTTCTTTTATCCAAAGCAAAATATTATTCCTCCTCTTAGGGTATTGTTTATTATCACATATGAGGCGGTTTTTGTCTATGGTTCGAATTCCTTGCATGGATATTACCAGCCTATGTGGGATTTTGGGAAAAGTTCCATTGACTATATCCATCGTTATACTAAACTATAGAGATGGATATTTTACATTCAATAATGGCCTTGCTAATCGGCGCAGGAGTATTTCTTGTCGGCATTGTTTTATTCAGCGAATGTTTAAGCAGGAGCATTAGTAAAAATCGTAACAAAAAATAAAAGGCGGGTAAACATCGCCGAAGTTTTTATCAGCTTTCTCATACTATGCTTTCCCGGGCTTTGTTGATATTCTGGCATCAGGGTCGGTACCTGAATAGTGCGTATCGTTGCTTAAAAACTTTGACTTAATAAAATCTCCTTCATCCCCACGCACCCACTCCGCCACATTGCCAGCAGCTCTATTAGCGCCTGGCAACATCAGCCGCCTGAATATGTTAGACGAAATACCATCTGCTGACAACTAATACACATAGCGTGAGTTCGAGACGGGTTTGTATTTGCAGAATTTGATGCAAAAATTCGTCAAATTCTACTTGTGTTGGGCATATTTCGCCCAAATTTCAACCGTTATCGCTGTTGGCTCAATTTTGCCGAACTCACGTTACATAATAAACACAGTTACATAATAAACACTTGAAAAAAGTAAAGTAATACTATATGATTATAATTATGAATATAGAATCAATAAATTCCTTAGAAAAGGTTATAAAAAAGAAAATTTAGACAAAATTGGGGTATTTGGCTCATTTGCTCGTGGAGAAAAAGCAAAAGAGATAGAGATATGTAAAGATAGTAAATATTATAAATATGTTGAATTTAGTAAAATAATATAAGCAAAAGGCAAAAAATTACGAAATACATAGTGTAAGCTAATCTTTATCCTGTAATTCATTATAAAATCTCATGCGTTTGACGTGGTTTGGCGGGCACTGCTCATGACAAAGCCTGATATTTCTGATATATTTAAACCATGAGAACAGAAATATATTATAAAAACCCGCAGCTTGACGGAAGGGCGAAGCGGCTGCTAGAGCAGCTTAAGCAATCGGTTTCCCCCTTAATCAACAATGTTAAAATCGTGGATGTTTATATTACTCATGGAATTGATCAATTAACCCCGGAGCTGGCAAAAAAGCTTTTTTCGGACACTGTAGCACAAAAACCATCTATTCACACGCCCGCTGCGTTTAAAAAAGAACTTGCAGATGCAGAATGGCGCTATCTTTTTGAAGTTGCATATAAACCGGGCGTTACAAATCCTGCTGTTATTACGCTAAAAAGCGTAATCGAGGCTGAAATAGGGAAAAAAATCTGTGATGCAGACGTAATACTGCAAACAGCAATGCAGTACCTTATAGAATCGCCTGCGCTTGAAAAAAATATTGTCGAAAAATTAAAAAGAGTTTTTTTTAACCCGGTTGTGCAGGTGCTGGAATTTCGTGATGGAGGACTCGATGCACTCGAAAACCATCCATTGCCCACTGTTTATCCATATAAAGTTGTACAAAGCAATGCTGTTATAGAAAAAATTCCAATCCATCAGATGGCAGAAAAAGAACTCAAAGAAATATCGGAAAAAAAGTTTCTTGCTCTTTCGCTCGATGAGATGAATGCAATAAAAAATTATTTTGCAGATGAAAATACAGCAAGAGCAAGACTGGAGGCTGGTATCGGGCAGGATGCAACAGATGCGGAGCTTGAAATGATCGCCCAAACCTGGAGCGAGCACTGCAAGCATAAAATTTTTCAGGCTACTATTGAATACAAAGATAATGAGACCGGAGAAACGGAAAATATAAAATCAGTTTTTTCGACCTATATCAAAAAGGCAACAAAGGAGCTTTCCGAAAAAAGACCGTTCTTAAAATCTGTGTTCCACGATAATTCGGGGGTTATTGATTTTGATGACGAAAACCTTGTCTGCTTTAAAGTGGAAACCCACAACTCTCCATCTGCGCTTGACCCTTACGGCGGAGCAATTACAGGTGTTCTTGGCGTAAACAGGGACATTATGGGAACAGGCAAAGGCGCGCGCCCGTTTTTTAATACAAATGTTCTTTGTGTCGGCGAAGTAGAAACTCACGAATCCAAAATCCCGGAAGGGCTTTTCCACCCCAGAACAATACTAAAAGGGGCGCACCAGGGAGTTAAGGACGGCGGAAATCAGTCCGGAATCCCAACTGTTGCAGGAGCTTTGCTTTTTGACGAAAGTTTTATAGGAAAACCGCTTGTTTTTTGCGGAACAGGCGGAATTCTTCCGTATAAAATCGCCGGCGAAGGGAGCTGGATAAAACACATTGATGCGGGCGATTTTGCTGTAATGGCAGGGGGCAGAGTAGGCAAAGATGGTATCCACGGAGCAACGCTCTCTTCGCAAGCTATGGAAGAGGGGACTCCTGCTGCTGTTGTCATGGGCGACCCGATGACACAGAAAATTATGCTCGACTTTCTTCTCGAAGCACGGGATGCGGGGCTTTACAAGGGAATTACAGACAATGGCGCCGGCGGAATTTCTTCTTCGCTTGGCGAAATGGCAGAGTATTGCGGCGGGGTGAGGATTGATCTGCACAAGTGCCCTCTTAAATATGACGGGCTTGCTCCGTGGGAAATTCTTGTATCAGAATCTCAGGAGAGGATGAGTCTTGCTGTAAGTCCTGATAAAATCGAGGAGTTTTTGGAGCTTGCAAAGAAACGCGGAGTTGAAGCAACTGTTGTTGGAGAATTCACAAATTCCGGGTTTGTGGACATAAGGTTTGGGAATGAGCGAGCAGGCCTGCTTTCTTTGGAGTTTCTGCACAGAGGCAATCCGGAAATGCGGTTAAAGGCTGAGTGGCAGAGACCGGAAACTGCTGATATTCCTTTGCCTGAGCTTGATTGCAATGTAATACTTAAAACACTTCTTAATGAATCAAATATAGCATCAAAAGAGGTGTTTGTAAGACAATATGATCACGAAGCAGGCGCCGGGTCTGTTGTAAAACCATTTACAGGAAAAAACAGCGATGCACCTTCGGATGGAGCTGTAATCAGACCTGTTCTTACTTCAAAAAGGGGTATTACGGTTACGCATGGGATATGCCCTCGCTATGGGGATAGAGACACATATAATATGGCAGCGTGCGCTGTTGACGAAGCTTTTAGAGCGCACATTGCGCAGGGCGGTAACCCTGAATATGCTGCAATTCTGGATAATTTTTGCTGGCCGGATCCAATTGAGTCGGAATCTACTCCAGATGGAAAATATAAGCTTGCACAACTCGTACGGGCATGTAAGGGGCTTTACGATGCAGCAATAGGCTATTCGCTGCCTCTTATTTCCGGAAAAGATTCCATGAAAAACGATGCAAAAATTGACGGCAAAAAAGTCTCAGTAAGACCCACGCTTTTAATTTCTCTCATAGGCATAATAGATAATTTTGAAAAGGCTGTTACTACAGATTTCAAAGATGAAGGGGATTTCATTTACATAATAGGCAATACAAACGGAGAGCTTGGCGGAACATCTCTTGAAAAATTAGCAAGGATGAATCTTGGAAAAGCGCCCATGCCTGATATAAACAATGCTTTTAAGCTTTATACAGCGCTTAGTAAAGCAATATCCAGGGGGCTTGTAAAATCATGTCATGACATATCTGACGGCGGAATTGCGATTGCATTGGCAGAATCCTGTCTTGGGGGCGATCTTGGTGCAGATATTTCTATTGATATGCTTCCTGGAACAGATAAAAATACGGAAACAGCAAGGATTCTTTTTTGCGAAACTCCTTCGCGTTTTATCGCTACCATTAAGCCGGACAATATCAAAGAATTTGAAGATATTATGCATGGTTATTCTGTATGTAAAATTGGCAGCACAACAAAAGATCCTGTCCTTAAAATTACAAGAGACAGGAATTATGTTGTAGATATGCCGGTAAGCAAAATCGCCGAAGCATGGAAGAGAGAGGATTTTTAAATGATTATAAAAACAGCAATTATAACAGGGTTTGGAATCAATGCAGAAAGGGAAATGGAAAAAGCTTTTTCTCTTGCCGAAGCTGCTGCAGAAAAAGTACATATTCAGGATTTTATGGACTCACCTGCGCTGATCCACAATTATCACATATTGGCACTTCCGGATGGAGCTTCGTTCGGCAATCATCTGGGCGCAGGGTTTGTATTTGCGCGAATGCTTGAAAAAAGCCTTAGAGCAGAGCTTGAAAAGTTTGTAGCCAGCGGAAAGCTTATAATCGGAATTAGTAATGGTTTTCAGATTTTGGCAAAACTGGGGCTTCTTCCAAACTTAAGCGGAAGCTGCTCTCCCGAAGTTGCTCTTATTCATAATGACACCGGTGTTTTTGAAAACAGTTGGCTTAAAGTCTCGTTTAATAAAGAATCAAGATGCGTGTGGACAAAAGGCCTTGATGAGATGGATCTTCCGATAAGACATGAAGAAGGCTGCTTTATAGCAGTTTCGGATGCAGTTCTCGAAAGAATAGAGAACGACAAACTGGTTGCTGTAAGATACCTTACGAGAAACCCTAATGGTTCCGTAAACAACATCGCAGGTATTACAGACACAACCGGCCGCGTTTTTGGACTCATGCCCCACCCCGAAGTTTTTATCTTCCCGGAAAATCACCCAAAGTGGTCTTCCGAACAAATACTGGAAGCCGAAGGTATAAAAATTTTCCGAAACGGCGTAAATTACATAAAAGAAAACTTTTCCTAAAGGTTAAAAGCCCTTGTGAGAGCCGGCTTCTGACTAGCCGCACTTTACTCCAAGCTAAAATCCAATTCAAAAAAAAGCTGCTCCTTTTGCAAGAAGCAGCTTTTTTTATTTTAACAATACTCAAACTTTTTAAAATATTCGCCTGCGATTTACGCTTGCGCGTTTCGTCGGCGAATATTAACTTCTTTATCCAGTCTCTTTAGTATAGTCTACTACTGGTCCTTTCACATAACTTTTTGGCTCTTTTTTGTAAATAAACTGCCAAGCAAGCATTATTCCGAATAAACCAGTACCCATAAGAGTCCAGTACCATACCGGGTTTATCAAAAAGAGCGCTGCAACACAAATTACACCTCGTTCCCACCAAAAGAGTTTTCTCTTTTGGTATCCCGCCATCACCGAGGCAAAGACGACGGTACCAAATATTGCCGTGAGTACAACCACAAATAGCCAAGGACGGAAAGGTGTCTGTCCCAATAAGAGGTCAATGTTAAATACAAAGAAGTAAGGCACAACATAAGCAACTGCCGCAAGTCTTGTAGCAGCGAATGTTGTTGGCCAGAACTTGGCCCCCGCAATGGCCGAGGCAGTATACGACGTAATTGCAACAGGCGGAGTAATCTCAGACATAAGTCCAAAGTGGAAGCAGAAAAGGTGCGCTGCCATTGGCGGTACACCAACGCTTATCATAATTGGAATTGTAATAATATACATAAGAATATAGTTAGCAACTGTAGGTACACCCATACCAATAGCAAGACACATTAGCTGTGTAATAACAAGCGTGAGGAAAAATCTATCCTGCGCAATTACATAGACTACTGCTGCAACTCTTGGAGTAAGACCAGTAAGAGTTGCTGTACCAACTACAAACCCGGCAACTGCCGATGGAATAGCAACTACTGTAAGCGTCTGCCCTGCTGTACTAAGTACATTAAAAAACTTTTTAGGATTAAGCCTTGTATCTTTTCTAAACATTGCAAGTATACAACATGTAATAAATGCCCAGAAAGCTGCCATTGGCGGCGTAAAACCGGCAATAAGAAAACCTACAAGAATAAAAACTGGTGCGAATAAATAAATACGCGACAGCGTGTAGTGTTTCCATGGCGGAATCTCGCTTTTCTTAAGACCAATAGCGCCTATTCTGTGTGATTCAAAGTGAATCATTGAATATACGGAAGTATAGTAAAGCAGTGCAGGAAGAGCTGCTGCCAAACATACCTCAAGATAAGATACACCAAGGAACTCTGCCATAATAAAAGCTACAGCGCCCATTACAGGAGGAGTAATCTGTCCCCCAAGAGACGCAGTTGCTTCAACACCCGCAGCAAGATGCCCCGGAACCCCTGTCTTTTTCATAAGCGGTATTGTTACTGGACCTGTTGTAGCAACGTTTGACGTTGAAGAACCGCTTATAAGAGAGAACATAGTACTTGCAATAACCGTCATCTTCGCAGGTCCGCCGACCATTGTTCCGAAAATACCTCTCGCAGCTCTAAGCATAACCTCTGCAAGCCCGGAAGCATGGAGAGATGCACCAAGTAACAAGAATCCCGCAATATAACTCGCAGATACCCCAAGCGGCGCAGACCAGATTCCTGAGTCTGTAAGAACAAAGTGTCTTATAACCATCATAACATTAAAGCCAGGATGCCAGAAAATTCCCGGGAAAAAGTATCCGAATCCGCAATAGAAAAGCATTGCCATACCTATGAACATGAGGATATGTCCGATAGACCGCCTTGTTGCTTCAAATACAGCTAAAATAAGGAAAAATCCAATAACCTGGTCTCTGATATAAACTATACCAGCTCTTGATAAGATATAGTCTGCACCTATAGCAATATATAAACATCCAATTACCGCAAAAGCCATAAATACATAATCATACCAAATAAGACCTGTTTCATGGTTCTCGCCTTTTTTAATTCTCCATTTCTCGGTACACCTTCTGCTGACATAAAAAGCAGCCATTATTACCAGGAGAATAATTATTCCTGTAGCGCTGAATGTTCCTATAGTCAACGAAAGAGTTATTGCTGTCCAAAAGCCTACAGCCATAAAAATATACGGGAGCCACGGCTCCTTAAGACCCTTGTTCTTATTTGCAGAAAACTTAATTATACAAATTATCATTGCAAAAGCAAGGTGGATAGATCTCTGTCTAAGAGCTGTAAATCCTGCAAACACATTAAAAATCTGGAAAACAGAATAAAACGCTGCAATAACAGCTACAATCTGCAAGCTTATCACCGAGAGATCTCTTTTTCCGGAAGTTGCTCTTTCAACCTCCCGAGCTCTTTCTTCAATTTCCTGAGCTGCTTTTTTTTCCTCTTCAGTCATTTCGGCTGTTGTACCGAACTTAACATCTTCACTCATTAGTTTTTTCCTTTCTTTAAAATTTATTATATTTTTTAATATAATTTATTTTCTTTGAACCAAAGAAAAAGCATAACTAAGGAACCGATGATTAATTCAGTATTTGATAGTTTTATTTTCTATCAGCTTTATGAATTAATTAGTGTTTCCCTAAAAATAATCCCCTCCAAATTTTTATTCTATTGTATCTGACAGCCGCAATTGCAATCATAATGTTGAGCGCAATATTATTATGCCAAAATTATCTTAAAAAAAAATTTAGATACATCGTCTATTTTCTATTCTTTTATCATATTTTGTCAAGATTTTTTTATATTCTTTATCACTTATTTTTATAATTCTGAATATTTCTTAATTTATTCAAAATTCATTATTTTTAGTTAGACATAGAACAAAATTCATAACTATTTCTCATAGCTTTTCAGTTTCAAGACAAATATAAGCAAGTCCAGGTTGACTATTATTCTTTATTATGTTTAAAATGCAAGTAAATATAAAACCAAGACATTCAAAGGAGAAATCAGAATGGCACTTAAAGAAGTAAAAATTTCTAAAACACTAAAAAGAACTATTCTTTTAAACCCAGGTCCTTCGACAACAACAGAAGGAGTTAAATTATCAGTTTTACAGGATGATATTTGTCACAGAGAAGAAGAATTTGCTGCTATGACAAGAGAAGTAATGGCAGGTCTTACAAAAGTTGTAACCAAAAATACTGCTGATTATGAAACAGTACTCTTCGCCGGGTCTGGAACTATTATTATCGACGTAGCAACAAGCTCTCTTGTTCCGGACGGAAAAAAGATTCTTGTTATAAACAATGGAGCATACAGCCAGAGAGCAATCGACGCAGCTACTATGGCAAGAGTTCCTGTTGTTGAAGTTAAATTTGGTCTTCTTGAATCCTTTGATCTTGCAAAAATTGAAGAAGCTCTTAAAGCAAATCCGGATGTTCACATGGTTTACACTACGCATCAGGAAACTGCAACAGGTATTTTTAACCCGGTTAAAGAAGTTGGCGCTCTTGCAAAAAAATATGGCAAGGTATTTACAGTAGACACAATATCAACACTCGGTGTTCTTCCATTTGACATGGAAGAAGAAAATATGGACTTTGTTATGGCTTCTTCTCAGAAAGGTCTTAATGCTTATACTGGAATATCCTGGATTACTGGAAAAAGAGCAGAAATAGAAAAAACTAAAGATTACAAACCAAGATCATACTATACAAACCTTTGGAGACAGTACGACTTCTTCAAGAAAAATAACCAAATGCACTTTACACCGCCTGTTCAGATTATGTATTCACTCCAACAGGCTATTAAAGAGCACTTTGAAGAAGGTCCTCAGAAAAAATATGAAAGATTTTTGGCAGGGTGGAAGGCTGTTAAAGAAGAAATGGAAAAACTTGGCTTCAGAAGTATTGTTCCATGGGAAAAACAAGCTGGATTTATTACTTCACTCCAAAGCCCGGATGATCCTAATTTCAATTTTGACAAAATTCATGATTACCTCTATGCAAGAGGTATAACAATCTATCCTGGAAAGCTTGCAGGACTTGAAAACTTTAGAATTTGTAACCTTGGTTCACTTAATGCAGATGACATAAGATATGCTTTTAAAGTTCTTGTAGATGCAATGAAAGAGTTCGGAGTTGCTGTTCCGGTAAAATATAATTCATAATTTTAGCTTTTTTCTGGCAGAAAGTTTAATCTTGCTGCCAGGAGCTATTAAATGAAGAACTTGTTTGAATTTTTACTTGCATAAATTGTTACTTTAAGTGATAATTTATATTAAAAAGATTTTGTTTACTATCAATTCTTTTTTTAAATTAAGAGGAGAAAAAATATGGTTAAAAAAAATGTATTACTCGTTGCTCTTATTTGTATTGTTGCTCTTTTTGTTGGCTTAACATTTTCATGTGCCAGAGAAGAAGTAAACCCAGATAGAGACGAAGCTATTGCTCTTTTAGCAGAAGTTAGATACTTCAGAGCACAAGCATTGGCATTAGGCATGGACGAAATGGTAGAACCATGGGGCAGAGCATTAGCTATTTATGAACTTAACGCAATGCTTATAGAAAGAGGATTTTACACAGAGACTCTTCCTGGTCTTGGACAAGCAAGAAGCGTTTACCAGCGTTTTGTTGAGAGTCACTAATTTTTTATTTGTCGACGAGCGAGGGTCGCGAGCAAGCTATGCTTGCTCACAAAGTACCCCTGTGCGGGTGTGACCAAGTAAGGAGACAAACAAAAGGGTACGCACTAGCGACGCGGAGTGCACTTGCCCTGCGGTAGTTTTGCAATGTATACCTTTTATTTCACTTTTCAAAATAGAACAGAAGAAGATTCTTCTGTTCTATTTTTTTGGTATATATTCTCCGGAGTCAATCTTAAATTTATATCTATCACCCCTAAAACAAGAATAAAGGACTTCAACAGGAATATTATTGGAGTCATAAGACAAGCTTTCGACTAATAAACATGGAATATGCTTATTTAAGCTAAAAAGCTCCATTTCCTGGTCTCCGGAGAGAACTGAGCTTAAATATTGTGTAGATTTTACAAGATGTGTATTAAATGTTTCTATAAGAACGCGGTACAGCGAACCTTTTATAGCAGTGTTTAGTAGTTTTTTAAATTTTTCATACGGCAAAAAGCTTTTTTCAATACAAACAGGTTCATTTTCTGCATATTTAACTCTAAGTGAATAAATAACCCTTAAATCGTCAGAAAGATTCAGAAATTTTCTTACCCGGGCATCTGCTTCTATTACTTCCATCTTTTCGCTTTTTGTATAAGCTTCAATTCCGCTTTTTTCCATAGATTCTGTAAAACTTGATATATTATTAAAATGCCAAATGTAATCCTGCGGGGTTTTTCTTACAAGAATAGTTCCATAGCCCCTTTTTCTTATAATCATTTTTTTGACAGCAAATTGATCCAGCGCTTGTCTTACAGTCATTCTATTAATGCCAAAACTTGCAGCAATACTCTCTTCTGTGGGAAGTCTTTCTCCGACCTTTATTTTTTCAGTTTCAATCTGATCTTTAAGCCATTTGTAAATTTTTACATATTTAAGTTCATTGCTATACAAAACTCGCCCTTTTTCTTCTTTTGAAGCTATTAAAAATCAGCCTTGTTTATATGTTGCAAGAAAACTTTTAAGTTGTCCTATTGCATACTCCAACTCTTTGACTTCCGGCAGAAAAACAATCCTAAAATGATCCGGCGCTTTCCAGTTAAATCCGGTACCTTCGACAAAAAGAATTTTTTTCGTGTTTAGAACATCAAGAATAAATTTAACATCATCTTTTATCCCGAATTTATTGATATCCACCTTTGGGAACATATAAAGCGCGCCCTCTGCTTTAACACAGCTTATGCCCGGAATATCATTAAGCAATTTCCATGCAATATCCCTTTGCTCCCTAAGCCTGCCGCCGGGCTTAACAAGGGCTTCAATCGAATTATCCAATTCAATTGCTGCTTTTACCCCTAATTGTGCAAAAACATTGCTGCAAAGTCTCATGCTTGAAAGAACTTTAAGCCCATCAACAAAATCAGATGCTCCTTTTTTATTGCCGTTCAAAATCATCCAGCCAAGCCTAAAGCCACATGCCCTGAATACTTTTGAGAGTCCGTTAAAATTTATTACAAGAATATCATCTGCAAGAGCAGCAGGTGATATGTGTGTTTTATCATCATAAATAACCCTGTCGTAGATTTCGTCGGAAAAGAGAACAAGATTATTTTGCCTGCATATCTCTACAATTGCTTCAATAACTTCTTTTTTATATACACTGCCTGTTGGGTTGTTTGGGTTTATAATTACAATAGCTTTTGTTCTTTTTGTAACTTTTTTCTTTAAATCTGCGATATCGGGGTTCCAGTCTGATTTTTCATCGCATATATAGTGAACAGGGTTTCCGGACGCAAGATTTACAGAAGCTGTCCAGAGCGGATAGTCCGGCGCAGGAACAAGAACCTCGTCCCCGGGATTTATCAAAGCCTGAAGCGACATTGTTATGAGTTCGCTTGCTCCATTGCCCAGAAAAATATCATCTTCGGTTGTTCCTTTTATTCCTTTGTCGAGATTATATTTTTTTACAGCTTCCCTCGCTTCGACAATTCCTTGCGAATGGCAGTAGGCTTGCGCTTCGTCAATACGCTGCGCTATAGCGCTTTTTATAACATTGCTTGTGTCAATCCCAAACACTGCCGGGTTGCCAATGTTCATTTTTAATATTTTTTGTCCTTCTTTTTCGAGCTTAATTGCCGCATCATAAACAGGACCTCTTATTGCATAATTTACAGACTTAAGCCTTTCAGATTTTTTTAGCTCCATAATAATTCCTTACATTTAAAACTACAAAATATGTTAATAAGATAGAGTAGTCGGTCTTTTGGAAACCGGAGAAAGTTTGCAAGAACGCATCCAATCTTAGCAATTTAACTTTTACCTTATCATAATATTTTTGCACATGATATTATAAGAGTCAATAATTTAGCGAAGTAGTCCTCAAAAGTTTGTATATCTTTTTATCAAAAATTTAGCCGCCATCGTGCTGTATAATACCCTTCATCCTGATTTCGAGAACTCTCTGAGCCTCCAGCATAAGCTCTTTTTCTTTACCCGCATCAATCGTGGTTGCAGCAGATACTGTGTGGCAAGCATCGGCAAATCCGCCCAGATTATTTGTAGCCTCCGGAAGAAACTCGTTCATTCCGGGCATTTTTTTATCTATTATTTCTGCTGATAGCTTGCGGGAACTTCTCATCGAAACTTTTGTATGTCCGATTTTTATGTCCCCAAATCCCGGAACATTGTCCGGAACGAGCATAAATCCCGCAAGATATTTATTGGGATCAATAAAATCCATATTTACAATTTCTTTAAGAAAGAGACCTATCATTTTTACTCCCATTGGAGAAAAGCGATCTTTTACATCAAGCCACTGAATATTTCCTGTATCATTAAGCTTGTTTTTTTTAACTCTTTCCAACTCTGCATTAAACAGGGTGTCTTTTGTTTTTTTATAATCTTCCAGTTTTAAGAGCTTTTCTTCTGTTAAGCCATCAAGAAAAACAGATATTGCAAGATCAACTCCGCCATCATAAAAACCAACGCCGCCAGCAATATCTATCATAGGATAAAAATTATTAACATTGACCTTTTTTTCGCCAAGTTTTATAAAAAACTGCTCTGTGTCCTGCCCTGCCTCGGCAACTGCGTTTTTTTCGATTCTCATTAGGCCTGCGTTAACAGCATCTTCAAGGCAGTGCCTGTTGTAAGAATGCACCTGATTATCGATATAGTAAAAATCTGCGATTCCGCCAAAAGCAGCAATGTGAACAAGCTCTTTGTTTGCATCATCAAGTTCTTTTGCAAAAAAATAAGAGACGCAGGAAGCAGAAATATCTCTGTCGCCTCTGAGCCCGAAAAAATCCGGAACAAGGTTTATTACCAAATCATCTTCGGATTCTTCTGCCTTGTGGTGGTCAAGAATAATAACAAGGTTTTTCCCTTTGTTGAGTCTGGATATGAGCGGAGCAATTTTTGCTGCAAAATCAGCAAATACTATTATTTTCCAGGCGTTTTGCTCAAATAGTTTTTCGAGAAGAGCAGGATATGGTTTTTCGAGCGAAAATCTCTTAACATTGTACCCTGCTCTTTGAAATGCTTTGAGCAATATTGCGCCTGATGTAATTCCATCAGAATCATTATGATGGAGAAGAATCAGTTCTTTGGCACTATATTCTTTGAGCTTTTTTATGCCTTCTCTTATACTTTCGAGATATTGCTCCAATCCAGAGTGTATGTTCATGTTGTTTCTGATTGCTCTTTTTATATCTTAAAAATCTCTTTTTTGCAATTTGAAAAATCAGTTTTTTGATTTCTTGCAAATTTTCCAGAATGGTATTATTCTCGAAAGAGAGGCGATAATATTTTCAGTATAGGAGCGTATGATATGACACGAAGAAAATTTATAAAAACATGTCTCGCAGCTGCGGGGCTTACAGCGTTTAGCGGCTGTGGTTTGCGCACTTTGGTCGATGGTACGCTGGAGCCGCGCAACACACCAAGCACCAATCAGCACGGGAATAAATATAGACCTAAGTATCTTGATCTTGCAGCCAGCGGCGAACTTGAACACCGCGAAAGAGAACTATGGAAAAAGATGGAAAATTGCAGCCTTTGCCCGCGTATGTGCGGGGTCAACCGCATGGCAGGCAAGATGGCTGTTTGCAGTACCGACCATACCCTTAGGGTTGCTTCTTCTCAAATTACATGGGGCGAAGAACGGGTGATCGTAGGCAGCGGCGGAGCAGGGTCAATTTTCATCTCTAACTGCAACCTGCTCTGCATTTTTTGTCAGAATTGGCAAATAGCTCATCATGGCAAAGGAAGACAGACCTCTCATGCAGAATTTGCCAACATGATGCTTGAGCTCCAGCAAAGGGGCGCCCACAATGTTGGCATAGTCACACCCACGCATATAGTGCCCCACATGGTTACTGCGCTCCGCCTTGCCATTGAGCAAGGGTTGAACATACCATTAATTTATGACACCAGCGGTTACGAAACAGTTGAAGTGCTGCAACTGCTTGACGGTATTGTTGATGTTTATCAGCCGGACTTCAAGTTTCAAGACTGCGAATTTGCCGCGCCTTTTTTAAAAGACGCGCCAGGTTATGCGCGTTATACTGCCGCAGCAATCAAAGAGATGCACAGGCAAGTTGGAACGCTTAAGGTGGTCGACGGCATTGCAAACCAGGGACTTTTGATTCGTCACCTTGTATTACCGGAAAATGCAGCAGGCACCGATAAATTTGCACGCTGGGTAGTTGATGAGCTTGGGGCAGATACTCATGTTAATATTATGGCACAGTATAGACCCGAATTTATGGCGCGTTATCATCCGCCATTGGACCGGCGTATTACGCAAAGAGAGTTCAACCAGGCCATGCGCTGGGCGCGGGAGGCCGGGTTACGAAACTTTCATTAATTTGCACAGCCGGATAAAACTTTAGCTTTGCCTGTTTTTCTTTTGGAAGATTGTAAAAGTTGAAATCGTATGGACCATAGCCTTCTTTTTTAGGGTCGATTTTGTTTTTTACGCCGTCGATTCATGCCATGTTTTCTATATTCTTCTAAAAATCAAATTATGTATTATTGCCAGATATTCGCGCAGTAAAAAGGCAGGCAAAGCTCTTGGACGGCTTCTGCTTGGCAGACCAGATACATTTTGATAATTTAATCTTCTTGCTATAGATAACGCTCTAAATATATGATAATCAGAGGTTACTATTACTATATTTTTATCCAATAAATTAAACAATTCATTAGCGAAAATTAAATTTTCCATTGTGTTTGTTGAGCGGTCTTCCATTAGTATCCTATCCCTATCTATTCTGTTTTCCAGTAATAATCGCCGCAAGGCTTCAGCTTCAGAAATATTGCCGCCTGGTCCTTGTCCGCCGGTTACAATAACTCTTGTTTCTGGATTTCTGTATAAATATCTAATTGCCGTAAAACCTCTGCTTAGTAATGGTACGGAAGCATATTCGCCAATAACCTGACAGCCAAGAATAATAATATAATCCGCTCCAGGTTTCGGCGTTTCACGCATTCCATATATTATCAATGATTGACAGATTACAAATGATATTAAAAAACTGGCAAATAAGACTTTCAATGTATATTGAATTAATTTCGGGCATTTTTTTATGAAAACAATAAGTGAATTAAGCTTAAAAGACAAAATTACCATAAAAAAACCAGTTAAGCTTGCTAAAAAATTAAAAACATCAAATCTTCCCGTTAAAATTAAAATTCTAGCAAAATAGAAAAACATCAGTATTCCTAATATCATTAAAATGATGTTTTTCCAGAGCAAACCAAGTCTTTTAATAAATGTTAATTTCATAATTATATTCCATTGTTTTATTTTTTTGAAGTAGCCGCATTGCCTCATGAAAAATGTTACCCAAATTAAACTTTAGGAGGGCATCCGAATTCACTCAATGTGGTCATTACACTTCATATATTTTTCAATTTATTTGACTGTACATCTGAATCGGCATACCCTGCTGCCATTAGCCCAGCAATCTATTTCACGCACTGCATAAGGTTTGGTTGTATATGCCTCAAGAATGCCGGCAATAAATCCTTCATCATAGTTACAAACAGCTTCGCCGGTAATCGGAAGCCCGCTGCAATCCAGATCTTCTGCCACTGTAAGCATGATCTCTCCCGTAGCTTCATCAAGAGATTCTATGCGCAAAATTCCTATTTTTAACTCCTGCAAGGCTTTTTGCAAATTAGCAACAAATTTGTCAAGAGACACTGATATATCCATTACATTTTGCGTGAACTCTTTTCCTGCAATGTAACCTGCTTCGCGTATGAAATGCTTTGCTTTTTCCTTGCCTAACTCGCGAGTTAGTACATCGAGCATGGTAAATTGCATTAATCTGTAAACCAGTACCGGCATTTCATCGCCTAAAGCGCCGCGGCCTTTTTTTATATCGCCAAGATTAGCCCAGGAAAAAACACCGTGATCCTTTTCGTTTGAAAATACATTTTCCATTTTTACCCCGTTGACTTCTATATTTAAAATTACACAGGAACCGCTTCAAGATCAATGTAGTTTTGCTTTGCGATTTTACATTTTACAACTTTGCCGGGCTTAATATTCCCGTTAGTGTGAATTATAACAGCGCCATCTACATCAGGCGCATTCATATAACCTCTGCCAAGAACAATATTTTCTTCCGGAAACTCCTCTTCTGCGAGAATCTCAAGGGTCTTTCCTGCAAATTTTGCAAGATTCTGCATTGTTATTTCAGTCTGATGCTCCTGAAGTTTTCGAATTCTTTTGGGCGTTACTTTGGCGAGGGCTAAATTTTCATGCTCCAGTCCCATATTAAATGCCAAAGTATTTTCTTCTCTTGAGTAGGGAAAAAAACCTGCCCAGTCAAGCCTGGCTTCTTTTAAAAACTCCTCAACAAGCAGATAATCTTTTTTTTCCTCTCCGGGGAACCCAAGAAGAAATGTCGATCTTATAACAGATTCGGGAATATTTATTCTGATATTTTCTATAAGTTTTAGATAAGAGGAAAAATTTCCTGTTCTTCCCATTTTTCTTAGAATATTTTCCGAAGCATGCTGGAACGGGATATCAAAGTAGGGGATAATTCTTTTATCTGCCTTCATTATTTCAAAAATTGCAGGGTTAAAATGATCCGGATGCATATACAAAAGCCGTATCCAAATTTTTCCGCTTAGACTGCTTATTTTTTCAAGAAGAGTTGTAAGGTTTTCTTTGCCTTGCGGGCGCGTATCGTTTCCATAAGAAGCAAGGTCTTGCGCAACAAGATTTATTTCGAAAAAGCCCTGGTCAATAATTTTTTTAATTTCATCGATAATTTCTTTGGATTTTCTGCTTTTGAGCTTTCCTCTTATAAGAGGAATTGCGCAATATGTGCAATTGTTGCCGCATCCTTCGGCAATTTTTACATAAACGCTGCCGGGAAAAGAGAGGGAAATTCTTTTGGAGTTTTTTAAAACTTTTTCGTGAATGCCTGCCTTGCTGGAACTGCCGGACTTGCTAAGCTTGTCGCGCTCGCCGGACTCCCCGGAATGCGCTTCTTCTGGAGCTGCCGGGATATGGATTTTTCTTGAGCCATTTATAAAATCATCTATTACATCTGCAATTTCATGAAGAGCTTTATTGCCAAATATGGCATCTGCTTCTGTAAGAGAGTCTGCAAGTTCTTCTCCGTATCTTTGAGCAAGGCAGCCTGCAAGCACAATTTTTTTATCCGGATATTGCTGCTTGAATGAGATTACAGTATTAATTGACTCTTCTTTGGCAGGATTTATAAAACCGCAGCTGTTTATAATTATCATATCTGCTTCATTGGCAGATGTGTAAGCCCAGCCTTTATTGTTAAGAAATGTGATTATTGTCTCGGCATCAACTTGATTTTTAGCGCAGCCAAGATTTTCTACAAAAAAATTTTTAGAGATCAATTTTTTGCCCGCTTTCGGCGTCAACACGACCCTCGCACGTCAATTAGGGAAGCACTGATTAAATTTGACTCTAATCAGTGCTTCCACATTTTTTCTCGTTTTCTTGCAGAAAACTACGAAAAAAGGATAATAAGGTAAGGCTGATTTATTCTCGATTGAATAAATCAGCGGGTCCTTAGTTAAAAGGCACTGATCTGATAACATACCCGCCGGACGGACTTGTACTCCAGCCTATTGTTTGTGCAGATACAGCTCCCGGAGTTCCAAAACTGTGCTCAATATTGTTTATGGTAGCAGACACTGCCTGCGCATTGGAAACCCAGATTCTTATCTCTCTTGAAACATCAAGACTGAAAGTCTCGCCTCTGTTGAAAAATCTCTCTACCCTTGCTCCGTTATCAGCCTCGTATCTCACAAAGCCTGCTCTTCTAAAATTAAGATTTACCTGAAAAGGCTGCATAGTTGCAGATTCAAGTATAACAGCTTCGCCTCTCGGTCTCGCAGTTGTAGCTGCAGCGGGTGTCGTTGCAGCAGTTGCCGCTGGCGCAGCAGGCGCCGTTGCAGGTGGTGCAGCCGGTGCGACGGCTGCAGCAGGAGCCACCACCGCTGTTGCTGCAATTGTTGCGGCTTGCGTGGTTACAGCAGGAGTTACGGCAGCAGCAGCCGTAGCAGCAGTAATTTCGGGCTCTGCTGCTGCCGGCGCTTCTACATTTCTGTCAAACTTTAATACAGCGCTTCTGCCCGCTGCGCCAATACCCCGTACTGCAATTAGTATATCATTATTCCCGTCCCCGGTAATATCCAGTAAAACTTCTTCCCCTTCTGCAAGCTCAACAGTTCCCAAAGGGAATTCGAGCAATACCTTTTCGCCCGAAGTCTCTCTTATAATAATTCTATGAGGAACGCCGTCGGACCTTACAATAACAGAATCTCCTCTTGCAAAACGCCTCTCCATAAAGGCAGTGTTCATTTCAAATTCAGAACCAGTAAAAACCCCGTTATTTCTATTTTGAGTTACAGCTGTTCTTGGTTCAAAAAAATTGTCTTTATTAATAAATAAATACGTTCCGCCTGCCGCAACAAGAAGAACTGCTGCGGTTATAGCAACAGGCAAAACAGGAAAAGAGCGCTTTTTTACAATAAGCTCGTTGGGAATTGGCTCTTCTTGTATTTTTGTATTTCTATAAAGATTTATAACTTCTTCGGAGTTTAGTCCAAGATACGATGCATAAGAGCGCAAAAATCCAAAAAGATACGCTTCTCCTGGAAATTCTTCGAAATTTTCTTCTTCTATAGCTTCAATATATCTTTTGGAAATATTTGTTTCTCTGGCAACCTGTTCGATAAACAGTCCTTTTTCTTTTCTTGCATCTTTAAATTTCTGTCCTATCGATTCCATATTAATTCCTGTGTTTATATCTATCTAATTTATCTTCTTGGCTCAAACAAAAAATTTTCAAAAGTATTTGCTCCGGGCGGCGGATTAAAATCAAATCTTGCAGCAGGTATCCCCTGATTTACAGCAATATTCAGAAAATCAAACTGTATTACATCATTTTCAGGCGTAGTACCAACAAAGCGCCTTATAAGTCCGTTTTCTCCAACCGAAAGCACAATCTGACGAAATCCTTCTTCTGTTGATCTCCACACAAGCCTAAGCTTTGTAACCATTTCACTTCCCGGAACGCCTCTGTCAAGCGGAACAGGGTTAGGACTTTCAAAAAATGCTATAGTATAATTTCTTCTAAGCAGCGCAAGCCCGTCTCTGGTAGCAAGTGAAGCTCCGACCGCGATATGGTCCCTTGGATTCGTATGCTGCGACATAACTACCCTGAATCTGGGTATAAATACCACAAGTCTTTCCCCATTAAATACAATAACCTGATCTTCCGGTCTTGTAAAATTAATCCGCAGCAAATTAGGCGCCTTGTGAGAAAGAACACCTGTCATTACCGTGTTGCCTCTTGTTATTGTAATATTTGCCTGATAATCCTCAATCGCCGCATATCTGCTTGCCACCTGGTTAAAAAAATCCATTGCAGTACGGACTTCCTGAGAATATGCATTTGACGCAACCAATACACTAAACAATAAAATAAAAAGTTTTCTACCTGATTTCACTATAATCTCACTCTTATTTCTAGTTTATCAAAACAATATTGTTTGTCAATAGCCCGCTGTCATATTTTATTCCATCCGCCATTACTGATGGCGCCATTTAGCCTATAGGCTTGCGGATGTTGCGATTCGCCAGAGAGTCCTCGTTGACACTGC
>JGI20163J15578_10000254_pt1 | contig 22229 bp, 4 predicted proteins | sample TergutCu122P1_FD_15578 | JGI IMG/M metagenome (IMG submission 15578)
TTTGATAACGGAGTCCATCGACCGATTACCAACTTCCATGCTCCACACAATATGCCTACACCGTGGGCAGATGACCCAGGTGATCGAGTTCCTGCCGCAACCTTCCCAGCCGCCGCCGCAGGGGTAGCTGGAGGAGTCCATGCTGCCAACCATCCTCGTGTGGTGCCAACAGACATCCACATCAATGTGGTAGGCCCAGGTGGAAGTGGACGTACAGGACATATTCCAACCAGAGATAATCCAACAAGCTTTGCTCCTTGGATTGTTCAACCAAGAATCTGGGTTGACTTTGGTCAGCAAACTTCAACACCAGGTCTAATGATCGCACCAGTGAACCCAGCGGGTAACGCAATAACCTTCCCAGAAAGAGATTTTGGTTACACCGACCTGCCGGAAGCCCGTACCTTTAGAGTGGCAAATCGAACCATTCATCCTATGACGGATTTATCCGTATCGCTACTGAGCCACGGACCAGGTCGTGGACCAGGGTATGCTTCAGACGTGAGAGCTTTCACTCTTTCCTCTACCGCTCCTGGGGTTACCTTAAACACAACTCCTGGTGCAGAAGCCACAATCAGTGCCAATATCGCCTCTTTAGCTCCTGGGGCTTTTGTGGATATCACCATTCAACCCGTACTGGGCTTGGATACGGCGGTTGATTTCTGCCTTGATTTACATGGTCGAGGTGGCCTTGCCACCGACAATCCTGGAGTAGGCGGATTCCACGGTGCTCGTGTGGACTCCCCTCACAGAGCAGATGTGGTTGTATCCGGACGAGGTGGTCTAAGGAACTCCTTTGAAGTATCCTTTATGGTGAATCCATTACCAGAAGTTCGCTTCACTGACCTTGTCTATGAAGGACCCAATGCATTTAACAATGCGGTAGGTCCAAGAACGGTACAGTTCTATGTTGGAGAGAACTGGCCAGCCCTGCGTACCAATGACGCGGTACCTTTCCTTGAGTGGGAAGATACAGGTATGCCAAAAACTTGGGTGCCCCTTGTTGGAACCTTTGTTTGTGGTGAAGTTCCCACAGTAACAGAAACATTTATGATGCCAGGTAACACTTCCAGAACAAGCGTAACCACCCTTTCCAGGCCTTTTATGAAGCCTTGCTGTGAGGTTGCTGGAGGCTGTGGTGAAGAGTTTACACTGGGAAGTTTACCTACTGCTGCCACTGGCACCTTTGGTGGAGCCACAGAGGCCAGAGGTCTTGCCATCTTCCCAGCGAATCACTTCTTTGGTGGTCACCTATGGGGTAGACCAACCATGGCAGGTACTTTTGAAATGGCATTCTATCTGCGTCATAAATCCGACGATGCCCACGCAGCATTTGGAGGAGATATAGGTTTCTTTGAGATTATTGTAACAGAAGGGGAGCTTTTCTCACCTTACTTTGCCCTTCAACCAAATGGACACATCATTAACTGGTATCGAACCCGTACAGCCCATAACCTCCATGGAGGCAACAATGCTGCAGGGAATGCCGCTCTTGCTTCTGGTGCCTACCGTATTCTCATTAACGGTGAGCCACATATGGTGGAGAATCCAGAAGACCCAGGAGGGGACAAGATTCCATTGGAACTTCCACCAGGAACAGCAAATCCACTTAATGCACGGACCTTTGATCTAAGAGAGCTTGGTCTTGTTGGTGAACCAGGTGAAGTGTTTGCCTTCAATATGGTTGCGGTGGTTCGCGAGGATCTTACCGACCACTGGCGTGATTCGCCACCAAACCGTGAGTCCTTGTTCTTGACAGCACCGTATATTACAACAACATCTCTGCCACCAGCAGTTGATGGAGCCGGAGAGGCTTATGGACCTGTCACCCTTACTGTAATTAGTGAAACCCCTGTAGTTTGGTCACTTACCCCTGGTTATGAATTACCTAACGGCTTAGTTCTTAGCCCAGAAGGTGTGATTACTGGTACTCCAACGGTAGAAGGTGTGTTTACCCTTCGCTTTAGAGCAACCAACGCGGTCTCCAGTGATTCAACCACATTAACTCTGGTAATAGGTGAACCACCTCCTGTTTTAAGTTTTGACATCTTCAACAATGGACCAGGAGGTAGCCCAAGTAGACCAAATGCGAATTTAAATCCATTTATTCGGATGTGGACTCAACTTAATGGAGTAAACACTCCTGTGCTTTACGCAGACTTAGTAGTAACGGCAGAATTGCCAAATGGAGATTGTGCCATGAGATTTGTTCGCTTGAATCGTCCATGGGTAGCTCAGGAAACAGTGAACTTCATTGATGTTAACAAGAATGGTCCTTGGGATCGCATTTACCTAACCGCTACATTAAATGGAAGTACGGTTACCGCAATTCTTGTCAATGACTATTATGTACCAACGGTATTGTCTTTCGACATCTTCAACAATGGTGTGGGAGGTAGTCCAAGTAGACCTAACGCAGGACTAGCAGCTTCAGGAACCATTCGGATGTGGACCCAGATCAATGGGGTGAACACTCCTCTTCCTTTTGAAGGCTTAGTAGTAACTGCAAGGCTACCAAATGGAGATTGTGCGATGGCTCATGTTACTGTGCATCGTCCATGGGCGAACCAAGCCACCGTTAACTTCATTGACGTAAACAGAAATAGACCATGGGAGAGAATATACTTAACCATAGAATTAGATGGTAGAACAGCAACTGCAATTTTAAGCAATCTATAATCTATATTATTACTGCATGTGGCCAAGAGGTTTATCTTCACTTAGAGAGATGAACAGGTTACTGAAGTAGAAGGTCAAAAAAGTCAGAAAAGAGGTGTGAGATATCCCTTTCCAACACCTCTTTTCGATTTTTTGAAATTTAATCACAAAAGTATTGAAATACGAAGAAGTCTTGGCATTATAAATATTAATGAAATCTTAAAATTTTATTAAATATTTATAAAGTATATTTATGTTTCTTGTGTTTTAGTTTAGAATGGTACGTAATGATTAAAAAGGGGTTTCGGCACAATTAAAGTAGACGATTGACAAATTGCGAAAGGGGATTTCACAATGTTCAAAAACATGAAAAAGAAGAAAAAAATTCTGGCTTTATTGGTTGCAATAGCTATGGTATTAGTACCAGTGGCAGCCTATGGTAGCCAGTATGACAGCTATGAGCCGTATGAGGAGGCTTATGAGGCGGATTACACTGTGCCTACACCTGGCTTAGAGGGAGGATATGAAGCGATTAGTGGCATGAGTGGTGGGTATCAGAGTTTTATGCCGTTTAACTCTATGCTTGTGGGTAGTATGGCGGATTTAAATGATGCTTTTGCTGATATAGCTATTACTACTATACTTATTGCTAATGACTTTACTATACCGAGCAGTACTCCAATTCCAACGAATAGGCCGATAACCATTACTAATGCGCCTGGTGAAGTTATTACATTGGATGCGCCTCTTGGAGGATTTAGAGTTGTTAATGGAGCAAACCTCACTCTGGAAGGAAATATAACATTACAGGGTGATCTTAATGGACAAGTTCAAGGTGCTTTTACGGGAATAGGTACAGGTGTGTTCGTGCATAATGGCGGTATATTTACAATGAACTCAAATGTAACCATTCAAGGATTTCCTGCTAGAGGTGTTCATGTAAGACAAGATAGTACATTTACTCTAAACGGTGGTACAATTTCAGGGAATCATGTTTCTGCTAATGCACAAGATGCTGCATTTGGAGGAGCAGGGGTATTTGTAGATGGTGCGGCTACTCAAGAAGCAGCTTTTATTATGACAGGTGGAACAATCTCGGGCAATGTCTCTCATGGCTTTGGTGGTGGAGTATCTGTGGCTCGCGGCGCTGAATTCAGTTTGTTAGGAGGCACTATAGGAGGAAGTAATATAGCTCAAACAGCTGGTGGTGGTGTACGTGTCTCAGATGCTATATCTACATTTTATATGAGAAATGCTAACATTATAAATAACCAAGCTGCCAGTGGCGGTGGTGTGAATTTATCAGGTGGAACATTTGATATGCACTCAGGTACCATAAATGGAAACACTGCAACCTCTGAGGGTGGTGGTGTTCGTGTTGATGGAGGAGGGCCTGGCCCTGCAGCTGGTGCTGTATTTACTATGACAGGAGGTGAGATTTCTGGGAACAATGCTGCAAGAGGTGGTGGTGTTTGGTCTGGTGGACGTGAGTTTATTTTGAACGGTGGCACAATCTCTAACAACCACGCAGGAGCAGGTGGTGGTGTTTACCATTATCGAAACCTTTTCCGTATGGTTGCAGGTAGCATTTCTGGAAATAGAACTACGCTAGATAGAGTAGTACCAGTAGGCTCTTTTAGTGGTGGAGGTGGGATAGCAATATTCCGTTTCAATGAACATGTATCTTTTGAAATGTTAGGTGGCTCTATAGATAACAATCGTTCCTATGATGGTAATGGTGGTGGAATAGGACTAATCCATCCGAATATTCGTATGAATATAGCAGGCGGTAATATCTCAGGTAATAGGGCAGTAAACGGTGGCGGTATTGGATTTGATCTTGATGATGAAGCAGAGGTTCCTGATTTTGTAGCATTTTTGTACAATGTAGTAATTACTGAGAATGTTACGTTTAGTGGAAATATTGCAACTGCTGGTTCTCGACCAAATCAAGAGTTACATACCAACAAAACACCAGATTCTATCGACCCTATATATGTAACACAAGGATATGGAACTGGAGCTTTTACTAACAATTATATCCATACTCCATTTTCAGATTTAAAATGGCTACAAGTAACCAAGCTTTGGTATGGAGATGAGGAGTATCTAGACGAACGTCCTAACAGTGTTAGAGTGGAGCTATTATCTAACGGTAATTCTATGAATCCTCAGCGAATTATAACAATCACTGCAGCGAATGATTGGGTAGGTTTCTTTGATAACTTACTAACAGGCCCTACTTACACCATAAGAGAGCTTGACGTTCCTGTGAATTATACCTCTGATGATGCAGAAGCGCGAGTTAGACCACCAGCCTTAGAAACGAGCAATGTATGGACAATTTCCTTTACAAATACCAGATATGAAGATGATATTAGGCTGCCAGCACCAATAAATTTCCAAGTAACTAAAGAGTGGGTTGGTGATGGAAACCATCTTGATCGTCGTCCTGAATTTATCACAGTGGAATTACGTAGACCAGGTCAAGTTGTTCCTGTAGCTACTCAGCAAATAAGACCAGATGCGAATGGTGTTTGGACTCACACATGGATAGGGTTGGCATCAAGGGATACTATTGATGCACCATTGATTATGTACTATGTAGTAGAGCGCAACGTGCCTACAGGCTACAGACCAAGAGTAGAGATAGCTCGAAATGCTGAAACGGGTCACTTCACAGCAACAATAACCAATACCTTCACCCCAGGTGATGATCCTCCACCACAGGAAGATAGAAGACGAACAGGTATTAGGAGAGGTCCTCTTACTGGTGACTTGGCATCAGTTGCTCCGTTATTTGCAGGTTTATTGTTTGCATCGTCTGCTGTACTAGGCGGAACATCATTAAGGAAAAAACTAAAAGATATGTTCTAATCATTTAAAGAGAAAGAGATATGAAAACTTCTAATTTGAGTTTTTATATCTCTTTCTGCATATAAGTATTATGATGTAAGCGTCAAAAGGTCATTAAATTGATGCTTACATCATACAATAGAGTGAAACAGGTAAAATAAAAAACTAAGAGGAGGCTTTATATGAAGAAAAGCAACAACAGTAGGAAGTTAATCGTTTTACTCATAATGATGGTTTTATTGATTCCATCCAATGTTTTTGCTACCAACCCTCAGGTAGATGTTTATCTTGATGGTGCTTGGGGGCATTTTTATTATGAAGATGAGGGGATAGTAAGTGAAGAGGAATTACAGGGGAGTGAACATGGAGCCTTAGAGGCTCAAGCTACTTCAGATTCTCTTCCTATTCATCTAATAAACGCACAAGCTGCTGTTAAGGCAGCCCTTGAAACTTGGAATGAGAACACCAACTGGGGGGCAGTAGGTGGAAACCTTGACGAGATTAGAAACAGTGCCCTAAATGCTGCAAATGCCGCTTCTATGCCCCATGGCACAAGATCAAGATGGATAAGCCCTCCACAAATAGAGTTAGGTGGAGTGAATATCTTTGATGGGCCATTTTTCAACGGAATGTTGGAATTGTCCTTTTTGGAACCTCCTGGAAGAAGGCATTACGCTCAAGTGCGAATAATGTTTGTCGGTGACAGAAGAATTGAATGGAACAGTACCTATTGGGAGAATAGAAATAGATTCCCAGAAGATGGGATTGCTCGAAGTGATATGGAACGTAACATGTACGACTTAGTCCATCGTTTTGGGACATCCAGGGCTTGGGGTGCTCCAAACATTAGTCGTGTAGCAGATTATATAGAGGCTGAATTCCTAGGCATGGGATTTGCAAGAGAGCATGTGGAGATTATCCGTGTGGACAGAAGAAATCGTGGCCAAAATCCTGATGGAAGCAACTTACCGGCTCTGGCCATACCATGGATAGGAGAGCTTAACTTCAATGTACCTGGAGAAACTACCCCAACTTTTAGTGTGTACAGTCACTATGGCAACATCCATTACGCTGGATTAACTCTACCGGGTAATGATGTGGTGGTAGGACCTGAAGATTGGCCTTTTGAAGCCATTACAGATGCACCACTAGTAGACATAGGCACATTCCCTATCCTAAGTATTCCAGAGGGGACTACAGGTGATGTGATTGTGGCAGTGCGCTTTGTAGAGGCTAACTTAAACTTAACCACTCAGTTGGCACCAGCTCTTGAAGCTCTAATGGTAGCCAATCCTGATGTGAACATTCTAGGTGCCGTTGTTGCACGTACTGGTCGTATTGCATGGCAGAGAGGGGTACCAGGTATTGCAGGAGGAGCCACTTCTCCGTTCCCGGTTATTATGAGCAGTTGTATGAACTTAACAAAGCTCATTGATCGAGGAGAGGACTTGGTTAGTTTTGGATTGGTTCGCAGAACTCACAACTATGGAGTAGTTGCAACTATTCCTGCAGACGTAGGGCCAGGGGAAGACCCTGACATGATTATTGTGGTATCTGCTCATATGGATAGCCAAGGCTTAAACTCTCCTGGAGCTTCTGATAATGCTTCAGGCACAGTGGTGGCCATGGATTTGGCCAGATACTTCTCTGAGCAGATTAATGAGTATGGAGTTATCCCAGGGAACAGAATTGAGATCCATCTGGCACCTGTAGGTGCTCACGAAGGTGGAGGCGGGGTTATTTCTGTGGAAATCGCCAACAGAATCGTTAAGCGTGGTTTAGGTGGGATTGCCATTAATATGAACATGGACATGGTCATGTCTCCAAGTGCCAGAGCAGATGGAACGTTAATGGATACTGTCTCTATGGATACTTGGATGCCTCCAGCACCAGGCCTTCCAGCTGGTGATGCAGGTCTGCGCTTTAACCTTCCTGCCTATCTTGTTATTGGAAGTATTACAGGGGTAGCAGGGGAAGAACGTGACCCTGTTTTAGCAGAGGGTATTGTGAATGCCAGAATTTTCCGTTTTGCAGGTTCTGAACATCAACGTTTCAATGAGTCACCTCGCTTAATTGAAGCGGCCAGTATGATCATTGTAGAAGATACCACAGGCACCAATGACATTGGTACTTTCTACCACAATGCCATGGACAATATGATCTATGAATACTGCTATGACCGTTTACGTATGAGTAGAGATTTGTACCGCCGTGGGATATTAAGAGCCATGGAGCAAGAGATGACAAAATGGGGACAGTTTGCCATAGTGGGAGATGAACTGATTCTAAAGAATGCTACTCAGCTGTTCCAAACCTTTGATCGTGTAGCTGGTGAACTGGTGGTGGATGGTACTGTCATCCCCTTTGTAATCAATTATCCAGATACATTATTGACAGAAGCATCATTGGAAGAGGCAACAGATGTTGTGGTTCGTAGCGTGATGGCTTCTGGTTATGGTACAGCAGATCATAGAAATACAACTCGCCTTAACAATCATCAACACCTACGCCGCTTCTCTACAGGTTTGGTGGTAGAGATGGTAGAGGTGATTCCAGAGCCAGTTTTCACATTTGATATATTTAATAACGGGCCAGGTGGTAGCCCAAGTAGGCCCAATGCCGCATTTGCTGCCAGTGGCACCATCCGTATGTGGACTCAACTGGATGGGGTGAATACACCTGTTCCTTATGGTAACTTAACCGTTGCTGCAAGACTGCCAGATGGAACCTGTGCATTGAGATTTGTTACCATTAACCGTCCATGGGTAGACCAAACCACTGTGAACTTTATTGATGTAACCAAGAATGGTCCATGGCCAAGAATCTACCTTACAGCAACCTTAGGGAATCAATCGGTAGAGGTAATTCTTGTAAACAGTAGATTCTTTACTTTAGATATATTCAACAATGGTTGCGTAAACCTTGGGGCAACTCCATCTAGACCGAATCCAGGACTTGAGGCAGCAGGTACCATCCGTATCTGGACACAACTGAATCGTACCAACGCACCGGTTCCCCATGCTAGTCTAGTGGTAACAGCCAGACGAACAGACGGAAGCTGTGCCATGGAGTTTGTTACTGTGAATCGCCCATGGGTAGACCAAACCACAGTGAACTTTATTGATGTAAATAAAAACAGACCCTGGGATCGGATCTACCTTACCGCAACTGTCTTTGGACAAACAGTGGAGGTGGTTCTTGTGAACAGTTTGTATGTACCTGTGAATTTTACCTTTGATATCTTCAACAATGGAGAGGGAGGTAGCCCAAGTCGACCCAATCCAGGCCTTGAAGCCTTAGGAGTGGTTCGTCTGTGGACACAGATTGATGGGCGTAACATTCCTGTTCCTTATGCTGATTTAACCGTAACTGCCAGGTTACCCAATGGGGATTGTGCCATGAGCTTTGTTCGATTGAATCGTCCATGGATAGACCAAAGTACCGTGAATCATATTGATGTAAATAAGAGAGGGGCGTGGGAGCGTATCTACCTTACTGCAACCATACCTGGAGCAACTGTAGAAGTGATTCTTGTAAACAGACTATAAATTTAAGCAACTATCTACAAGCAACGATGAACAAAAGAAAGGAGTTTTTATGAGAAACTGTCCAAGGAAACTAAGAAAATTATTTGCTATTTTACTTGCAATTGCCCTTGTAGCAGGCGCATTGCCTTTGCATTCTTCAGCAGAGGTGTACCAAGGAGGTGGGATACTTCCTGTAACATTATCCCAAGATCAAGCAGAGGCACTAGAAGTTCTGAGAACATTTGGTGAAAACACAGGACTTGAAGGCTTCGAAGGTGACTATGCCTTACCTAATGATGACACCCCAGTAGATGTTATTATATTTTTCCAAAATGAGACTGCAGCTATTCAGGTTTTAGAGGCAGCTGTAGAGGGTGAGTATCTATCCGTAGCTGAAGCAGAAGAAATTGTAGAAGAAGATTATGCTACATTTAAAGAAGAGCTGTCTCAGTTATTTGCGGGGAATTCTTTGGCTAGATCCTCTGAGGTTGAGCTTGGGATTGATCATAGGTTCTTTCATGCTCTAAATGGTGTGGCCATGACTCTTCCTGCTAACATGGTAGAGGAAGTAGCCCTGCTACCAACTGTTCAGCTTATCGTTCCCAATAAAGAGATTCAAATGTATGATAGTGATTTAGAGGGACTATGGGATGAGTTTTGGTTAGATGAAGAACTTGAAAGTGTTATTGATGTTGACTTTGAGATTCTTGATGATGATTATGATGAAGCAGTAGAGATGAACGAAATGGCTTCACTTTCTGGCCCTGCAGTGGCAACTGCCGCTATCGTGGCTGAAAGACGTACCATTACAGTGAATCTGACTCATGGTGAATTTGTAGAGAATATCTTACCTACTCAATTTACTTTAGTAGCTCCTGCTCTTGGTAGAGTCCTAGAAGCACACCGAATAAGCAGCACAGAAGCTCGCTTGGTGGTAGAAAACAGGGCTACTTTAGGTAGCGTTCACCATATTGCTGCTCATAGTAACGCTTTTGTAGGAGCGGTTACAGGGTTTTCTCGAGTACCTGTCACCGTACTAGGTGTTCCTTATGCAGGGAATCAATCTGGCCGCTATCGTATGAATGTGGCAGAACTTCACGAAAGAGGCATTGACGGTACTGGTGTTTTGGTGGCTGTTGTTGACTCTGGTGTAGACTGGATGCATCCTGCCTTTAGAGACACCTTCCCTACTCAAGCTGAGATGGCGGCAAGAGGTGTTATTCTAACCAGAGATGAAATGATTAACTTTGGTACAACAGCTAATCCAGACTTTCGTTTTGTTGGTCGAGACATTACCAGAACACGTACAGGAACAGTGGCTGGTGGTGGACCCAATGTTCGTTGGCAAGGGAATCCTACCAACTTACCTTGGTATTGGCCAGTAGGTCATCCCCGTGCAGGAACACTGCGTCCAGGTCATGACCCCATGGAGACGGCACCTTTTAACTTCTTACCAGAGTTTCGTGGACCACAGGTAAACGCCACTACTTTGGCTGTACCTCCAGCAATTGCCATGCCAGCTTGGTCAAACCATGGTACTCACGTACATGGTTCTGTGAATTCACGTCCATACGCAGCTCACGGAGATGTGGGACTGAGAGATTTTGATGTGTATTCCATGGGTGTAGCTCCAGGTGCCAGAGGGATTCACTATCGTATCTCTTGGCAGGGTGGCTCTCAAGCAGGCAGTATGATTATGGCCTATGAGATGGCTATTGAAGATGGTGCAGACGTTGTAACCATGTCTATTGGTGGTGGTATCGCTGGTATTGATGGTTCTCTTGGTTTGGCTTACACGAGATTATCTCTGGCTTTCCCATATGTTATCTTCACTACATCTGCAGGGAATTCAGGACCACAATATGCCACCCAAGGTACTCCAGGTCAAGCGGTTGGAATGGTATCGATCTCTGCCTTTTCAGAGCCAGCTGACGGTGTATATCTACAAAGCCCTCACGGGAATATTGTAGATGGAGTGGTGGTATTTATGACTCCTCCAACCAGAGATGCCATGAATGCAACGGCTATTCCAAATCGAGTAACCATTGATAATCCTTTGGTATCTACCCATGTAGCCAATACGGATACTGGTAACTTTAGAATCTTTGGACTTCCTGTTATTGCAGGTGTAAGTGCAGGGGCGGCAGTTACTCCTGTTGGTTCAGGACTTGAGCCTGAATTTGAAGCTTTGGTGGATATTCAAGGAAGAGCAGCCTTAGCAGCTGCTGGCAATACCAATCCTACTCCTGAAGAGATCAATGAAGCAGGAAGAGCAGCCATTGCTGGACACTTTGTACTTCTTAGAAGAGGTTCAGGGCTGGTAGACATTAGTGCCAATGCTTACGAATTTGGCATGGCAGGTATTATTCAGATTACAGGTCCTGGTCAAGCTTTTGCATCCAGTGGTTTTAGAGCAGTACCTATGTTCAGTATGGTTCATGAAACAGGAGTTCAGTTTGCCACTGGCATTATGGCACCAGAGAATGCTGCTGATCGTCATGGAACCTTCCACTTTAGTGAAACCATGTCGGCACTTCCAGAGCCTTTCTTGGTAGACTTCTCTTCTCGTGGTCATACCTTAGAGACTTATTATATTAAGCCTGAATTAGGTGCTCACGGAGTTGCTGTACTTTCAACTTTACCAAGATGGACAGCCAGATTACCATGGCATGATCCTGAAAATAATATTCCATGGCAAGAATTCTGGAGAAATCCAGACAACTTCATTGCCTCTTATGGATATAGCCAAGGAACCTCCATGTCTGCACCTCATGCAGCAGGGGGAATGGCACTTCTTGTTCAGTACAGTAGAGACAACAACCTGAACTGGACCGCTCAAGAAATCATCGTACGAGCCATGAACAACGCCACACCTGTTACCATGTATGGTGTATTTGGCATGGATTATGAGTACAGTGTATTTGCAGGTGCTAGACAGATGAACGTGGCGGCAGCCATTAATGCCACCACTACCGTAGGAGTAACTCAAACTCGCTTCCCACATGCCCAAGGGGTGATTTATCGACTGCAACCTGAAACTTACACAAGACAGGTAGGCCACTTTAGTTTTGGTGGTATTGGACCTGGTGGTGGTGGAACCAAAACCGCAACCATTAGAAGTGAAACAGGTGGCACCTACTTCCTTTCTCATGAATTTAGAGGGAACTCTAGAATGGCTGTGCCAGCAGCATATAGAGGAACCTTCACTCACCCAGCTACCGTTAATGTACCAGCAGGTGGTTCCGCTAGTTTTGAAGCCAGTATTGCTCTTCCTGCCAACGCTCCAACAGACTTTATGGCCAGTGGCACAACCGCCGCAGGTGCTTTAGGTCCAAATGAGCCCCCAAGGCTTGCAGGTGCTTGGTCAGGGAATACCTACCATGATGGTTACCTAATGGTACGTAGGGGCAGTAGTGATGGCCCTATCGTAGCTAGAGTACCTTTTGGCGCCGTAGCTATTCCTCGAGTAACAGGAGAAGTGACAGTACTATCGGAGAACAGCATTCGTATCGACTTAGGTGTTATGGATGCTATGCCAGGTCTTGGAACCATGGTTCCTATCTTACCACTGTTTATTACAGCCGCTCAAGGATTAACCAACTTAGACCATGAGATCTTTACCTTTGGTGGTGCTAATGCAGCTGACCTTGGTACAATTACAAGTATTGTAAGACTAAGTAACACAGCGGTAACCATTACCTTTGATGGTGCCATCAGGCCAGGTGGTGACTATACCATCTCTATGTCCAATGCAGCCCTGCCTACGACTGCGGTTACACCAATTACTCCGGGACATGGGTTTGTGGGTCACAACTCAAGAGTTATCGCTCTAGATACTTTTGCAGCTCCGTTAACCATCCCAGCTCCTCGTGTTCCTGTTCTAAGTTTAGATATATTCAACAATGGACCAGTGGAATTAGGAGCTTCCCCATCTAGACCGAATGCAGGTTTAGCGAGAGATGGACTGATTCGGATGTGGACCCAGATTGACGGCGTGAATACTTTAATCCCTTATGCAGGCTTAGAAGTAACGGCTACCTTCCCAGGCGGAGAGGATGCCATGAGGTTTATTCGAGTGAATCGTCCTTGGGTGAACCAAGCTTATGTCAACCTTATCGACGCCAATAAAAATGGGGACTGGCAACGGATTAACCTTACCATAACCTATGATGGGTTGACTGCAGAAGTAGTTCTCATTAACACACACTATGTGCCAATGGTACTTTCTTTTGATATTTTCAATAATGGACCAGGGGGTACCCCCTCTAGACCCAATGCAGGGTTAGCAAACATTCGGATGTGGACTCAGATTAATGGGGTAAATACTCCTGTTACTTTTGAGGGATTAACCGTAACTGCTCGCTTCCCTAATGGAGACAATGCCATGGAGTTTGTCTTCATCAATCGTCCGTGGGTAGCCCAGCATACGGTGAACTTTATTGATGTCAGAAGAGGTGCTTGGGAGCGCATCTATCTTACAGCCACTTATGAGGGACGTACTGCGGAAGTGATTCTAGTCAATAGTCCATAAAATTTAAAATATTGAGCCCTCTTGATAACTTAGCTACAAAGAGTTGCCTAAGGGAATTCAGGAGGGTTTTCAATAAAAACAAACAAGAGAGGAGATTTAAATGAGGAAGAAAACCGCAAATTTTAAGAGAATAATCGCTATTGTTCTCGCCACCCTACTTGCAGTGAGTTCCATTTCACTTCAAGTTTCTGCTGTAGAGGCTGGGGCACCACTTACCCCACATCTCTCTGAAACTCACGAGATTACCATTACAGAAGAGCAGTTAGAAGCTCTAGATGCAATCCGTGAATTTAATAGTGAAGAAGGTCTTGTTGGCTTTGAAGGAGACTATGCACTGCCTGATGATGACTCACAGGTATCTGTCTTTGTCTTCTTTGGAAGTAATCCTGCTGCTACTCAAGTTTTTGAGGCCGCGATGGAAGGATTTTATCTTCCCTTAGAAGAGGCTCAAGAAGTTGTGGAAGATGAGCATGACATTTTCCGAAGAGAGCTAGATGCTCTTTTTGGTGGAGGGTCATTTGCTAGATTTTCTAATGAGGAGCCAGAATACCACATTTCTATGGAATTTCGCCATGCTTTTAATGGTGTAGCCCTGAACATTTCTGCCAATAAGCTAAAAGAGGTTGCTGAGATTGGGGTAGTAAGAGCCATTATGCCAGACTATTCCATCAATCCTCTAGAGGGGTTGTATGTGGAAGAAGAGTTCTGCGATGAGCTAATTGAATTAATTGGCGAAATGGCAGCAAACCGTGCACAAAGTAACAACCCTGACCCTTGGGGCATGTCTCAAGGACGTGCCAGAATGAATGCCAACCAATTGCATGAGGAAGGGATTCGTGGAGAGGGGATTATCGTAGCCGTTATTGATGGAGGCATTGACTGGATGCATCCTGCATTTGCAGGTGCTTTTCCACCAGCAAGTGTGATCAATCAAGCTAGAATTGACCGTTTCGGGCCAAATGGTACTGCTGGACACCATCCAGAGCTTGCTTTGCCACTTTGGGATGGTACCGTTACTCCACATAACCCAGAAGGTCATAACGAACTTTACAACATTAACCGATACACCGATGGTCCAAATGTTGGTTTACCTAGAGCGGGAGCACCAGAGTATGTTTTCTTAGGTCGTGATACCATGAGATTATGGCCAGGAGGAGGCGGTGATGACCTACGTGGCAATCCTATCCAACAAGGTTGGACCTTAACCGATGGTCAGTGGGGATATACCTATCCACAAACCTTGCCCCCTGGAATGCCTGGGAACAATCCTTTTGAATGTTCACCATTATACTTCTTCCGTACCAATGAACTAGGACAAAGTATAAATATGCGTACCTATTTAGGACTCGTGGGCTCTCTTCAAAACTCGGTGCCTGGATGGTCTTCTCATGGTACTCATGTTGCGGGTACTATCCTTGGTAGACCTTATCCAGCCCTTGATAGCCCTGACTTTGATCCAGGAAGAGCCATTATGGGTGTTGCCCCTGGAGCAACTCTCGTTCATTACCGTTCACTTACAGGAGGTTTTATCTACGCTTCTGTGTGGATTGGTGCCCAAGAATGGGCCTTTAAAGATGGTGCCAATGTAGTCAACATGTCTTACGGATGGCAAGAAGCCTCTGTTATGAGCTTACATCACCATGGCATCAATCAAATGATGTTAGCAGACCCTACCATTATCTTTGTGGCTTCTGCTGGCAATAGCGGTACTGCATTCTACACAGGAGGTAATCCTGGTGGTTCTACTATGGGGATTACTGTTTCTGCTTTAGCAGAGCCAGCTCCTGCCATCACCATTACTAGCAATGACTTTACAGGTACGGCCATTCTACCTTTTGCTCATGTACGTAATGCTGCCCGTATCAACGTAACAGACACTCCTCAAAGAGTGATTCCAATGCCACTTACAGCGGGTAGTCCAGCTGGACATGCTTCCTTGGAAGGTCTTCCTGTTGGAGCAGGTACGGTGGCAGACTTTGAGGCTCTTACTTCTAGGTTTACACCAGAGGTATTACGAGGGGCTTATGTTATCGTTCGTAGAGGGGAAACTTTTGATTCCATTTCTGCAAGAGCCAATGCCCTTGGCATCGCTGGAGTCATCTCCATTAACGGTGATGGCCAACCCTTAGCAGGATTCACCACTGCATCAGGTGCCAATGATGTTCATCGTACGCCAGTGATGTTCATGCTCTATGAGCAAGGAGCCCAGTGGGCTCGTGCCCTTGGTGGTCATCCGATACCACGAAGAGGTGTATTCAACATTACAGGTAGAGGATTTAATCCTTTGAATACCTCTCAAGATCAACCTATCGTTCAAGGATTTTCTTCTAGAGGACCAAGAGAGACTTCTTTTGAAATCACTCCTGACATTGGTTCTCAAGGGGTGAATGTATTCTCAGCTGTTTCCAGATGGCAAGCTGCTGCTGGTGGCATGAACCCAACGGTTGCAAACGGTCAAACCACATGGTACAACCGTCCTTGGTGCTGGGGATATGGTAACATGAGTGGAACTTCTATGTCTGGTCCTCACCTTGCAGGTGCGGTAGCATTGATTCAGCACTATAGTGTGGAAAATGCCGGCGGCATGTGGGCAAACTATGAAGTGAAGACTCGTATTATGAATACTGCTAACTGTCTAGATTATGCTGGAAGTAACTACAGTCCATTTGATGGAGCCAGAAATGTAGATGTTGTAGCAGCAACCCGAACCAATACGGTAGTATTTGTAGAGTATGAAGGAAGAGTTCCAACCGTACTTTACACGGATTTTGATTCTCCAGAACAAGTACTTTTAGACACTCGTTCAGGTGGCTTAAGCTTTGGTGGCTTTAACCGAAGCGTAAACGATGACAATCCGAGAAATATTGGAGACGGAGCAGCTTCATACACCATGACTGCAACGGTTTACAACAACTCCGATAGAATAATTACTTATCGCATTAGTCATAGATTTGTTACAGGACGTGCTGCCAGACCAGCAGGTAGTCCAACTGCTTCTTTAGATGGTGGAGCATTGGTGTACCGCCCTCAAATCGCAGTTCTTCCAGGTGGCAGAGTTCCAATTACCTTTACCCTTCATATTCCTGCTGGAGAAGCTTTAGGATTCTATGAAGGTTTTGTAACCATAACCGGTGGCAATGAAGACATTGTGTTGCCTTTCGGAGCAGTGGTTCATGACAGGCAACCATCCTTTACCTTTGAAGGATTGTATCGTCCTGTAGTGACCACCAATAAAGTAGGTGAAGGTGCTCACCATCTCACCAGTAACGAATTGATTATGCACTTTACCCAAAGCTGGGGATTCTATGCTGATTTCTATCTGATTGACAGAGAAGGAATTCATCAACATCCTGACTTTGAAGGAGACAACTGGTTCTCTGGTGGTGTACATATTCATGGATTCCCTAACTTGAAGTTTGCAGATTATATCCTAGGCTCAACCATGGGTACAGGCTATCATTATGCAGGGCGCTTCGGAAGACATTTCCCACAAACTCGTGGTTTGGTTGATGATGTGATGCGTGGTGTTATCTTTGACGGATATTTTATGCCAGGAATTCACGAAGATCCTATTGCAGGTCGTGGGGAGCCCCTGTGGCTTGGAGATTGGTTAGAGGATCTAGGTGAAGAGCACAGCGGAGAATTCTACATTGGTATTACTGTATTTAGAAAGTCTCCAACTCGTGCAGGACATTGGCTATTTGAGCAAAGTCTTCTGGTACCATTCTATGTAGACAATGAGCTTCCAGAGTTTGAAACCTTAGAAGTGAACGAACGAGAGGTAAACACAGAAGCAGATAATCTTAGAGTACAAGTTTTTGATGATGAAGTTGTTCTCTCAGGTAACGTTACCGATGAATGGTTATTAAACGCCATAGATGAAGAGATTACCTTTGATGTATGGACCAACGCCCGTGGTGAGCTGTCCCTACCAGAGAATCTTGCCCTATGGGCATTGGTAGGTGAAAATACAGCAACCAATCGTCCAATCCGTGTGGATATTGATGAAGATGGAGATTTCACCTTAACTTGGCCAACCTTGATAGAAGAAGGTGAAACACCTCTTACTTTATGGCTTGTTGATGGATATGCCCCAGTTCCCGTGGTGAATCAAGTGCCTCTTGGTGTAGGGAATCCGAACAACTTTGGTAATCCTAACGCCAATGTTGCGAACTTCTGGAATCAACCTGCTGTAGCAAGAACATTGACTACACAAACTCACTTTGATGGGGAGGGACTTGTAGAAGTTCCAGCTACTCTTCAGCCATATTTACGAAGTGACGTATTGTTTGGAAGAGCCAACAGCAACAATCCAGTGGTATTCAATATGGCTGCTGGAGAATTCAACCGCTTTGGATGGGGAGGCTTGAATGTCAATGAAGTAAATGCCACCCTTGTCTATGGAATGAACGATGTGTATGTGTTTGCCGAAGTGAAGGAATGGGGTCAATCTGTAACAGCAGTAATTGTTGATATGGGTGAATTGGTTACTCAGGCAGAGGTTGACGACATGGACTTAGAAGTAAGTGCATTTAAAACTACTAGAAGAATTGTCAATGCCAATAATCCTCTTGTGGTATTTGACGATGATAAAGTTGTTACAGCAATCTACGTAAGCAATGTAAGAGAAAGACTGGCTCCAGGAGAAAGACCGGCCAGTGGCAATTACATTGTGGTTGAGCTACAGTATGGCTTTGATAACACCAGAGCTCAAGTGAATGGTAGTGCTACCTTCTGCTACAACTGGACCGCACCAGCCCGACCTCCATACAGTGGACCAAATCCATATGGAGGCCAAGCTTTCAGATTAAACATGGAATATACCGTAACCATAGATGGTATCATGCATATTGTAACCATTGATGGTGGAACCAACAACCCAGCAGGCATGATTCAACCTATCGTAGATGATTTCGATTTGGTTGCCAACCCAGTAGATGGCTTTACCAATCAAAACTACAGAATGTGGACACCTCCAGCACATAGAGGCGTAGAGAACCCTGCGACTCCAATGCCATTGGTGGTATTCCATCATGGAATGGGAGAAAACTACTCCATGTTGGCCAATGGTAATGATAATGAAGGTGTACAACTTATCGCCCAAGAAGCAGCTACCTCTTGGATTACTGAAGCTCCTGAGTACGCTTATGTATTATTACCACAAAGAGCTGGAATGGGTGCAGGTGCAACTGCTCCTGGATACTCAAGAGCCGGACTATCTGCTTTCATTAACCATTTAATTGATGAAGGTAGAGTAGACGCTGACCGAGTTTACATCTCTGGATTATCTGCAGGTGGAGGAGAAGTGCTTACTCATCTGTATGAGTTCCCAGACATGTTTGCAGCAGCGATACCAATTTGTCCCCTTGGTGGCAATAGTGTTGCTAATATGGCGCGTTTGCCTAGCATTATGCATATTCCTATTTGGTATGTTCACTCTGCAACGGATAGCGTGATTGCTCCTATTACAGCAATCGCACCTCATGCACGTCTACTCGAATTAGGTGCGGTGGATGCAAGAATTAGCAACTTCCCAGCGGTACATATTCCAGGTAGTAGGGCTGGTTTTGCACCTCGAGGTTATACTGACAGTTGGAGCGTATTTGGTGATCATCTGCCTAATGGTATCTTCCTGGATGCTCACGGGGAGCCAGCTAGGTTCTACCCTAACGACCACTGGAATTGGATCATGGTATTTAACAACCTTTATATTGGATGTGGTGGGATCATCCCAACAGACCCAAGATACGGTACTGCGCAACAATACGGTATTACATTCATGGATTGGATGTTCGCTCAGAGAAGGGGAGGGGAACCTGATGAGTTGTCCTTTGATATCTTCAACAATGGTGAAGGTGGTAGTCCAAGTAGACCGAATGCAGGCCTAGCAGCTTCAGGAACCATTCGTATGTGGACCCAAATCAATGGGGTAAATACTCCTGTACTTTTCGAGGAATTAACGGTAACAGCAGAATTGCCAAATGGAGATTGTGCCATGAGATTTGTGAATGTGAATCGCCCATGGGTAGCTCAGCATACAGTGAACTTTATTGACGTAAACAAGAATGGTCCATGGGATCGTATTTATCTTACCGCAACGGTAAATGGAAGTACTGTTACAGTAATTCTTGTCAACAGTCTTTATGTACCAACGGTGCTGTCCCTTGATATCTTTAATAACGGACCAAACGGAACCCCAGGTAGGCAAAATGCTAATCTAGGACCAATCATTCGTATGTGGACCCAGATTAATGGTGTCAATACCCCTGTTCTTTTTGATGACTTACGAGTCACTGCTACCTTGCCAAATGGAGATTGTGCCATGGCCTTTGTTGCCATTAATCGTCCATGGGTAGCTCAGCATACGGTGAACTTCATCGATGTACGAAGAGACAGGCCATGGGAGGTTATCACCCTAACTGTAGAAGTAGATGGCAGGTCAGTAACTGTAATCTTATGTAATCTATGATACAAGGGTCAAAACACCTTTTGACTCTTACAACAATCTGTAAGAGGGAAGTTGTAAAAGTTTTTGATTCTTAAAACTTTAAGTAAGAAAACAAAATATAAAAAGTAAAATAAGCTTGGTAAGTTGGCTTATTTATCCCAGAAGCGGTATAGCGTGAGGCTATGCCGTTTTTGGTATGACAAAAATGAATTACTAGATAATATATCAAAATACAAACTGACTTAACAAGAAATAGCTTTATTATGACATTTTGGTATCTTTAGCATGGATTTAGGGATTCACAGCACCAAGGATGATTGTATATAATGCTGTCATAAAAGTACATTAGAGCAAAAAAAATGTGCAAAAATCACAATGGTAAAGATATAATGCTGTAAGAATTGTCGTAGATGAAAGGAGGAAGACAAAGATTGTTATGAGGAATTTGGTTTTAGAGGGAAGGAATCAACCATAGGGTTATCATTGTGAACGTATCCGTTAAAATTGCTATAAAAGAGAGGAAATGAAAAATGAATAAAAAACGCATGGTAGCATTGTTGTTAACGGTAGCCATGATAGGGATGTTGATTGTTCCTATGTTGCAGACAAGGGCCCAGGAGGAGGCTTTGCTTGTTCCACAAGATATGGTGGGGGAGATTTTTGAACCTACCCAGCGTTTTGTGGGTGGAGTTCCTTTAGGGGCTTTTTCAGGACGTCAAGGAGAGTGGAATCGGGTATCTCACACCCTTTATCACACTCCCAGTTTAACTCTTCGTATCACAAGTGATGAAGAAATATTATACACCATTGTAGAAGGGACAAATAGAGATACCCGAAATGTTTTTTACATTAGTATTCGAGGTAGAGAAGGGGGATTCACCTTTATGGGACGCCCCAATGTACACTATGTGGTAGCCAACGGTTATCTCTATCGTGTACTCAATGAGAGGAATACCTATCGCCGAGAATATGCTGCTCCTGCACAAGTTGGCCCAACTACCGCAGCCAATCAATTAAGATTTATGACCGATATGCCAGAGTGGTTTGGTGCTGATGATGACCCCGATAGAGATGCCCAGCGTCTTGAGCGGATTAGCATGGAGTATTTTAGAACCTGGACAGGAATGCGTCTTCGCTTAGATCAAATTGGTAGTCCAGACCCAAGTGATGTAAGTATTTCTTGGCGTGGAATGGAAGGAGGCTTTCAAACCAACAATGACACTTCAATGCCAGGAACTCGCCAAGGGACTCCGGTACATCTTCCTACTAACAGGGGAAGGATGTTACCCGCTCTTGCTACTTACCAAGCCTATCAACCAGAGGGAGTCTACTTCCCCGTTGAGGATTTTGGGATATTCTTTAACCCATTAAGAGGTGGAGGTTCTAACTTACAAAGTAGTGAAGAGCCAAATTGTACCTGTCCTCCAGGCCAACCTTGTATTGCTTCCCTTATTCATACCCAACCAGACGGTTCACCTTTGGTGATTACTGATGGGCCTGTAGATGGACAATGGTATGGTTACGCCTACATTACCTGGAGAAGTTTAGAACCAGAGCCAGGGGTATTTTCTTGGGATACGGTGCGAATGTACACCAAAGGAGACTATCCTGTGGTGGGGCCAAACATGGACCAATATCAATGTGCCAGAGGCTTCTTAGTCACCAGAGCTCTTGAAGAGTATGCCAGGTTAGGGATTTATGTTCAGTTGCGCTTTGTAATGGACTACCCTTTTGGCTCACCTTTTGGATATTGGTACGGGGATAACTATATTGGAGGCATCTTTAATAACTCTCCTTTAGGTGGACAAGAAACACATACGGAATTAGCCATGATTAATCTAAGGAATGAGAGAATTGCAGACATTCCTACCTGGCTAATTGAAAGAATGAGAGCAGAGCCTAATCGCCCCAATCCAAACTGTCCTCACAACATTCCCAATCGATTGGATATGGATGCAGGAGATGGCTTGTTCCATAGAATGAGAGATCCAGGCACTCCCCTAGACCCTGAGAATCCTACAGAGGCAGAGTTGGCTCAACAAAACTTCTATCGATGGGCTCAGAGATTCCTAACAGGACGCTTCCACTGTACCATTCCTAATCCAGCAGGGGGGCCTGACTTGAGAGTTTGTCCCAATGGCTGTATTCCTTATCGGCGACCAGCAGGGCTAAATGCCAATCCTAATGCCGTTCAGGCTTCTCACGGATG
>JGI20163J15578_10000256_pt1 | contig 22099 bp, 14 predicted proteins | sample TergutCu122P1_FD_15578 | JGI IMG/M metagenome (IMG submission 15578)
GGCTTGGAAAAAGGATTATTTGTTTTAGATGCTCCTGTAACAGGAGGAGATATCGGAGCAAGGGAGGCCAGACTCTCTATTATGGTTGGTGGTAATAAAGAGCATTTTGACAAGTGTCTGCCAATTTTTGAAGCCATGGGAACTAATATTAATTATCTGGGAGAGGCAGGTTCCGGCCAGCATTGTAAATTGGCAAATCAAATCTTAATTTCTGGTGCCTTATCGGGAGTTTGTGAGGGTTTTGCTTATGCCAAATCCAAGGGACTAGATCTTGATAAGGTTATGAAGGCTGTCTCTACTGGTTCCGCCGCAAGTCGCCAGCTGGATATGCTAGGTTCAAAGATTATTAATCAAGATTACGCTCCAGGATTTTATCTTCATCATTTTGTTAAGGATTTGAAGCTAGCATTAGTTGGAGCTAATATGAGTGATTTAAGCCTTGAAGTTCTGAGTCAAAATTTAGCTATCCTAGAAGAGTTGGAACAAGAAGGATATGGAAATCTAGGAACTCAAGTTTTAATTAAGTACTATGAGGCAATTAAGTGATTTAACAATCAAAGCAAATCCCCCGTTTCTAATCGCAACATAGAGGGTAGGGAATGAGATATTTGTTAGCTGGAGAGCTTAGCTTTCGACAGATGACAAAGATGATAAGTATGAAGTTTACATAGATTAAGTAAAAGCATAATTAAGGGTGTGAGCAAACTATTATATGATTAAGGAGAGCATGTTAAATTAGATAATGATTTCATGCAAAGAAGAGATGTTAAAAGATAATATTCTAACTTTAGAAATTGATAAAACTAAGCATATTGCCTTAGTTGCCCATGATGGGAAAAAGAAAGAACTTGTGGAGTGGTGCGATAAAAATAAGGAGATATTAAAGGGCCACTTCTTAAGTGGAACAGGAACCACAGCTAGGCTAATTGCTGAAAAAACAGGACTTCCTGTAAAGGGGTTTTCTAGTGGTCCTTTGGGAGGAGATCAACAAATTGGGGCAAAAATTGTTGAGGGGAAGGTTGATTTCTTGGTGTTTTTGTGGGACCCATTTGAAGCACAGCCCCATGACCCAGATGTTAAGGCGTTACTTAGAATTGCAGTGGTTTACGACATTTTAATTGCCAATAATATTGCCACAGCAGACTTTCTCCTTAATTCTAGTTACATGAATGAGGTATATAGTCGTAAGGTAGAGAATTTCACCAAAACTATACCACAGTAAGAGATGATAGAAATACGTAAATCATGTCTAGATGATGCTTGTTACTTCCAGTTCAAAGGGCTTGAGGTACAATGAAGCAAATTGGTAAAACATTAGTGAAGCAAACTTGAAAAATGTAAAGACTATGCAATTAGTAAGAAATTTGATATAATGAACTTTGGAAAGTTTTTAGGATTAATTAGCATTAGGAGGTTATGCATATATGTCGGATAAAGAAAAAAATGTAAAGACTGTTCAGGAACCCATTAATCTTGGTGACGTTCATATTGCAGACGAAGTGGTAGCCATAATCGCATCTTTAGCAGCTAATGAGGTTGAGGGAGTGGCTTCTACAACAGGATATATGGATGGATATTTGAAAAAAGATTTTTCGGAGCTTTTGGGAGTGAAAAACCTGTCAAAAGGAGCCAAGGTGGATATTATTGAAGGAGTGGTTACAGTTACCCTTTCTCTTTCATTAAAATTCAACTATAGTGTTATGGATGTTTCTGAAAAAGTTCAGGAAAAAGTCAAAACAGCTATTGAAAATATGACTAGCCTTGAAGTTGCTGATGTAAACATTAGAGTTACTGGAATCGAAATGGGGAATCAAAGCTAGTTGGGAGAGCTAAAATGAGTTTCATGACAAGGACACAGCAACGGGAATATATCTTCAAACTACTTTTTCAAATTGATTTTATCAGCAAGAAAGAGATAAATGAGCATATTTCGATTTTTCTAGATAATCTCCATGAAGTTTCTAAAGATGATAAAGAAGCTATAAAGGACAGATTTTTAAAGGCTCTACCCTACGTCTTGGAAATAGATGATTTATTAAATAGTAAGGTTACTGGTTGGAAGACTAACCGAATGAATAAGGTAGACTTATCAATTCTTAGGCTTGCAATATATGAAATGAAATATGATGACGAAGTCCCTGTAGGAGTAGCTATTGATGAAGCGGTGGAACTGGCAAAGAAATTCAGTAGTAAAAATGGTCCTTCCTTTGTAAATGGTGTACTAGCTAAAATAGTAAAAGAAGATTAAAAATAGATTTTCAAGGAGATGCGTATATGCGTAATGTTTATACGGTCAAGCAAGTAAATACTTATGTCAAAAACATGTTTGCCGAGGATTTTGTGCTAAGCCGTATCTATGTTAAGGGAGAAGTATCAAATTGTAAGTACCATTCATCAGGTCACATATATTTTTCTTTAAAGGATGAGTCCGGCGTCATTGCCTGTGTTATGTTTGCAGGTTCTAGAGCAGGGCTTTCTTTTAATATGAAAGAAGGGCAGCAGGTTATTGTTTTAGGCTCTGTAAGTGTATATGAAAGAGATGGACGCTACCAGATTTATGCAAAAGAAATTACTCTAGATGGTATAGGACTTTTATATGAAAAGTTCGAAGCCCTGAAAAAAGAGTTGGCAGAAATGGGAATGTTTGCCCCAGAATATAAAATGCCTATTCCGCCTTATATCAAGACTTTAGGTGTCGTTACAGCCAAAACAGGTGCCGTGATTCAAGATATTATTCAAGTGGCAGCTAGAAGGAACCCTTATGTGGAGATTATCCTATATCCTGCTAAGGTCCAAGGAGATGGTGCTGCCGAGAGTATTGCTAAGGGCATAGAGGTACTGGAGAAAAAGGGAGTCGATGTAATAATTGTAGGCCGTGGTGGTGGTTCTATTGAGGATTTGTGGGCCTTTAACGAAGAAAAGGTGGCAAGGGCAATATTTAATTGTACGGTGCCTATTATCTCTGCAGTTGGACACGAAACGGACACTACCATTGCAGACTTTGTGGCAGATATGAGAGCACCTACTCCATCGGCAGCGACTGAAATGGCTGTTTATGAATATCTTGCAGTTAAAAATTTCTTAATCCAAGGAGAAGCCAGACTAAAGAGAAGCCTTTATCAGATAATAGACTTCAGAAAAAGAGAGCTACAACAGCTTGCTTTAAAACTAAAGTATGGGCATCCAAGACAAAAGTTAAATGAAAAACGCCAGTACTTGGTTGATCTAGAAAACAAGATTAGAAGCAACTTAGATAATGGAGTAAATGAAAATAGACATGCTTTATCTTTACTAATTGAAAAGTTTAAAGGATTATCTCCTTTAAATAAACTTAACCAAGGTTATGTCTATATGGAAAATGATAAAGGGATAAATATTAAATCTGTTTCCCAAGTTGAAGTAGGAGAGTTTATGGATATTTACTTAAGTGATGGGAAAATAGTAGCAGAAGCTAGGGAACTCAAATTAGAGGATAAAAGATAAAAGATAAAAGATAAAAGATAAAAGATAAAAGCAATTGATAAAAGTAAAAGTGTGTGGATAGAAATTAAGCAACACGGATAAGGTGTAGAATACAGTAGATAGATACTTAAGGCGAGCATAAGTGAGTAGTAGAAATACAAGGAGGGGACATGGAAAATAACGTTGTAAATATTGAAAATGGGAAAGAGGAACAACCAAAACTAGAAGAAGTGTTTGAGGAATTGGAAGCTATTGCTGAGAAATTGGAAGACGGAGAGGTCTCTTTAGAAGAATCTTTTGCCCTTTACAATCAAGGTGCAAACTTGTTAAAGGTTGCCAATGAGATTATTGAGGGAGTGGAAAAGAAAATCCAAGTTTTGGATGATGGAGGAAATAATGAGCTTTGATAAGCAACTACTTGAAAAGATAGAGTACATAGATACCATTTTAGAGAAATATCTACCGACTCCAGATGGATACCAAGAGAATATCATGAAGATTATGGAATATAGCCTCATGTCTGGCGGCAAAAGAGTGCGTCCAATGCTAATGAAAGAATCATTTGAATTATTTCATGGTAAGGGAGAAGTAGTAGAACCATTTATGGCTGCCATAGAGATGATCCATACCTATTCCTTGGTTCATGATGATTTGCCAGCAATGGATAATGATGACTATAGGCGAGGGCGAAAAACCACCCATATAGTTTATGGTGAAGATATGGCTATTTTAGCAGGAGATGCTTTGTTAAACTATGCTTTTGAAATTGCCTTAAAAAGTCTAGAGATTGCACCTGAAAAAACCTTAGAAATCGGAAAGGCTTTAAAGATACTTGCCAACAAGGCGGGTATAAGGGGTATGATAGGAGGCCAGGTTATTGATATTGAATCAACAGGAAAAGAGATATCAATAGATGTTTTGGAGACAATTTTTAGGTTAAAGACGGGAGCATTGTTTGAAGCATCAATGATGATAGGTGGTGTTTTGGCAGAAGCAAATGAGGAACAGGTAAATGCACTAGAAGATGTTGCCTGTAAAGTAGGAATTGCTTTTCAGATTCAAGATGACATCTTAGACGTTACCAGTTCTTTGGAGGTTCTGGGGAAAGAAACTTGTAGTGATGAGAAAAATGAAAAGACTACCTATGTAACTCTAAAAGGGTTAGAAGCATCAAAAGAAGACGTATCAACTATTTCTAGTGAGGCAATTACAAAGTTACGCAGTTTTGATAGAAGAAATCTGTTTTTGGAGGAGCTTTTAAAAGGGCTAATAGCAAGAAAGAAATAGCGGAGATAGAAAGCGTGGCAGAGCAATACGTATCATTTAGGTGAATTCCCTTAGGAAGGATAAGGGGTGCTTGAACAGTGATATATTACAGGAGAAAAATTTGTGGTTTTAGATAGGATAAATAAAGAAAATGACATAAAGAACCTAGGAAAAGATGAGTTAGAGATGCTTGCAAAAGAAATTAGGCAGTTTCTAGTTGACACTATCAGTGTAACAGGGGGGCATCTAGCCTCTAACTTGGGGGTCGTGGAATTGACCATGGCTTTACATTTGGTTTTTGATTTGTCCCAGGATAAATTGATTTGGGATGTGGGACACCAATCTTACACCCATAAAATACTAACAGGTCGTAAAGATAAGTTTAGTGACCTTAGAAAATTTGGTGGCATTAGTGGGTTCCCTAAAAGAGGAGAGCATATTAGTGATGCTTTTGATACAGGCCACAGTTCTACATCTATTTCAGCAGGGCTTGGATATGTTGCAGCTAGAGATATAAAGGGAGAAAAGTACAGAGTAGTATCCATTATTGGTGATGGTTCGATGACAGGTGGCATGGCTTATGAAGCTTTAAACAATGCTGCTCGCCTCAACAAGAACTTTATCATTATTTTAAATGATAACAACATGTCTATTTCCAAAAACATAGGAGGCCTGTCTAAATATCTTAACGAACTTAGAACAGATAGCACTTATACGGAGTTAAAGGACGCTATTCGAGGCGCATTAAAGAAGATACCTGGAGATGGCGAAAAGATTATTAGACACATTACCAATACAAAGGGTGGCATAAAGCAACTGCTAATGTCAGGAATGCTGTTTGAAAACTTGGGAATTACTTACCTAGGTCCTGTGGATGGCCACAATCTTGAAGAACTTAAAAGGGCATTACGCCAGGCTAAAAGGGTTAATGGAGGAGTATTAGTCCATGTAATTACCAATAAAGGGCAAGGCTACAAACTTGCTGAAGATAATCCGTCAAAATTTCACGGCACGGATCCTTTTGATGTAAAAACAGGAGATGTTTTGGAAAAGAATGAATCTGACACCTATACAGATGTCTTTTCAAAAGTAATTTGGGATGAAGGAAGGAAGAATCATAAACTTGTTGCTATTACGGCTGCCATGACGGAAGGCACCGGTTTACATAGATTTGCAAAAAGCTTTCCAGATAGATTTTTTGATGTTGGTATTGCTGAAGGGCACGCAGTAACTTTTGCTGCTGGATTGGCAGCAGGAGGTATGAAGCCGGTGGTAGCAATCTACTCTTCATTTTTACAAAGAGCATATGACCAGATAATCCACGATGTTTGCCTGCAAAACTTGCCTGTGTTTTTTGCCATAGATAGAACAGGCTTAGTAGGTAGTGACGGGGAAACTCACCAAGGATTATTTGATATTTCATATTTGGCGTCAACTCCAGCCATGACTATTATGGCTCCTAAGAATCGCTGGGAAATGGCTGATATGATAAGGTATGCCATCCAATATGATGGGCCTATTGCGTTATTATACCCTAGAGGAGAAGCCTATGAAGGTTTTAATCGAAGGCGCCTTCCTATTGAGTATGGCAAAGGAGAAATGATATACGAAGAGGATAGTATTGCTTTAATTTTCGTAGGTAATATGGGACCTGTTGCCAAGAGCGTTCGAAAAGAACTAAAAGAAATTGGATATAACTGTAGCTTGGTTAATGCAAGATTTGTCAAACCTTTTGATGAAGAGATGATAGAAGAATTGGCTAAGACCCATAAACTGTTGGTGACTCTTGAAGAAAATGAATTGATTGGAGGCTTTGGACATCAAATATCTGCTTACTTACAAAAAGCAAAATTGAATATTCCTATTCGTAACATAGGCATATCAGATATGTATGTAGAGCATGGTAATGTAGATTTACTTAGAAAAGAAGTTGGGCTGGATAAGGATACTATTGTTAAGCAGATTATTGCAGACTATGTTGTACTTGATTAACAGATAATGGAGTTTGATTATGAAAGAACGCCTAGATATATTACTTACAAAGAGAAATTTGGCAAGTTCCAGAGAAAAAGCTAAAGCTATTATTATGTCTGGCAATGTCTATGTAAATAATCAAAGGGAAGACAAAGCAGGCAGTACATTTCCTGTAGATGCATTAATCGAAGTGCGAGGTAACGCTTTGCCATATGTAAGTAGAGGAGGCTTAAAGTTAGCCAAGGCTTTTGAGAGTTTTGATTTAAATGTGACAGGCAAGGTATGTGCAGATGTTGGAGCTTCTACAGGTGGTTTTACAGATTGCTTGTTGCAAAATGGGGCCATAAAAGTTTATGCTATTGATGTGGGCAAAGGCCAATTAGATTGGAAGTTACGAAATGATTCGCGGGTAGTTTGCATGGAAAAAACCAATATCCGTTATCTAAAACCAGAAGACTTAGATGATAAGATAGAGTTTTCTTCCATAGATGTGTCCTTCATATCCTTAACAAAAGTCCTTGAGCCTATTAGAAATTTTCTGGCTGAAGAAGGAGAGGTAGTTGCTTTGGTTAAACCTCAATTTGAGGCTGGAAGAGAAAAAGTTGGCAAAAAAGGGGTTGTCAGAGAGGAAAGTACTCATGTTGAAGTAATTAGGAAAGTAGTAGATTATGCAAATGAAATAGGTTTTGCCATTTGTGGTCTAGACTTTTCACCTATTAAAGGACCTGAGGGGAATGTGGAATATTTGGTATATCTGCGAAAAGTAAATAGTATATCTGCAGATAGTAAAAATGCAGATTTAGCAGATAGAGATATTGTAAATGAAGATAAAGCAACTAAAGATATAGCAAATAAAGATATAGCGAATAAAGATATAGCGAATAAAGATATGGAAAACAAGGATAGTGCATACGTGGATAACAACAACGAAAACAATGTAGTTATAGAGGATTTGGTTAAGAAGGCTTTAAATGAACTGTAAGTTTCTATATTAAAGTAGCACCAAATCCCTTAAGCTGGAGGTGAGTCGATGAATAGTTTCCTAATAATCATGAATGAAAATAAGGACAAAGAGCTAGAATTTACGAAAAAAATCTGCGAATACATTACAAAGAATGGGCGGAAACCCTCATTAGCAACCATTGATTCTGAGGGGCACCTCATTCAAGAAGAAATACCAGATGATATTGATTGCGCTTTAATCCTTGGAGGTGATGGTACTATTATCCGAGCATCAAGGGAGTTAGCAGGGCGACAAATTCCTCTTCTGGGATTTAACTTAGGCACCCTTGGGTATTTAGCTGAAGTGGAAGTTTTAGATTTCAAGAAAGCATTGGACAAGATCTTTCAAGGTAGATATACAATAGAGAAGCGAATGATGCTTGCAGGCTGTATTAATGACAGCCTTGAAAATACAGCGATAAATGATATTGTTATAGCTAGGGAAGGAAGTCTTAAAATTGCCAGTTTCAATGTCTATGTTAACGGCATTTTACTAAACAACTATATGGCAGATGGTGTTATAATCTCTACCCCAACAGGCTCAACAGGATATAACCTTTCTGCTGGAGGGCCTATTGTAGAACCAACAGCAGGAATTGTGGTAATTACCCCTATTTGTTCTCATGCGTTAAATACTAGTAGCATTGTTCTATCAGCTGATGATATAATAATAGTAGAGGTTTGTTTGGACAGATATGGGAACCCAGAACGAATGGCTGTTACTTTTGATGGGACGGAACCAGTCACCATGACAACTGGAGACAGAGTTGTCATTAATAAGTCCCAAATGGTTACAAAGCTTATTAAGTTAACAGAAGAAAGTTTTCTAAAAACTCTTAAAACCAAGATGAAAGGAAAGTAAACATGAAATCTAATCGACATGCAAAGATTATTGAATTAATAACGACTTCTTCCATCGAGACCCAAGAAGAGTTGGCAAGGCAACTTCAAGAACTTGGTTACAAGGTTACCCAAGCAACGGTTTCGAGGGATATTAAGGATCTTAAACTAAACAAAATGCTTGACGAGTCAGGTAGGCAAAAGTACGTGACTACTAAGCCAGGAGATGAGGATTTAGTTAAGAAATACACCAGTGTTTTGAAATCAGGATATGTTTCTATGGAGCAAGCAGGGAATATCTTGGTAGTCAAAACTGTATCAGGAATGGCTATGGCAGTTGCAGCAGCAATTGATGCTCTAAGCTGGAAAGAAGTTGTTGGTTGTATCGCCGGTGACGATACTATAATGTGCGCTTTAAGGAGCGTGGAGGACTGTTCAATTGTAATGGAAAAGCTCCAAAAAATTGTGTCAAAATAAATTGACCAAGGCGTATTTGAAAGAAAAGGATAAAATAATGTTACACAGCTTACATGTAAAAAATCTGGCACTTATTGATGAAGTTGAAGTGGATTTTAAACCAGGACTAAATATTCTAACCGGGGAAACGGGAGCAGGAAAATCAATTCTATTAGGTTCAGTGGATTTAGCTTTAGGGGGTCGCTATAATAGCGATATCCTTAGGGCGGGAGCACCTTATGGACTAGTGGAATTGACTTTTTATATAGACAATGAAAATCTGAATCAAGAGTTATCAAAGGTTGATGTAACTTGTGAGGAAGGTTTTATAGTACTTAGTCGTCGTTTAATGGACGGAAGAAGTATCAGTAAAATAAATGGGGAAACAGTTAATATAAACCAATTGCAAAAGGTTGCTGATCTATTAATAAATGTTCATGGACAACATGAGCATCAGACCCTACGAAGCAAGAAAAACCATTTAACTTTTGTTGATGATTACGGAGGAGAAAAAGTAGCCAACCTTAAAGCTGAGGTACAAAGGTTATATAGAGATTATCGGCTTAAGAAAAAAAGCCTAGAAGAAGCTGATTTAGATGAAGCAAGCCGCAAAAAGGAAATTTCATTTTTGGAGTTTGAGATAAATGAAATTGAGGCAGCGGCCCTAAAGTCTTTAGAAGATGAGGAATTAGAAGAAGAGTATCGCCGGATGGTAAATGGTAAGAAGCTTACGGAAAATACTGAGCAGGCTTATTATTATACCAGTAGTGGTAGTGAAGCAAATGTCAGCGATTTATTAAGTAGAGCCATATCTTCCTTGGCTCAGGTAGAAAGATTTGATGAAAAGGGAGCTCAGTTATATCAGCAGCTAGTAGAAATAGATAGCTTGTTAAATGACTTTAATCATGAACTTTCGGATTATGAGAAATCATTGGAGTTTTCAAAAGAGGACTTTCTAAACACAGAAAATCGCCTTAACTTAATCAATCATCTAAAAGCTAAATATGGTAAGTCTATTGCTGATATAGAAGCTTATCTAAGTGCATGTCAAGTTAAATTAGAAAAGTTGCAAAACTATGAAGGGTATATCAGTGGATTAAAGAAAGAATATGAAGCTGCTAAAGATAAAATAGAAATTGCTTCAACTAAACTTAGTGACTACAGAAAAGAGATTGCCAAAGAATTTTCCAAAGCAATTTGTTATAGCTTAAAGGATTTAAATATTCTGGATGTTAAATTTGAGATTGAATTTAACAATACAGAAAGTTATACTTCTGAAGGGGTTGACCAGGTGGAATTCTATATCTCCACAAACTTAGGAGAACCCATTAAACCATTAGGTAGTGTTGCCTCAGGAGGAGAGTTGTCTAGAATAATGTTGGCAATTAAAACCCTTCTAGCAGACAAAGAAGAAGTAGGAACTATGATTTTTGATGAAATCGATGCTGGCATTAGTGGTGTTACAGCTAGGAAGGTAGCAAGCAAACTACAGATTATAGGTAATAAGTGTCAGGTTATATGTATAACCCATCTGCCACAAATCGCTGCTATGGCAGATGTCCACTATTTAATCGTAAAATGTACCAGTGAAAATAAAACCGAAACGAAAATAATTCATCTAAATGAGGATGAGTCAATTAAGGAATTAGCTAGGATTCTTGGTGGTGATAACATAACAGATAGTGTGCTTGCAACTGCTAAGGAGATGAAAAATATAAAAAAGGATAGTGATTAAGATGAAAAAAATATTATTTGCAGCTTCAGAATGTGTTCCCTTTATTAAAACAGGAGGTTTGGCAGATGTTGTAGGTTCACTGCCAAAATACTTTGATAAAAGTAAATATGATGTTAGGGTGATTTTGCCGAGATATCTTTGTATGCACCAAAAGTGGAAAGATATGATGGATTATGTCACCCATTTTGAAATAGAAATTGCCAGTGAAAGGCAATATGTTGGAGTGTTGACCTGTGAGTATGATGGAATTACATTTTATTTTGTAGACAATGAGTTTCTTTTTTCGGGACACACCATTTACGAAGGGGATTCAAAATGGAACATTAAAAAATATGCATTTTTCTCAAAGGCTGTTTTAAGCCTTTTGCCCAAGATTGATTTTTGTCCAGATATTATTCATTGTAATGATTGGCAGACAGGGTTAATTCCTGTATACTTGGATAATTTTCGTTTTGCAGATAAGTATTACGGGAAGATAAAGACAATTATGACTATCCATAATTTGAAGTTCCAAGGAATTTGGGAAACCAATGAAGTAAAGCACATTACAGGATTACCTGATTATTATTTTGTGCCAGATAAATTGGAGGCTTATGAGAACGCTAATCTTTTAAAAGGAGGTATTGTTTACGCTAATAAAGTTACCACCGTTAGCGAATCCTATGCACAGGAGATAAAGACTGCTTTCTATGGGGAAGGGTTAAATGGCTTAATGCTGGCTCGTTCCAATGATTTGGTAGGTATTGTTAATGGCATAGATTACTATGAATTTGACCCTAGTACTGACACAAGGATTGCCAAGAATTTCAATGTAGAGAATTTTAGGAGATATAAAGTTAAGAATAAGCTGGATCTTCAAAAGGAATTAGGTCTTGAGGTTGATTCTAAGGTTATGCTTATAGGTATAGTTTCTAGACTAACAGGGCAAAAAGGATTAGACTTAGTTGAGTGTGTTATTGATGATATGTGTAGAGAAAATCTCCAACTTGTGGTGTTAGGTACAGGAGAAACACGCTATGAAGAAGTGTTTCGTCACTATCAGCGAAGATATCCTGGAAAAGTGTCCGCCAATATTTTATACAACGAGGAGCTTTCTCACAAGATCTATGCTAGTTGTGATGCATTTTTGATGCCGTCTTTGTTTGAGCCTTGTGGGTTAAGTCAGCTAATGAGTCTTCGTTATGGAACCATACCTATTGTTCGGGAAACAGGTGGGTTAAGAGATACTGTTGAACCTTACAATGAATACGAAAAAACGGGGACAGGATTTAGCTTTGTTAATTATAACGCTCACGAAATGCTAGACACAATTCGATACGCTAAGGATGTATTTTATAACAAAAAGCGAGATTGGAATAAGATTGTGGAAAGAGCTATGAGTAAAGATTTTTCATGGAGGAATTCTACTAAGCGATACGAAGAATTATATGAAGAATTATTGAAATAATTATATGAGGAATTATTGAATCAATTATATGAGGAATTATTGAGTTAATTTGCTTGTTAGATATATAGAAAACATGATATTATAACTGTGAATGAGATGTCCCCCTCCTCTAAGCGATAGCGTAGGTGGTGGGCAACAAATCTCCCACAAGACAAAGGCGTACTTGAACAGAGAATGAGGAGGATTTATGTAGTATGGAAAAGTATGGAGTAAATGAATTAAGACAGATGTTTTATGATTTTTTTGAGAGTAAGGGGCACTTAATAGCCAAGAGCTATTCTTTAGTGCCTCATAATGATAAAAGTTTATTATTAATTAATTCAGGTATGGCACCTTTAAAGCCGTATTTTACAGGTCAGGAAATACCACCAAATGTAAGAATGGCAACCTGTCAAAAATGTATCCGGACAGGTGATATTGAAAATGTCGGTAAAACAGCACGACATGGCACCTTTTTTGAGATGTTGGGGAACTTTTCATTTGGAGATTATTTTAAAAAGGAGTCTATTGAGTGGACTTGGGAATTTCTAACAGAAACCGTAGGGCTTTGTCCTGATAGGCTTTATCCATCAGTTTATTTAGAGGATGATGAGGCATTTGATATTTGGAACAAGATAATGAACATTCCTGCAGATCGTATTTACAGATTTGGAAAAGAAGATAACTTTTGGGAACATGGTTCAGGACCTTGTGGTCCCTGTTCGGAAGTTTATTATGATATGGGAGAAAAATATGGTTGTGATGACCCAAGTTGTACCGTTGGGTGTGATTGTGATCGGTATGTAGAAATATGGAACAATGTATTTACTCAATTTGATAGTGATGGCAAAGGAACCTATACTGAACTTGACCAAAAGAATATCGATACAGGTATGGGGCTAGAGCGTTTGGCTGCAGCTGTTCAAGACGTCACTTCTATTTTTGATATTGATACAGTCCTTAATCTAAGAGAACAAGTTTGTAGTTTAGCCAATGTTAAATACGGCGTGGATTATCAGACGGATGTTTCTATTAGAGTAATTACAGATCACATTCGCTCAGTTACCTTTATGATATCAGACGGGATTTTACCCTCTAATGAAGGACGAGGTTATGTCCTGCGTCGACTTCTTCGTAGAGCTTGTCGCCACGGAAGAATACTAGGAATGCCAGAACAATTTCTGCCAACCTTAGCAAAAACTGTAATAGATGATGCTAAAGATGGGTATCCTGAATTAGAAGAGAAAAGAGATTTTATTCTAAAAGTAGTAGGGATAGAAGAAGAGCAATTTGGTAAAACCATTGATCAAGGACTAACTATCTTAGATGGCATGATTAAGGACTTAGAGGAGAGTGAAGTTTTGTCAGGGGAAGATGCTTTTAAGTTATACGACACCTACGGTTTTCCTCTAGATTTGACAAAAGAAATTTTGGAAGAAAAGGGTATTTCTGTGGACATTGATGGTTTCAATAATGCCATGGAAGCTCAGAGAAAACAAGCAAGAGAAGCTAGAGAAGTTTCCAACTTTAGTGGCGCTGATGCAACAGTTTATGACTTAATTGATACCTCTGTAACTAGTAAGTTTGTTGGTTATGATTATTTAAGTTGTGATTCGGATGTAACAGTGTTAACTTCAGAAACAGAACTGACTGAGGAGTTATCAGAAGGTGAACGAGGTACAGTTTTTGTTATGGAAACACCTTTTTATGCTACAAGCGGTGGACAAGAGGCAGATACAGGAACCATTGAAACAGAGGATGGGATCTTTGTAGTTGAAGATGTTATTGGTCTAGCAAATGGCAAAATTGGTCATGTAGGTTATGTATCAAAAGGGAAATTAAAAGTTGGAGACAAGGTTAAACTTTGCATCAATGCTAAGAAGCGATTGTTAACCACCAGAAACCATACAGCTACTCACTTATTACACAAGGCTTTAAAGGAAGTTGTTGGAACTCACGTAGAGCAAGCAGGCTCCAGTGTTAATGACACCCGCTTACGTTTTGACTTCACTCATTTTTCGGCATTGACACCTGAAGAAATAAAGAAAGTAGAAACCATAGTCAATGATAAAGTAATGGAGGCTTTAGAAGTAAATGCTAATAATATGTCTATTGATGAAGCCAAAAAAATAGGAGCCCAGGCTCTATTTGGAGAAAAATATGGTGATGAAGTTAGAGTTATAAGTGTTGGAGATTACTCTGCTGAACTATGTGGTGGAAATCATGTGGGTAGCACTATAGAGATTATGGCATTTAAAATATTATCCGAAGGTGGAATTGCGGCAGGAGTACGAAGAATTGAAGGGGTTACTTCTAGAGGATTGCTAAAATATTACGAAGCACAAGAAAAGCAGTTAAAAGAGGTTGCTACCCTTTTGAAATCAAATATCGAGAATCTACCTGATAAAATAAGTGGACTTCAAAAGGAGAATAAAACCTTACATCAAGAACTGGACATCCTTAAAAATAAACTGGCTAAGGAATCTTTAGGTGATGTAATGGATCAGGTGGTAGAGATTAAGGGAGTTAAATTATTGGCACAAAAGGTTGACGATGTTGACATGAATGGCCTACGTGATTTAGGAGATTCTCTAAAAGATAAATTAGGAGATGGAGTTGTAGTTTTGGCTTCAGCCTACGATGGAAAAGTAAACTTAATGGTGACAGCCACAGATGAAGCTATTAAACAAGGGGCTCATGCAGGAAACTTAATTAAAGCTATTGCCGGAAAAGTTGGCGGTGGCGGCGGAGGACGCCCCAATATGGCTCAAGCAGGTGGCAAAAATCCTGCAGGTATTGAAGAGGCATTATGTGAAGCGAAAGTTGTGTTAGAGAATCAGATTTCTTAGTAGTCAACTAAGGCTATGACTACTAAATTCATGTACGCCTTGGCGTACTTGAATAAGTAACTGTCAATTTATTGACTAAGCTATGGAAGGAGAAGGAAATGACGAAGCAAAGGAAAAAGAGTAAGAAAATATTGGCATTTTTGTTATCAACCTTGATGGTGGTTACCTTATTGCCAGCAATGCTTATGCAAGCATCGGAAAATAGTGCCCTAAGGGATGGAGAACCTAATGGTTTTGCCATTCAAAATCCCTATCATGAGGTGGATTGGGAGGAGTTTGGACAATATCGGGCAGCGCTGCACATCCATACCACCATTTCAGATGGTTCTGCAACAGTTGCAGAAACTGTTCTTGATCACTACAATAAGGGCTTTGATATTATTGCCATTACAGACCATAGTAATTGGGGTGGTGGCCGCCAGGCTCATAATGGTGATTGGGCAACAGGCCCTGACTCTTTAACTGAATCCCAAAGAGATGCTGTTATTGACGGTACATTTGGTAGAACGGTTTACAGCGACTTTGCATTTCCAGGTGATTTTGGTCCTGGATTTTATCGACCAGAAGACCAAGGTGGGATGATTGCAATTCCTTTTACAAATGAACAATCTCGGACAGAGCACATTATTACTATGTGGGCTGACTTTACCGATCAATCAGGTGCAACTACAGAAAGTACCTTACAGGCAACGGACGACTTAGGAGGCCTTGCTATTTTAGCTCATCCAGGTCGCTATACTACAGGAGCTGGTGGGAATCCAGCATCATCTCATAATCCTCTTAGAATTTCTCGTTACATAGAATTGTTTGACCGTTTTGAATCGGTTTTAGGTTTTGAGATATTTAACCGAAATGATAACGAAACCCGTGCTGATCGTGTTTTATGGGATAATGTCTTAATGGAATTAATGCCATATGGAAGGCCTATCTGGGGCTTTGCTAATGATGACAGTCATAGTATGAATCAAGCCGGCTTTAACTGGAACGTATTGCTTCTTCCTGAACTAGATGAGGATTATGCAAAAGAAGCTATGAGAGAAGGCGCTTTCTACATGGTGGCTAGAGTTAACCGAGGTATTGGAGTGACGGATCCAACTGTTAATGCAACCATGCCAGATGGAAGTTCTATGCCAAACGGTGGCAATGCCAATACGGTATTCATGCTACACGAAAGTGCCCCTAGTATTATTAATATTGAAATATATGATGACAGGATTATCATCGAAGCAGATGATTACAATTACATAACCTGGGTAGCTGATGGAGCAATAATTCATACAGGCAATTATCTAGATGTTGATTACCATTGGGATTTTATTAATAGTAATTATGTTCGTGCTCAAATAGTTGGAGACCATGGCGTGGCTATGACTCAACCTTTTGGAGTTCATCCTTATGGTGAAGAATTGCCAAATCGTCCTGAAACCAACAACTTAGTCTCTATTGATGAGCCACAACCTGTATATGTGCGCCACGGAGCCGAAGCAACTCCAGAAGGATTACGTTTACCAGGTACTGTTCAGGTTGTAACTGAAAGAGGCTGGCGCTCCGCCGCAAGTATTGAGTGGGATATGGATAGTATTTATCCTGGATATGACCCAGAGGAAGAAGAGGCTATCCAAACCTTTACATTAACAGGAGCAGTTAATTTAGAGGGTACAGGAGTAACAAATGATAATGATGTTTCTCTAAGTAGAACAATAACAGTTACAGTAGGATTAGATGCTCGTATTTCCATGGCTGAGGCAAACCTTAATAGAGCAGTGGGAGATTTAATTACAGTTGAAGGTTTTGTAACAGGTATCCGCGGAAATGGACAATTGGTAATTCAAGATTCCAATGAAGAGTGGGGAGCACTGTTTGTACAAAATGCTGGAGGAACAGGTCCAGATGTACCTAATCAATTAACTGCTGCACTTCGTGGTCAATGGATACGAGTTTCAGGATCGAGACACGTTCAATGGCATAATAATGCTGTTATGATTAATACTGCAACAGGATTTGGTTACTGGGAAGTGATAGAAGATACCAGTGATAGGCCAGTAATTGAAGCTACCAAGATTTCAATAGATGAGTTGCAACTTGGAGTACAAGGTCAATGGAATAACATGCTTGTTACCTTTACTGCACCACTAGTCCATAGAGATTATGGTGTTGATGGTGGGGCAGCAGTTCATCAACTACGTCATCCTAATTATGGTCGAGTAGAAGTGGCTTGTACAACCTTGCCTTCTTGGGCAGCAAACACTAATACAATTGAAGTTGATAGAGGTATTGTTCATTGGCGTAATGACCTGGAGTCTCACCGCATTCATGCAAACTGGGCTTTAGGGACAATTACAGTTTTAGATGGAGTAGAGCCAGAAGGCACTAGGATAGACATTCTTACCTACTCAGACTTCCATGGTACGGTAGATGGAGTTATGAATGATAATGATCCAGGGGCAGAAGTGTTTGTGGCTCATGCTATGTGGCAAAGAGCGCAAAATCCTAACCCTGATAATGTAGTGTTTATTTCTGGTGGCGATGACTTCCATGGCCATCCAGTTTCCAATTTTAATTACACTAGAACAGGGCCTGCAGAGGCCAATCCTCCTGTGCCTATTCCAGACGAATTGCCTATAGGCCGCGGGGCACCTGTTCTTGCCATGATGGGATATCTTGGCCAAGAATACATGCCCCTTGGAAATCATGAATTAAGCTTTGGTTTTGCCAGGACCCAAGAATTGGCTCAGTATATTAACTTCTTGGCAGCAGATTTGTTCTATGTACCAGGTCATCCAAGGGCAGGAGAAAGACCAGATATTGTCCAGCCGTATACCATTTTGGAATTTGAGGATGGTGACATAACAATTGGAGTGATTGGCCTTATGACAAGAGGAATGGGTCATTTAGTGGCTGATCCTGCTATGAATGATTTTGATAGAAGGACTCCAACTGCTGGTTATAACTGGGTAGGTGGAGAAGCAGTGGCTACTGCTGATGTGAACCCTGCTCATGCCCAGGCTATAGAAGATCTGATTCAAGAGCTAAGGGATGTATATGGGGTAGATGCAGTGGTTGCTTCAACTCATATGTATGGCAATGAAATGAGAATCTTAGCTAATATTATTGAAGGATTCGATGCCATTATTGGAGGCCACGGACATCAAAGAATTGCAGAAACAGTAAATGGTACTCCAATTCTTGAGGCAGGCCAGCATGGTCGAAGCCTCGGTAGATTGTCTCTATATTTTGAAGAAGGTGATTTAGATGACGTTACAGTTACTTTGAATCCATTAAACTCTATTAGAGATTTTGCACCAACATCAGTTCATAGAAATTCTCAAAATGCCGAAGGTCACCCTGATTGGGCAGAGTTTGCTCATCATCATACTGCAATGGCAGAGATTATGTATTACTATCACAGACAATCTAGTGATATATTAGATAGAGTTTTGGGAACAAGAAGTATTTACAGTGAAACTCGTGATGACAGAAACTTCTGGGCAACTAGATTGGTATTAGATTATGTTACTGCTAATGCTAGAGTAGTGCCTACTGATGAACCAGGAGTATATGATACCTATGATAATTGGATTTATTTCTCTAACTTTGGAGGTTGGAGAAATGTACCGCCATTTACATTTGGACCTGATACTAATGTTACTTTACGTGAGCTATACACCACCATGCCATTTGAAAACACAATATTGTTATACGAAATGTATGGTAGAGAGTTAATTACCCTACTTAGTATGGAGGCTAGTGCTGATGCGACTGTTAATCCACCTACCTTTGGCCTAAACGGAGGGCAACCTGTGGTGGTAGCAGGAGCGGTAAGGGGAGAAAGACTTGATGATGTAGTAATAAACGGCGTTCCTCGTCCACGCTGGGAGTGGATTCAAACTTGTGGCACCCCAATTAATGACGATGATACAATTTATCGTGTAATTGGTTCCAACTTTACCGCTGGTGCAGCAGCAGACAGATTCCCTGTTCCAGGAAATCCTTGGGGTAATGCAATGGGGCAAAGAGTTGTAGCGCCTCCATTAGCTTTGATGGCAGATGGAACCACTAGACCTTGGTCAGACTTTTCCGGAGATGATTCTTCAACATTTGTGGCAAGTGGATTACGTACCCTTCGCCATGCGATGGTTGAGCAACAAACCTGGAGATATAATAATCCAGGATACACCTCTACTCTTGAGGTAGTGGCTAATGGAAATGGTGTGGCAGAGATTACTGCACCATTTGCGCCAGGAGATAGAACTAGCAATGTTGTAATTACACCAACGAGAGTCAGATTAACAGCAACGCCAGATGCAGAATATGATTTTGTGGGTTGGTTTAGTGGAAGAACTCTATTATCTGAAGAACTGATACTTAATATTACTATTGGCGAAGATAGTGTAATCGAAGCTAGATTTGAAGGATATGAGCCACCAGTAATTACAGAACCAGGAGTTGTGCCATATCCCACATTACAAGTTGCTAACGGTACAGAAGGTGACACCTGGGATACATCAAATGTGTTAGAAAACAGATTTGATGTTTATCGATATCGTCTAAACTTTAGCTTCCCAGTCCAAGAGGGGGAAGAGCATAATTTAAGAAGCTTTACTGTGGAATTTAGACCTCCTGGATTTGTTGATACAGGTGCAGAGGAACTTGTAATCCGCACAGTTGAAGGCGATGTTGATGTTACTGATTATTTCATAATTACAAAATACCTGGGTTGGGATTCAGTTGGACTTGCTGATATAGTAGCTAAAGACATTGCTTTAAACAACCCGAAGTTTTATGGAGAATGGGCTGAATTATATTTAGATATTGAAGCTCAGGTAGTGGAAGGTCATAGCAAGTTGCCACCAGGTTATTACAATCCTTTAGTTTATGCAGAGTACTTTAGGTTATCTGCTAATATAGTTGTTAGTGGTGAATATGCTGATGGCGAAAGCTTTAACTTAGTTTCCAATAATGCCTACACCTATTATGGAGAACCATCAGATATATGTGACGACTGTGGTAAGTATCCATGTGAATGTCTAGAAGTTTGTGATGACTGCGGTAAGTACCCATGTGAGTGTCCAGAAGTTTGTGATGACTGTGGTAAATACCCATGTGACTGTCCAGAACTTTGTGATGACTGTGGCAAGTACCCATGTGAATGTCCAGAAGTATGTGATGACTGCGGCAAGTATCCATGCGAATGTCCAGAAGTATGTGATGACTGTGGCAAGTATCCATGTGAGTGTCCAGAAGTATGTGATGACTGTGGTAAGTACCCCTGTGACTGTCCAGAACTTTGTGATGATTGTGGCAAGTATCCATGTGACTGTCCAGAACTTTGTGACGACTGCGGTAAGTACCCCTGTGATTGTCCAGAACTTTGTGATGACTGTGGTAAGTACCCATGTGATTGCCCAGAACTTTGTGATGACTGCGGTAAGTACCCATGTGATTGCCCAGAACTTTGTGATGACTGCGGTAAGTACCCATGTGACTGTCCAGAACTATGTGACGACTGCAAAAAGTATCCATGTGACTGTCCAGAACTATGTGACGACTGCAAAAAGTATCCATGTGACTGTCCAGAACTATGTGACGACTGTAAAAAGTATCCATGTGACTGTCCAGAAGTATGTGATGACTGTAAGAAGTATCCATGTGACTGTCCAGAAGTATGTGATGACTGTAATAGATATCCGTGTAGATGTCGCGAAGATGATGGTCGTAGACCAACAAGACCAAAAGACCGTCCTGTACCAAAGACTGGTGATGAAGCAAATATGACCTTATGGATAGCAATACTTGCTTTGGGTGGACTTGGTGTACTAATTGCTACTGTGGCAATTTCAATAGACAAAAGAAAGAAAAAAAAGGAAGAGGAAGCACATGAGGCAGTGATTGAAGATGACGATGATCTTGTGATTAAGTTGTAAGGCTAAATCTCGACCAAATGCCCTGAAGTATTCTTGAATAAAGTTAGGTAAAGGAGTGGTGTTTCGATACGTCACTCCTTTTTTGTGTGCAGAGGTACGTAATAAGTTTTTTGCATAAGCGTGCTTACAGCAGGGGTGAATCCTGCTGATTCACAGTCAGAGCGTCCCGCGCACAGCGAGTAGGGAAGGCGATGCGCCTGCTACTCGATAGAAAAAGTTCTGCAACTTCTTTAGCGGCTTTATTTAAGTTTCATAATTTTAATTTTTGCCAACTGAATCTTTATTATTTTTTCAGTGATTTTATTGAATCTTTATTATTTAGGTGATAGTATATATTTGGAGACGTTTATGCAAAAATGATGCATATTGATACATATTGATGAACTTATATTGATGAACTTATATTGACGATTAATAATGACATGTTGTACCAAAATTTAGTTGAACAAACTATTTCAAAAACAGAAGCAATTTAGAGTTGTTTTAGGAGGAATATTATGCATCATAAAATGATATATTATAGCAAAAAGGGGATGGCCATTGTTTTGGCAGTGCTACTTATTGCTACGAGTTTATTCTCCATAGGAGTGAATGCATTTTTATCACCAATACAAGGAGCGGAAACACAAGAGCAAGAGCTACAAGTTGCAGTCTTGTCAGAACCTCGTATTTTCCCTCAGTCCTTGATTCAACATGGTCCTGCTTTTAACGAAGTGGTTAGTTCGGATATTGCTATGTTGTCTGAAAGTCAGGCTATACTTGATGCAGCAATTAGTGAAATAATCAGACAAGCTCCAGATGTACTTTTGGTGCCTGGTAATCTAACAAGGGAGGGCGAAGTTATTGCCCATATGCATTTGGCGGCAAGCCTAAATCAGCTTAAATTAGCATTACCAGATATAAACATTTACGTAATAAATGGAAGTAGAGATATCGACAATCCTAATGCAAGATCCTTTGCTAGCGGGGTACCAGTTCTTGCGCCAAGCGTTAGCCCAGAGGGATTTCGTAATATTTATATTAATTTGGGTTATGGAGACGCCACCAGCGTATACTTTACCCCATCTAGCGGACAAGCCGGTGCTAATTCATATGTGGCTCGTCCTGCACCGGGATTTTCTGTGATTGCAATAGATACAGCATCAGGTGGAATTGATGCGGAGCT